>JACXTT010000604.1_pt1 | contig 61819 bp, 56 predicted proteins | sample 9270951 | NCBI WGS metagenome assembly JACXTT01 (sample SAMN15532306, study PRJNA645909) | rock metagenome | isolation source: weathered quartz diorite | place: Puerto Rico | collected 2017-06-21
TACGGAGATGACTTCGGTCCTCTTCTTACATGCTGAAGGGCTCATCCATTTTTCGCGATTTGGTTGAGCCTTTCATTTTTTCCCTCTCCTTCGTCAACTGACAATCAACGAACACTAGCCCTCTATTCACTACTACAAATAACGAGTTATTGCTCCAGCCGATCATAGTCACCGGCGAGAAATGGAACAAATTCCTTCGCAATCCGCGTAACCCAGGGATCGTATTTCTTATTCTGCGCGTGCGGATAAGTGATTTCAAAAGCCGCCCAGTTACTCCCTTTACGATAAAGCTTGTGATAAAACTCGGTCCCATCCTTGGCGACTCCAGAAACTACATACCAGCTATTGGTCTTTTTCTTATAGGTAATGTTTACATCCGGAGTCTTTAATTCTTCCTCCCACCGCTTGTCGAAAGAGTCGCCGCTGTCCGGGTGGAAAAAGTGCGCGGACGTAGCGACGCTGAATTCCTTGTTCGGGAGGTGAAACTCGCGCCCGCCGCCATTGGTTGGCTCCGGACCGGCAACCAAAACTGGCGGATACATCAGGACAAATCCGAACCGGGCGTTTGTGTACTTCTTCCAGGTTTGCTCTTGCGCCCGAACTATAAAGGATGGCAGAACGAAGAGACTAACAACAAATGCGATTTGTATTTTTTTCACGTGCGGCTCGAACCAGTTCAACAAGAACTTCGTTTTTTATCACGAGTGGTTTGCCTGCGCAATAAACTGCGCCATCTAATGCGCCTGCATTCTGTTTCCCTTGCCCTGACCCCTTCTGACTGGGCTCATCGGGTTCCGGGGACATAGGCGTCCCCATTCAGCCGGACGACAGGCGACAATCCGAGCTTTCGATTTTCGGCACGCACTTTCCGCGCGACGCGACCGAATGCGCGCCGAGCGCGTGAGACGCAGGCCGTCGGTTTTTCGCGCCGCTCGTTTTCGGGTTGTTCTTCCACCTTCGAACCTATTTCGCAGCCAAGGCGCGGACGCTCAGGACTTCAAAGAATCAGAATGGGGTCGCGTCTGAGCATTTAACATTCATTTCTTCGAATTTTTCGTGGCAGTTCGCGAGTGAACGACCACGAGACCTCAGCGATTTCCCCTGGGGGAGATAGGGGTCGTAGCTTACTATCGACACTTTTGTACCAAGGCTGAAACGTAACTGGCACTGCCGATCTTTACATCGCCGCGCAATCCTGGCTTTTACCGGATCTCCCTTTGCTCACATCGCCAAATCAATCTCCCGCCACCGCTTTTGGGGTCAGGCCGGTATCATGGCTGAGCAATAACCCAAGTGTCAATTGTGAGCCACGACCCCTATTCGCTCTATTCGCTATTCCTTTTCTCAAAGCGGCAACCCGGTGACTAAATCACGTTTCGATGTGGGGATCGATCGAGCTTGGCAGCAGGTAAAAAAGCGGGATCAGGAGAAGCAGAATTCGACTCGCGGTCAGACTGACAAACGTCAGCGCGATCGCCACACTGTAAAAAACCACCCCGATCAAAATACGCCAGCCGGCGACCTTGACGACCCGGGACGGAGTGCCGGAATAAATCAACCTTGCCTGGCCCGAGGCATAGGCCCACACACCGTAAAAGACCACGCCGGTCACGTTGATCGCCGCGCAATAAAAAATGATGGCGACACGTTGCTCCGAATAAACGCCTAGCAGCGACGTTGGGAACGGAATAAAAGCGACGCACATGAGAAATGCGTTGTTCAGCCACAAAAGCGTTCGGTTAGAACGGCTGATCAACTGAAACATTTGGTGATGCCCGATCCAGAAGACACTGATGATCGCGAAGCTCGCGGCGAAACTGAGATAGCCCGGCCACAAAGCCCACAACTGACGTTTGAGTTCGCCGGCGTCATGATTTGCAACCGTCGGGACCTTGATTCCGAAAATGAGCAGCGTAATCGCGATTGCAAACACGCCGTCGCTAAATGCTTCTAGACGAGTAGTCGTAACAGCCGGCTTCGATGCAAGGTCGTTATTCATGGGAAAGATCATAGACGCCTCGATGAAACACGGAAAGTGCCCGCGCGACGGAGCCTGCGCCTTTTTCCGTAGCGGTGATCTACGTTGGTCGACGAGGTCGCGGGGTTTCGCCGGCGCCGGCAATGGTCGGAAATCGACGTTTGAATTTGTTGCGATAATGCGTCGGAGTCACGCCGGTGTATTGCTTGAACAGCCGGCGAAACGATCGGTCGTCTCGGTAGCCAACCCGATCGATGATTTCCGAAGCGGACAAATCCGTGCTTTCAAAAAAGCGCTTTGCACTCTCGATCCGCAGCTTCTGCAGATATCCGGAAAAAGCTTCACCGGTCGCGCTCTTGAAGCGCCTGGAAAAATTGCGCACGCTCATCCCGGCTCTCTTCGCGACCGCTTCAATCTTCAAATCGTCCCGAAGATGTTCTGCAATGAATGCCTCAGTTCGTGCAATCGCTGGCTCCCCATGGGTCGGCGGCAACAATCGAATTTTAAAGGGAAGCTGACTCGGACGATCCATGTCGATGAGAAACATCTTCGACGCATGAACGGCGAGGTCATGGTCGAAGTATTTCTCGATCAGATAAATCACCAGGTTGAGAAACGTGGTAGCGCCGCCGCAGGTGACAATGTCGCCTTCGTCCACAATCATCTGGCGCTCCTGGAGCGTGACCCTCGGGAATCTGCGCCTGAAGTCGTCCGCGAAAAGCCAGTGCGTCGTTGCGCGTTTCCCGTTCAGGATTCCTGAAGCGCCGAGGACGAAGGCACCGCTGCAGAGGCTGGAGACATGCGCTCCTCGCTTGAATGATTTCCTGACCCAATCCACATACGGCCTGTTCTGTTTCAAAGCCAGATCGATGTCGCCGTTGATTGAAGGAACAACGATCAGATCGGGCTTCACCTCGCTCAAAGCCGCATTCGGGTGCAATCTCACGCCGTTGCTCAGCGCGACCGGCCTTCGATTTTCACCGACAGTCTGGACATTGAAAGGAGGGCGACCCGTTTTGTTCAATTCACGCCAGAGCAGGAGCGTCTTGGCCAGAATCTCGACCGGTGCGACCACATCAATCGCATTGGTCGATCGCAAGACTGGGACGACGATCGTCTTCATACCTGGGAAGCTCAACCATTATCGTCTGGAGCAAATTGTTCCAACCATCATCTGACTGGTTAGGCCGATTTGGCCCTCTTTTTGTCCGGTGAAACCCCTGTCCGGAAAAGATTTTCCAGATAGGCTTCGCTCGAAACGGCACGCAAAGTAATCACGGGATAAAGCTCGTTTCGACTGAATCACACGAATACAAAAAGATTATGAGCCACGCGAATCAGACAATCCTGGTCGGCGGTGCAACCGGGAAACAAGGCGGCGCTCTCTTAAAATATCTGCTCCGGGACGGCTGGCGTGTGCGCGCGCTGACCAGAAACCCTCGCGGGCGGGGCGCCCAGGAACTTTCCAGGAGCGGAGTCGAAGTCGTGCAAGGCGACATGAACGACGTCGACAGCTTGAAGAAAGCAATGAAGGGCGTGTACGGAGCTTACAGTGTCCAGGATTTTTGGACGGTCGGAGCGACGCGCGAGGTGGAGCAGGGAAAAAACATGGCCGACGCCGCGCGCGCGGCCGGCGTCGCCCACTTTGTTTATTCGTCCGTCGGCGGCGCCGAGCGAAACACCGGCATCACCCATTGGGAAACTAAATGGAAGGTCGAAAACTACATCCGCAAGTTAGGATTACCTGCAACCATGCTTCGGCCGGTCGCGTTCATGGAAAATTACTACGTCGCCGCGGTCGAGATCGGCATTCTCAAGGGTAAATTGGCCGATCCGGTTCGCGGCGATAAGCCATATCAGACGATCGCGGTCGACAACATCGGCGCGTTTGGCGCGCTGGCATTCAATCGGCCGGAGGATTTCATTGGCCTCGGACTGGAAATCGCCGGAAGCGAGTTAACCAATGTTCAGGCGGCAGAAGTATTTAGTCGGGTGTTGGGAAAGCGCGTCAAATTTCGAAAACTTCCGATGCCGATGGTGAAGTTGTTCTTGGGGGTGGAATTTTACCAGATGTTTCGCTGGTTCAACGAAGCCGGGTTCCAGGCTGACATTCCGGCTTTGAAATCGCGCTTCCCTGAGATTCGCTGGCTCGGTCTCGAAACCTGGCTGCGTGAGGAAGGCTGGCACAAACGGGCGCGCAAAGTCACCCCGCCCAAGTCCTGACTCTGCTTCCAACTTCTGCTTTACTGTTCCTCCCACGACAGCCCTTCCGTCATCATTTTCACTTCGCTCCCGCCATTCTCCGGCTTGACGAAAATGGTGAGGGTCGCTTTCCCGCGTTTACGCTTCAGAATCGATGAACTCGGGTTAACCAGATCTGGACCATCGTTGTTCCAACCTTGTGCCTTCAGGTTTGCCGCCAGCTCCTTGCAGACGCTCTTTACGTCCGACTTGCTCTTGAACTGCAATGACTCGACGAGCTGATTGTATTGGACCTCAGCCGCATCTTTCGTCAGGGCAAGTCCACGGGCCTTGGGTGCGTCAGTAGCCGGCTTGGATTCCATTTCGTCTTCAGATTCCTCGGCTGAGGGTTTAGGTGCCTTTGTCTCTTCCTTTGCCGGCTCGGCAACCTGCGACTCTTTCGGGATGTCGCCCAACGGCGCGACAAACTTGAGTTTCACCTCCCATTTCTCATCAAAGAAATCGGTCTCCCCGTTGGTGGTAAGATCACCTTCCACCTTTCCCTGGTCGTAGCTGAACGCACTCATCTCAATCTTGCCGATTGAGCTGAAGCCCTTTCTCTGCATGGCATTGTGCATCACTTCGCAACCATAGATTTCGCCATCCTCGTGCACGGAGACGGTCAATGCGCTGCCGAATTTCCCGAGCGAAGCGTTAAAGTCCGGCTTCGGGTCCTTCGAGTGATCCTTTTCCGTGAAAACGAGCACGATCCCCGGTTTGCCGTTAAACGGCTTGCCCCAACGCGCAGACACGTAGGCTAGTTTGGCATCTTTGCCGTCCCCCTTAAACTCGCCGGTAACGGTCGGCTTCACGTTGGCCGCCGGGCCGCGCTTCTTCGGGGCCGAGGCCGCCAACTCCTCACCCGCCTTCAGTAACGCGACGTTGAATTGCACATCGAAGGATGAAGGAAACATCGAGTCGGCTTCGACCGGCTGGCTGGCTTTGCCCGTAGCGCGGCCGTCCACCACCTTCAGGTCAGCGGTTGCCCCGCTGGCGCTATGGCGACTAATCGTTGTGCCACCTGCGAGCGCGCTCCAGTACTTCAGTTCGCCCGTTTTCCTGAAGACCAGCTTGAGGAATGGCTTAGTAAAAGGGGCGTCCTCACCTTCCTTTTCCGCTTCCCGGACTTTCTTCAGCGCCTCGTTCGCAACCGGCTGTCCGCTGAACACGACCACGAAAAAGTTATCCTCATCGATTGTCGTCTCGTAGGCCAGCGCATGGGCCAGTTTGTATGTTTTCTTGCTCACAACGAGCGTCCATTCGCCCGTCTTAGTCGACCCCTCTTGGGCCAATAGCGTCACTACGTCCATCGCGATGATCGCGCTCAGCAAATAGATGAATTTTTTTGTCATAAAAAGCTCCTCCGGTTGGCGTTAAAATCGCCGCTTCCCTCGTGAGCGGCGTCAGGATTCATATGAATCATCACGCAACACACATGAATCGGCGGACGGTGCAAATGGACCGTGCGGCGACAGACATTGATCGCGGAGCGATGCCTATGAATCATTTGGCGACCATACGTGTCGTTTTCTGATTCAGATTAGTCGCTGACCGCGAAGATCATTTGATCATTTGGGGTCAGTCCTCACTAATAACACAAACCGCTTCTCATTGTATCAAAAGTGAGGACTGACCCTCAGCTCTGGCCGTGTCGAGCACGTCAAGCCAGTTCTTCACCGGCTGATCATCCACCTTCACGATGACATTCTTAATCATCGCCGGTCCAACGCCTTTGTTCGCGAGGGTCAAGGTGATTGGCCCATTATTGCTATCAAATTGCAGGATAGGCCAGACTGCGGCGCGCACCTGCTGGCGTTGTACGTAAGCGGTGTAACCGGAAACGCACAACGCACACACTCCGACAAACGTTGCTATGATCGCGTCGTATCGGCTGGCCCCGCTCGTCGTCGTCGCCTTCTCCTCCGGCACGGCGCCGATCATATCGCCAGCAAAATGAGTGTCAATCAGGGCCAAACACTGAAACGCTGACACTCTGAAACTGTGAGATGAGTTCTGATCGGTAATTTCGGCTTTTTCCAGCTTTTCCGCGTTTTCAGTTGTCAGCGTTTCAGCGTTTCAGCTTTTCAGTATTTCGGCATCTCAGCTTCTCAGCGTCTCGCCCCGCACTTCATCGCCGACAAAACCAACCGGCTTCTCGCCTTCGGCTGGTGCTTGCTGCGTCTGAACACTGGAAGCAATTAAGACCGCGTCCGAGCTTAGGCATCCGTTCGCGTCAAACGATTAGCACTCGAGAAAACAAACGGGCAGACGGCCACGAGTTCAACCAGAGGTATGAAATTCGAGCGCGATAGCCCGCGCAATGAACTCAAGGCCCGAGTGTCGATTGTAAGCTTCGACCCCTTCTCCCCTTCTCCAAATGCCACCCATAAACAATGAGCATCTTCGCTCCGTCAAGCGGCCTCACAAAGCACGTCGCGCGAGGGCGACCGCAAGATTCACGGACTGACCCCGGGACTCCTTCCTATTTTTCTCCTAGCAGCGCCCGGTCCCCTGGTCGCTGGCCGCTGGACACTGGACACTGGTCACTTATGACTGTTTTTAAGCCGCTGCTTCGATCTTCTTCCACTCTTCCGGCGAGAGCTGGATCTTCGCGGCCGCCATGTTTTCTTCCAGATGTGCGATGTTCGCTGTTCCCGGAATAGGCAACATCACCAGCGATTTCTGCAATAACCACGCAAGCGCAAGCTGCACTGGGTTGCAGTTGTGACGCTTCGCTTCCGCTTCCAACGAATTGCCGGATTTGCTCAACGAGCCCCGCCCGCCTCCGCCAATGGGCGCCCAGGGCAAAAATCCCATCTTCTCCTTCTCACAATAATCGAGCACGTCTTGGGAGTCGCGGTCGGTGAGGTTGTATCGGTTCTGGACGCTGACGATCGGCACAACTTTCTTCGCCCGCTCGATCTCTTTCACCGTGACGTTCGATAATCCGACGTGCCGGATTTTCCCGGCGTCCTGCGCCTTCTTCAGCGCGCCCACGGAATCTTCGATCGGTACTTTGCGATCGACCGTATGCAATTGATAGACGTCGATCCGTTCGAGTTTCAATCGCTTCAGACTTTTATCCACGCATTGCGACAAGTATTCCGGGCGACAATTCGGCACCCAATCGCCCGGGCCCGGTCGCGTCAAACCGCCCTTGGTCGCGATGACCAAATCTTGCGGGTACGGATGCAACGCTTCCGCAATGAGCAGCTCACTCGTCTCCGGCCCGTAGGCGTCGGCGGTATCGATCAAATTCACTCCGAGCTCGATTGCGCGCCGCAAAACTTTCTTCGCATTCTCGCGATCCGGAGGCCAGCCCCAAATTCCCGCGCCCGTGATCCGCATCGCGCCGAAGCCGAGTCGATTGACCGTCAGATCTCCTCCCAATGAGAATGTCTTGCTCGTGCTCATGCTCGTGTCCGCCAACGGACTGACTCGCCGTGGCGAGCTCGATTCCGTCACCGCTGCCATCACAAGTTTTGGTAAACCTCCTGCCATAACGATCGCGCCGCCAGTCGTAGTCGCGCTCAAAAATTTCCGCCTTGTCATGGTCGAAAATTAAGCCGCTGTCGATTTTGTCTCAACCTGTCAGTTTCAACATTCCCACGCTGAAATTTAATGCGCGCCTGAGCGAAAACGCCGACCGATTGCCGCGTTGGGGAACAACATAGATCACATCATCAAGTCGCCGCCGTTGATGTCGAGGGACGCGCCGGTGATGTAACCGGCGGCCTCGGAGGCGGCAAAGCAAATTAAATCGGCGACTTCGAGCGCGGTGCCCAGGCGCGGCACGGGATAGCTCGCGGCGAGCCGTTCGAGCAACTCGACGGAGGCATGTTCGCGCGTCAGCTCGGTATCAATCATCCCGGGGCAGACGGCGTTCACCGTGATGCCGAACTTGCCGAGCTCCTTCGCGGCCGCGCGCGTCAGTCCGAGGAGTCCGGCCTTCGATGCCGTGTAGTGCGCACCGCCGAGCGTGCTCACCATCCGGCCGGCCGAGGACGAGATATTAATGATGCGGCCGTAGTGCTGGGCGCGCATCGCCGGAAGAACGGCTTTCGTTAGCAAGAACGGCGCGGTGAGGTTGACCTCGATCGCTCTGCGCCATTCCTCAGCGGTGAGATCGGGGAAGCGGGTCGACAGCGGAAGCGCGGCATTATTGACGAGAATGTCGATCCGTCCGAAGCGTTCGAGCGTGCGCCGCGCAATCTCGTCGGGAACGCCGTCCGCCGCGACGTCGCCCGGGACGGCGAAGGCTCGCACGCCGATTTCGTTGGCCAGCGCCTCGGCGCGCTCGCGGTTGCGCACGTTCACCGCGACCGAAGCGCCACGCTCGTGGAGGCGTGCTGCGGCAGCCCGTCCGAGGCCGCGCCACGCACCGGTGACTACGGCGACGCGCCCAGCAAAATCAGCGTTCTCCATCAGGAGAATTGCTTCACCGTGGCTAAGCTCCGCGCAAGTCGAAGACCCGCTGTGGCGGGCGAGGCCAATACAATCCGTCGCGATTCACAGACTGACTCCTGGATTTTTTTCAAAGAACGCATCCTATTACTGATACCAACCAAATGACCAAAACCACGATTCGTTTCAAAGCCAAACTCATTCGGCCGGCGGAGAGCGCGAAGGCCGGCTCGTGGATGTTTCTCATCCTGCCAAAGAACGCCAGTGCCAAGCTACCCTCGCGCGGCATGACGGCGATCGAGGGCACTATCAATGGCAAACCTTTTCAAGCCACGCTCGAGCCGGACGGTCAAAAAAGCCACTGGCTCAAAGTAGACCGGAAGATGCGCGAAGCGGCGGGCGCCGACGCAGGCGACGTTGTCACGCTAGAGATCGCACCCGCAGCAGAGGAACCGGAACCCACAGTGCCGACAGATTTGCGGAAGGCTCTGGCGAACGCCGCCCCGAAAGCACATGCCGTATGGTCGGACATTACGCCCAACGCGCGCCGAGATTGGATACACTGGATCACCTCCGCCAAGCAGGAAGAAACGCGCGCCCGCCGGATCAAAAATGCCTGCTCCATGCTCGCCGCCGGGAAGCGACGCGTTTGCTGCTTCGACCGGTCTGGGTTCTACAGTAAAAGCTTGAGCGCTCCTAAAGCGGCGGCTTTTAACGACAGTTGATCGTTGTTAGAACGGCGGAACGAGTCCGCCTTTAGTTGAGAGCGAAGAGTACTTGGGGAAAAAGAAGAGGGTCAGATGATCTCAAGGGCGTGTTGCCCAAAGCCGCTTTTGTCATCTCGAGCACAGTCGAGAGATCTCTTACTGTTAGAAATTCTTAGAATGAGAGATTCCTCGACTTCGCTCGGAATGACAGAAAGGGGATCGCGTCACGCACAGTAGCCGGGCATTTGGGCAACACGCCCTCAACATCTGACATTTGCCTCTTGAAGGCGTTTCAGGCCGGAACTCCGCGACCTTTACCACCCTTCACACGAGCGGACCAGTAGATCAATCCGCCGATCAGAATGAATCCGGACGCTCCACCAATAACCTTCAATCGAAACAAGAGAGAGTCTGCCATATCCGGCGGAGGGACCGTCGCGATGATCATGGCAAACAAGGTAACGATTATACCGCTCACGCCGGTGAGCCACGCGCCAATCGACCCACCAGGAGCCAGCACAACGTCACCCGCGTTCTCGCCGCGCCGGCGATGAATCAAAAAGACGATGAACAAGTAAAGGTAGGGAATGAAGTAAATCAGAATCTGTGTATCCAACAGAATCAGATAAACGTCCTCAACGCTCGTGCCTTTACCTAATACCGAGACCAATAGAAATATCGTTCCGAGCGTCGCCTGAACCAGGATAGCGACATACGGCGTGTGCCAGCGCGGATGCACCACTCCGAAAGCTTTCGGGAAATAACGGTCCAGCCCGATCACGAACGCCATCCGCGCCGGCCCGATCAGCCAGGCACCCACGCCACCGAGATTACCGATGGCGTAAAGCGCCGCGCACAGCGGAACGATCCACCCCAGCGCCGGCGAAATTCTATCGGCGCCAGCCTTGATCGCCTGTAGAAATCCGGAGACGACGTTGACATCGTTGCTCGGCAGGCGCCACAGCACTGCGGCTGTTCCGAGAATGTAGACGACGGCGATCAACGGCGCCGAGATGAAGATCGAGCGCGGCAGGTTGCGCCGTGGATTTTCGACTTCGTCGCCCATCGTCGAAGCCAACTCAAGCCCGGCAAAGGCGAACGCGATCGAAGCCAGCAGGTTCAACGCCGGGAGATTCTTAAGATCGGGGATCAACGTTGCGCGGCTGAAATGATTGGCGGGAGGAGTGGTCATCACGCCGTAGATTCCTAACAAGATCAGAATGAGCCCGGGGACGTACGTCCCGACGCCCCCGGCGTTTTGCAACCATTTGCCCGTACCGGCACCGACGATGTTTATCACGGTCGCGATCCACAGCGAGCCAAGCGTCACCGGCAGCACATAGGCCCAACTGTCGCTCAGTCCGGTTGCACGTTCTCCGAACATAAAAGTCGCGACGACCGCAGCCGAGATCAGCAGGTTGGGGTAATAAAGAACGTTGTTGATCCAGTAACACCAGCCACACAAAAAGCCATTTCCTTCGCCCAGGGCGCGTTTCGTCCAGAAATAGATGCCGCCCTCTTTCGGAAAGCGTGATGACAGCTCGATCACCGCCAGTCCCTGCGGGATGAAGAAGAACACAGCGGCGATCAACCACATCAGCAACGACCCGGGACCGAATTTCGCCGTGGTTCCGAGATGCCGGAGACCCAGGACGGCAACCAGGTTAAACAGGATGAGATCGCGCAATTTGAGGGCGCGGACGAGATGCGGAGTGTTTTGTGGCGTCTCCTCAGTCATAAACCTAAAATGATAGATCCTGCTTGTTGGATTGTTGCTGGTTTGCAATTGGGTTGTAGAGGCGGCTGGGCCAAGCGTCTGTTTTTTAAATGCCGGCGCAACGTCGGTCCGGTCGCAGACTCGCCGTGGGGAACTCGGATCAGCTTTTTTCGCCTGCGTCAGCCGGACGAATCGCGCCGTAGCCCTTGCGCGTAGGCGGATCAGCGTTTGTTTTAGTAACTCACCATGACAAGGAGACTCACCGGCGGCTGCGCTTGCGGATCCATCCGCTACCAGCTTCTAGACAAGCCAATGTTCGTTCACTGCTGTCACTGCGACGACTGCCAACGGCTGACGGGCAGCGCGTTCGTCCTCAACGCGATCATCGAGACTCAGGCGATCAAGCTGCTCCGCGGCAAACCGGTCGCCGTGCCGGTGCCGCGCGAAAACGGTTTGCACGACATCTATCGCTGCCCGAAATGTCAGGCCGTAGGGGGAATAGGGGGGAATAGGTAGGGGTCAGTCCTTTTTTCTTGCATCCTGAACTAACGGATCATTTTTTGAAGAGCGGCGCATTGGTGCGCAGGGTTGCGAGTTTCTTGAAGAGCAGCGCAAGATGACGCTTTTGGCCGAGAACGTTGTTATTGGGTTCGGCGAGCCTTTAGCCAGCTAATCTCGATCTCTTTTTCAACGACCTTGAACTCGCGATCGCCAGTCACGAGCTCAGCCTCTTCGGCCTTGGCTAAAGCCGCTGCGAATGCGTCGGCAAGGCTGATCGGGTACGACGCTTTGAATCGCGCGGCGAGATCGGCGAGCTCACGAGTGACAGGATGAAATTTGATCGGGAGCGCGACCAAGCGATCCGCCACGACCTCCCATCCTGGCAAACCATTTCTGCGAATAATAATGTACTGCACTTCGGCGTAATTGACTTCCGTCATGTGCAGTGGTTCACGCGCGTTCGCAGCTTTATGGAGCAACGCTTCGACCTTTTCCGCGCCGGCTTCGTCTCGAAAATAGGCAATGAGCGCGAAGCTATCGAGGACGGAGCCGGGCATAGCGCGCTTCTTCCAGAGTCTTTTCCTCTTTCTTGTATTCAGCCCACCATTGCTGGAGCGACTTCTCGCCCGGCTTCTTTTTGAGCAGACCACGCGCCCCTTTGATCACAGCGGCCGTGAGCGGCTTGAGGACGATGTGGTCGTCGTGCTTGTAAACGACAGCTCGCGTTCCTTCGTTGATCTCGAAATCCTTTCGCAGCCATCTCGGGATTACGACCTGGCCCTTCGTAGTGAACGAGACGGTGTCAGTTTTCTGTGTAGAACTCATGATGAGCAATACTACATATTGCTCAAAGGTAAGTCAACAGATTTACTGTAGGAATTCAGAAAAACTGTCCCACTATCTGCACGACGGGCTACTCGGACTGCCCTGAACTCACCGAGTGTTTCCGTTGCGTTTTGGCGGGAATTCACGAATGAACGACCACGAGACCTCGGCGATTTCCTCTGTGTCATATCCTATCTTGAAGTGCGTCCGGAACTTTCTGGGAACGCTCACTCACTTCGGAACTGCAGTCGCCGAGATCTTGTTCGCTTTCTTGACCGTGTTGTGAGGTTCTAAAAAAGACAGGCCATCGTCGAATTCCACGTCGAAAGCATCTTCCCAATCCAGATAACGCGCGTGCTTTACCGGCGAGAATTTCGCCTTTTCGAATGGACCTTTCAGATTCAACGGGTTCATGGGATTTCAGCGATAGGCTTCTTTTCGGTGCCGAACTCGATAAACGCGCACAACCCTTACCGCGTCGGCGATCTCATGGATAATCCGATAATGGCCAACGCGGATTCGCTAATCGTTCTTCGTTCCCGCAAGTTTGCGGCTTCCAATCGGACGCGGATTGTTGGCGAGACTGCGTAGCATATCCGCCTCGCGAGATCGCACATCGAGCGGAAGTCGTGTTAAATCCTTCTCGGCAGCGCGTTCGACGACGACCTGATACATCGCCTACCGCTTCGGCAGATCGGCAAGGACATCCTCCAACGGACGGAAGTGAAGCTTCTTGCGTCGCGCGCGTTTCAGCCAGGCAACATCTTCGGCATCTTCAAGGCGCTCCAGCATTTCCTGATATTTCCTGATCGTCACAATAATTGACACGGGTTTGCCGTTTTTCGTGACGATCTCTGGCTGAGAATTCGTGGCTTTCATCGATTGTCGATCTTCCAGGTTATGGCATCAAAAGTTCGCGCTGGCGAGAGCGCCATCACCAGGTCGCCGCGGGGACCGCTCCCCAGACATTAGGACGCGTCGACAGAGTGACGCGGCTACGCCTTTGCGTAAACTTCGGCACCTTTTTCGACAAACTCTTTCGACTTCTGTTCCATTCCTGCTTTCAACGCCTCGTCTTCGGAAAGCTTTTGCTCCATGGCATATTTCCTAACGTCTTCAGTAATGCGCATGGAACAGAAATGCGGCCCACACATGGAGCAGAAGTGCGCGGTCTTCGCGCCTTCTTGCGGTAGGGTCTCGTCGTGGAATTCGCGCGCGGTCTCGGGATCGAGCGACAGATTGAATTGATCTTCCCAGCGAAATTCGAAGCGGGCTTTGCTGATGGCGTTGTCGCGATATTGCGCACCGGGATGGCCTTTGGCTAAATCGGCGGCGTGCGCGGCGATTTTGTAGGCGATGACGCCGTCTTTGACGTCTTTCCTGTTCGGCAAACCGAGATGTTCTTTCGGCGTGACGTAACAAAGCATGGCGCAGCCGTACCAGCCGATCATGGCCGCGCCGATCGCGCTGGTGATGTGATCGTAGCCGGGCGCGATGTCGGTCGTTAGGGGACCAAGCGTGTAGAACGGCGCCTCGTCGCACCACTCGAGTTGTTTCTCCATGTTCTCCTTGATCATGTGCATGGGAATGTGGCCCGGGCCTTCGTTCATCACCTGGACGTGATGCGCCCACGCGCGCTTGGTCAGCTCGCCTTGCGTGTACAGTTCCGCGAACTGCGCTTCGTCGTTCGCGTCGGCGATTGAACCCGGCCTCAGGCCATCGCCGATGGAAAAGCTGACGTCGTACGCAGCCATGATTTCGCAGATTTCGTCCCAATGGGTGTAGAGAAAACTTTCCTGATGATGGGCGAGGCACCACTTGGCCATGATCGAGCCGCCGCGGGAGACGATGCCGGTGGCGCGGCGCGCGGTCATCGGGATGTATCTTAATAGTACCCCGGCGTGGACGGTGAAGTAATCGACCCCTTGCTCCGCCTGTTCGATGAGGGTGTCTCTATATATAGACCAGGTCAGTTCTTCGGCGCGGCCGCCGACTTTTTCCAGCGCCTGATAAATCGGCACGGTGCCGATGGGGACTGGACTGTTGCGAATGATCCATTCGCGGGTGGCGTGAATGTTTTTGCCGGTGCTGAGGTCCATCACCGTGTCGGCGCCCCACTTCGTGGCCCAACGCATCTTCTCCACTTCCTCCTCGATCGACGAGGCAACGGCGCTGTTGCCAATGTTGGCGTTGATCTTTACCAGGAAATTGCGGCCAATGATCATCGGCTCGGACTCAGGGTGATTGATGTTCGCAGGGATGATGGCCCGGCCGCGGGCGACCTCGTCGCGCACGTACTCTGGTGTGATGGGATTTTCGATTTTCGATTTTCGATTTTCGATTGGTTCGGAACCTGAATGACGGAAGCCGAGTGCGTTGCGCGCAGTTGACCTCTGAGCGCGTCCGAGATTTTCTCGGACGGCAACGAATTCCATTTCTGGCGTGATGATGCCGCGACGCGCGTAATAGAGCTGCGTGACGCAGCGGCCAGCAGCAGCGCGGAGCGGCTTTCGCTGTGCCGTAGTTGATGGTTGATAGTTGAGAGTTGAGAGGTTCCCGTCGTTCCCGTTGAGCGCCTGCCGCGCCGTAGCCTCGCGAAGGCGGGCTGGACGTTGAGCGGCGATAGCCGCGTGCCTTTCCGAAAGGAATCCATCATCGATCGGCTGAACTCGTCGCCCCTCATATTCTTCAACGTCATTCCGATCACGGATCCATTTCGCACGTAGCGGCGGCAGACCTTGTCCCACATCACCATGAAAATCGGGATCGCCCCATGCGCCGCTCGTATCGTAAACGCGCAGCGGCTCGTTGACTTCACTTTCGCCGCTCATTGTTTTCGTGGGCGCAAGCGATATCTCGCGGAACGGCACGCGAATGTCGGGATGTCGAACGCCGGCAGAGTAGACACGGCGACTGTTTGGGAAAACGTAATCAACCTGCCCAGATTCCTTTGTACCTTTCGCACCATCATTGCCGGCGAGTTGATGGTTGGTCCGAGCCGGACTGGCGTTTGTTGAGAGTTGAGAGTTCGATGACGCCGCGCTGTCGGCGGCGGTTTGCGTGGCTGCATTTCCGTTGCCGGGGTCAGCGACCCCGGCTACAGCTTGGCCGTTCTTATTATCCGTCTTCATGCGCGATATCCGTGGTTCGGGATCACCTTCGTGTAGATTCGTGCTTGCCGGGCCGTAACTTTGTGAAGGCTGGTTCATTCGTGGTTAACAAACAAAAAGCCATGCGCGGAAATCGCATGGCTGAGAAACCGCCCGTGCGGCTCGCACCTCCCTTCGGCGGAATTACCCGCATCAGGTTCAAGGGGTCGCCAGCACCTTTCCAGCAAAGCGCTGACCTCTCAGCCATTTGCGGCTCCCCCGCACTAACTTTCACGCGAAGCTACAGCTCGTAGAGCCGAAGTCAATCGCGTGAAAGATGACAGAAGTCAGAGGTCAGACGTCGGAGGTCAGAGATCGAAACGCGTCGCACAGCGACGTGGCTACAGCAAGACCTTCGTGTCCTTCGTGGACTTGGTGTGAGGATCTTTACTTGGCTGCTGCCTCCTGTTTCATGTTGGTGTGGAAAATCGCCATCCACGCGCCCTTCTTTTTTTTCCAGACCGACCCGGCGTTGTAGGTGCCGGTCATGTCCTTGCCATCGACGGTGCCTTCGACTGCAACCTTGTAAGTGGTGACGATGACATCGGGTTCGTCAGTGAATGAGTCGAAATCGCTGATCGTAAACGATTTCATGTCCCACTTTTGCATGTCGTCCAATTCCTTCTGCATATTGGAGACGCCTTCGGCGTAAACGCAGCGAATGTCTTTATCTACCAGTTTTTTGAAATCATCCGCTTTCTTATCTTTGAACGCCTGCCAGGCGGCCTTTTCCTTTGCCATGATGGCTTCCTTATCCGGAGCGGCGAGCGAAACCGCGATCGTCGCGAACGAAGCAATGATTGTGTAGCAAACGAGTTTTTTCATGAGTTCCTTTCTTTGGTTAGAGACACGAGCAGGCTAGGCTTGCTGGACCAAAAGCGTCCAGCGAAATGTGCAGAAGTCGGAGATCGGACGTCAGACGTCGGCCTTGTAGCCACAGAAAGAATGTCCGTATCCTTTCGTGGACTTGGTGTGAGGAATTTCAGTAGATGTCGATGTGGCGAAATTGGACAAGGGCGATCGTTTCGCGTTCCTTCTGCGATGCTTAACTTCTTTTTCGCCGTCGCATTCAACTTAATTGCGGCTGGGTCTGTTTCAGCGGCTGGTTCCGATGCGAAGTCCGACAAAAATCCGCGCCCGATCGATCCGAGCAATATGGATCCGTCAGTTAAACCAGCAGATGACTTTTTCATGTACGCCAACGGCGGCTGGATCAAGCGCACCGAAATTCCGCCGCAATACTCGCAGTGGGGCAGCTTCAACGAGCTGATTGAAAAGAATAACGACGCGCTCCATACGATCGCAGAAAGAGCGGCCCATACCCAAGTCGACCCTAAACTCGCGCCTGAGACACAGAAAGTTGGCGATTACTATACCAGCGGCATGGACGAGAAGTTGATCGAAGCGATGCGGACAAAGCCGTTGGCAGATGAGTTCAAGAACATAGATGGGATGAATGACCGCAATGATCTGCTCAAGGAAATCGCCCATCTGCACACGATTGGGGTCGAAGCGCTTTTCGGCTTCGGTTCCGGTCAGGACGACAAAGATAGCACGCACGAGATCGCCCAGGCCGCCCAAGGCGGGCTTGGGCTTCCGGACCGCGATTATTACACCAAGACCGACGAGGCCTCGAAGAAATTGCGCGACCAATATGTCGAGCATGTCTCGAAAATGTTGACGCTACTGGGAGAGCCGGCGATGACCGCGACAGATTAGGCAAAAAAAATTCTCACCCTGGAAACTTCGCTCGCCCAGGCGTCGCGCACCCGAGTCGAGTTGCGTGATCCGCAAAAAAACTACAACAAGATGCCGTTGAGCCAGCTCCAGGAGCTGACACCAGATTGGAACTGGAACAATTATTTCAAAGATATCGACCTGCTCGCGCCGCCCGACATCAACGTGCATCAGCCGGAATTTTTTAAAGCGGCCGACACCGTCTTCCAGAGCACGCCGATGGAGGACTGGAAAGGGTACCTGCGCTGGCACCTGATCAGCGACACCGCCGCCGAACTCTCAAAAGATTTCGTGAATGAAAACTTTAACTTCAAGGAGCGGATCCTTCGCGGCACTCCGCAAATCAAACCGCGATGGAAACGCGTGGTTACATCCGAAGACGGAGCGATCGGTGAAGCGCTCGGCAAATTATATGTCGGGTTCTGCTTCCCGCCCGAAGCGAAAGCGCGCGCGCTCGAACTCGTCAATAACCTGAAAACGGCGCTGGCCGATCGAATCAACACGCTCGAGTGGATGGACGAGCCGACGAAACACGCGGCGCTTAAAAAATTAACGGCTTTCACCGTGAAAATCGGCTATCCCGATAAATGGCTCGATTACTCATTGCTGCAGATCAATCGCGGGGCATTCGTCTTGAATGCGATTCGCGCGAGTAAATTCGAAACCAACCGCGATCTGAACAAGATCGGCAAACCAGTCGATCGCACCGAATGGGGCATGACCCCGCCGACCGTGAACGCTTACTACAATCCGAAAATGAATGAGATCGTTTTCCCGGCGGGAATTTTGCAGCCGCCTTTCTTCTATCCCCAGGCCGACGATGCGGTGAACTACGGTGGAATTGGCGCGGTCATCGGCCACGAAATGACGCATGGATTCGACGATCAGGGCCGGCAGTACGACGAAATCGGTAATTTACGTGACTGGTGGACACCACAATCCGCGGCCGAGTTCAAGAAACGATCCCAGGTGATCGTGAATCAATACAATGAGTACGAGCCCCTTCCGGGGTTGCACGTGAACGGCGAGCTGACCCAGGGCGAAAACATCGCTGACCTTGGCGGAGTCAAACTCGCCTACGCCGCATTGCAAAAGGCGCTCGATAAGAATCCAGCGGCACGAAAGGAAAAGATCGACGGCTTCACACCGGAGCAACGCTTTTTCCTGTCATTTGCCGCGATCTGGAAATCCAAAGAGCGGGATGAAGAGGTAAAACTCCGCCTGAATACGGACCCACATTCGCCGGCGCGCTTTCGAGTGAATGGGCCGCTTTCAGATCTGCCCGAGTTTCAAAAAGCGTTTAACGTCCCTGATGGCTCGGCCATGGTCCGCGCGGCGGACAAGCGGGTGAACATTTGGTGATTGGAACCAATCAGGTAGGGGCGATTGACCTCAATCGCCCGGCAGCATGGCGAATCACGCTAGGATAAGTCGACCCGCTCGGACCCGACTGGGCCATGCAGTCGGGTATCACGGACGATTCGGTGCAACATTTTTCATTACGGTCTGCTGCCAGCGGCGCCGCATAAATCAGCTTTGCCGAAATGACGTGAAAAATGCGATTTTCGAAACAGCGCGTCGATACCATAAAGCACAGCGATGGTATCTAAAGTTGCTTGTCTTAATGCTAGATCATCTGCACATGCTGATTGGCGTTTCCGGTGACACCATTCTTTCGAACCTAATTCGCGACTTCAAACGAATCACTGCGCGAACAGCAAAAATCGAATGGCAGCGAAATTTCTTCGATCATCGAGTACGACATGACGAGAGCGAAGGTGAAAAGGCGACCTATATTCGACAAAACCCAATGCGAGCTGGGCTGGTCCATGTGGACCAGCAATGGCCGTACGTAATGGATCTAACAGACGTTCAATGATCCGGGCGGTTCGGGTGAACGGCCCCTACCTGGTCCGGCATAAAAATCTCCGCTACTCCTTCGCAACCTTTCCTCCCCAGGAAAGGATGCGCGCCTTCGCGCCGGCGGCTTCGGCTGCCTCGATGTTACCGGCGCGATTATAAAACAAAGAGAGACTGGTCCAGCCGATCTGATCGTTAGGCCGCAGCTCCACCGCTTTCTTGCCCGCTTCGATCGCATCGGTAAAACGGCCAACCTTCATCAGTGCCATTCCCAGCGCGTGCCAGCCATCGAAAAAGTCTGGGTCCAGATCGACGCAGCGGCGGTACTTCTTGACCGCGCTTTCCAGCTCGCCAATTGCGAGATCGCCATTGGCATCGTCAAAAATCTCGTCGCGCGTCGGCATTGCTTAATCAGAAAACCACGAATAGACACGAATTAACACGAATCACAGAAACGAGTAGCGATCCTGGCACCTCTTTCCCTAATTCGTGTCGATTCGTGTTGATTCGTGGTTAAACTAGCCCTTGGTTAATTGCACCCCGGCTGCGCGCTGGCGATCATGCAGCCATTCGTAGAAAACATTCCCGCGCTTGTTGCGGAGGAGACGCTCGTCGAATGCGACCTTGTTCGCTTGATAATTTGCCGGGTCCGGCGGATCGCGTTTTTCCAGAATCGCGATTACGCCGCCGTCTTGTGAGGGCATGAAATCAGTTACCTCGCCCGGTTGGATTTGCGAGACCGCGTTTTTGATCGACAACACATCGGGGGGCTGCGCTTTCGGCTGCTCATCACCGGGCGACTGGTCCTCAGCGATTGTGAACGGCTCCAGCTTTTCCGCTTTCACACCCGCCTGTTCGCACGCGCGCGCCAGCGGTGCGCCGGTCTTCAAGGCTTCGCGTAAATCGTGCACCACTTTCGCGCCTTTGTTCGAAACCATCTCGCGTTCACGCTCCGCTTTTAAGGTGTCTACGATTTTCGGTTTCGCTTCGTCGAAGGTGAGAGGCCGCGCCTCCACTATTCCAGCGAGATGCAAAACGTAATAGTCGCTGCCTTCTTCAATGATATCGCTGTTCGGCTCCTGCTTGGCCAGTTGGAAAGCCACGCTGGTAAGTTTCGGATTTGACTTGAGCTTCTCATCCGGAGAGCCGGCCGAAAATTCACCCGTCGTTTGCACGGAAAGTTGCAGCTTGGTTCCTGCCTGGTGAAAATCAGTATTCTTCTCCAGGAGCGCCTGGGTAAAATCCTCTGCTCGATCAGAGAGCTTTTGCAGGGCGTCGACCCGCTCCTTCCCGGTTAGCTTTTTCTGTTCGTCGGTCAAACCAAACCTGACGAACTCGATTTTACGTTTCTCGTCCGTCTTAAACTCGGATTTGTGCGCGTCATAGTACTTTCGGACTTCGTCATCCGTTAATTTCACATCCCTGGAAAAATCGGCTGCGCGCAAGCGGATCACGCTGACAAATGATTTGCCATAGAGCTGTTCGAAGACAACCTTGACCTCTGATTCCGGAATCGACACGCCGGTTTCTAAAAGCTGCTTGATTCGTTTCAGGCAAAGTTCATCGCGCGCCAGCTCGTCGATCGCGGCATCGGTAAAGCCAAGTGAGGCAAGTCCACTACCGGAAAACTCCTCGTATTTCTTGGGATCGAATCCGGATGAACCGCGAAAGGCAGGCAAATTGCGTATAAGATCAACCACATCCGCCGGACTCGGCTGGATTCCGAGTTGCTCGGCTTCGTGTCGCAGAACGATCAAATTCACAATAAATGAGCCGTAAGCTTGACTGCGGTCGCCACCGCTGCCTCCGCCCAGGTCTTGAACAAGACTCGCTATTCCGAGAGCGCTGGCCAGGTCAAACAAACGCGCTTCGCGCCGCGCCTCAGTCATCGAAATACTGCGGCCATAAATACGCGCAAACTGATCCCGACCCATCGCGCCGTAATCCGGCTTTTGCACAAAGTAAAAGACGAAAGGCAGCGCCAGGATTGCGATCACGATCATGAGCCAATCGCGATGTTTGCGGAGAAGCTTCATCATAAGCCGGACAGATATTTTGGATTCAAACTCTAAGGGCGCCCGGCTTTAGCCGCAAATGGAGCGAGTTCCCATCTTCTGTAGCGGCGGTCCTATGGGCCGCTGGTTTGTTTGGTTGTAGCCGGGGTCGTTGACCCCGGCCTGCGTCAGCGGCGCCAACTACAGCATCGAGCCAGCGTCACCGATGCCGGCTACAGCGCGCTGGCCGTTTCCTGAATTAGCTTCCAACCACTGCGCAGATGTTGCTCGGTAGTTAGGATGTTTCCCAATCCGATGCGCATGACGGTGCGGCCGCGCAATTTGGTCTGGGTAAGATAAGCCCGGCCGGAGGCGTTAATCCGTCCGACGATTTCGCTATTCAGCTGGTCGATCTTATCATTCTTGGTAGGGGCGCCGCGCTGCGGCGTCCGGTCGGCGCAGCGCGCCGACCCTACCCATCGAAAGCAGACGACCGGCATCACCACTGGTGCGGAAAGCTCGAAACGATTATCGGCTCTGATCCAATCGGCGAGCAAATGGGCCAGACGGAGATGCTCGCGAATGCGACCAGACATTCCTTCCCGACCTAATGCGCGGAAGACCATCCAGGCCTTGAGCGCGCGAAACCTGCGGCCGAGCTGAATACCGTAATCCATGTAATTCTTCTCCGCCTCCACAGTGTCCCCGCGCAAATATTCCGGCACGAGGGCAAAGACGCGGCGTAAGCGGTCGAGGTCGCGCACATACAGCACACTGAAATCGAGAGGGACGAAGAGCATTTTGTGCGGGTTGATGATGATGGAATCCGCCTCGTCCCAGCCTGCGGTTACCCATTTGCATTCCGGCAAAAGCGCAAGCCCACCGCCGTAGGCACCATCGACGTGCAGCCATATTTTCTGTTCCCGGCAAAGCGCAGCTATCTCTTTGACCGGATCGACGCTGGCCGTGGAAGTCGTGCCGACAGTTGCAACCACCGCAAGCGGCTTAAATTTTTCAAGCTGATCGCGAGTGATCATCGTGCGCAACTCGGAAACGTTTACCCGGAAATCGGCGCCGCTTGGGACGCGCTGCACGTTCTCCTCGCCGAGTCCGAGGGCGATTGCGGCTTTTTCGGCAGAGCTATGCGCCTGGTCGGAAGCGTAGACGCGAAAGCGCGGAACGTCCGCGCGTCCACTCAACCCGAGTTTGCGCACCGCCGGTGCGGCCTCTTCCCGCGCGACCGCCAGCGCATGCATGATGCCTACGGACGCGGTATCGTAAACGACCCCGCCAAATTCGTTAGGCAAAAGCATCCACTGCCTCAGCCAATCGATCACCAGTGTCTCCAGTTCGGTTGCGGCCGGGCATGTGCGCCAGGTCATTGCGTTGACGTTGAGCGGCGCAGTAATGATCTCGCCCAGAATTCCGGGAGCAGTGGTTGTCCACCCAAAATAGCCGAGAAACATCGGATGGTCCCAATGCACCATTCCTGGAACAATCACTCGATCGATGTCGGCGAGAATCTCTTCGAACAGTTCTCCGTCTTCTGGCGGCTGTGACGGTAGCGCGCGCCGAACTGAACCGGGCGCGCCATTCGATGCCACCGGTATTTGTTCAATGTTCGCCCGGTAATCAGCAATCCAATCGGCCAGCCGATGGAGTTGCGCCCGGAATTTTTCCGGTGGCGTGTCTCCCAGTTCGCCGAGATCGCCATGCGAACGTGATTGCCGATTTTCCATTCTCTCAGATTTCACCAACACCGTGCGTTAGCCGAGTGCCACGCGCGAGTGAAAACTCCAACCTTGGAGAGCGCACGCATCTTGCGTGCTGCGTTCGACATCTTGTCGAACGCCATCCTTGTTTGCGCCCAGTAGCAAACTGTTCCCGGCAGGATGCCGGTCACGACACGCTGGAAGCGTGCGCTCCCCGAGATTCCATTCGTGTGATTCGCGTGATTCGCGGGCCCTTACTAAAACGCAAACCCGAAACTGAGATGAAACGCGCCGTCGTCCTCATGCCGTTCCGGATCGGGATTAAATCCATAGTCGAGGCGGATCGGCCCGATCGGTAGTTTGTAGCGCAAGCCCAGACCCAGCGCATAACGCATGTTGTCCAAGCCCGGGTCTTCGGAAGTGGGTAGAAGATTTCCAGCATCGAAAAATGCTGCCCCCTGAAGCTCGCCATACAGAGGGAAAGTGTATTCAACATTGAAGACGGTAAGAAATTCACCGCCAATCGGGTTTCCTTTTGGATCGTGTGGACCAAGTTTGCGCTCGCCGAAACTGCGGACGGAGGCGGCGCCACCATTAAAGAAGCGTTCGTCGATCGGGATGGTGGTTTCTTCGTCAGGGCCGGAGTGATTGAGGGAATGAACCAGACCGGTCCGAGCGCCAAAGGCGAGCGACGATTGTTGGAACCAGCGCCGCAACGGCGGAACGGTAGGATCAGCCGCGACGCCGGGCGTCAGCGTCTTCGGGCCAAATGGCAAGAAATAACCGACGCGCGTGGTGCTGCGGATAAGTTGGATGTCGCCCCCGAAAGCGCTGGACGCCACATCGAGCGTGTTGTTCGCAACAAAACCGCGCGGTTCGACCAGGGGATTCTGCCGCAAGTCAAGGGTCTGCGTGTATCCGAATGAATTTACGAAATAGTGCATTTGACCGAGAAATCGGTCGGCGATTGAAGTGCTTGTTATGTCGACGTGGCGGGCGGCGAAAATCAAACCTGCCTCGTAATATTTCGTGATTTTACGGGTGAGCTCGACGCGATCTCCAATCTCGAACTTCGAGTAGCCGTCGAAATCGAAGGTGAACGCAGCCACCCGATTCTTAAAATCGAAGTCCTTGTCGAAAAGAAAAGGATCCTGATAGAGCACTTCGCCTTTGTAACCACGTTGCGAAACTTCAACCGACGTGGTGAGCGGCCGACCTGTTCCGAACAGATCCCGCTCCCGAAATTGCGCGCCCACAATTGCGCCCTCGAAGGTGCCGTAACCGAGCGAAAAGCCCAGTTCCTTGCTTTTTGCCTCCTCGGCCAAGATATCGAGCCGCAAGGAGTTTCCACCCTCGGGTACAGGATTGATTTGCAAAAGATTAAAAAGTCCAGTGCGCATGAGCATCCGGAACTTTTGATCGATGACATCCGGGCTGTAGGTTTGCCCGGCAAGTGTAATGAAACGTTTGCTGACATAACTTGGGTGTAAACGAGTGAGCCCACTCACCCTCACGTCACCGAAGTGATAGAGCGGGCCGGACGCAATTGTCACCTCCACCGGGACGTGCCCACCTCTTGCGGCCGCCGGGTTGCCGGTCGCTTGGACCTTTACCGCGTAGTAACCGCGCGCTTTGAACCAGGCCTGCAAACGCCGCGGGATATCATCCACCCGCGCGTCGGTATATGGTTGTTTGAGCAGATCTTCCATTTGGCCGCGTAGGGTTTCGGCATCGTAAATCTTTTGACCGACGAACGAGATTTCACCAAAGAAATACTGGCGACCCTCGTGAATCGGAATGGTTATGTCCACCTGATTCAGCTCATTGCGATAGGTGTAACGCGGTGGATCGATCACAACGTCGAGAAAACCTTCGGCCACGTAGAACCGATGCAAAAGATCAATGCCTTCATTGATGTCTGAGGCAACGAACGGCAGAGTGCGTTGCAACTTCGAATAGCGTTCGCGGGTCGGTCCGACCACATAATCGGAGAGCTTCGCAGCAGGCTCGGCGGTGTTTCCCGCAAAAGTGATTGTGCCGAGGGTCATCAACGATCCCTCGTTGATTTCAAGCCGCAAGCGATTGCCTCCCACAATCGCGTAGTGCACCGCCACCTTGGTGTAGCCGTGTTTGCGATAGAACAACTCGAGAAAGAAGGCAATGTCGTCTGCTCGCGCCGCGCTCAGGCCATATTGATCGATCGCGGCCAATTGCTCTTTTACCTGCGAGCGCAACTCTTTCTCGCTGAAAGCCTGCTCGCCTCGAAACTCGATTCCCCCGATGCGTTGGGCCTGCTTTTCCTCCGCCTTTTTGACCGCGTGTTCTTCTTTTTGTTTCTCCTCCGGCCGCGGCACGTCGAGCGCACTTTGCGCAACGATCTCTCCAGAACAGACCATTGCCAAAAATGCAAGCCAAGCCCCGCGTCCCATCAGTCGAACCGGATGAGGTACTTCACTATTCCGCGATAACCGCCGCCGACTCCGAGATCGCCCACTACCACAAATTGATCATTAATTTTGAAGCGCGCGGTGGCCTGTTGCTGTCCGGTACGCGGATCGACTGTGCCCACATCTACATCCAGACGATTAAACACTGAATTACTCTGGGTCGCCTGGCCCTTCTTGAAAATTTTGCGATAAAGCTGCTGCACCAGGAGCATGGCGGCGCGCCCCGCCAGAATGTTGTTGTTACCGGTTAACTCCTCTCGGGTCGTCCCGGTTGCGAGCAACGAGATAATTTCCTCCTGAGGCAACGGCGGCTCGCTGTTAAAGACAGCCTCGGGGGCAAGCGAAGTGCCGTAGATATAGACATGAATCGTGTAATCGCGGATGACAGAGGTACCGTGTAAATCGATTTTTGGATTCAACGAGTCGCTCGGATCGAAATAGAGAAAACCGGAAGCGATTTGGAGACGGCTGAACGGCAGGGTGGCCTCGACATTTTGCAGCCGGACCAGACCCTGCAATCCGGGCCGCTCTCCCGTGCCAATGAAATGCAAATCTGCGACCGCGCCTCCGGTAGCGAGATTTCCGCGAATTAAAACCGGATCTTTCGTTTTGATGGCGACATCGAACTTCCAATCGCGCAGCGGCGGCGTTGGAAATGAAAGCTGCGGATGGGAGGAAGGCGGCTCTGGCGCCGGGCGCCCCGGCAAGCCGATTGGAATGAGATCGACATTCTTGAGAAATTGACTGTTGGTCAGGGCAATCCTACCCGTCACGCTGGCACTGTTGATCGGCCCGGCAAATTGGACATCAGCATCCGCGCGCATGGTCAGCGCATCGTTTCGCGCCACCAGCGCACTATCCGATTTCAGTCTTAAGTCGAGGTTTGGGCTGGTAAGCTTTGGGAAAGTAATCCGACCGCTCAGGGTGAAATGGCCGCCGGAAAGCTCGCCGGTGAATTGCTCGAAATTGAGTGCGTCGTTCGCGAAGCTCAGTCGTCCTTTAAAATTCTGCAACGCGGGAAGAGTTGGATCGTTCGCCCGCGCCACGTTCACCGTGATGCTAGCCTGCCCGTTAAAAACAGGACGCGCCACCGTTCCACCAAGATCGACATCCAGGGCAAGATCCCCATCCATCTGCTGAACTGACGGCACGAATTGGCGAACAAAATTGACCGAGCTCCGGGGCAACCGGACTTTCGCCTGCACCGGGGTGTCATCGGGTAACTTTCGCTCCCGCACAATTTTCGGAAGATCAAACGGAAAACTCGCCGTGAGCTCCATCGGCTGAATCTTGGCCTGCTGCAATTTGCCAAGAACCGTCAGTCGATCGTGCTCCGATTGGGCAGTCAGGCTAATGGTCGCCGGCTCCATGCCCGCGATCTTTTCGCTCCGTAAATCGCGCATCTCCACATCCAGACGCGCGTTCAGATCCGATATCGTTCCACCGGCTTCCAGTTTTGCATTCAAAGTTCCCGCCGTAACGGGTTTAACGCCGATGTCGTCAAAAAGGCGTTTCAGGTCGACGTTTTCCGACTGAAAATTCGCGATGACCTTTCCGGTAGACGGAAGTACGGGCGCGTCGCGACCGAGGTTTTTCCAGACAAAGGGAATCGAAATATATCCGGAAGCGTATTTGGCCTGAGCCTGGTCGAGCTGAAACTTTGTGATTTCGAGTGTGTCTCCCTTTGCCTGAACAATCGCTTGGAAAGCCATGCGATTGCTGCTCAGAAAAATCGTTGGTACGTCGAGACCATCGGGAGAATAAGTCGCATCCACCGTTGCCTGCAGCGATTGCAGCTCACCATAGCGGCCATTGTTGAGCGCGAGTTTCAGTTTGCCGCTGTTCTCGAACTTTATCGCGTTCCCGATCCCCTCCCAATCAATTACCAGCGAGCCAGCCAGCTCATTCTCGTTGCCGGAAGCACGCAGCATCGGCTTCAAACGGGACAGATCTGCGACGTTGGCTGACAGTTTCCCTGCGTAATGATAGGGCGCGCGAAAATCGACGACCCCGTTTGCGCGAACAAAATCCTGCTCATTTAAGCTGGCCGTCAAATCGTTCAGGTAAATCGTGTTATTTACGACGATGCATTGCGCGCTCAGGTGTTTGAAAATCAGGTCTCGGGTCCTGAGCCCGGCGCCAAAAATCGATAGCTGACCATTCGCCAGACCGGCTTTCGATTCGAGCTGACCCGTCATCTGCAATGGACCGCTCACCTTGTCAGGCGAATCAACAGCCCAATAATCGCCAAGCTCATTGGCGCTTAAAGAAACATTCAACTGGGCAGGCTGGGACCTGAGCTTTCGCAAATCTTCTGGCAGGTTGTATTGCCCCGTGATCGCGAGCCTGTTCTCCTTCCGGCCGATCTCGAGCCGCTCGATCTCAAGCTTGTCGTTCACACCAGTAAGCGTTCCGCTCACCGAATCGATCGCATAATCACGAAAACGGATCGCAGACGCCTCGAAGCTCACATTAGAATTCAAATCGGCAAACCACGGCCTTTCCTTTGTAACCGGGGCCGCTCGCTTTCTTGCTGTAGCCGGGGTCGCTGGTGTTCTTGTTGTAGCCGGGGTCGCTGACCCCGGCCGGGTACCACTCGCCATTATCTTAGAGGCTTTGATATTCGCCGTCAGTTTTCCAATCGTCCCCTCCGAAAATCCGATCGATTCACCCATTACATCCAGACTTGTCTCAAGCCTGGCATTAACGATGTCGATCTTGCCGTTAAGATCGGCCGAGCCGGAAAGGTTTCCTCCAGCTAACGCGCTGGCTTGACTGAGATCAGGCACCTTCGCCGCAATCTGAAGTGCCGCCGCACTGCGTCCAAACCCACTCATCTTGCCGGGCAACTCGCTAGTACCGCGCAAATGAAATTCATTTTTGCCCTGAACGATATCGACTGCCCGCAGCGCCACGGTTCCGTCGCGTGCAACGATATCCAGGACAGCGCGATCGAATCCAATTTCACCAACAGAAAAATCGTTTACTTGTCCGCCGATCGTTCCGCTCCAAGTGCGCGGCGCATCGAGCGTACCACTTAGATCGAGAACAAGACGCTCGACATCTCCGCGAATAAATCCTTCCGGTAAATCCAGATATTTATTGAATGAATCGGCCGGCACTTTCCCGGCGGCCAGACGAATTTTCGCATTCAATGACGAAGCTCTTTCAGTGAATGCGGCATCGCCGGAAATGGTCCCGCCGCCAATCACTGCCTCGAGAGTGATCGATAGCTGTTTCGCGCCAATACGTGATGCCTCGATATTCAGCAGGTGGACGCGATCCTGATCGTTCAATGCCAGATCACGTAGAATGAGGTCCCTGTTCGCGTAGGAGGTCTGCGCAACAATTTTTGACCAGTTCCGCCCAGTTGGGAGTTGCAACTTCTCGATTCGCAGCTGACCGGGCTGGCGCGGATTTAAATCAAGATCGACATGTTCGATCACCAAGTCGCGCGGTGAATCGCGCACGATTAGGGTTGCATCAGATATTCGAAGGCGCTCCGGAAAAACAGTGGGCAATTCCGGCTTTATGCTAGCGGGTCGCGGGTGTTTCTCTTTCGGTTCGTTTCCGGGATTCAGGATAACTCGGGCCGAACGCAGATCGACACCGCGCAAAAATTGCGGCATCCCGTGCCGAATCAGCCCGAGCCAGCTGTAGTCAACGTGCACCAGATCCAAGTCAATCGATTCGACCGCCGAACGTCCCGTGGGAACCACACGCAGATTTCGCACGGTCAGATTCGTGAAAATGTTGCCCTCTAGACGAAAATCGAGCTTAAGGTTCTCAGCGGCCGCGCGATGACGCACAATCTGTCTTGCCAGAGTAAGAATGAGCGGACGATGAAAAATCAGGAGTAGCGTACAGAAGACACCCAGCCCCACGAATGCACGGCGTCGCCAGCCTCCGCGCGCGGCGGAGACGGTCTGACCATTTTCGCCCACGAAGGGTCTTACCCTATTTCCACTGGAGTCACAAATAGAGAGAGGCGCGAGACTCCCCCGGGCGGAAACTGGTATTTGTTGTAGCAAGACGCGCTTGCCACTGAAGGCGAGTTCGGCATTGCACGCATTTGTAACTCGCGCCACGCTTTGCCGGTTAGCCGATGAATCCAGACAAACTCTTCGATTATCTCGACGGTAAATTGTCTTCGGAGGAACGCGCCCAGCTGGAATCGCGTCTCGCTTCCGATAACCACCTGCAGCGCGAGCTGGCAGTCGCCCGCCAAATTCATGCTGGCTTGCGCGATTCGCGCGAAGTATTTGCAGCGCTCGATCCAAGCTCAACCTCTGCTCGCGGCGCTGTCCTCGGCCGCAGAATTGTAGTCGCTTTCACCGCGCTCGTTTTTCTCAACGTGCTTTTCGGCCTCTATGCCATTTTCTTCATGAAAAGTAATCGAACGAGGCGAGCGCCTAACGAGCAAAATCGACAGCAACTTGTTCAAGCGCTAGAGAAAACGGCGGCTTCCGCCTTGCCCGTACCGAACCTGGAGGTCGATGAAATCGCGATTGCGACATCGAAAACGCAACGCGACGCGATTGCAAACCAGATCATCGCTGCGGCGAAAGACTGCGGCGGCTCGGCGGTGAAGAATCTAAATGACAAAAACGGCTTGCTCCTGTTCGCTGAGATTCCGGCCGCACGGGAAGACGAGTTTCGGCAAAGACTTACCAGTCTTGGAGCCCAACCCACCAAGCCAGCTGCCTCGGCCGCTTCCTCGCCGGGCCGTAACCGAATCATTCAAGTTCGCCTGGTCAGCAACACGAATCAGTAGTCGCCGGTTGCAATGATCGCAGTCACGTTCGCACTTCGCGCGGAAAGCACTCAGCTTGCCACACAACTACATGAGAAAAAGATCGACGACCGACAAGTAATGATCTGGCACACCGGTGTCGGGCAAAAGCATTGCCTTCTGAGGATGAACGAGTTTCTGAAGTCCGAACATCCGGACTATTTGATCAGCTCAGGTTTTGCCGGCGGCGTGCACGCAGATTTGCAAGTAGGCGATTTGATTTTGGCGGAGAATTTTTCGGATCTTCAATTACGGGTGAAGGCGGAGCAAATGTTGACCGGTTATAAGGTGAAAACAGTAAAGATTTTCACATCGTCAACGATCATCGATTCGATTGCGGACCGAAATGAGATCGCGCGTGCCAACAGCGCACAAGCCGTGGACATGGAGACGGCAGTGATTGCCGACGTATGCGCGACGCATGGAGTGCGAATGCTTTCGTTGCGCGTAATCACGGATAGTTTGCAGGACCCACTGCCCGTGCCGCCAGCGGTCTTGTTTAAGGTTGATCGGCAGCGAACCGACTTCGCGACACTGCTCCGGTATTTACTGCGACACCCCGGTGCGACGCCGCGGCTTTTAAACTTCTACGGTCAAATTGCCCGAGCACGGGAGGATCTGACAAGTGCGATAGTCGCGCTGCTACAAAACTTGTAGCGGATCGGGCGCAACTTCTTTTAACACCGGCCTTCAGTATTTGTTTATCGCGCTGAAGGCGCTGTGTCAATATCAGCCTGGGGCATCGCCCCAGGGTTCCGATTGCATTAAAAACCAGCGCTGAAAGCGCGACTCAACGGATCATTTCGCCGTCAATCCCACACATATCGCTCGTCGAACCCGACGCCATTCCTGCGCAGCAGCTCACGGTATTCCTCTTTAAAAGTGCGAGTGCGATGGTGCTCTTCCTGCGTCTCCACGTATTGCCGTACAGCATCGACCTGGCTCGGACTCACCGAAAAGGCCCCATACCCACGCTGCCAGAAAAAGCCGCGATAGCGAGCGTCAATGGCCTTGATCCATTTCGAGGATGGTTTCTTGATCCCTTCGATCAGCTGGGCGTGGGAAAGAGTTCGCGGCAGCGTTGTAACGATATGAACGTGATCAGCAACCCCGCCTACGCGCAAGGCTTCTCCGCCTAGGTCGCGGCAGATCGTCGCCAGATAGGCGTGCATGCGTGGCCGAATGGCAGCGTCGAGCCACGGCTCGCGATTCTTCGTACTAAAGATGATGTGAAGGATGACTTTACTGAGCGATTGCGGCATGGCGCAGATGATGGAGCAAAAGGGCGCGGGAATGAATCGCGCTTTCAGCGCTGGCGCTTTCGCGTTGCACAAATCCCTGGGGCGCTGCCCCAGGCTGCCATGAACGCTGCGCCTTTGGCGCTAAACAATACGGCCTTTGGGCCGGTGTTAATGATGACTCGCGTGGCAAAGTTCATTCAGGCTCTTTCGATCTTTCGTCATTTCCGCACTCTATATGGTTGAGATTCAGCTACGCCGGTTCGATGTGAACGAGTACGTCGGCGATGCGCGGATCGGTTTGCTGGATGGCGCGCTTCACTTCGTGGGCAATGCGATGGCCTTCGCGGACGGGGACGTTTCCATTCACCTTCACGTGAAGATCGACATAGAAGTTGAGACCCATTTTTCGCACGAGGGATTTGTCGAGCTCAATCACCCCCGGAACGGATGCGGCCGCCTTTCGCACCAGATCGACAATCTCGCCACGTGGCGCGGTGTCCATGATTTCGCGCAGAGCCGGATAAAGCAGGCGCACCCCGTTCGCTCCGATCACAGCACAGGCAAAAAGAGCGGCCCAATCGTCAGCACTTCGCCACCGTTCACCGCCTATGAGCGCAATCGAGATTCCAACAAATGCGGCTGCGGAAGTCAGCGCGTCGCTGCGATGATGCCATGCGTCCGTTTGCACGGCAGTGCTTTCCGCGTCGCGTCCAAAACGGTTCACATAACGGAAGAGGACCTCTTTCACAATCACCACGACGATGAGGATAATAAGGGTGAAAGGCGCGGGCCCATGATGGGGCAGAAAGATTTCGCGCACACTCTGGACGGCCAAACCGATGGCGGCGATCAGCACGCCAAAAGCGACCACGATAGCGGCAATTGGCTCCGCTTTGCCGTGTCCGTAGGGATGCGTTTCATCCGGTGGGCGCGCGGCATATCTTAACCCGCCCCAGATGACAAACGAGCCGCCGATGTCGAGAGCTGATTCGATCCCGTCGGCGATCAAGACATAGGCGTTCCCAAACAGACCGCCCAGAATTTTCGCAGCCGCAAAGATCAAATTCACAATCATGCCGAACAAAGCGACGCGCGCGCCGAGTTGCAGACTGGCAACGGAAGCTTGAGGCTGGAGCGTCGAGGCCATCGATGAAAAAAAGTATAAGCGCGGTCGTTTACGAAACGCACGGAAATCCGGCGGATGTTTTACGAGTGGAGACGCAGCCGTGGCCCAAGCCCGCTGCTGGGGAAGCAGTTGTGGAAATGCGCGCTGCACCAATCAATCCGGCGGATCTGAATGCGATCGAAGGGAAATATCCCGTGCGACCGAAACTGCCGGCCACACCCGGCTTTGAAGGCGCAGGCGTTGTCGTTGAATTTGGACCGGAGGTCCACGATCTGGCGGTTGGCGCTTTGGTTATTCTACCGCACAACCTCGGAACATGGCGCGAGGCGGTTGCCGTCAAAGCGAGCGAATTAGTCCAGGTCCCCTCCGGGATCGACCCGATCGCCGCCGCCACGTTGAAGATCAATCCGCTGACAGCCTGGCATTTATTGCATGATTATGTGGAATTAAAACGGGGCGACTGGCTCATCCAAAACGCGGCCAACTCAGCGGCCGGACGCGCGGTAATCGAGATTGCCAGCGAGCTGGGATACAAAACGGTCAACGTCGTTCGTCGGGAAGAGTTGGTGGAAGAATTGCGAGCACTGGGCGGCGACATCGTCCTGATCGACGGAGAAGGCTTGCGTGATGATGTTAAGGAGGCAACGAGCGGCGCGCCGATCCGTCTCGGCTTGAACGCCGTGGGAGGCGATAGCGCATTACGTGTGGCTAATACGCTCGCACCCGAAGCGACCATGGTGACATTCGGCGCGATGAGTCTGCGGCCTTTGAAAATCCCAAATGGCTTGCTCATTTTCAAAGACCTTCGTTTTCGCGGCATCTGGATCAATAAATGGTACGACAACGCAACCCCGTTGCAGCGGATGGAAACGTTTCGACCGCTTTTTGAAATGGCGAAACGCGGTCTCTTGAAAACAAAAGTGGAGAAAGCGTACCTGTTAGGGGAAGCAAAGGCCGCTGTCGCCCACGCCGCGCAAGGCAAGCGCAGCGGAAAAGTCATTTTCGAGTTTCCGCCCCACTAACCACACGAAATGAAACGAAAGACCCGACTGCAGTTTTGATTCATATTTTTGCGCTGGTTTTAGCCTCTTTCGGCGTGTTTCGTTGGGACTCCTTTGATGCGCAATGTAATCATGGTTGGTGCTGGAATTAAATCAGGTTACGACGGGCAGTTTCTAATTTGTCGGATGATGGTTCGGTGAAAGATCGGCAGGCGAGCGCAACGGCATTTCTCATCGCGGCCAGCTTGGTGTTGATGGAGAAAGATCCTGCTTATGCGGGCATTGTTTCGCCTGCTTCGGCGGAACTAGCAGCGCGGGTCTTGGCAAATCGTTTTCCACTGTTCCTCAAGCTCGTTAGGCGTCCCTGGTTTTGGCGAGTGGCAACAATGTGTCAGCGAATGACCATTCCTGGAATTCTTCGGCACTACGCGCTGCGTAAAAAATACATCGCGCAACTGGCCTGCCAGGCCGCTGCGGAAGGAATTGCGCAAATCGCAATTCTCGGCGCTGGATTCGACGGATTGGCAATCGAACTTCGACGCAAGTTTCCGCAAGCAGCAGTCTGGGAAATTGATCATCCGGCGACGCAACGCGGCAAGGTCTCTGTTCTTAATCCACCAGAAATGCGCGGTATCAATTTTGTGCCGACGGATCTTTCATTAACCGGTTTGAACGAAGAATCGCTGATATCGGCGGGCTTTAACCGCAGCGAGCGAACTCTTTGGATGGCAGAAGGTCTCTTGATGTATTTTCCCGAACAGATCGTTCGCTGCTTGCTTGAACAAACTCGGAAACTCAGTGCGCCTGCTAGCCGCTTTATTTTCACTTTTATGGAACGCAACGCGATAGGGCGCATACGCTTTCGGGAACAAACCGGGTTCGTTGACTGGTGGCTGGCTCAGCGCGGAGAGCCGTTTCGCTGGGGCATCGAAGCTGCGAAGTTGGGGGAATTCATTTCGCCATGGCGCCTCCTTCACGTTTCCGATGACGAAGAATTACGAAAGATGGACGACCCGAGTTCCAAAAAGCAAACACTCGCCGGTGGTGAGTTCATTTGTCTGGCTGAGTTTTAAGCGCCCGCTGTTAACTAACAGATTCCATGCAGACACGACGCGAATTCTTGCGCACGGCAGCGCTCATTGCGGTTGCGCCGCATCTTTTGGCCGAGTCGGAGCAAGAGATCTGGCTCAACGACGTTCATTCTCAGCTGAATCGCACCCGCGTCCGGACATTGCTGACTCCCCGCACACAGGACGAACTGATCGAAGCAATTCGTTCCGGCACGCGCAGGAAAATGCCCATTTCCCTTTCCGGATGCCGTCACTCCATGGGCGGGCAACAATTTGTAACGGACGGCATTTGCCTCGACCTGCGAAAACTCGCGCGCGTCCTCAATTTCGATCGCGAGCGCGGCCTGATCGAAGCCGAAGCGGGAATTCAGTGGCCCGAATTGATTCGCACTTACCTCGAGTTACAACGCGACAGCGAGCAGCCATGGGGAATCGCCCAGAAGCAGACCGGCGCCGATACCTTCACGCTGGGCGGGAGTTTGTCATCGAACGTGCATGGCCGCGGTCTCAAAATGAAGCCGCTCATTTCCGACGTCGAATCTTTCACGTTGATCGACCCGGGAGGAAAGGAACTTCGTTGTTCGCGAAGTGAGAACAAGGAACTATTCCGGCTCGCCATCGGCGGTTACGGGCTTTTTGGATTAATCAGCACGGTCACGCTCCGGCTTGTCCCGCGACGAAAACTCCGGCGTGTTGTTACCCTGGTCCAGGCAAAAGAACTGGCGCGGCATTTTGAGGAACGCCTTTCGCAAAATTTCCTCTACGGTGATTTCCAATTTTCGGTTGATGAAAAGGCGCCGGACTTTCTCCAGCACGGTGTGTTCTCCTGTTATCAGCCGATTGACGACTGTGAGCCCGTTATTGCGAAGAAAGAGCTGAACGATAACGACTGGCTGGATCTTTTGCGGCTCGCTTACACTGATCGGGCAAAAGCTTTCAAACGGTACAGCGATTATTACCTGTCGACTAACGGTCAGACTTATTGGTCAGACACGAATCAACTCAGCGCCTACCTGCCGAATTACGCCCAGAAACTTCGCCAAGAAATCGGAGGTCAAGACTCCAGTCTCATTATTACTGAAATTTACGTGCCGCGGCCGCGCCTGGCTGACTTTCTTGCTCAAGCGGCAGAACTCCTCCGTTCCCATCGCGCGATTGTTATTTATGGCACTGTTCGATTAATCGAAAAAGATGATGAAGCTTTTCTGCCTTGGGCAAAGGACTCCTATGCCTGCGTGATTTTCAATCTCTTCACGCTGCACAACCCGGTTGGGATTGAGGCATCTGCCCGCTCTTTTCGCGGCTTGATCGATCTGGCTATAGCACGTTCCGGAAGCTACTACCTTACTTACCACAAGTTTGCCCGGGCCGAACAGGTCACTGCGTGCTATCCGCAATTTAGAAAATTCCTGGAGCTAAAGAAAAGATTCGATCCGGCTGAACGCTTTCAGAGCGATTGGTACAGCTACTATCGCAACGTCTTCGCAGCCTAACATTGCAAGAATAATCGTTTCTTGGCACAGGCTGTTTGAAATAAGTGCCTCTACTGCGTTTGGCATTTTGCAGTGACATCGGCACAACGAAAGCGATGCGCGGACTCATCGAGCACTCCGAAAGCACTTCGTGCGAAATTCAGGAAAGAGGATTTCCTGTTTCGCGGAGCTTTTGGGGCGCCCCTCCCGCAGCAGCTTCGCGCAGCGATGCGGGCACGGCGCACGCCTTTCCGCGTCGCTTTTTAGCGCTGTCACCATATAAATGCGAAACTCAGTAATGAGATGCGGTCGTTCGCCATCACTGCCCTGGTTTTGATCCTCGCGCGCGCGATCGCCCAACTGTGGTTGAACCGACTCAACTACCGCTACGTGTTCGCGCGTGCAAGCGATGTGCCACCCGCGTTTCGCGGAATCATTAACGAGACGACGTATCGCCGTTCGGTTGATTACACGCTGACCAAGAGCCGCTTTGGAGATATCGCCGACATGTTCGATGCCGTCGTGCTCATCGCAGTGCTTTTCAGCGGCGTGTTGCCATGGGCGTTTGGGAGATTCAGCGCGAGCTTCGGCACTTCGATCCTGGCGCTGGCTGGTTTCCTCTTTGTTACAGGCATCGCGTTAAGCATCCCCGCATTGCCCTTCACCTGGTACGCGCAATTCAAAATCGAAGAGCGATTCGGTTTCAACACCACGACGATGAGGACGTGGATACTCGATCGATTGAAAGGGTTCCTGCTCGCGCTGGTACTCGGGTATCCATTGCTCGCGCTGGTGTTGAAACTGATCGGGTGGACCGGCGCAAACTGGTGGCTCTGGGCGGCGGCAGTTGTCATCGCATTACAATTGCTCCTGTTGCTCATTGCGCCGGCGGTCATCATGCCGCTTTTCAACAAATTCACGGCGCTACCGGAAGGAACGTTGCGCGAGCGCCTCTTCGCACTGGCGCAGCGGACGGGTTTCCCCACGCGCAGCATTGATGTGATGGATGGCAGCAAACGCTCGCGCCACTCCAACGCCTTTTTTACTGGATTCGGACGCTTTCGAAAAATCGTCCTGTTCGACACACTCATTGCGAAGCTCTCCGAGCCCGAACTGGAATCCGTGCTCGCGCACGAAATTGGCCATTACAAAAAGCGCCACCTACTGAGGTTCCTAGCTGTTTCCATTGCAGGCGTTCTTGTGGCGTTCGCCACGATCGCGTGGCTGGCACGTCAGGAATGGTTTTATCGCGCGTTTGGTTTCGCCCATCAGGAAGGCTATGCCGCCGCGAATGTTGTTCCTGCGATGCTGCTGTTTGCCCTGCTGGCCGGGACGGTAAGCTTCTGGGTTTCGCCGTTCATCCACATCTGGTCACGCCGTTTTGAGTACGAGGCGGATGCATTCGCGCATACGACAATGGGAGAGGCAGAGTCACTCATTCAAGCGCTGCGCAAATTGAGCGAAAAAAACCTGAGCAATCTCACTCCGCACCCGCTCTACAGCGGCTTCTATTACTCGCATCCGACTCTGCTCGAACGCGAACGCGCGCTGCAAACAGCGGCTTAGCTATGCGCGGGGCCTGACTGCGCAAAAGCGCGGCGAATAATCCTGCGCGGGTTTGTGCAACCGGGTAGCGCACGCGTCTCGCGTGTTGGCGAGCGCGTCCTCGCGATCGCGGACTTTCCCTCGAATCGTCGCGACCGTTACTGACGGCGCAGTCAAACAAAAGATTGTTTCGGCGCGACGCCGAAACCAACACGCGAGACGCGTGTGCTACCCAATCGTTTCGCATGCGCGTGTCCACAACGGAAGCATGCATACGTCGCGCTTTGCCAAATGAACATCGGCGCTTGACACAAACGCCGCTACGGCGTGCGCTGTTCTAACATGCCGAGAGTCATCGTTGTTGGCGCGGGAATCAATGGTGTTACGGCTGCCATCGAATTAAAGAAACGCGGACACCGAGTCGTGTTGGTCGATCCCGGGCCGCTGCCACATCCGCTGGCGGCATCCACCGATATCAGCAAGGCCGTCCGCGCGGCCTACGGAGCGGATGAGGATTACGCCGCACTGGCGGAACGTTCGATCGAACTTTGGCGCGCGTGGAATCGGGAGTTTGGTGTCGAGTTGTATCATGAGACCGGGGCTTTGTTCCTGCGACAGCAAACGATGCAGGCTGGCGATTTCGAATATGAGAGCTGCAAAGTTCTTCAAAAGCACGGGCATGAGTTCGAGCGGATTGACTCAGCCAAGCTGCGCCAACGATATCCCGCCTTTAATGCAGAGCTTTATCGCGATGGCTTCTTCGATCCCAAAGCCGGTTATGTCGAAAGTGGGCGCGTCGTAGCGACCCTGGTCGAGCGCGCCAAATCGCTTGGAGTTGAATTGCGCGAACACGCCAAGTTTACCGCACTCAACGAAAGCGACAATTGCGTCAAAGGAATTGTCCTCGAAGGCCATAATCATCTTGCCGGAGATGCAGTCATCATCGCCGCCGGGGCATGGACTCCGTTCATGCTGCCGTTCACAAGAACATTTTTCCGCGCGACCGGACATCCTGTTTTTCATCTCAAACCCGACACGCCGGATCTTTTCCTGCCGGAAAAATTTCCTTTTTTTGGAGCTGATATTTCGACCACAGGTTACTACGGTTTCCCCCTCAACCAAGGCGTGGTGAAAATCGCAAATCACGGGCCGGGCCGGGAGATGTCGCCTGACTCACCGGAGCGCGAGGTCACACCGGAAGAGGAAAGGGACCTGCGTAAATTCTTAGCCGCCTCCCTACCCCCGTTGGCGAAGGCACCGATTTTTTACACGCGTATCTGTATGTACTGCGATACAGCCGATGGAGATTTTTGGATTGCGTGCGATCCGGAGCGTCCAGGCTTGGTTATCGCGACTGGTGATTCCGGTCATGGATTCAAATTCGCACCGGTGCTTGGTCAGATCATCAGCGACGCAGTTGAAGGGAAGACAAATCCGTTGCTGCAGAAATTCCGTTGGCGACCGGAAGTGAAATCTGGAGAAGCGAAAGAGGCTGCAAGGTTTAATCCGGAAAACGTCCAACGCTCAACGTCCAACGCTCAACGTCCAACGTCCAACGTCCAACGTCCAACCCAGAGTGATTAAGAAATCGCTTTTCCCTGTGAGGCCGGTTCTTTCTTTGGGTGGCGTTTGAGCAACGTGATTTGCTTGATCCGGGCGGAGTCGGACGGACTCCAGGTAGCGACCTCCGGGTCGTCTTTAAAAGCGTTGTGCACAATACGCCGTTCATATGAGTTCATCGGCTCGAGCTGGAGTGATCGGCCAGTAATGCGAACACGCTCCGCCAATTCGCGCACGCGTTGCACGATGCGGTCCTCGCGCATGGAGCGGTACATCTCACAATCGACGATCACTTTCGGTGCATCCTGGTTTCTTGCCTGAAGCAGGCGGTTGAGGAGGAACTGGATGGCCTCGAGCGTTTCGCCATCGCGTCCGATCAAGCGGCGGCTTTCCTCGGTGTAAATTTGCAGGACCAGATTGCCCGCTTCATTCTGCGACTCTTCGATTTGGACGACAAAACCGAGATAGCCGAGCATGGTGTCGAGCAACTCTTTGGGCGTCATCATCGTTTTCGTTTCGCCGCCGGGGCGACTTTTTCGAGCTTTGGCATTGGCTGCTTCTTGTTCAGGTAAAATTGCAAAATGCTAAAAAGATTTTGGGCAGTGTAATACAAGGCGAGCGCTGCCGCAAAATTGTAGCAGAAGAACAAAAAGATGAGCGGCGTAAACATCATCACCCGGCGTTGGGTGGCGTCGCCGGTTTTCGGCGTCATTTGCATGAGCCAGATCTGAGTCGCGGCCATACAAAGCGGGATGATATTGATCGGCCAGTCTAGGACGGGCAAGTGCGCCACGGTGTCGGGTTGCGAGAGGTCGCGCACCCAAAGAAACTTCGCGTTCCGCAATTCCACGGCTTGAGCGAGCATCTGGTAGAGGCCGAAAAAGATGGGGATTTGGATCATCATTGGCAGACAGCCCCCCACCGGATTGATGCCGTACTCTTTATAAAGCTTCATTACCTCTTGGTTCATGCGCGTAGGATCGTCCTTATATTTTTCGCGCAACTCCTGCATCTTCGGCGAAAGTACGGCCATTTGCCGCATGGAGCGGTTGGCTTTGCTCTGGAGGGGCCAAAGAACCAGCCGGATGATCGTGGTTAGGGCAAGGATCGCGGCAGCGTAGCTGTGCCAGAGGACGCCGTGCAGCAAATTCATGAAGTTGAGCAGGAACTGGCTCACCAGCTTGAACAGCCCGAAGTTCATGATTTCGGCTTCGTTGTGTTCGAGCTGCGCGAGCCGATGATAAATTTTGGGACCGGCGTAAATCTCGAACCGCGCGGTATAAGTTTGGCCAGGCGGCAATTGAAAACCCGGAAGATGCATCGCGCCCTCGATTCCAAACATCTTTTGCTCGGGCGCGACGTCGACGCGGCGTCCCCAAACGCCGTCCGATTTGGCCGTGAGCGGAGCGATCAGGGTCGTGAAAAATTGGTTAGTCACGGCCACCCATTCAGCCGGCGCAGTGTTCTCCTGATAAAACGGCTGGGGTGCCCGTTGTCCGACGCCGAGAATCCCGCTGCCGCCTTCAAACCAGCTGACATTTTTATCTTTCGGCTTCCCGTCGGTGCACCAAACCAGGCGCGTGTAGTAAGGATAATCTCTTGCGTGAATCGGAACGGCCGAGCCAAGCGCAACAAAATAACCAGAGTTCGAATATGACTGCGTGCCGCCGTTCGTCAGATCGAGATCAAACTCGACAATAAAATTGTCTTTCGACTCCGTTGTCTTCGCGAAGAAAAACCTTTTGCGAGTCGTGATATTCTCGGGAGTTGTTCGCTCACATTTCACCCCGCCGTCCGCCTCGCGTGACAAACTAAATTCAGCCAGTGCTGGCGCATCGGGCTGTTCAATGATCGCGCCGATCGGGACGTGGCGAGGCGAGTTCAGAGTGACTCTTCTCTCGCCTTCCGCGATATGATTGAGCAGGACCGCCTCGCTAATGCCGCCACCACGATTGGTCAGGCGCAGCTCCACATCGGTGTTGCGTAGAGTTTCGACTTTCTCAGCAAAAGTCGGAACCGCCTCACCAACTGGCGGAGTCGCCGCCGGGACTGGCGAAGCGAGAGGTGGAGGTGACGCACTGACCCCAGGAATCGATGGCGAGGCAGTCGGCGAAGCGGTGATCTTCGACGAGCGCGGCGGGGCTTGCCTTGCCAGCCACCACTCCGACAAAACGAAACCAATGACGCAAATTATCACGACGATCCATGCCGTTCGGTCCATAAAGTTGCCCGGGGCCGCTATTCACAAATAGAAAATTCGGTGGCGTCGCGGACCCGAACTTCTCTGTGTGCCGGAACCGGATCATGCCCACAACCGCCCCACGGTTGACAGCGTGCCAGCCGTTTCAATCCGAGCCAGCTGCCAGGCAAAAAACCGTGCACCTCAACGGCTTCCAAGAAATAGCGAGAACAGGTTGGCTCGAAGCGACAGCCACAACCCGGACCGCCAATCAAGGACAACAGCGGCGAGAGGGTGCACTGATATATGCGGATGAAACTGCGCAGAAGGCCCAGCATCAGGGCGCTAGGATAGAAGCGCGCTTAGCCAGACGCAACCATTCATCTTCCAACTCATCGTAACGAGCGCTGGCCACACCCGAGCGGGCGACGGTCACCACCCACACAGGCTCGATGATTTCATGCTGATGCTTGCGAACGATCTCCCGCAGCCGACGCCGCACCCGGTTCCGGACGGCTGCAGGGCCGATTCTGCGCGAGGTCACGAACCCAGCCCGAAGGCTATTCACCTCTGGTCCCCTCAGTGCGGCCAGCATCAAAAGTGCGCCGCGCTGAACACGCCCCTCTTTGCGGACCTGCTCGAATTGCCACCCCTCTGTTAATCGTCGGTGTTTCGGAAATGAGAATCTTTTCACCGGCATTCTGAATCGATTTACAGCAAAAACCCTTCCCAGCCGGTGCGGGGAAAACGCCACCAACTATTTGATCACTGAGCTTACGGGCTCGGCGATGGCGTCGTCGCCGCTGGACTGGTAGCCACGGTCGCTTCTGCTGAAGCGGCTGGGCTCGCTCCCGGCGCGGTGGTTTCGGTTCTTTGTTCACAAGCCGCGAGCAGCGCGGCGCCGGCCAAAACGCAAATGTATTTTTTCATAAGCTTGACTCGAGACCGGCAATCCTCGGTTACATCCTGATTCGGAGCAAGGCTACTTTTAGTGCCGCGAATACGGCAATTAAAACGGTGGTTCGTAGTTCATGCCGTGCGCCTCGGCCACCGCCTGACAGGTTAATTTTCCATCACGCGTGTTAATTCCGCCGATCAGCGCCGGTTGTTTCTGGCAGGCTTTCTCCAAACCGAAATCTGCCAGCAATTCAACGTAGCGATAAGTGATGTTGGTCAGGGCCTGGGTCGCCGTGCGAGCATAGGCTGCGGGCATGTTGGCCACACAATAATGCGTCACGCCTTCTTCAACATAAATTGGATCAAGGTGCGTCGTCGGCCGGGAAGTTTCTGCGCAACCGCCCTGGTCGATTGCGATGTCCACCAGCACACTGCCTGCCTTCATCTTTTTTAGCATTGCCCGCGTGATTAGTTTCGGCGCCTTCGCTCCAGGTACGAGCACGGCACCGATCAAAAGATCCACATTCGGCATCAGCTCCTGCAAGTGCGATTCGCTGGAGTAAAGCGTGTGGGCACTGCCCATGGTAATATCAAGGAAGCGCATCCGCTCCAGATCAACCTCCAGAATGGTTACGTCGGCGCCCAGCCCGGTGGCCATCCGAGCAGCGTTCACCCCTGCCGTTCCACCTCCTATGACGACAACACGCCCCGGCAGCACGCCCGGCACACCCCCGAGCAACACGCCACTGCCCCCATTATGTTTTGCCAAAAAAAACGCCCCCATGACCACGCTCATGCGTCCGGCGATCTCGCTCATCGGCTCAAGCAAAGGCAAACGGTTGCCGATCTGAATCGTCTCATACGCCACACCGGTTACGCCAGATTTGAGTAACGCTTCGGTCAGGGGCTTACTCGCGGCCAGATGTAAATATGTGAACAAAATCTGCCCTGTGCGTAAAAGTGGAAACTCCGCTTTAAGCGGCTCTTTCACTTTTACGATCATCTCTGCCCGGCCAAAAACATCGATGGCGAGATCGACAATTTCCGCGCCGGCTTTGCGGTACTCCTCGTCTGGATAGCCGGAGCCAGCGCCAGCGTTCTTTCCCACGAGAACGGTATGGCCGTGCCGTTTCAGTTGCTCCACGGCGGAAGGTAAAAGGGCAACCCGTTGTTCTTGCTCCTTAATTTCCTTCGGGACGCCAAGGATCATGAAGCTAGTGAAAAGTGATTAGTGAGAAGTGAGAAGTTGGAAGGCAAGCGAAATTAGCTCTCACTTTTCACCTCTCACTTCTCACAATCCGTTTCAATTGAGCGATGGATCATCCGGTGCAGCGGCGAGCATTTTGTACCACGGCCCGAGTCCCCGCATGATTTCGAACCAAAGTTTCGATAACCGTTCCGGCTTGAGGGCCGCGCGGCTGGGCTGCTGAACAATCCACGCTTTCTGCTTCATTTCCGCTTCGAGTTGACCAGCCCCCCATCCCGCATAACCGACAAAAGCACGAATCGACGATGCATCGGCGCCGGTTGGGATACTTGCTTCATCTACGTCCACCGAGTGATTCAACCTCAAGCCTTCTCCATTTTGCCATTCAAACATCGCGAAGATCAACTGGTTGCGTTCCACCGGCCCGCCGAAAAAAACCGGAACGTCGGCCAGTCCTTCCGGCGGCGCTTCGGTGACCATTTCTGCTACTCTCTTATCCAGCGGACGGTTAATGATCACGCCCAGCGCGCCATCGTCAGGGTCGTGTGCCGAGATAAACAGGACGGCCCTGCGGAAATTTGGGTCGAGCATACTGGGATGCGCGACTAATAAGGAACCGGCAAGGCTTGGCCGGCTTTCTCCGCCGATATTGCGCATGCAAAATTAGAACGTGCACAACCAGCGAACGCAAGCTATACATTTACCCGGTCACCCATCCAGAGCGGAAGCCCCTCGCGGAACCAAAATCGACAATCACCCCTGAATCCATCTTACCACCCGTTGTAAATGCCCAATCACACCCGTCAAATTTGCTCAAAATTTTGTTGCGGCAGCCTTCAAGCTCGGCTAATAGCTGCCCGGCTTTAACAGATTGTTCTGGGGGGAACAGCCGCCCTTCACGCCCATCGGGCGTGGGGGGCGGTACTTTTTTAGTGACTCAAGTCTGCCTCTCTCGTCTTGCTCGTGCTACTGCGCCTGATCGAGCCTTGTGACTGAAGAAAACGTCCAACCCGCCTTCGCCCTGGTCGGGCTCCGCCGTGGCGAGCGCTCAACGTCCAACATCCAATGTTGAAGTCAGACGGACGCATTTCCTGGCCGCTCGCCTTCACCCTAACTGGCTTAATCGCGGCTACGCTCGTCACCTTCGTTTTTTATCGCACTGAAACCTGGCCGCTCCGCGCGATGCACCACAGTTTCGACGAAAGCAAACGTGCCGCCCGCGATCTGAAAAACGCTTTTGTCGACATCGCGCATCTCCAACCGCGTATCACGATCAACAACCGCGTCTATCTGGAACAGTCCTCACCGACGACTGAGTTGTCCATCATGTCCCGGCGAATGGAAATCGAACACGAATTTCAAAGTACGTGGGCGGGAAGTTCGAAGCGCGTGAAACTGCATGGCACCTTTCTGGCCAGGGCCGGCTTTGACCTGCGGCAAAGCTTTTCGATTGATCTGCGCCCCAATGAAGTCATCCTGCAACTACCCCATGCCCAAATCATCGGAATCGAACAGCAGCAGGTGGATGTGCTCGCATTCGAGAATGGATTTTGGAACCGCATTTCGGCCAGCGATGTGGAGACTGAACTGGCGATCCTACCGCAATTAGCACGGCAAAAAGCGATCGAAGCCAATTTGCCCACTGAAGCGGAGCGCTCTTTACAAGAGCAACTCGAGGCACGCCTTCGTTTATCGAAACCGCTTCGTCTAATCTTTACAACGCCCCAAGGACAACAATAGGCTGGCTCTCACACCCTGCGGCTCAGCTACTTGGGCTTTCCCAGGGCTGCCTTTGCGGCTAAAGCAGTGCCATCCCGATGCGAAGAAAAGGTCTGCTGCTGCTCACCTGCGTGTCGATTTTGCTCGCGGCAATACTCGCTGTTTTGCTTGCCCCGTTGTCGGTCTCAAGCGGTTTGCGCCTGTGGGCTCGATGGCAGGCCAGACAGCAAGGGCTGCTAATTGAGCTCGGCAAAATCGATGCCCGCCTTCTGCGACCGGTCATAATTCGAAAGCTGCATATTGCTGACAGGAAAGGCTCCCCCGTTCAGATCGAGATCAACGCCGATCACGTAGTTGTCGATCTCAATCTGGTGAGAATCCTTTTCGGAGCCCGCGGCCGCGCGATTCGTTCCTTGTCGGTGGAATCCCTGCAGCTGCAGATCAATCGCAACCTATCTGCCAATGAGGTGGGGAGGTCGCAGCTCGCCTGGGGGGTGCTGCAAAAACTGCTTCCTGACAACCTCAATTTCCCGAAGTTCGATCTTCGGATTGAAGATGGCGTCAATGTGTTGTTGCTGCGCAACGGCGCACTTTCCGCGAGCGAGATTGAAGCAGGCCGTTTTAAGGCGGACGAGGTTACTATCGCTTCGCCCTTACTTCATCAAACGTTCTCAAACCTGCGCGGCGCGACTAAATGGGAGGACAACCGACTCACGCTCGGCGGAATCACGCTGGCTCGCGGATTAGATTTGCTATCGGCTATGGTGGATCTTTCCCATCTGGGCAAAGAGCGTGCTGATTTTCAATTTGATCTCGACACGTTCGGGGGAAAAATTCGCGCCAGCTTTTCCGATGAATGGCGACCCGGGCACGCGGCGTGGAACTTCGCCGGTTCGGCTAGCGACATCTCGCTTGCCCAGACGGCCGAAGCAATAGGCTTCGCCGATGAGTTGGGCGGCTCGCTTCACGCCGGTAAACTTACTTTTCGCGGTGACCCGCAAGACCTGACCCGGGCGACCCTTTCTGTTTGGTTCGAACTGACCGATCTGAGTTGGCATAATCGGGCGGCTGAAGTGATCATGCTCGGCGCCGCCATTTACAACCGGCAAATCCAACTTCAACAGCTTTACCTGAAACAGCGCGACAATCAGCTGACGATGAGCGGCCAGGGATCCCTCCCGGCCAAATCGTCCGACTGGCTCAGTCCCGATTTTCGCGGCACTATTTCGGGCTCGATTAACGATCTCGGCCCATTTGCCAGTCTCTTCGGCGCTAGCCCGGACGACTTTGGCGGAGCGGTTTCGATTGAGGGCACGGTGAATGCCCGCGAACGAGAAATCGGCGGCCACATCACCACCGGTGCCAATTCATTGTCGATCTTCAAAACGCACATCGACAGTTTCATTGCGAATTTCAATTTGAAAGCAAGCAACCTCGAAATTGAGCAATTCGATTTGCGGCGCAAACAAGACTGGTTGCATGCCGAAGGCAAAATTGACCTTGGAAGTGGGCACTCTTATTCGGGATCAGTCAGTGCCGAGGTAAAGAACCTGTCTGATTACCTGTTGTTCTTCGGCAAAACCGATGTGGCTGATTCGATTCCGGCTTCAGCTCACATGCAATTTGCAATCGATTCAGGAATATGGAGCGGAAGCGCCGTAATCACCGCAGCTGCTTCACGACTCGATGTCGGGGCAATCTCTCTTCCGTTACGCATTGGGGTAGATTGGAACGAATTTGGAATGACACCGTTAAATATCATCTTCAGTTTTCCAGTGCTCTCACTCGACAAGAGTCCGAGCTGGCTCGGGCTGGGACTTGTTCGCGGCGGAATTTTGAGCGGGGGAATTCACGTCTCAGGAACTTTGCAGCATCCAAACGTCGACGGAGATGTGCAGTTGATTAATGGAACCGTAGCGAATGATCGGTTTGGTTTTAATTCAATAAGCGGTCGCCTCCGACTCAACGGCAGTCGCGGATCGATCGATTTTCTTCACCTCGGCAATAAAGATGTCGATCTTTCGTTTCGGGGGAAGATGGATGTGAGCGACGTCGATGATGTAACCATTGCCCTGAACGGAACCCTCCCATTGTTCGATCTGACATCCTATCCGGTCACTTGCGTCAATAGAGTAATGGTTTCGCCAACTGATACGATGCTCGCACCGATTGTTAACCAAATAGAATTCCGCGGCAGCCTGATCGATCAAAACTGGAACATAACCTTGCAGCCCACCGCACGCGATTTACTTGAACCGACGAGTATTGCCGCACGCACAAGTCCAATTTGTTTTGGTCCAATCTCCAACGGCACGACGCTCACGCTTGGGACGTATTCACCGTCGCAACCTCCGGTAGTTCGCCATCGCAAAAAGTCAGGGCGTCGCTAAAACCCAAGCAACGGGCGGCTAGCTGCGCGTGACCCGTTCCGGCTTGGTCATGATCAACCAACGCGAAAGTTTTCGTTCGAGATCGCCGTTCAAATCAACGTGAAAATCTTCGCCGGCGTCGACCCACAACGAACCGTCAGGCCCACGATCGAATAAAAGCTGGACCGGACGCTGGCCGGGCGAGCTGGCAAGAATTTCCCGGACTGCGCGCAAATCGTCGCTCGTCGTTGCCGCCGGAAATCGGAGCAACACCGCAGGTTCATCCTCGAATACCGATGTCGATTTTTCGTCTCCATTTGCCGTGCGATAAGAGTTCCCAGGAGTTATCGATTGGACCCTTTGGGCAATGGCGCGCACCGTCTCGCCCCGCGCGTCGACCGTGCCCCGAATCTCGACCACGCGACCACTCGCAAGCAGATCAGCGACTTGAGCGTAGAGGTCGTTCCAAATTACGACTTCGAGGCTGCCGGTTAAGTCCTCCATCCAAATCACCGCAAACGGTTTGCCTTCCCTGCGCGTAAACTTCTTGTCGATCTGCACCAGAACGCCGGCGACTTTGAATGGTGTCCGGTCCGCCAATTCAGCCAGCGAAGCAACGGTCTGATAATTTTTCCTGACGAAGAGATCGACGTAACCATCGAGCGGATGGCCGCTAACATAGAAGCCTAACAACTCTTTTTCGTAGGAAAGTTTCTCATGCCCGCTCCAGGATTTTACCGCTCGTTTCCTCGATGTCTGTGCTTCCATTTCCCCAAACAATGAAACCTGACCTGCGACGCGGTCGCGATGGGCCGCGGCAGACGCGGCAAGTGCTTCATCGATCGAGGAAAAAAGTTCGGCCCGGTCGCGCCCGAGAAAATCAAACGCGCCAGCCTTGACCAGACTTTCGAGTAGCTTGCGGTTGGCCAGGCGTGTGCCGACGCGACCGCAAAAATCCTCCAGCGATATGAATTGGCCATTCCTCTGACGCTCGGAAATGGAGATCGCCATAGCTGCTTCGCCGACGTTCTTGATTGCAGCCAGGCCATAACGAATGGCGTTGTAGCCACTACCGCTGGCTTCGGCGGTCCCTGTTGCCTTCGGGTCGCCGACCGCGGCCACAGTTTCCGGAGTAAATTTCAAACCGCTTTTGTTAATATCTGGCGGCAGGATCGCGATCCCCATCCTTTTACACTCACCGACGAACACGGAAATTTTGTCCGTGTTATTGATTTCGTTGCTGAGCAACCCGGCCATGAATTCGACCGGGTAATGCGCCTTGAGGTAGGCGGTCTGATAACTAATGACGCCGTAAGCCGCACTGTGGCTCTTGTTAAATCCGTAACCGGCAAATTTTTCGAGCAAATCGAAAATGGCGTTGGCCTTTTTCGCCTGGATTTTATTTGTGCGGGCGCAACCCTCGATGAAATTCTTCCGCTCCTTCGACATCTTTTCCTTGTCCTTTTTGCCCATGGCCCGACGGAGAAGATCGGCTTGCGCGAGTGAATAACCGGCGAGTTTACTTGCCGCCGCCATGACCTGTTCCTGATAAATCATGACGCCATAGGTGTCGGCGCAGATCTCTTCGAGCAGCGGATGCAAATACTTGATAGGCGCCTTTCCTTTTTTCGCCTTGACGAATTCGGGAATCAGTTCCATCGGCCCCGGCCGGTAGAGCGCAATCAATGCGATGATATCGTCAAGCTTCTGCACGTCGAATTGCTTCGACAAATTCGTCATCCCGCCAGATTCCATCTGGAAAAGACCAATGGTTTCCCCGCGGTTGTAGAGATCGAAAGCAGCCTGGTCCTGAAGCGAGATATCTTTCAGCGAAAAATCTGGCTCGCAGTTGCGAATAAGGGCAGCCGTGTCCTCGATTACCGTCAGCGTCTTAAGACCGAGAAAGTCCATTTTCAGCAAGCCGAGATCGTTTAGCGGACCCATCGGATACTGACTGATAACGTCATTGCCTTTCACGTCACGACAGAGGGGAATGTATTCAGTCAAATCGCGATCGGCGATGACTACCCCGGCAGCGTGCACCCCGGCGTTGCGGGACAAACCTTCCAGGGTCTTTCCGAATTCGAAGAGCTGCCTGGTCTGTGGCTCGGTCGCGATCGCCCGTTTCAGCTCCGGACTCTTGTCGACAGCAGAATCGAGAGTGATGTTTAATTCGTTCGGAATCATTTTGGCGATACGATCCGCCGCCGCGTAGGACAGACCCATCACGCGACCAACATCCCGAACCACGCTTTTTGCCTTTAATTTTCCAAAGGTGATGATTTGGGCGACACGGCGTTCGCCGTATTTCTGCCGGACGTACTCCAGCACTTCGCCGCGCCGGGCTTCGCAAAAATCGACATCAATATCGGGGGGCGAGATACGGTCGGGATTGAGGAAACGCTCAAAGATCAGTCCATATTGCAGCGGATCGATGTCGGTAATGCCGAGGACATATGCGACGAGCGAGCCCGCGGCAGATCCACGACCCGGACCAACTGGAATACCGCGCTCTTTGGCAAAATGGATAAAGTCCCAAACGATCAGGATGTAACTAACGAACCCGGTTTTTTCGAGTACACTCAGCTCGTATTCCAGACGCTCGCGCAGCTCCTGGTCGGTCCCCCGCGTGCCATAACGTTGTTGCAAACCCCTTTGGCAAAGGTCGCGTAAGTAGGCTTCGCGTGAGACGCCGTTCGGGACCGGGTATTCGGGATATTTTGATTTTCCAAGCTCGATTTCCAGATTGCATCGCTCTGCAATCTCCAACGTATTCGCAATCGCTTCTGGAAAATCCTTGAACACTTCGCGCATTTCTTCCGGCGATTTGAAATACAATTCCGGCTTGTAACGCATCCGGTCCTGGTCGCTGACCATTTTTCCGGTACCGATACAAAGCATGACGTCATGCGCGTCGTGATCGTGCCGGCACAGAAAATGAACGTCGTTCGCAGCAACCAAGCCGATGCCGAGGTCCCTGGCAATGCCTGGGAGAGCGCGGTTGCAAATCCGCTGTTCCGCCATCCCATGATCGTGCATTTCGATGAAAAAATTCTCTGAACCCAAAATATCGCGATACTCGGCCGCGGCTTGTTTAGCCATATCGATCCTGTTCGCCTGGATCGCGGAATTGACTTCGCCAGCGAGACAACCACTCAGTCCAATCAAACCGGCGCAATGCTGGGCCAGCAATTCCTTGTCGATCCTGGCCCGGTAATGAAACCCGTCCAAATGCGCCGTCGAAATCAACTTAACCAGGTTGTGATACCCGGTCGTGTTGCGTGCGAGCAAAGTAAAGTGATATGCCGATTCCCGCGACGAAATCGAACGATCTTTGTGCGAACGCTGCGCGATATAGGCTTCGCAACCAATGATCGGCTTGACCCCGGCATTGTTCGCTTCCTGGTAGAATTCAATCGCACCGAACAGGTTTCCGTGATCGGTCACCGCCACCGCCGGCATCTTAAATTCCCGCGCTTTTTTCATCAGTTCCTTCATCCGAATCGCGCCATCGAGCAATGAGTATTCGGTGTGGAGATGAAGATGAACAAAGGGATTTTCCGCCATTACGAATTATAAACTCGGTCAAAAGCATGTCGTCAAATTCACCTGCGTGCGGGCAGCGTTGAAGTGTTAAAAGGTTGAAGCGGGATCAGGTGAGGGTACGACCGCTTCCGGCACTTCAACGCTTTAACGAGTCAACGATTTTTGACTCGCCTCAAACAATGCTTGCATGATTGAGGCACTGTTGCTAAGAGACCGCGGGCCGCGCTCAGCTTTCGATTGCAAAGTGGCGCGTGGTGGCAAGCTTACATCGACATGAAAAAACTGGAAGCGATCATAAAGCCGTTCAAGCTCGAGGAAGTAAAAGAGGCGCTGGCCGAGCTTGGGATTGAGGGAATGACGGTGACGGAAGTTAAGGGATTCGGCCGGCAAAAAGGCCACACTGAAATTTATCGCGGAAGTGAATATACCGTCGATTTTCTGCCGAAAGTGAAGGTAGAAGTCGTGCTGGCAGACGACATTCTCGACAAGGCGGTAGCGGCAGTTGTGGGCGCGGCCAAGACTGGAAAAATCGGCGATGGAAAGGTGTTTGTCTTACCGGTGGAACATGCGATCCGGATTCGGACGGAAGAGATCGGCGAAAAAGCAGTCTGATGATTTACGACCCGCCGCCCGACGCTGTCCCGGGTCGAGTGTCCGCCAATTTTGTCTGGGTCGCGAGCATTTGCGCGTTCCTGACCGTGTTCACAACGATTGCCGTGCATTGGCTACCGAGATTGTGGGAAAACGTTGCGAGTTTCGATGCACAGGTGCAACTGCGGCATAATTCAATCTACCTGGCCCAGAAGTGGATCGTCCTTGTTCACTGTTTGCTTGTCGTCATTTCGATGGCGCCGATCCCGGCATTGTTGAACGGTACAGCGCGCCTCGTCGCGATGTTTGGCTTCGGAAGCTACAGCATGTTTGCATTCGCCGAAATGTTGCGAACCTCTTTGTCGATTTTCGCAGTCAATCGCGCGTGGCGTTCAGGTTACGAGCTGGCCAATGACGACAGCGCGCGAGCGACCTTTCGCAGCGCGATCGAAACCTTTTCCGGGATCAATGACGCGTTGTTCTTCCTTTTTTTCACTGCCTTCACGCTCGGCTTGTTTTGTTACGGGTTCGCGTTGCTACAGACGTCCGGCATTGATCGACGAATCGCGTTTCTATTTCTCGTTTGGGCTTTTTTCAATCTTCCGGGGTTGATCGCTTTCGTGACGGGAAAGGAATCGATCGGCTCAGCTTTTGAATGGGTCGGTCCGTATTTTCAACCCGTCGCCCGTTTCCTCATCGGTGCCTGGCTCTGGAGCGTGAGCAGACGAGCCGTCGCCGACAAAATTGGTCGCGCCCAGCCGTTATCGACATAAAGATTTAGCAAATCGATTTTCCTCAACCTCTCAACAACTCAACTCCTCAACCTCTGAATATGGCCAAAGACAAAACTCCATCCGATATCAGCAAAATGATCAAAGATCACGACGTGAAACTGGTCGACTTTAAGTTTACCGACTTGCCGGGCACCTGGCAGCATTTCACGACCACTCTTACCGAATACAACGAAGATATTTTCGCTGACGGAATCGGGTTTGATGGTTCGAGCATCCGCGGTTGGAAAGTGATTAATGCGTCCGACATGCTGGTGATTCCGGATCCGGCGACCGCCTGGATAGACATCTTCAACGCTGAGCCGACGCTCAGCTTGATTTGTACGATTGCTGATCCAATCACGCGCGAGCCATATGACCGGGATCCGCGCGGGGTAGCCGAAAAAGCAGAGGCCTACCTCAAGAGCACCGGGATCGGCGACACGGCGTTCTTCGGGCCCGAAGCGGAATTCTTCATTTTCGATGACGCACGGTTCAACTACACCAGTAATTCTTCATTCCACGTTGTTGATAGTACCGAAGGGCACTGGAACAGCGGACGCGAAGAATTTCCAAACCTTGGATACAAAATTCGTCCGAAGGAGGGATATTTTCCGGTCTCGCCGATGGACACGCTGCAAGACCTTCGCAATGAAATGTGTCTCGAGCTGGAGAAAGCAGGCGTCCCGATTGAAAAGCAGCACCACGAGGTGGCGACGGCGGGACAGGCCGAGATCGATGTCCGATTCGCCCCGCTCAAACAGATGAGCGACTCGATGCAGTATTACAAATATATCATCCGAAACGTCGCTAAGCGTCACAACAAAACCGTGACGTTCATGCCGAAGCCGCTCTTTGCTGACAATGGCTCGGGCATGCACACCCACATCTCCCTCTGGAAAGACAGCAAACCGCTTTTTGCCGGCAATGGGTATGCCGGCTTGAGCGAAGCCGCTCTGTTTTTCATTGGCGGAATTTTGAAACACGCCCCCGCGCTCACTTGCCTGACGAATCCGACCACCAACAGTTACAAGCGACTGGTGCCGGGATTCGAGGCGCCGGTTAATCTCGCTTATTCCGCGCGTAATCGCTCGGCGGCCATTCGCATTCCCACATATTCTGCCAGCCCTAAAGCGAAACGAATCGAGTTTCGCACTCCAGATGCTTCGGCAAACCCGTACCTTGCCTTTTCTGCCATGCTCCTGGCCGGTCTCGACGGAATCCAGAACCGGATTGACCCGGGCGACCCGCTCGACAAAAATCTCTACGACCTGCCGCCGGAAGAGCTAGCTCAAATTGCCAGCGTGCCCGATTCGCTCCGAGGTGCGATCGAAGCTCTCCAGGCGGGTAATGCGTTCCTGCTGCGCGGCGACGTCTTCAACTCTGACTTCATCGCCAACTGGATCGACATGAAACAAAAAGAATACGACGCCTTGCGCTTGAGACCGCACCCATACGAGTTCTCGATGTACTACGACGTGTAGTGGTTTGTCATTCCGAGCGAAGTCGAGGAATCGCCAATTGTTCAGCGAAGATAATTCCGCAACACGACCAGGCCCAGCACGGCACAGCGAAACCCTCCTTTCGTCCTCTCGGACTCGACCGGTATCGCATTAGAGCCCAGCGTTAAAACGCAGGGCTATTTTCAACAACTGCAGCACCTCCCGATCAATCATTTTGGCCAGGCATTGCACGCTGAATTGCCTTGCAACTTCGGCAAACGGTCTGATGTTTGTTTCGATATGAGTGCTCTTGCCAGCCTAACGAATTTGTTTTCTGGCGGAGATTTGCTGCTCATTCTCCTCCTGATTCTTCTGCTTTTCGGGGCAAAGAAATTGCCGGAACTTGCCCGCGGAATGGGCCAGGCAATTCGGGAGTTCCAAAAGGCAAAAGACGAGTTCACCGATGAGCTGCACAAGGCTGGAGAAACAAAGGCGACGGACGCGAAACCGGATGTGCAACCGGCACAATCAACCGTCGCGCGTAGTGATAATTCGTCTGCCGCGGCAGCTCAACCTAATCCCAACCAGAACATCAACCCGGGCAAACAAGCTGGTCAGGTATAACCGTGGGGGGTCGACCGCGGCCGGGGTCAGCGACCCCGGCTACAACACGGAATCGGCTTGAGGTTGACCTTTTTTCACGGATGCGACAATGTCCGCATTCGCTTTTATGTCCGACCCTGACTTACGCGCGCGCATCAAAGAGATGCTCGTCAAAAATTTGATGCTCCAAACCACTCCCGACCAAATCGGAGACGATTTGCCGCTCTTCGGTCCGAACGGGCTGGGCCTTGATTCGATTGACGCGCTCGAGCTGACTGTCAGCATGGAGAAAGTTTTCGGCGTGAGCGTGCCAAATTCGGAAGTGGCCAGTCAGGCGTTGCGGACCGTCAACACCATCCACGATTACATTCTGGAAAAGCGCGCACGGGTCGAGCAGGCCTGATCTTCGATTGGATCTACCTTATCCGGTTGGAGACGAATTGATCGCATCGATCAATTGCCGGAAGCGTCCGAAGCTGCGGCGATGCGGCGTCAAAATCAGTCGCGGCAAATTCCGAATTTCGGGTTCATTTTTTTCCTGACGCAGCGCCGTGCCCTGCACAATCTCCCCTTCACGCACAAGATCCGAGAACTCCTGGTTGAGATCGACAATTGCTCGCTTCGACAACGGCCGGCAAATGCGAATTACAAGCTCCTGGCCTACCCAGCGGGCAGAATGATAGATCTTATAGAATTGCACAATTTCCTGCACCGCTGCCTCTACGCCGCGCGCGATTTTGAAGAAGTTGAAATCATCCGGTGACATGAAACCGATCTTGAACAAGTGCTCGGTCAGAAATTTCGTCCAGGTTTCCCAATAAGTTCCGCCCGGGCGATCGAGCAAAACGACCGGAATAATCCGCGCTTTGCCCGTTTGCATGAGGGTCAGCACTTCAAAGCATTCATCCATCGTTCCGAAGCCGCCGGGAAGAAGGGCGAAGGCATGCGTCTCTTTCACGAAGTTCAATTTGCGGGTGAAAAAGTAATTGAAATTTATCAATTTCGGATCGCCCTCGATGACAACGTTCGCCCGCTGTTCAAAGGGCAACCGGATATTCAGGCCGAAACTGTGCTCTCGCCCTGCGCCAAGCTGGGCTGCTCCCATAATACCATCGCCTCCCCCGGTAATGATCATGTAACCATACTCAACCATTTCGCGTGCGAATTTCTCCGCGACCTCGAATTCGGGTGCACCAGGTGGAATGCGTGCGGATCCAAAAACAGCCACCTTCCGAAAATGCGAGTATGGTGCGAAAACTTTGGCGGCGTAACGCAACTCTTTGAGCGAACGATTAATCAACTTGAGATCAGCAACGCCCATCTCGTCGCGTGCAATTTTTAACGCGGTCACGATCATTTCTTCGATCAGCTCAGGGTTCTTATTCGCGCCCCAATCCTGGACGAGTTCGCGGACACGCCCGTCAAATGGGGCGTCGACACTCCACTGTCGGCGAGTGGGCTGGTCGTGAATGAGGCCCGCGGTAAAATCTTCCACGGGGAACTGTAAAAGCAGTCTTCTTGCCTGCAAAGCCAATCGACGCGGCAGACGCAGGCGCCAATGAGAGATTTTCACGGCTTTGGGGAGCGCACGCATCTTGCGTGCAACGTTTCCGCATCCCTGCGGAAACGAACTTGGTCTCGTTAACCCGGAAAAAAGCGCTGTGGCGGCACGCCCGCCACTACAGTCCCATCAAGTCCGCCAGGATTTCGGGCATGTGCCGGATTGGGGTCGAATAATGTCCTTCGTTCTCGATGAAGTGGGCGGTGCAGTTTGGCAGTCTCTTCGCCAACCCTTCGGCAGTGCGAATTGAAAATGCGCGGTCTTGTTTCCCGTGCCAGAGCCGCACCGGAACATTGACATTTCCCAGCGCGAAACCCCATGGCTGAGCGTAAATCTCAGCGTCGGCAAGCACTCCGGCGGCCGAAGCTCGCCAGGCGCGGCGCTGGCTCTCAAAGCATGCTTCAAAAGCAACTGAGTCGCGCAACGAAGCCTCATCGCTCGGCCGCAGCCAAAGCAATTTCAGCAGTAACGGACGGGCGCGTCGCGGCGGCCGCAGCGAAAGAACAGGCCGCGCCAGGTGAAAACACGTCCGACAAAATAGCGGATACTTCCGATAGCAGTAAAGCATCAACCGATAGAGGCCGAGCAGGTCCTGGCGATTTTTTAGCTCGGCAATCGGCGGCGCGCCGCTAACCACCGCCATCGCGCGCACCCGTTGCGGCATTTTCCAGGCAGTGGCATAGGCGTAGGGCGCGCCGCCCGAAACTGCAAGAAGATGAAACTGGGTGAGCTGCAAATGGTCCGCTAATTGTCTGAGAACATCCGGCCAATCGAGCAACTTTCGATTCGGCTGAAAGGTCGAGTCGCAGATGCCCGGTCGATCGGGCGAAATAATTCGCACACTCTGTTTCTGGGCTGGCGCGTCTGCCAACTCTGCCATTGTCCGCGAGCTCGGCCAGCCATGGAAAAAGAAAATCGGCAACCCCGCGGGATCGCCGTATTCGCCATACGCCAGATGACCGCCACGTTCGAGAGTGAGAAGCCTGCAGTAGTGTCCACGCATCACGCTGAGTATTTGCCGATTCGTAGAATGATCAAAATCGGCTTTGCTGGGACGCTCCCGCGCGATAATTTTTTGCACGCGGGGCGATTTCGGTTTCCGTATACATTGTAATGAACGAAAAACAACATCCGACGGCAGGCAAAATTTCGCTTCACGGCAACGGCATGGGCGTGCCGTCTCCAGAAGACATCGAACGACGCGCCCGGGAAATCGCGTTGATAGACGAGCGCGACCCGAACGAGTTCACTGATGCCGACTGGAGCCAAGCCCGAGAAGAGCTGATGGGTGCGGAGAACCATGCGGCTCCGGAGGAAACGCCAGTCAACGCCGAGATGACTGAAGAATGGGAGGTGATCGCAGGTTCAAAAGGACACCGCGCGCCGCGTCCGGGCACTGAAGACGACGAGGAAAGCGTGGGTGAGCATCTCGTGACTGATGGATTGGAAGAAGCCGCCCATGACCAGATGCTTGAAGCGCGCAAAGAAGAAATCAAAGAGGAAGGGGAAATCTCTTGAGTCGGGGGGCATCCGCGACTGCGAAGGAATCGGAGAGCGGCCATGACTTCGGGATTGTGGAGCTTGGCACGCCTGGGCCACTGTCTTCTCGCTCCCCAGTTGCGGACCGGCAGAAGTTAGTTGCCCGCTTCCACGAGGTCAGAAATTTCACGACGCGCCTTTGCCAGGGGCTGGCTCCCGAGGATTGCGTGGTGCAATCCATGCCGGAGGTCAGTCCGATAAAATGGCATCTCGCTCACACCACCTGGTTCTTCGAGACGTTCATACTAAAAAAATGGATCAGCGGATATCGCTCCGCTGTTCCTGAATACGCTTATCTCTTTAATTCCTATTACAATGCAGCCGGCGACATGCATCGGCGTGATCTGCGGGGCCTGATTTCGCGACCAACGGTCGAAGAAACAAAACAGTACCGCGCGTCGATCGATTCCTACGTCGAAGACGTGGTGGCTAGTGCCGATGATGTCCTGTTCCCTCAAATAAAAGAACTGATCACGCTCGGCATTCATCACGAGCAACAACATCAGGAATTACTCCTGACCGATATCAAACATGTCTTCGCCCAAAATCCGCTTCACCCTGTTTTTCGCGAGCGCAAGTCCAGTACCCGGGCGGGGTCGTCCCCTGACGAGATCGATGAGCAGAAAACAGGCATCGCGCCGATAAACTTTGTTCGGTTTGATCAGGCGATTGTTGAGATCGGACACAAGGGACCCGGGTTTTCCTACGATAACGAAGGGCCGCATCACCACGCACTCGTTTTGCCATTTTCGCTGGCCAATCGTCTGGTCACGAACGGCGAATATCTCGCATTCATTGAGGACAACGGTTACCAGCGACCAGAATTCTGGCTTTCGTTAGGCTGGACGACTTTGAATGAGCAACACTGGCAGGCGCCGCTTTACTGGGAGAAACACGACGGCAAATGGTGGCATTTTACCTTGTCCGGTTTTCGTCCACTGGATGAGAACGAGCCGGTCACCCACGTCAGTTATTTCGAGGCGGATGCATTTGCGAATTGGAGCGGTGGGCGTTTGCCGACGGAGTTCGAATGGGAACGAGTCGCAGCTGATGCGCCCATTGACGGAAACTTCGTCGAAAGTGAGGCATTGCATCCGCAACCGACTCCATCTTTAGCCCGAGACCAGTCTGCGCCCGGACAATTTCACGGCGACGAAAATCTAGCTCAACTTTTTGGAGACGTGTGGGAATGGACGCGGAGCGCGTATTCGCCGTATCCCGGTTACCGACCGGAACCTGGGGCGCTCGGCGAATACAATGGCAAGTTTATGTGCAACCAATACATCTTGCGCGGGGGCTCCTGCGCTACCTCACGCACACATATCCGCAAAACGTATCGAAATTTCTTCCAACCGGATAAGCGCTGGCAGTTCACTGGTATCCGCCTGGCCCGCGATCTCTCATGAGCCTGAATGGTAGGGCGCGACAATGCCAGTCCGGCTCGGACCTGGGCGCGCCGAACGAACCCACTGTGGTGTTCGACTCCCCGCCGACAGCAGAGGATCTCACTTCCGTGCCGTCACAGCGAGGATCGTCTTTTCTGGAGGAAACAATCGCCGGCTTATCGAGATCGCCACGCAGTCTGCCGTGTAAATTTTTCTATGATGAGCGTGGCGCGCAGTTGTTTCAAAAAATATGCGAGCTTCCCGAATATTATATCACCCGTGCGGAGCTACAAATTCTTCGTCGTCATGGGGGGGAGATTGCAGCCGCGCTCGGCGCTCAGATTGAACTGATCGGATTGGGAACCGGCGCGGGAACAAAAACGCGCATTCTTTTGAAAAAATTGCGGGAACCTGCGGTCTACGTTTCGATCGACATTTCGAAGGAGCAGTTGCGGAAATCGACCGCTCGGTTTCGCAAGCTTTTTCCGAAGCTGCAGCTTTTGCCGGTGACGGCAGATTACCTTGAACCTTTCGATTTGCCGTTGCCGCGCCGGGTCTCTTCACGCAGTGTGGTTTACTTCCCCGGGTCCACGATTGGTAATTTCAAGCCAAATGCGGCGACCGAGTTTTTACGTCGCCTGGTTGATCTTTGCGGGCATGACGGTGGCTTACTCATCGGTGTCGACCTTCAAAAAGACAAGGGTGTTATCGAGGCCGCCTACAACGACAGGCACGGCGTGACAGCCCAGTTCAACTTGAACTTACTTGAGCGCGCGAATCGTGAGCTGGGTGCCGACTTTGATCTGAATAACTGGAGGCACCGCGCCATTTACAATTCGGACGAAGGCCGGGTCGAGATGTACCTCATCAGTGAATGCGACCAATCGGTCTATCTCGATGGTCGACCGTTCCAATTTGCGGCAGGCGAAAAGATCCTCACCGAATATTCATACAAACACACGCCGGAAGGTTTCGCCGCAGTTGCCGGCCGGGCTGGATTTGAGTTCAAAAGAATCTGGACCGACGACGCGGGTCTCTTTGGGGTCTTTTGTTTTGCGGTAGCAAGCTCCATGTAGCGCATGCGCCCGCTGGCGGAGCCCGGTTGAAGACGCAAGCCCGATGCTCCTGCTGGTGTAATGAGCACCCTGGTTCAAGTCGTTGATCTGAGCAAGCGCTATGCGGACGCGCTGGCGCTCTACCCAACAAGCCTCTCCATCAGGCGCGGCCAAACCATGATTTTGATTGGGCCGAGCGGTTGCGGAAAATCGACAATCCTGCGGTTGATTATTGGCCTCGTTAGACCGGACACCGGCAAGATGTTTTTTAACGGAACGCTCATTACTCCCCGTACTATCGAGATGTTCCGACGGCGGGTTGGTTATGTTATTCAAGAGGGCGGGCTATTCCCGCACTTGACTGCTCGCGCCAACATCCTGCTGATGGCGCGGCACCTTAGAAAAGATGAAAACGGTTTGCGGCCGCGCCTGTCTGAACTATGCGACCTAACAAGATTTGAGCAGAGCTTGCTTGATCGATATCCGGTCGAACTTTCTGGCGGTCAACGTCAACGCGTCAGTCTGATGCGGGCGCTCATGCTTTCGCCGGAACTTTTGCTCCTTGATGAACCGCTTGGTGCACTCGACCCGCTGGTCCGCGCCTCCTTGCAGAAGGATTTGAAAGAAATTTTTCGCCGCCTGGAGCAGACCGCGCTTTTCGTCACCCACGACCTTGCCGAGGCCAGTTACATTGGCGACGAGATCGTGCTGATGAACGGAGGCCGCATCGTCCAGCAAGGGTCGATCATCGATTTTCAGCAACGTCCGGCGAATGAATTCGTCTCCGAATTCATCAATGCACAACGAAGTCTTGTGACGATATGATGGGGCACGTGGTATCGGGGAGTGCACGCATCCTGCGTGTAGCGTTCGGCATCTTGCCGAATGCAATTGCGCGGCAGGATGCGTGCGCTCCCTGGCGGCTGGGAAGCTGCCGCTCCTTGATGCACCTCGTACTTATTTTAGTTTCTGCAAGAGCCGCGTGCGCCGATCCCGTTACCATCGGCTCCAAGAAATTCACCGAATCCTACGTCCTCGGCGAAATTGCCAAGCAGATATTAATCAACGCCGGCATCCCGACAGAACATCGACAAGGAATGGGCGGCACCGTCATTCTTTGGCAGGCATTGCGCGGCGGACAAATCGACACTTACCCCGAGTACACGGGTACAATCGCGCAGGAAATATTGAAATCTGATCGACGACTCGACATTCAGCAAATCGAGAACGCACTTGGCCGGATCGGCGTCGGCATGACCAAGCCCATTGGATTCAATAACACTTATGCTCTGGTGATGCGGCGCGATCGTGCCCAACAATTCGAAATCCACACGATCAGCGACTTGCGAAATCATCCCGACCTAAGGCTCGGGTTCACCCATGAATTCTTGGATCGACAGGATGGCTGGCGACCGCTCGCAGCGGATTATCAATTGAATCCGCGCAGTGTAATTGGAATCGACCACGCCCTCGGCTACGCCGCGCTGGCCACCGGTTCTATCGACGTGAAAGATGCATATTCGACCGACGCAAAGATTGCCGAGAACGATTTGGTTACGCTTGACGACGATCGTCAATTCTTTCCGCGCTACGAGGCGGTGTTTCTATTTCGAACCGCTTTGCCATCATCGACAATTGCCAGCTTGCGCAAACTGGAAGGAACCATTGATGAACAACGGATGATCCAGCTCAACGCTGCCGCGGAGCGCAGCAAAAATTACGCACGCGCGGCCAGTTTGTATTTCGATAAGAGCACAAAATCAACGATCTCGGCGGGCGAATCTTTTCCCCACAAACTGGTGCGCTGGACCTTGCGTCACGTCGAACTCGCCGGCTTTTCATTGCTGTTTTCGGTCATCGTCGGGATCCCGCTTGGG
>JACXTT010000605.1_pt1 | contig 61796 bp, 63 predicted proteins | sample 9270951 | NCBI WGS metagenome assembly JACXTT01 (sample SAMN15532306, study PRJNA645909) | rock metagenome | isolation source: weathered quartz diorite | place: Puerto Rico | collected 2017-06-21
TTCGTCGCCGCCCTGGCGCGCCAGGGTGTCGCCACGTCTCAAACACTCTTTCAGGCGCACCGATGCCTGCTGCAGCAGTTCGTCGCCCTTGACGTGGCCCAGGGTGTCGTTGACCAGCTTGAAACGGTCAAGGTCGATGAACATCACCGCCAGTTCCGTCATCTTGCGCTTGGCCTGAATCACGGCCAGGCCGAGGCGGTCCTTGAACAGCATGCGGTTGGGCAGGTCCGTCAGAATATCGTGATAGGCCTGGTAAGAGATCAGCTCCTCGGCGCGCTTGCGGTCGGTGATGTCCCGCGCCACACCGTAAGTGCCGAAGAACTCGAGGCGGGTCACCTCGTTGTCCGGGATGTGCATGCCGATCGAATTGAGCGAGATCGTCATCAGGGTGTTATTGAACGTGCGATCCTGGCTGCCGCCCGCGTGGCATTTCAAGCGCAGTTCGACGTTGCGCGAAGCCCGTTCGTCGACTCTTCTTTCATTGAAAGCGTAGCGGGCCCGTTCCAGGTCTTCCTCGTGCACCAGGATCGAGTAGTGCTTGCCGATCAGGTCTTCGCGCGAAAAGCCCAGCAGCTGATAGGCGCGGTCGTTCACGAACGTAAAACGGCCTTCGTGGTTCAGCGTATAAATGATGTCGGGCGAGCTGTCGACCAGGTAGCGGTACAGCTTTTCCGAATTTTCCAGCTGCGAGGCGATGTGCAGGTTGGCGGCGGCCAGGCGGCGCTGCTTGAGCGCGTTCGCCACGGTTTTCAGCAGCTCTTCGCGGCTGTATGGCTTTCTCAGGTAATCGTAAGCACCCCGTTTCAAGGCGCCGATGGCGGCGTCGATACCGACTTCGCCGCTCATCACGATCACATCGGGATCGAAACCTTTCTGGTTAATGAAATCCATGATGTCATGGCCGCTCATGTCCGGCAGGCGCAGGTCGAGCAGGACCAGATCGAAGCGGGTGCGCTCGAGGTGGGCCAGCGCTTCGGCGCCGCTGGAGGCGGTAAACAGCAGATAGTCGCGGTCGCGCAGCAGCTCGTACAGCGACGACAGCAGGCGCGGCTCGTCGTCGACCAGCAGGATGCGCGCTTGCTGCTTGTCGGCGTGGACGGCCGCCGGGACCGGGTGAAGATTCGTTGCAGAGCCGTTGTCAGTCGCGTTTGCGAAGGCGTTTGAGTTTGCGTTATTCATCGCCTAGACCGAATCCATCGCCCGGGAGCGCGGCCCCGTCACCGCGCCGGCAGGACTTTTTGCCGGCAAGAGAATTTCAAAACTGGTGCCGGCGGCGCTGCTGCGGCAGCTGATGGTGCCGCCGATTTTTTTCACCAGGCCGTGCACGATCGACAGGCCCAGGCCATGGTGCTTGCCTTCCTTAGCGCTGCGCACGGGAGAGAACAGGTTGGCCAGCACCTCCTGCGACATGCCGGGGCCATTGTCGGACACCACCAGGTCGACGAACAGGGTGCGGTCGCGCACCACGTGGCCGCGGTTGGCGATGTCGATCTTGCCGTGGCTGCCGATGGCTTCCACGGCGTTTTTGACGAGATTGACCAGGATCTGCTTGAGCACATCGGCCTCGCCTTCGATTTCGGCGCCGGCGTCCGGCATGGTGACCACCATCTGCACGCCGGATGGCACGAACTCGGTGGCGCGGAACAAGCGCAGCACTTCGTCGGCGACGCGGGCGACATTGGTGGCGCCAGTGGCGGCAGTCGGCTGCAGGTCGGCCAGGCCGTTGATCAGGTGGCCGACGCGGTCGATTTCTTCGTTCAGGATCGACATCTCGCCGACCACCGGTTCGCGCCGCGACAGCTTGTTATCCAGCACACTCAGATAATTCTTGATGATCGACAGCGGGTTGTTCACCTCATGCACGACGCGGCGCGAGGCTTCGCGGTATTCCTCGGCGGCGTGCGCCAGCTGGCGGTGCGCCTGGCCCCGTTCGGCCAGGGCCGCGGCCAGCGCGGTGGCCGCCTGGGCGCCAAAGGCTTGCATGAAACGCTCGCGTTTTTGGCAGGCCGGCACCTGCCAGGCGGCCAGCCCGCCGATCATGACGCCGAGCGAACGCCCGCCGGCGGCCAGCGGCACGCATACCAGGCTGTCCGTGCCGAGCAGGCGAAACAGCTGTTCTTCGGCCAGGCCCAGCGACTGCGCGTCGCGCTTCACAAAAGCAGGCTTCCTCGCTTGGGCGGCAGCAGCGACGGCGCCGCCTTTATTCAAGGGGATGGAGAACTCGGCGATCCTCTGCTGGCCGCCGGCCGGCATGCCGACCAGGGCCTGCCCGGTGGGGTTTTCCAGCAGGATGACGGCGTTGTCGAAGTCGAACAGGATGCGCGCCGAGCGGGTCATCGATTCGAGCAGGCCGGCTTCGCCCTGTTGGCGCGCAAAGCTTTGCCCCACTTCCGACACCAGCACCAGATTTCTCACTTCTTCGGACAGGCGCTGGCGCACCGGGTCGGGCGGCGGCGCGTAGGCCGGCGGGGTCGGGATGTCGTCGGCGCCATGCAGATCGATGCCCAAGTGGGCGGCCGATTTTTCCACCTGGCGGGCGGCGGAGGCCTGGATGTCGATGGCGTCGTCGGCGCTCAAGCCACACAGGGCGGCACCGGCATCGATTACGCCGCTGTCGTCGTCGTGATGGTGGGTCAGCAAATGGGCCAGGCGGACGATGCGGATCAGCGGGTGCGCCGCTTCCAGGCGCTCGATCGGCTCGTGGTGGTAGAGCACCGAATCGGCCATGAAGGAATCAAGGTGCCAGCGTTCGATCAGCCAAGCGCCCGCTTCCGAGTGGGTGATCTGCAGGGTTCTCTGCTCGACGGCGCACAAATCCTCGTCGTCGCGCGCGGTAAAGTTAAAGGCGTATTCTTTCGGCGCGGTGGCCAGCAGGGCCAGGCGGCCGACGTTGTGCAGCAGGCCGGCCAGATAGGCTTCTTCGACGTGCGGGTAGTCCATGCGCTTGGCGACATCGCGGGCGATGACGGCGGCCGTCAGCGAGGTTTTCCAGAACCCGCGCAAGTCCGTGCTGCCCGAATGGGGAAAGCTGTTAAACGTTTGAAATACCGATTCGCTGATCACCAGGGTCTTGATCATGTCGGTGCCGAGCGCCATCAGGGCCGGCTCGAGGCCGACCTGGCGGTGCACCCGGTGATAGGCCGAACTGTTGGCAACGGCGAGGATCTTCGCCGTCATGCCCGCATCGTTGGAGATGAGCGACGCCAGCTCGGCCATGCCGAGGTCGTCGGCCTGCAAGTGCTCGATCAACTTGATGAGGATCTGCGGCATGGCCGGCAGACGGGCAATCAACAGGCGATTGCGAATATCGTGGTCTGTTTGCTGCATTGTCTCAGGCACGCCGCCAATAATCGAAGGGTATTTTCCGGTGGCGCCGACGATGACACTGACTGCTGGCGGCCACGACATTTTTTTCTATAAACGATGAACAAAGCGTATGTTTTGACTTTGATCAAGCATTTAACACAACGATCTTAGCATATATACACAAACTTACTATGTGGGAATAATAATTTCAGAGAATTTGTGGTGTTTGACGCAGTGCATGCCGTTTATGCCGGATTTCGACTCGACAGGATGCGCCGGTATTGCCTGGAGGTCAACCATAAAGCCAGTGCCAGTGAGCAAAATCCAAGTTGCCCCAGCGCCAGCCACAACACCGAGTGCGACAAAAACGGCGCGATCACGCCGGCCACCAGGGCGCCCAGCAGGGTCACCTCGAAGGACTGGCAGGATGCCACCGTGCCGCGAATGTGCGGGAACAGGTCGAGCGTCATCAAGGTCGCGCCGGGGGCGACGATGGACATGCCGAAGGTGTAGAAAAACATCGGCAGCACACTCCACGGCAAGGCCGGCGGCAGTACCAGGTGATAAGCGACGTTGGCGACGGCGGCAGCCATCAGGAACACAAAGCCGATGCGGATCTGGCGGATAAAACCCAGTTTGCCGGCAAAGCGGTTCGACGCCAGCGCGCCCAGGAAAATGCCGGACACGGTGGGCACGAAAAGCCAGGCAAACTGCTCGGGGCCGAGATGCAGGTGCACCGGCAGCATCACCGGCGCGGCGGTGATGAACAGGAACATGCCGGCGAAATTACAGGCGATCACGCCCGATTTCAAATGAAACAGGGGCGACTTGAAAATGCTCGAATAATTTTTCGCCTGGTAGGCCAGATTGAAGGGCTGGCGCTGTTCGACGGGCAGGGTTTCGGGCAGATAGCGCCAGCAGACCCAGAACAGCAGGATGGTGTACACCAGCAGAAAGTGAAAAATCATGCGCCAATCAAGGTACTTGACGATCACGCCGCCCAGCACTGGGGCGATGGCGGGGGCGATGGAAAAAATCATCGTCACCAGCGATAACAGCCGCGCGGCCGGCGCACCGGTGTACAAATCGCGGATGATGGCGCGGCCGATCACCACGCCGGCGCCGGCCGATACTCCCTGCATGATGCGAAACACCCAGAGGTAATGGACCGAATGCGAAGCGGCGCAGCCGAAGGTGCCGACGATGAAGATCAGCAGGGCGACCAGGATCACCTTGCGGCGGCCGAAGGCATCGGCCAGTGCGCCATGCCACAGCACCATGCCGGCGAACGCCAGCAGATAGGCCGACAAGGTTTGCTGCACCTCGATGGGGGTGGCGCGCAGATCCGCCTCGATATTCGGGAAGGCCGGCAGATAAGCGTCGATGGAAAACGGTCCCAGCATCGACAGCGCCGCCAGCAAGGTCGCCAGCGCGCCCGCACCCAGCATGGCGATGCGGTGCACGGCCGGCAGGGGAATCGGGACGACCGGGTCTTTCGGAACGTTCGCTGGCGGTTCGGGGAACATCGTGTTACGCCGCCGGCTTGGGCTTGGCTTCCTCGCGGCGGTTGTAGCCCGCCACCATATCGAAGCGGAACAAGCGGCATTCGAGGGCGCCATTGAAGAACGGCGTTTTACGGGCTTCCTTCAAACGCAGCAGCTTTGGCAAAGACAGGTCGGCGGTGAACAGGAACACGGTCCAGCCGGCGAAGCGCTGTTTTAATGTCGTGCCGAGCGAGGTATAAAACGCCTGGGCCATATCGTCGGGCGCCATGGTGGAGTCGCCGCGCACGCCGATCCGCTCGCCGTACGGCGGGTTGGTCAGCAGGATGCCGGGCGCTTCGGTGGGCGGCTTGACTTCCTGCGCCTCGATCTGTTTGAGCGGGATATCGAATTCGATGCCGGCCGTTTTCAGGTTGTGGCGGGTCATGGCGACCATATCGCCGGAGATGTCGCTGCCGAAAATGGTCGGTTCACTCGGCAGCGGATTGCGCTTGACGGCGTCCTTCATGGCTTGCCACGGGGCGGCTTTGAAATCGTTGAATTTTTCGAAGGCGAAGTTGCGGCGGGCGCCAGCGGCGATGCCCTGCACGATTTGCGCCGCCTCGATCAGGATGGTGCCGGAGCCGCACATCGGGTCGAACAGCGTGATGCCAGGCTTCCAGCCCGCTACCCGCAGCATGCCGGCAGCGAGATTTTCGCGCAGCGGCGCGTCGCCCGTCTCCTCTCGCCAGCCCCGTTTGAACAGTGCTTCGCCGGAGGTGTCGAGGTAGATGGTGAAATTGCGCTGATCGAGAAAACCGACGATGCGGATGTCCGGCTCTTTGGTGTCGACCGAGGGACGCTTGTCGAACTGGTCGCGGAAGCGGTCGCAGACGGCGTCCTTGATTTTCAGGGTGGTGAATTCGAGACTGCGCAAAGGCGATTTGACGGCGGTGACGTCGACACGGATGGTGTGGTCAACCGTGAACCAGTCTTCCCAGGGCTGCGCCAGCACCAGGTCGTAAATGTCGTTTTCGTTGGCGTAGCTCGATTGCGCCATGCGCAGCAGCACGCGCGAAGCGATGCGCGAGTGCAGGTTGATCAGGTAGGTGTCGAGCAGGTGGCCGGAAGCGTGCACGCCGCCCGGCACCTGGTTGTGCACCTTCATCGTCGTCGAGAGAAGGGCGATCTCGCTGAGTTCTTCGGCCAGCGCCGCTTCCATGCCGCGTGGGCAAGGGCAAAAAAATGAAGCCATGGGGTACCTTTTATCCGTTAAAAGTAAGAGTGAAAGGAAGGCGCCTCCGCCTTCCCGGTTTGTAAATTATTTGTTGAGCGCCCGTTCGACGAAATCGAGCCGGTCCTGTCCCCAGAAGCCTTCGCCGTCGACGATGTACCAGGGCGCGCCGAACACGTTGGCAGCCAGCGCCTCGTCCGTGTTTTTTTCGTACTCGGCCAGCACGCCCGCCGTTTGCGAGGATTTGACCAGGTTGGCGCCGTCGAAGCCGCAGCTGGTGGCGATCTGCGCCAGGGTGGCATCGTCGGCGATGTATTTGTCGTCGGCCCACAGGCCGTGCATGATGGCCCCTGCCAGTTCGAGGGCCGCATCACTTCCCAAGCCTGTGCGGGCGGCGATGATCAATTTAGCGGCGGCGTCGGGCGGCACCGGAAAGAACGTCGGCTGCGGTTTGAGAGGCAGCCCAAGGTGCTCCGACCAGCGCGCCAGCTCGGCCAGGCGATAGGCTTGCCGCTGCGGCGAGCGCTTACCGAGCGGCAGGCCGCCGGAAGCGGCGAACACGCGGCCCATGTCGCAGGGTTTCAGATCGATGCGGGCGCCGGCCGCCTTGGCCATGGCGACGTAGCGCGCGTGGCCCAGGTAGGTCCACGGCGAATGGGGCGCCATATAGTAAATGGTGGTGTGTGACATCGAGCTAGCCTCAGAAGGGTTTGACGACCACGAGGACGGTGATCGCGAGCAGCAGCAGCACCGGCACCTCGTTGAACCAGCGGTACCAGCGATGCGAGCGGGCGTTGACGCCCTTCTCGAATTTTTTCAGGATGGCGCCGCAGGCGTGATGGTAGCCGATCGCCAGCAGCACCAGCGCCAGCTTGGCATGCAGCCAGCCGCCTTTGAAACCGTAGCCCAGCCACATCCAGATCCCCAGCAGCAGCGCAGGGATCATCAGCATCGACATGAACTTGTAGAGTTTGCGGCCCATCAGCAGCAGGCGGGCGCTGGCCGCCGGCTCGCTTTCCAGCGCCAGGTTGACGAAAATGCGCGGCAAATAAAACAAGCCGGCGAACCAGGAAGCCACAAAAACGATGTGAAACGCTTTAATCCAGAGCATGCGGGCCTTGCGGTCTAGTTGCGTACCTGGCCATTGCCAAACACGATATATTTTAAGGACGTCAAGCCTTCCAGTCCGACCGGGCCGCGCGCATGCAGCTTGTCGTTGGAGATGCCGATTTCCGCGCCCAGGCCATATTCGAAACCGTCGGCGAATCGCGTCGAGGCGTTGACCATGACGGAAGCCGAATCGACTTCGCGCAAAAAGCGCATGGCGTCGCTGTAGTCTTCGGTGACGATGGCGTCGGTGTGGTGCGAGGACCAGGTGTTGATATGGTCGATGGCCGCATCGAGGCCGTCCACCGTCTTGATGGCCAAAATCGGCGCCAGGTATTCGGTGGACCAGTCTTCTTCAGTGGCCGCCACCAGGTGCGGATAGTCGGCCGCGTGCAAAATCGCCAGCGCCGTGGGATCGGCGCGCAGCTCGACTTGCTTTTCCAGGTACAGGGGCGCCAGCAGCGGCAGCACGGAGGCGGCGATCGAGCGGTCGACCAGCAAGGTCTCCATGGTGTTGCAGGTGCCGTAGCGGTGGCACTTGGCGTTGAAGGCCACGCGCACCGCCTTGTCGATATCGGCCTTGGCGTCGATATAGACGTGGCAGATGCCGTCCAGGTGCTTGATCATCGGCACGGTGGCTTCCTTCATCAGGCGCTCGATCAAACCCTTGCCGCCGCGCGGCACGATCACGTCGACGAATTGCGGCATGGTGATCAATGCACCGACGGCGGCGCGGTCGACCGTGTCGACGATCTGCACGCCGTGCGCGGGCAGGCCGGCTTGTTGCAGGCCTTCGGCGACGATGGCGGCCAGGGCGCGGTTGCAGTGAATCGCTTCCGAACCGCCCCGTAAAATCGTCGCGTTGCCGCTCTTGATGCACAGGCCCGCCGCATCGACGGTGACGTTGGGACGCGCTTCGTAGATGATGCCGATGACCCCCAGCGGCACGCGCATCTGGCCGACCTGGATGCCGCTCGGGCGGAATTTCATGTTGCTGATTTCGCCGATGGGGTCCGGCAGCGCCACCATCTGGCGCAAGCCTTCGACCATGGTGGCGATGGCTTTTTCCGACAAGGCCAGCCGTTCGACCATGGCCGGCGCCAGGCCGGCGCTCAACGCGGCGTCGAGATCGCGCTGGTTGGCGGCGATGAGTAGCGCGGCATCGCGTTCGACGGCGCCGGCGATCAGAAGCAAGGCGCGGTTGCGGGTGGCGGTATCGGCTTTGGCCATGGCGCGCGAGGCGGCGCGCGCCTGGCGTCCCACCTGTTCCATGTATTGGCTAATGTTCATCTGGCGGTCCACTTGATGTATATATGGGTCAGCGCGCCACCTTGAGCGCCAGCTGCAGCATGGCGTCCCAGGCGTCGCCGGCAAAGGCCTTGGCACGCAGGCCCTTGACCAGCTTGTCGACCTGGGCCGCGTCCTGCATGGCTTGCTCGAGCGTCGCCAGCGACAAGCGGCGCAAGGCCGGCTCCATCAGCCGTTCGCGCGGGCCCCAGATACGCTGCTCTTTCAGCAAGGCGCCCAGCGGGCGGCCCTGGTTCATGGCTGCCTTCAATTTTAGCAGCGTGCGGATTTCTTCGGCGACGGCCCACAACACCAGCGGCAGGGCTTCGCCCTCCCCTTTGAGACCTTCCAGCATGCGCACCAGGCGCGCCGGGTCGCCCGCCAGCATCGCCTCGGACAATTTGAAAACGTCGTAGCGCGCCACGTTCAGCACGGCGTCGTGGATCTGCTCGAAACTGAGCTTGCCCGGTTCGTGCAGCAGGCCCAGTTTCTGGATTTCCTGGTGCGCCGCCAGCAGGTTGCCTTCGACGCGCTCGGCGATGAAATCGATGCCCTGGCGGTCGGCCGACTGCCCCTGGCTTGACAAGCGCATGCCGATCCAGGCCGGCAAAGCGCTGCGCTCGATCACCGGGATGTCGATGTAGACGGCGGCCTGCTGCAGGGCGCCGACCCAGGCCGCCTTGGCGGTCTGCCAGTCCAGCTTCGGCAAAGTGATCAGGGTCAGGTTGTCGGGACTGAGATCCTTGGCATAGGCCTGCAGGGCGGCGCCGCCTTCCTTGCCCGGTTTACCGGTGGGGATGCGCAGCTCGATCAGCTTCTTGTCGCCGAACAGGGAGAGCGCCTGGTTCGCCGCCAGCAATTCACCCCATTTGAAGGTGCGCTCGACGGTAAGCACATCGCGCTCCGTGTAGCCATTGGCACGGGCGGCGCGGCGGATGCGGTCGGCCGCCTCCAGCGCCAGCAAGTGCTCGTCACTGCTGATGACATACAGCGGCGCGACCGACTTGGCGAGATGGGCATCTAAAGCGTCGACCCGAAGCTGCATGGCTACATGAACCTTTATTGCGCTGGCTTGATGGCGGTGAGCCGGCGCAGGATCTGCTGCACCAGATCGGACTGCATGTCGCGGTACAGCAGCACTTCTTCCGATTCCTTGGCCAGGGTCTGGTTTTCGTTGAAGGCGATACTGCGTTTCAGGCTGATCTCGGTGGGGCCCAGCAGCTCGGCGTCCTTGCCGTCGCGGACTTTGAAGACCAGGGTGTAGGTCAGCAGGTATTCGCGCACGCGGCCCTGGCTGTTGAGCGACAGGATGACTTTGCCGCGCGATTCCGACACCACATCGACCTTGGCTTCGGCCTTGCTGGCGTCGTCCACCACCAGCACGCCGTCGGCGCCGCGCAGATTGCGGCGCAGTTCCACGCCCAGCGGCGAGTTCTCGTTAAATCCCAAATAAATGGTGTGGAAGGGAATGCGGTACTCGCCGTTCGAACCGCGCGGCCTGAAGCCGCAGGCGGACATGACGCAGGCCAGTACCATCGCCAAGGCCAGCACGGCGCCACGGCGCAGCAAATTCGAACGAAGCATATGCATCCCTTAGACGACGATATTAATCAGTTTGTTCGGCACGACGATCACCTTCTTCGGCGCCGCCCCTTCCATGAAGCGCACCGCCGCTTCGCTGGCCAGCGCCAGCGCCTCGATGGCGGCTTTGTCGGCGCCCTTCGGCACCAGCACCGAGCCGCGCAGCTTGCCGTTCACCTGCACCATCATCTCGATTTCCGACTGCTCCAGCGCGGCCGGGTCGACCTGCGGCCAGCTGGCATCGAGAATGTCGCCGCCCTTGGCCGCGAAACCCAGCTCCTGCCACAACACGTGGGTGATGTGCGGCGCCACCGGGTTCAACACGCGCAGGAAGATCGACAGGCCTTCGGCGATCACCGCGTTCGATGCGGCGCTATCTTCCAGCTTGGCCGACTCCAGCAGATTGAGCATCTTCATGCACGCCGACACCACGGTGTTGTACTGGATCCGTTTCAGATCGTAGTCGGCCTGCTGCAGGATTTTATGCAGTTCGCGGCGCAGGGTTTTCTGCGCATCGTTGAAGCCGTCCTCCGAAGGCGAAGCCAGTTCCGCTGCCACCTTGGCCGACTGCGCATGGGCAAACGCCCACACGCGGCGCAGGAAACGGCTGGCGCCTTCGACGCCGCTGTCGGACCACTCGAGGGTCTGTTCCGGCGGCGAGGCAAACATGGTGAACAGGCGCGCGGTGTCGGCGCCGTAGGCGCTGATCTGGGCCTGCGGGTCGATGCCGTTGTTCTTCGACTTCGACATTTTTTCGGTGCCGCCGATTTCCACCGGCTGGCCGTCAGCTTTGGCGACCGCCGATTGCGGACGGCCTTTATCGTCCAGCACCAGGTCGACGTCGGCCGGGTTGAACCAGGTTTTTTTGCCGGCGTCGTCGCGGAAGTATGTTTCGTTGAGCACCATGCCCTGGGTGAGCAAATTCGTGAACGGCTCGTCGAATTTGACCAGGCCCATGTCGCGCATGATCTTGGTCCAGAAGCGCGCGTACAGCAGGTGCATGACGGCGTGCTCGATGCCGCCGATGTACTGGTCCATCGGCATCCAGTAATCGTTGCGGGCGTCGACCATGGCGTCGTTCGAGCCGGGCGAGGTATATCGCATGTAGTACCACGACGAATCGACGAAGGTGTCCATCGTATCGGTCTCGCGGCGCGCAGGTTTGCCGCACTGCGGGCAATCGCACTTGAGGAAGGCTTCGTACTTGTTGAGCGGGTTACCGGTGCCATCGGGGACGCAGTCTTCCGGCAGCACCACCGGCAGATCGGCTTCGGGCACCGGCACGGCGCCGCAATCGGCGCAGTTGATCATCGGGATCGGCGTGCCCCAGTAGCGCTGGCGCGAAATGCCCCAGTCGCGCAGGCGGAAGGTGACCTTCTTTTCACCGAGTCCGGCCAGTGCCAGATCGCCGGCGATGGCGTTGATGGCCGAGGTGTAATCGAGACCGTCGTATTTGCCGGAGTTGACGAGGGTGCCATGCTCCTTGTCGCCGTACCATTCCTGCCAGCCGGCCAGCGAGAACTCCTGCCCTTCGACCGCCACCACCTGCTTGATCGGCAGGCTGTATTTGGTCGCGAACAGGAAATCGCGCTCGTCGTGCGCCGGCACGCCCATCACGGCGCCGTCGCCGTAGGTGATCAGGACGTAGTTGCCGACCCAGACCTCCACTTGTTCGCCGGTGATCGGGTGCGATACGAACAGGCCGGTGGGCATGCCCTTCTTTTCCATGGTCGCCATGTCCGCCTCGATGACGGAACCGAGCTTGCATTCGGCGATGAACTCGGCCAGCGCGGGATTGGTAGCGGCGGCGTGGGTGGCCAGCGCGTGCTCGGGCGCGACGGCGCAGAAGGTCACGCCCATGATGGTGTCGGCGCGGGTGGTGAACACGAACAGCTTGCCGTCGTCGATCAACTGGCCGCCAGCGTCCGCGATGGTGTGCGGGAAGGCGAAACGCACGCCGACCGATTTGCCGATCCAGTTTGCCTGCATGACGCGCACGCGCTCGGGCCAGCCGGGCAGCTTGTTGTCGACGTAGTCGAGCAGCTCTTCGGCGTAATCGGTGATGCGCGCGTAGTACATGGGGATTTCGCGCTTTTCGATGGGCGCGCCGGAACGCCAGCCCTTGCCGTCGACCACCTGCTCGTTGGCCAGCACGGTCTGGTCGATCGGATCCCAGTTGACGGTGCCGGTCTTTTTGTAGATGACGCCCTTTTCCAGCATCTTGAGGAACATCCACTGGTTCCACTTGTAGTACTCGGGCGTGCAGGCGGTCATTTCGCGCGACCAGTCGATGGCCAGGCCCATCGATTCCATCTGCTCGCGCATGTGGGCGATGTTGGCGTAGGTCCATTGGGCCGGCGGCACCTGGTTTTGCATGGCGGCGTTCTCGGCAGGCATGCCGAAGGCATCCCAGCCCATCGGCATGAGGACGTTGTAGCCGTTCATGCGCAGGTAGCGGTACATCACGTCGTTGATCGTATAGTTGCGCACGTGTCCCATGTGCAGCTTGCCCGACGGGTAAGGCAGCATCGAGCAAGCGTAGTACTTGCCTTTGGGGAAACGCGGGTCGTTTTCGACCGCCCGGTAAGCGTCGATGGCTTTCCAGTGGGATTGGGCGGCTTGTTCGACGTCGGCGGGACTATATTTATCTTGCATGATGAGCGGCTGGCCAGAATAGTTGGTTTGAACCGAACATTATACTGGCTCGCGGGTCCCGGGCGGGGCCGCCGCTTACTTCAGGGTCAGTTTCAAGGCCGGCTTCTCGCCGTAATCGTCATATCGCTCGTTGATGCCGGCGACACAAAAGGTGACCTCTTCCAGCAGATCGGGCAGCGTTGATTTGAAAGCGGCGCTGTCCTTGATGACAATGTCCAGCATTTCGTTCGGTTTCAAATGAAATTTGCTCATGCCATCGGCATCGCGCAGGTAGCTGAGGCAGTCGACCCAGCCGTCGATAGTGTTGCTGTAGCTATCTGGGAAGCCGAGCGCGGCCTTGCAGGCGGCGTGGAAGGCCGCTTCGCTGTCGATCAGGGCGCCGTTCAGTTCCGCGGTCGCCATGCTTAAACGGCCTTCAAATTGAGCACATCCTGCATGTCGTACAAGCCGGTTTGCTTGTCGGCCAAGAAACGCGCGGCGCGCAGGGCGCCGTGGGCGTAGGTGACACGGCTGCTGGACTTGTGGCTGATCTCGATGCGCTCGCCGTCGCCGGCGAACAGCACCGTGTGGTCGCCGACAATGTCTCCGCCGCGGATGGTGGCGAAGCCGATGGTGGACGGATCGCGCGCGCCGGTGACGCCTTCGCAGCCGTAGACGGCGCAGGTTTTCAGGTCGCGCCCAAGGGCGTCGGCGATCACTTCACCCATCTTGAGGGCGGTGCCGGACGGTGCATCGACCTTGTGGCGGTGGTGCGCTTCGACGATTTCGATGTCGTAGCCTTCGTTAAAACTTTTCGCCGCCATTTCCAGCAGTTTCAAGGTCACGTTGACGCCCACGCTCATGTTGGGGGCGAACACGATGGCGGTCTGTTCGGCGGCGGCGCGGATGGCGGCTTTGCCGGCCTCATCGAAACCGGTGGTGCCGATCACCATGGCGATGCCGTTCTTGGCGCAATATGCCAGGTGGTTCAGGGTGCCTTCCGGCCGCGTAAAATCGATCAGCACGCGGGCGCCACCGAGTTCGGCGGCCAGGTCGGCGCCGATGTCGAGCGCACCGGAGAGCACGGTGTCGGGGGCTTCGCCGATCGCTTCGATCAGCATCTTGCCCATGCGCCCGCTGGCGCCGGCAACGGCGATGTTCAATACGCTCATATTATTTCTTGATCTGGATGCTGGCCGAACCCGCTTCTTCTTTTTTCGGCCCTTCCTTGGCGGCGGTCTTGGCCGGGCCGGCGATGCGGGCGATGTATTCCTTCTCGGTCGGCAGGTTGCCGCCGTCGAAGCGCTCGACCTTGTCGTCCTTGAAATAGACGGTGACGCGCGCCTTGGTCAATTCGCCATTGCCGCGTGCCAGATAAAACGGGTAGTCCCAGCGGTCGCCGTGGAAGGCGTCGGTCAGCAGCGGCGTGCCGAGGATGAATTTGACCTGGTCGCGGGTCTGGCCCACTTTCAGCTGGGCCAGCATCTCTTGCGAAACGAAGTTGCCTTGCTGGATGTCAGGACGGTAAGGCGAGAACACCCAGAAAAACTTCTGCAACTGGGTCACGCTGGTGGTCTGGGCGCCGGCGTTGGCGGAGGCGGCCGATTGGCTGGCATCGGCGGCGATGGCCGCCGGCGCCGTCGAGACCGCGGCGGCCGGCTGGGTCTGGCGCCAGCTGGAGCAGCCGGCCAGGGTCAGCAGCGCGCAGGCAGCGGCAGCGGCGTAAAAACGGGGCAAATCGGCGATCGTGATGCGCATGGGGAACCTCAAAACGTTTGAGCGCTAGCTCCAAAACGCTATATCATAAAGCACTCCGCCAAACTTCGAGCAACAAACATGAGTAACAATCCCACCGACCTGAAGGCCAGCGGCCTGAAAGCGACCCTGCCGCGCCTGAAAATCCTGGAGATTTTTCAAAACAGCGAGGTACGCCACCTGACCGCCGAAGACGTTTACAAGCAGTTGCTGACAGAAAACCTCGACGTCGGCCTGGCCACCGTGTACCGCGTGCTGACCCAGTTCGAACAAGCCGGTTTGTTAAATCGGAATCATTTTGAAACCGGCAAGGCGATATTCGAACTGAACGCGGGCTCGCACCACGATCACCTGGTCTGTCTGGACTGCGGCCGGGTGGAAGAGTTCTTCGACGAAGAAATCGAATCGCGCCAGAATGCGATTGCGCAAGAGCGGGGATTCAGCATTGCCGAGCATGCGCTGGCGATTTATGGGAATTGCATCAAGCCGGCTTGCCCTCACCGGACTTGATTAGCACCGGGGGAAAGGCCGTGCCGGCCTGTCCCCTGCTTTACAGCTCGCAACGAAGTCAAAAGCTTGGGACAGGCTCGCAGAGCCTGTCGCGCCTGCTAATTATGGCTCAGGGCGTTCGACAGCAACTTCGCCGTAATATCCACGATCGGGATGACTCTCTCATACGCCATCCGCGTCGGCCCGATCACTCCCAGGGTGCCGACGATGCGCCCGTTGACCTCATACGGCGCCGTCACCACGCTCATCTCATCCATCGGCACCAGGCTCGATTCGCCGCCGATAAAAATCTGCACGCCGGTGGCTTTACTTGACACGTCAAGTAATTGCATGAGTCCCGTCTTTTGCTCAAACATGTCGAACATCTGCCGCAGCGAGCTCATGTTCGACGACAAGTCGGACACGCTGAGTAAATTGCGTTCTCCGGAAATGACCATGTCGTCGCTGTGATCGGCCATCGCCTCGCTGCCCGCCTCCACCGCCGCCTGCATCAGGCGGCTCATGTCGTCGCGCAACTGGCGCAATTCGCCGGTGACGCGGGCGCGTACCTGGTCGAAGGACAGGCCGCCGTAGTTCTGGTTGATAAAATTGGCCGACTGGATCAGCTGCGCCGGCGTGTAATCGACGTCGGTGAGCAGCAGGCGGTTTTGCACGTCACCGCGCGGGTCGACGATGACCAGCAGGATGCGTTTTTCGGAGAGCCGTAAAAATTCGATCTGCTGAAATACCGATTCGCGGCGCGGGCTCATGACGACGCCGGCGAATTGCGACAGCGACGACAGCATCTGCGCCGCGTTGGCGATGGTTTTTTGCTGCTGCGGCGCCTGCAGGCGCATGCGCGACTGCGAGTCGAGCTCATCGATCGACTGCACGGTCAGCAAGGTGTCGACAAAAATCCGGTAACCGCGCGGAGTGGGAATGCGGCCGGCCGAGGTGTGCGGGCTGGCGACGTAGCCCATCTCCTCGAGGTCCGACATGATGTTGCGGATGGTCGCCGGCGAGAGGTCGAGGCCGGAAATTTTCGACAGCGCACGCGAGCCGACCGGCTGGCCGTCGGCGATATACCTCTCGACGAGGGCCTTGAGCAGGGTTTGGGCGCGGGTATCGAGATGCATGAGGATGAAATAAACAATCGTGAAACGGCGTGCCTTTATTATGCACGCTGACGGTGCGCGCGGGGAAGCCGCCACGGCCGCGGGGGCCGATCAGGCGTGATTGCGCTCAAGCCAGTCGAGTAATTCATCGAAATCGCGACAGATGGCGTCCGGCACCACGCCGTGCTCCAGGTGGCGCGTGCTGCCGGTACGGTTGAGCCAGACGGCCCGCAGCCCCGCTTGCTGGGCGCCGCGCACATCGAGCAACACGTCATCGCCCACGTAGACGGCATCGGCGGGAGCCACGTTCATCTCGGCGCAGGCGGCAAGGAATATTGCAGGCTCCGGCTTGGCCTGGCCGAAACTGTGGGCCGCCACCGACACCTTGAAATGGTGGGCCAGGCCGATCGCCGTCAAATCGGCATTGCCGTTTGAAATCGAGCCGATCAGGACGCGCCGCCCCAGCCGCTCCAGGCCGTCCAGCACGTCGGCGTACGGCGCCACCAGGTTGCGGGCGGCGGCGAAGATCGCCATGGCCTCGTCGATCCGTCCGGGATCATCACCGCTGGCGGCGAACGCATCGAGCAGCCCGGCGCGGCGCAAGGCCGCCAGGTCGAGGTGAAAATGGGGTTCGGCCGCCAGCTTGGCCATTCGCGCCTGGCGCAGGCTGTCGACCGTGTGGGCGCGCGCCACGCCTGGCGCGTGCTGCTCGAGCCAGGCCCACATTTGGCGCTCGGCCTGTTCGATGACGGGCGCGATCGGCCACAGGGTGTCGTCGAGGTCGAATAGAACCGCCTTGGGCCAGGCTGGCGGGGTCGATGCTGTCATGAAAGCGAATCCGGATAAGGGCGGTGGTTACAAGGTGATACACGGACAATGCCGCCTTAGCATAACAAATGCACTAAAATGACGACCAATTTGTCTGTTCGCGGTGCCCGGCCCTGTTGGCGCATCACACTGTTGTCTTTGGAGAAAACATGAAAAGTCTGTTCCTGCATTCGGGCGTCGTGCTCGCGTGTGCCCTGACCCTGGCCGCTTGCGGCGGCAGCGGCGGCAACCTGGTGCTCAGTGGCGCGGTGCTCGGCCTCGGCTCCACCTCGACCGGTCTGGTGCTGCAAAATAACGGCGCCCATGATCTGGCGGTGGCCCCCAGCAGCACCTCTTTCGTGTTTACCGACTTGATCGGCAACGACGAAAACTTCAATGTCACCGTCAAGACCAACCCGTCGAACGCAGTGTGCACGCCGAGCAACAACGTCGGCAAGACCGGCAACTTCGACATCAACACGGTCATCATCACCTGCGTCGTCAACACCTACAAGCTGGGCGGCACCATCGCCGGCCTGCGCAACAGCGGACTGGTCCTGATCAACGGCCCGGACCGGGTCGCAGTGAACGCCGATGCCAACGGCGTCTTCCCCACCACCTTCAACCTGGCCAAGGTTGGCGACGGCTCCCCCTATGGCGTGACGGTATTGACCCAGCCCACCAACCAGACCTGCGTGGTCAACGGCGGCACCGGCACCATGGGTGCGGCCGACATCAACACCATTCAAGTCGTCTGCAACTGACCGTTTTCCGGAGAATTCAATGATTTTTTCACATTATTTGCGTGCGGCCGCCGTCCTGGCAATCGCGCTGACCCTGGCGGCCTGCGGCGGCAAAGCGTCGTTTCCCATCAACGGCACCGCCGCCAATGTGCTGTATGACGGCTTGGTCTTGAGCACCAACGGCATGGATCTGGCCATCCCCGCCAAGGCCACCAGCTTCAGCTTTCCCAATTCGATCTCGTACGGCGAGGTGTATGCCATCACCCAAAAATCGTCGCCGGCGCACCAGTTCTGCACGCTGATCGACCAGACCACCGGACTCGACACGTCCACCGATACCGCCGGCCGCCGTGCGGCGATCAATGTGTCGGTCACTTGCTACCTGAATCCTTATAACATCGGCGGCACCATCACCGGCCTCACCACGGACAGCCTGACTTTAACCAACGGCACCGCCGGCGGCATTGTCACCATCGCCGCCACCTCCCTCACCGGCGGTACCGGCACCTATGCCTTCACCAACCAGGTCACCTACGGCAGCAGCTACGGCGTCACCGTGCTGACCCAGCCGACGGGTCTCACCTGCACTGTCAGCAACCCGGCAGGCGTGATGGGCGATGCCGCAGTGACCAATATCAATGTGGACTGTGTTGCCAAACCCACCTAGGCAAAGCGAGATATATTTTTCGTGATTGACTGATATTGGAAATGATAATTGGTTTTATATGCTGTAGCGCAGCATAATGCACTTGTCTCCTCCAAATCTCCTCAAAAAGAATTGGATTTCAAGCCCGCTCAACAGCGGGCTTTTTTTTCGCCTGCGATGACGCCATCTACCGGACTTCGCCATCGAGCGGAAACTGGCATGATGGCGATCAAGCCGGCATGCCGACGGCGCACAGGGAGGCAATGTGGCGACAGAAACAGTGGGAGAGTACGAGATCGACTACAGCGGCGTGCACATGAGCGACGTCGACGGCTGGGCGGCCTGGGTCACCATCTACGGCCCGTCGAGCAACCCCATGCACCGCAACAGCATCGTGCCGGCACAGCGGGTCGCCGTGGAACAGGTGTTCGAGTCGGAAGCGGCGGCGCAGGAGCAGGCGCACCAGATCGCCCTGCACATGCTGGAGGAGCGGGCGCCGAAACTGCCTTGAGAATCTAGTCTTGTCTGGCGCCGTCGTGCAGATTGGCCAGCGCCACATACTGCGCCAGGCCGATCGCTTCGGCCCGGTGGGTCGGATCGATGCCGGCCGCGACGATCTGCGCTTCGGTGAACATGCCGGCCAGGCAGTTGCGAATCACCTTGCGGCGCTGCGAAAACGCTTTCAGCACCACCGCTTCCAGGGTGGCGCCGTTACAGGCCATTCTGTCCTGAATCGGGATCATGCGCACGATGGCCGATTCCACTTGCGGCGGCGGATCGAAGGCGGTGGGCGGCACGATGAACAGCAGCGACATGTCGTACCGCCACTGCAGCATCACCGACAGCCGGCCATACACCTTGCTGCCCGGCTCGGCCACCATGCGCTCGACCACTTCCTTCTGCAACATGAAATGCTGGTCTTCGATCAGGTGGGCGAATTCGGCCAGGTGGAACAGCAAGGGGCTGGAGATGTTGTAAGGCAAGTTGCCGACCACCCGCAGCTTCTGGCCGGCAGGCACGGGAATCTGCGAAAAGTCGAATTTCAGGGCATCGCCCGAATGAATCGTCAATTTGTCGCGCGGAAATTGCTTTTCCAGGCGGGTCACCAGGTCGCGGTCCAGCTCGACGACGTGCATGTGATCGAGGCGCTTGATGATCAGGGCCGTCATGGCGGCCAGCCCGGGGCCGATCTCGACCACGGCCTGACCCGCTTGCGGATCGATGGCGTCGGTGATGTCGTCGAGGACGAATTTGTCGGTCAGAAAATTCTGTCCGAAGCGCTTGCGGGCCACATGTTTCATTGAATTTTTTCTTTTAAGTTAAGGCGCGGCGCGCAGCGGCCATTTGCAGGGCGCAGCGCATCGCTTCGAGCATGCTGCTGCAATCGGCCAGGCCGACGCCCCGGGCCGCCAGATCGAGCGCGGTACCGTGATCGACCGAGGTACGCACCAGCGGCAGGCCCAGGGTGATATTGATGCCGCGGCCGAAAGTGGCGTGTTTGAGGACCGGCAGCCCCTGGTCGTGGTACATGGCCAGCACGCAGTCGGCATCGCCAAGGTATTTCGGCTGGAACAGGGTGTCGGCCGGGAACGGGCCGCGCGCATCGATGCCGCTGGCGCGCACTTGCGCCAGTGCCGGTTCGATGACCTCGATTTCCTCGCGGCCCAGGTAGCCGTTTTCTCCCGCGTGGGGATTCAGGCCGGTCACCAGGATGCGCGGCGATGCGATGCCGAAATGCTGTTTGAGATCATGGTCGATGATGCGCAGTACGTCGACCAGCAAGTCCTGCGTGACGGCGTCGGCGACGGCGCGCAGCGGCAGGTGGGTGGTGGCCAGCGCCACTCGTAACCAGCCGCCTTCCGCCACCGTTCCAGCCAACATCATCACCACCTGCTTCGTGCCGGTTTTTTCTGCCAGGTACTCGGTGTGGCCGGAAAACGCCACGCCGGCGTCGTTGATCGTCGACTTTTGCAGGGGCGCGGTGACCATCGCTTCGAACCAGCCAGCCTGTATGCCCTCGACGGCCAAGTCGAGCGTGGCCAGCACGGCGCGGCCGTTGGCGGCGTCGAGCTTGCCTGCCACCACGTGGGCGTCCAGCGGTACGTCGATGACGGTCAACCGCTCGGCGCCGAAATGGGGCAGGCCGCTGTTGCGCAGCGCCTGGGTCGACAGGGCGGCGATGCGGATCGCCGGATCGATGTCGGCGGCCAGCATGGACAAATAGGCGGCATCGCCCAGCAGCACGGCGTTGACTTCGGCGCGCATGGCCCAGGCCGCGCGCAGGGAAATTTCCGGACCGATCCCCGCCGGCTCGCCGGTGGTGATGGCGATGACGGGACGGGTGCCGGCCATGGCCTTATTTTTCCTCGCGGAACTCGACGTAGGCGCGGTCGCGGATCTGGCGCGCCCAATCCTCGGCCGCTTCCTGCATCTTGCGCTCGCGAATGACGTTGCGGGCGGCGTTGCGCTGGCGTTCCTTGGTGGCGTCGTCGCTCTTACGCTCGAGCACTTCGATCAAGTGCCAGCCGAACGGGGTTTCCACCGGGCCGCTGATTTCGCCCGGTTTCAGGGCATTCATCGCCGTCTCGAATTCCGGCACCGAGTCGCCCGGGTACAGCCAGCCTAAATCGCCGCCCTTGGCCGCGGTGCCGTCGTTCGACTGGGTGCGCGCCAGGTCTTCGAATTTCGCCGTCTTGTTGTCAAGCCGTTCCTTGAAATCAGCCAGCTTGTGCTTGGCTTCCGCCGCCGTCATGGTCGGCGTGACTTTCAGCAAAATGTGGCGGGCGTGGGTTTGCTGCTGCACCGCCACTTCCGGCGCGGCAGCCGCGGCGGCCCGCTTGTCGACCAATTTCAATAAATGAAAACCGGTGGCACTGCGGATGACGGGGGTGATCTGGCCGGGCGACATTTTTACCAGTTGCTCGGCGAACAACGGTGGCAGGCGGTTCGGGTCGCGCCAGCCCACCTCGCCGCCTTTCAGGGCGTCCGGGGCGTCGGAATAGGTCGCCGCCATCTTGGCGAAATCGGCGCCGGTGCGCAGCTGGCGCGACACTTCGTCGGCACGCGCCTTGCGGGCAGCCGCTTGTTCCGGCGTGGCATTCTCGGGGATGCGCACCAGGATTTGCGAGATATTGACTTCGATGCGCTCGGCCGCAGCTTGCTGCTCGGCGGTCAGATAGGTGTCGACTTCGGCGTCGGAAATCTGGATCTTGGCATCGACCTCGTGCTCGCGCAGGCGCTGCATGGTGATCTCGTTACGGATTTCTTCGCGGAAGGTGGCGAAGGGCATGCCCTCTTTCTCCATCTGCTTGCGCAAATCCGCCACGCTCATTTTTTGCCCTTCGGCGATGCGGCTGATCGCGCGGTCGAGCTGCTGGTCGTCGGTCTTGATGCCCATTTCCTTGGCCAGCTGCTGCTGGGCGCGCTCGACGATCATCGCTTCCGTCACCTGGCGCTGCAGATCGGCGCTGTCCGGCACCGGCGCGTTGCTCGCCTTCATGCGGCCTTCGACCGAACGGGTGCGTGCGGCGATTTCATTGCGGGTGATCACTTCGTCGTTGACCACGACGGCGATCGAATCGATGACCTGGGCCGAGCTCGACGCGGGCGGCACGAAGCCGCTGCTGGCAGGCGCAGGCGTGGCCGCCGGCGCAGCGACGGTCGGTGCGGCCGGGGTCGGCTTGGCAGGCGCGCCGGGCGCGGGATTGCGCACCTGGGCGGCGGTCTGGCCGGCCGCTACAGCGCACAGCAGCAGGGCCGCAAGTTTCATGGGGTGCAGTCGAAATGGTCGCATAGTCTGAAAAACACTTATAAGATGATTCATAGTCACATGAAAGGATGCAGCCGGCGAATTAAGATGGCCTTAAGTTACCCTTAGCGGCTGCTTGCCGGGCTGAGCCTGCTGTAGCCCGGGATGCTCTTGTTGAACGATTCGAGCGGATTGCCCAGGCCCAGGCGCGACAGGCCGTTCAGTTCGAGCTGGAAGAAAATCGGCGTCGAAGTGGTCAGCGCCGCCGTCACGAAACGCTGCGCGCCCATGCGGAACACCCAGCAATCGGCCTTGTACTCGAGGCCGACCAGACTTTCCACCACTTTTTTGTCGAGAATCGAATAGCTGACCCGGCCGACGCCATACCAGCGCGTCGTCAAGGGCCACTGGCTCGACACGTCGACATTTTTAAAACTGTCGCGCACGTAGCGGTATTCGGCGTTGATGACTTTTTTCTCGCCCGGCTGCCACTGCACGCCATAGTTCGAACTGAACACGCTGTGGGTGGTCGCATTGTATTGTACTGCGCTGTCGAAGGCCCAGGTTTCCGACACCCGGCCGGAAGCGGCCAGCAAGACGTCGGAATGGCTCTGGTTGAGCACCGCGTTGGGATCGAGCTGGACCCGCTGCTTGCCGAAATAAAAACGTTGACCCAGGGCCAGGCGCAGGCGTTCCGCCCCGCTCGCCTCGATGAAGCGCGAGGTCATCGCCACGGTCGCCTGGTTGGCGTCGGCGATACGGTCGTTGCCGACGAAACGGTTCTCGGTGAACATCTGGGCGAAACTGAAACCCGCTTCGGCGCTGTCGAAATTCGGGAACGCGCTCTGGTCCTTGTAGGGCGTGCGCACATAAAACACGCGCGGCTCCAGGGTTTGCGTGACGGCGCGGCCGAACAGAGAGGTGTCGCGTTCGAACACCATGCCGCTGTCGAGCGAAAAGGTCGGAATCGACCGGCTCAGCTGCGCGCCCGGCTGCGGCAGTACCGCCGTGCTGTTGCCGATGGTGGTGGTCAGATTGCTGTTGTCGTCGAGATTGTATTTCGCCGCATTGAGCATCAGCTTGGGCGTCACAAAATAGCTCGGCCGCACGATCGGATAGGAAATCTGTCCCTGCGCCACCGCGCGGTCGCCGCGCACCAGGTCCGGATGCCAGAAGCGGGTGGCTTCGGCGTCGAAGGACCAGTCGAAGCCGGCGACATCGTAGCGGCCCGTGTGGAAATTAATTTGCGGCAGGCGGTCATACGGCCGCGCCACCGTGTAGATCGGATTGGCCGCCGCCGCCGGGTCTTGCAGCACCTGGTAGTTCTGCACGCGGGCGCTGAGCGACCAGTATTTTTGGTTGTAATCGGTGCGGATTTCGCGCAGCAGCTGGCGCTCTGCGCTGTTGGCCACCGACTGCGAAAAGTCGGCAGGGTATTCGTTGTCGGACGCGCCCTTCAAATTCCAGCCGTACGACCAGCCGCCGCCCAGCGCTTGCGAGTGCAGCGAGTTGACCAGCCAGCGGTCGGTGTTGGTGACCTTGTCGTGCACCATCAGTTCCACCGTGGTCTGGCCCGCATACGGACCCAGCGCCGTCTCGCCCATGTAGCGGCCGGTCGCGCCCATCAGCAGGCCGCGACGGAAAATCTCGCGCGGAAACAGGGTCAGATCGCGGTTCGGGGCGATATTAAAATAATACGGCAGCATGATTTCGCCGGAACCCTTGGAACCGAAGCCGACCGACGGCGGCAGCCAGCCGGAACGGCGCGCACCCGACAGCGAGAAAGACATGGCCGGCGTGCCCAGGATAGGCACGTCTTTGAAATAAATGATGGTCTTGCCGGCGGTGCCGACATCGCGGCCCTGGTCCAGGCGCATGGTGCTCGACTTCAGATACCAGTCCGGGTTCGGTCCTTCGCAGGTGCTGTAGGTGCCGTCGGTCACCACCGCTTCTTCGGTGTTGATGAAATCGATGCGGCTGGCCTTGCCCTGGGCATTGTTTTGCGCCAAACGGTATTCCGGATGCAGGAACCAGCCCTTGCCGGAATCGAGTTGCAATTGCAGGGCGTCGCCCTTGTAGCGGTCGCCGAAGCGCCACATGTTGACGTTGCCCTTGGCGTCGACCATGTCTTCGACGATGTTGTAGCACGCCACATCGGCTGTCATGCGGGTCTTGCCGCGGGTGACTTCGGCGTTGCGTTCGAGGGTGATTTCGCGGTCCGGCCGCCCGGTGATGCGCTCCGCCTCGGCCACCGTGGGCGCGTTCGGGTCCTCGACCCCGCGCGCCGGGCGCAGACCGGCCTGGGCGTGGGCAGGCAGCGACGACCACACCGTAGCGCTGGTCAACAGGCCGAGGGCGCCGAGCGCATGGGCCAGGCGAGTCAGGGGAAAAGGGGCTGAAGACCAGCTCATGAAACGAAGGCAAACACTATTGGAGGGCGATTTTTTGGGGCTAATCCCTTATTATATGGGAATACATCACCTTCATCCGTATTCCACAGGTCGCTCCATGTCAATCTCTTCAACTTCCACCCCGACGACCTCGGCCGATGCCCGCCTCGCGCAACTGACGAGCTGGCTCGACACCCTCGGACTGGTCGAGCTCGGCAGCCGCCGGCCGGCCTCGTCCGATGCCAGTTTCCGCCGTTATTTCCGTTACGACGTCGTCGCCGCCATGCAGGACAAGGTCGGCGCCACCCTGATCGCCATGGACGCCCCGCCCGAGCGCGAAAACGTGCCCGCCTTCATCCACGTGGCCGGCCTGCTGCAGGCGGCCGACGTCAACGTGCCGGCCATCGTCGCCCGCGATGTGCCAAACGGTTTCCTGTTGCTGTCCGACCTGGGCACTACCACCTACCTGGCCCGGTTAAATGTCGACAACGCGCCGTTCATGTACTCGGACGCCGTCGACAGCCTCATCAAATTCCAGCTCACCAGCGAAGCGGGCGTGCTGCCCGAATTCGACCGCGCTTTCGTGCTGCGCGAAATGAATCTGTTCCCGGAATGGTTTATCAGTAAACACCTGGGCGTGACCATGACGCCGGAACAGCAAAAACAGCTCGACGCCGTGTTCGAGGCGATCACGGCAAACGTGCTGGCCCAGCAGCAGGTCTTCATGCACAGGGATTACCATTCGCGCAACCTGATGTGGATGGAACAGAATAACCCCGGCGTGCTCGATTTCCAGGACGCCGTCTACGGCCCCGTCACCTACGATCTGGGCTCGCTGCTGCGCGACGCCTACATTCAATGGGATGAAGAAATGGTGCTCGATTGGGTAGTGCGCTACTGGCAAAGCGCGAAAAAGGTCGGCTTGCCGGTCAACCCGGACATCGACAGTTTTTACCGCGATTTCGAATTCATGGCCCTGCAACGCCACCTGAAAATTCTCGGCATCTTCTGCCGCCTGCATTATCGGGACGGCAAGAGCATTTACATGGGCGACCTGCCCACCGTGCTCGACTACGTGCGCAAGACGGCCAACCGCTACGGCGCACTGAAACCGCTGATCCGCCTGCTCGACGCGTTCGAGGAAAAAGCGCCGCAGTTCGGCTACACCTTCTGACGGAGCGTCCATGAAAGCGATGATTTTTGCCGCCGGCCGCGGCGAGCGCATGCGTCCGCTCACGGATGCCTGTCCCAAACCCTTACTGAAAGTGCGCGGGCGCCCATTGATCACCTGGCAGGTGCTCAACCTGGTGCGCGCCGGCATCACCGAGATCGTCATCAACCACGCCCACCTGGGCCAGATGATCGAGGACGAACTGGGAGACGGCAGCAAGTACGGCGCCTCCATCGTCTACTCGAAGGAAGCCACGGCGCTGGAAACGGCGGGCGGCATCGCCAACGCCCTCCACTTGCTGGGCGACCAGCCATTCGTCGCCGTCTCCGGCGACATCTACTGCCCCTACTTCGACTTCAGCCAGGTGCTCGACGTCTTGCACGACAAGGATATCTGGGGCAATCCGCACCCGGTCGAGAAACGCGACATCGCCTGGCTCTACCTGACGCCGAACCCCTGGCACAACCCGGACGGCGATTTTGCGATCAATATGTATTCGCTGTCGAACGATGGCGAGCCCAAATGGAATTTCGCCGGCATCGGCGTGTACCGCCCCGAAATGTTTGCCGGTATCGCTCCCGGCGAACATGCCAAATTCGGCCCGCTGATGCGCAAGTTCATCGAGCTGGGCCAGGTCGGCGGCGAGATCTATGACGGCCAATGGGTCAATGTCGGCACCATCGAGCAGCTGGAAGAACTGAATGCGCCCTTGAAACGGGCGGCGTCATGAGTTCGCCTTTCGCGGCGCGCCGCGCAAAACTGTTATCGCAGATGCAGCCGGGCGCGGTGGCGGTGCTGCCGACGGCGCCGGAAGCGCTGCGCAACGGCGACGCCGAATATCCGTATCGCCACGACAGCTATTTTTATTATCTGACCGGTTTCACGGAACCGGACGCGGTGCTGGTATTGGTGGCCGCGCGCGGCGACCAGTCCGCGCAATCGGTGCTGTTCTGCCGCCCCAAAAACCTGGAGCGCGAAATCTGGGACGGTTTCAGATACGGCCCCGATGGCGCGCGCGAAAAATTCGGCTTCGACGGGGCGTTTGCCATCGAAGACCTCGACACCGAGATGGCGCGCCTGCTGGCCGATGCCCCCGCCCTGTGGTACGCGCTGGGCCACAGCGCCGCGCTGGATATTCAAATCAAGACCTGGCTGGCGGCGGTACGGCGGCAATCGCGCACGGGCGTGACCGCGCCGGCCGTCGCCCACGACCTGTTCGTGCTGCTCGACGAACTGCGCCTGATCAAGGACGACAGCGAGCAGGCGACCATGCTGCGCGCCGCGCAAATCTCCGGCCGCGCCCACGCGCGCGCCATGCGGGCGGCGCGTCCCGGCATGTTCGAGTACGAGCTGGAAGCGGAACTGCTGCATGAATTTCGCCGCAGCGGCGCCCAGTCTCCCGCCTACACCTCCATCGTCGCCGCCGGCGCCAACGCCTGCGTGCTGCACTACATCGCCAACAACGCCCAGAGCCGCGACGGCGATCTGATCCTGATCGACGCTGGCTGCGAGCTCGATGGCTATGCCTCCGACATCACCCGCACCTTCCCCGTCAACGGCAGATTCACGGAGCCGCAGCGCCAGCTGTATGAACTGGTGCTGGCGTCGCAGCAAGCGGCGCTGGCGGCGGCCCGTCCTGGCCAGATTTATACGGGCATGCACGATGCGGCCCTGCGCGTGCTGGCGGCCGGCATGCTCGACCTGGGCCTGCTCGACAAATCGGTGGTCGGCAGCGTCGACGACGTCATCGCCGAGCGCCTCCATCAACAGTTTTACATGCACGGCACCGGCCACTGGCTGGGCATGGACGTCCACGACGTCGGCGCCTACCGCGACGTCCACGCCGAAGGCAAGCCGTCGCGCCCCCTGCAGGCGGGCATGGTCGTCACCGTCGAACCGGGCATCTACGTGCGCCCCGCCGCCGGCGTGCCGGAGCGCTTCTGGGACATCGGCATCCGCATCGAAGACGATGTGCTGATCACCGCCGATGGCCAGCGCATCCTGTCCGACAATGCGCCGAAGACGGTGGCCGAGATCGAAGCCACGGTAGGTAGCGCATGACGGCGACCAGCTGCGACATCGCCATCCTTGGCGCCGGCCCGGTCGGCATGGCGCTGGCGGTGCTGCTGGTCAAACGCGGGGTGGATGCAAACCGCATCGCCCTGATCGACGCCAAGGCGCTGATCGATGTGGTGAGCGACCCGCGCTCGATCGCCCTGTCCTACGGCAGCGAGCAGGTGCTCGAACAGGCCGGCGCCTGGCCGCTGCCGGCGACCGCCATCCACCAGATCCACGTATCGCGCCGCGGCCAGTTCGGCCGCACCCTGATGGACCGCAGTGAACACAAGCTGCCGGCGCTCGGTTACGTCACCCGCTACGGAGAGCTGGTGGCGGCGCTCGCGGCGGCGTGCTCCAAGGTCGGCATCGCCGCCCTGCGGCCGGCGCGCGCGCTCGATGTCGCGGAAGACGCCGACGGCGTCACCCTGACCCTGGAAGGCGGCGGCAAGCTACGCGCGCTCCTGGTGATCCAAGCGGAAGGCGGCGTGTTCGGCCAGCAGACGCCACGCGCCGTGCAGCGCGACTACCAACAGAGCGCGGTGATCGCCCGCGTGGCGGCCAGCGCGCCCATCGCCCACCGCGCCTTCGAACGCTTTACGGACGAAGGCCCGCTGGCGCTGCTGCCGCAGGACGGTGCCGACGGCTTGCAGTACGCGCTGGTGTGGTGCACTTCGCCCGAGCAGGCGGCGCAGCTGCTGGCGCTGGACGACGCCGCGTTTTTGACGCGGCTCGACGCGATGTTCGGCTCGCGCCTGGGACGTTTTACGCAAGTGTCCAAGCGCGCCACCTACCCGCTCGGTTTGAATGCCGACGCCGCCGCGACCGCGAGAACAGTCGCCATCGGCAACGCCGCACAAACCCTGCATCCTGTGGCCGGCCAGGGCCTGAACCTGGGCCTGCGCGACGCGGCCGTGCTGGCGCGGCTGCTCGCGCTTGCGGCCACGCCGGAACAGTTGAAGGCCTTCGCCACCGCCCGCGAGCCGGACCGCAAGACCACCATTGCGCTGACCGATACCATGGCGCGGGTGTTTGCGGACAGCGGGCCGCTGCAATCCATCCTTGGCCTGGGCCTGGGCGCCATCGATGCGATCAGTCCAGCGCGCACCATCCTTGCCGAACTGATGATGTATGGGCGAAGGTAATCGAACAAAAGTGAAACCCTGCTTTTGTTTGGCTTGGTAATGCTAAAAATCCCTGGCGAAGCAGTAATGCCGTTCAGTTAAGGCGTTTTCTCTGACGCTAGATGTTGGCTAGTACAAGCTGGGGACAGGCCTTCGGCTTGCATGCGGTCCCCCGGACCCCATGCCCCGCAGGGCCGGTCCCCCCTTCTGCCGGCGCCATTAGCATCGGGGTCTGGCTCTGCGAGCCTGACCCCAGCTTTTACATCCTAACGCCACTAAACTGAACGGCATTACTGGCGAAGCAGATGAATTTTAGAGACTGGCGCGACCAACAACCTATTTCAAAGTCCGGTCGGCCGTCGCCGCCACGTCCACCAGCAAGTTCGCCACTTCCTTGAAAAACGGCGGCTGGATATGTTCGAAGGTGTCGCCCGGCTGGTGGTAGTCGGCGTGGTCTTCGACGCCGAAATATAAAAACGGCACGCCGGCATCGTGAAAGAGGGCGTGGTCCGAACTGCCGGTCCAGTCTTCCATTTCCCCCGCCGGCACCAGCTGCGGATGGTCGTGTCCCAGTTTCACCGTGACGGTATGACGGCGCGCCGCCTCGGTTACCAGCGGCACCAGCGCCGGCGTGTAGCCGGTGCCGGCCGCATAAATCTCGTTGCGGTCGTTGCGGCTGACCATGTCGAAATTCAAATTCAAAGCCAGTTGCGCCTTGGGAAACGGCAGCGCGGAGACGAAGGCGCTGGCGCCCCGCAGGCCGATTTCCTCGCCATCGAAGGCGGCGAACACGATGGTGTGCGCCGGCGGGTGAGCTTTGAAATAGGCCGCCACCGCCAGCATCGCCGCCACGCCGGAGGCATTGTCGTCAGCGCCCGGATACAGCTTGCCGTTTTTCGTGCCCAGGTGGTCGTAGTGGGCAGAGACGACGATAAAACGCTCGGGAGCTGCACTGCCCTTGATGAAACCGACGTAGTTGACGGCATCGTCGTACCTGGTGCGGAACGGCCGGCCCGGGGTGAACAGGCCCTTGATGCTGGTATGCGTAAAACTGAAAGGCTGCGCGTAGGCGGCGCCGAACGGGGTCAGGCCGAGGTCCGTGAAGCGCTTTTGCAGGTAGGCGCGCGCCTTGTGGCTGCCCTCGGTGCCGGTGCGGCGGCCGTCGAATTCGGGCGAGGCCAGGATGCGCACGTCATCCAGCAGGAGGGCGCCGTCGGCCAGGGCCGGCGCCGGGCTGCTGGCCGCCGGCAAGGTCACGGCAGGACCGGCCTTGTCATGGGCGACCACGAAGGCGGCGGTGGCGAACATCAAGGCGGCCACGATGGCCAGGCGCGATTTTTTCATCATGCGTTCCGCAAAAAAAGATCTGTGAAGCATAGCAAATTGCCAAGGCCGCGGGGATTTTTCATAGAGACATCACAATAGCAATACTTCTAAAGTATCGAGAAGATGACACGCAGATATTATACTTATTGCAATTTGCCTTGTACGATAGCCACAACGCCGGGTCACAACCGGCGATCCCTCATCAACGGAGACGTACCATGCACCTGATCACCCCCTTGCGCCTGACCATCGGCGCCCTCGCCCTCGCCTGTTCGACCCTGGCCGCCGCCGCGCCCACCCAGATCCTGTTCGTCGGCAACAGCTACACCTTCGGCCGCGTCGACCCGGTGATGAGCTACAACGCCGCCAACGTGCACGACCTGACGGCCGCCTTCAATGCCGCCAGCTCGACCGGCTCGAACCCGTGGGAGCCGCACCCATGGGGCGGCATCGCCGGCATTTTCAAACAGTTCACGGTCGAACGGGGGCTCGATTACGATGTGTCTATCTCGGCCCGCAACGCCGCCTCCCTGCGCGGCCAGTTCCTCAACACCGCCAACGCGGCCTGGGATTTACGGGGCAACGTCGCCTCGAAAAAATGGGACGTCGTCGTGCTGCAGGAGCAGAGCGACGCCTCTCTCCCCTACGGCTCCGGCAAGAACGCCAACCCGCTGCAGTTCCGCGGCTACGCCGACAAGTTCGAACAGTTCATCCACAACGGCGCGGCGCAAAGCTACACCGAGAAGGATTTGTATGGCGGCCTGGCCAACTGCCAGCTGACCGGCAACAGCGTCTCGGCCTGCAACCAGGTACGCACCATCGGCGCCAACACGAATGCCAATGCCAACGCCAAGATCTATCTGACCGAAACCTGGGCACGCCCCGACATGGTGTTCGCCCACCTGAACACCACGCCCGACACCAGCAGCCCGACCGGCAGCCCGATTCCCGTCAGCCCCACTTCGCAGGCGACTTTGTACTATGGCTCGCTGGCGGCGATGACCAAGGATCTGCACGATTCGATCTACGGCGAGGCAGCCGACAACGGCCACTTCGCCGGCGTGATCGGCGCCGGCGACGCCTTTCAGCTCGCGGTCGACGCCGGCGTGGTCAAGACGGGCGGTTTTTACGATTCGAACGGCGTGTTCATCCCGAATACCGCCAACGACGTCATGAACCTGTGGTGGGACGACTATCTGCACGCCAGCAAATACGGATCCTATCTGGACGCCCTGGTCCAGTTCGGCACCATCACCGGCCTCGATCCGCGCCTGCTGGGCGGCGGAGAAATCGCCGCACGCGATCTGGGCATTTCGCAGGTCAACGCGCTGACCTTGCAAACCATCGCTGCCCGGCAGCTGGGTTTTGCGGTGCCGGAACCGGGCACGATGGCGACCATGCTGCTGGGCGTGGCACTGATCGGCGGCCTGCGCCGCCGCGCCAAATAAGCGTCTATACCGCCAGACCGGCCGCTTTCAAGGCGCGCCGGTCCAGCCGGCCGCTCCAGGCGCAGATGGCCAGGCAGGCCACCGTGTTGCCGATCAGATTGCTCACCGGCCGGCATTTGAGCAGGCGCTCGATGCCGACGATGTAGACCAGCGCGCTGGCGGGGATGCCGGGCACCGCGACCAGGGTGGCGGCCAGAGTGACGAAAGCGGAACCGGCCACGCCGCTGGCCGCCTTCGAGGTGAGCATGGCGACGACCAGCACCGGCAACAGCTGCGCCGCGGTCAGGGCGATACCGCAGGCCTGCGCCAAAAACATCAGGCTGGCGCCCAAGTAGACGGCGCTGCCATTAAGGTTGAATGAAAAACCAAGGGGCACCAGCAGGCCGGCCACCGCGCGCGGGCAGCCGGCATCCGTCAGCTTGTCGATCAGGCGCGGCATCGCCGCCGTCGACGATGCCGTGGCCACCACCAGCAGCAGTTCTTCCTTGATCCCGGCGATCAATCGGCCCAGCCGCATGCCGCTGGCGGCGCACACACCGCCCAGCACCACCGCCACGAACACGAACACGAACGAGGCCAGATACAGCACACCGATGAGTTTCACCAGGGGCAGCATGGCGGCGGCGCCGAAGCTGGCCACGGCGAAGGCGATGGCGCCGAAGGCGGCCAAGGGCGCGGCCAGCAGCAGCAGGCGCAACACCGCATCCAGGCCTTCGGCGCAGCGCTCGCACAGCGCCACCGCGGCATCAGCGCGCGGGCCGAGCAGCGACAGCATGGCGCCGGTCACCACTGCCGCCGCCAGCACCTGCAACAAGGGATTGTGCAGCAGGGCCGCACCCAGAGTGGCTTGCCAGCCCTGCACCGCCGGCGCCGCGCTGACCGCCAGCTGCAAGCCCTCGCCCGGACGCAGCCACAGCGCCACCGCCATCCCGGTCAGCAGCGCCAGCATCGACACCAGTTCAAAATACAGCAGCGCCTTGACGCCGAGCGCACCGGCGCGGCGCAGAGGGCCGATTTTCGCCAGCGCGCCGACCACGGCGACAAACTGGATCGGCCCGACCAGCAAACGGATGACGACCACGAATGCGGTGCCAAGCCATTCGAGACGCAGCGCGAGGGCCGGCAAGAACAGGCCGGTCAGCGCGCCGGCGCAGATGGCCAGCGCCATCAGCGCGAAGGGCTGGCGCCAGGCTTTACCGATGCTCATACTGCGCCAGCGCGGCCTGCACGGTGGCGACGAAATGGCGCGCGGCGGGCGAGGTTTCGTCTTCGCGCAGCGCCATGGTCAGCGGCGCCGTCAACATGTTGTCGCGGATCGGGCAGTAGGCCACGCTGTCGGCATGAAAACCCTGCATCGAAGCCGGCACCGCCGACACCCCGGCGCCGGCGGCGACCAGGCTGATATTGGTGAGCATGCGATCCACTTCGATGACCCGCGCCGGTGCGAATCCGGCCTGGGCGCAGGCGGCGACCAGGTTGGCATACATGCCGGGCGCGCCGCGACGGCGCACCAAAATAAAGGTTTCATCGCGCAGCGCCGACAGGTAAACCGGCGCGATTTCTCCACTCTTGCCAACTCCGATGGCAGCATGGCCGGCCGGCAGCACCAGCACCATCGGCTCCATCAGCAAGGGCGTAAACACCACGCCGGCCGGTTCGCTGACCGGCAGGCGCAAAAACGCCACTTGCAGGCGCCGTTCAGCCAGCGCCTCGCCCAGTTCGGCGGCATTGCCTTCGCTGAAATCAATCTGCACGTCGGGGAACGCGGCGCGGTAGCGGCGCATGATGGCGGGGATCAGGCCGTGGGCGGCGGCGGAGCTGGTCAGACCGATGGTCAGCTGGCCGGTGGCGCCGGCGGCGGCACGGGCGGCGCGGGCACTGGCGGCGTCGATGGACGCGAGGATGGCCTGCGCTTCGTCGAAGAACACGGCGCCGCCGGCGGTGAGCGTTGCGCCCTTGGGATGGCGCACGAACAGCTCGAAGCCAAGTTCGGTTTCGAGCGCGCGAATCTGCAGGCTCAGAGGCGGTTGCTGCATGCCGAGGCGTTCGGCGGCGCGGGTAAAATGCTGCGCCTCGGCGACGGCGACAAAATAGCGCAGGTGGCGAAGTTCCATGGTCCAGTCGAGAATGGCGGCGCCATGAGTGGCGCCGCCGCTCTCATCTTACCCTGCGATATTACTCGACGGCTTTCACCATCGCCTCGATGACTTTCTTGGCATCGCCAAACACCATCATCGTGTTGGCCTGATAAAACAGATCGTTGTCCAGGCCCGCGTAGCCGGAAGCCATCGAACGCTTGTTGACGATGATGCTTTTCGCTTTATACGCTTCCAGGATCGGCATGCCGGCGATCGCCGATTTCGGATCCTTGGCCGCCGGGTTGACCACGTCGTTGGCGCCCAACACCAGCACCACGTCGGTCTGGCCGAACTCGCCGTTGATGTCTTCCATCTCGAACACCTGGTCGTAGGGCACCTCGGCTTCGGCCAGCAGCACGTTCATGTGACCCGGCATGCGCCCCGCCACCGGGTGGATCGCATACTTGACGATCACGCCCTTGTGGGTCAGCTTTTCCACCAGCTCTTTCAAGGCATGCTGGGCACGCGCCACCGCCAGGCCGTAGCCGGGGACGATGATCACGGTTTCCGCATTGCTCATGATGAAAGCGGCGTCGTCGGCCGAACCGGATTTGACGGGGCGCTGTTCCTGCGCGCCGCCGCCCGCTTCGGCGGGAGCGCCGCCGAAGCCGCCGAGAATGACGTTGAAGAAGGACCGGTTCATTGCCTTGCACATGATGTACGACAGGATCGCGCCGGACGAACCCACCAGCGAACCCGCGATGATCAGCATCGAATTGTTCAGACTAAAACCGATGCCGGCGGCGGCCCAGCCCGAGTACGAGTTGAGCATCGAGACGACGACAGGCATGTCGGCGCCGCCGATCGGGATGATGATCAGGACGCCCAGGATGAACGCCAGCGCCGCCATGATGACGAACGGCGTCCACGCCGGCTGCACGCCAGGGGCGAAGCAGAACACCAGGCCCAGTGCGATGATGGCGATCGCCACGATCAGGTTGATGATGTGCTGGCCCGGGAAGCTGACCGGCGCGCCCTGGAACAGGCGGAATTTGTATTTGCCGGCCAGTTTGCCGAAGGCGATTACCGAACCGGAAAACGTCACGGCGCCGACGAAGGTGCCGATGAACAGTTCGAGGCGGTTACCGAAAGGCAGTGGGGTGTCGCGCGTGGCGATCTGAAAAGCCCACGGCTCCGACACGGCGGCCACCGCGATGCAGACAGCGGCCAGGCCGATCAGCGAGTGCATCGCCGCGACCAGTTCCGGCATCTTGGTCATCTCGACCTTTTTGGCGGCAAAGGCGCCGATGGCGCCGCCGACGACGACACCGAGCAGCACCAGCGGAAAGCCCATCGCGCCCGATTTCAACTGCGCCTGCAATTTGAAAATCAGGGCGACCGTGGTGAGCGCGGCAATCGCCATCCCGGCCATGCCGAAGGCGTTACCGGCGCGCGCCGTGGCCGGCGACGACAGCCCCTTCAAGGCTTGAATGAAGCATACCGAGGCGACCAGGTACAGCATGGTCACCAGGTTCATGCTGACGAGAGAAAGCATATCGTTCATGCGTGCTCTCCCTTCGCAGCGGGAGCGACGGCCGGCTTGGCCTTCGGTTCCTTCTTCTTGAACATCTCCAGCATGCGCTGGGTGACCAGGAAGCCGCCGAACACATTGACGGCGGCCAGCGCCACCGCCAGGGTGCCGGCCACCTGGCCGACGATGCCTTCGGTCAGGCCGGCGGCCAGCATGGCGCCGACGATGATGATGGCGGAAATGGCGTTGGTGACGGCCATCAGCGGCGTGTGCAGCGCCGGGGTGACGGTCCAGACCACGTGGTAGCCGACGTAAATGGCCAGCACGAAGATGATGAGGTTGATGATGGTATGGCTGATTTCCATGGGTCTCTCCTGATGTTGTATTTTTTACGCGCTCAAGTCCGCAACACGGTTCCGTCGGCGCACACCAGCGAGGCTTTCAAAATCTCATCCTCGCGGTCGATCACCAGCTGTTCGTCCTTGTCGATGATCAGCTTCATAAAATCGAGCACATTGCGCGCGTACAGGGCCGATGCATCGGCCGCCACCAGAGTGGCCAGATCCGGCTCGCCGACGATATACACGCCGTGCTTGAGAACGGTCTTGTTCATTTCCGACAGCGGGCAATTGCCCCCTTGCGACACGGCCAGGTCGACGATCACCGAACCCGGTTTCATGGCCTTGACGGTTTCTTCGGAAATCAGCACCGGCGCCGGACGGCCGGGAATCAGGGCGGTGGTGATGATGATGTCGGCCAGCTTGGCGCGTTCGTGCACCAGTTCGGCCTGGCGGCGCATCCAGTCCGCCGGCATGGCGCGGGCGTAGCCGCCGGAACCCTTGGCGATTTCCTTCTCTTCATCCGTCAAATAGGGCACGTCGATGAACTTGGCGCCCAGCGATTCGACCTGCTCCTTGACGGGCGGACGGACGTCGGACGCTTCGATGACGGCGCCCAGGCGCTTGGCCGTGGCGATCGCCTGCAGGCCGGCCACGCCGACCCCCATGATCAATACGCGGGCGGCCTTGACGGTGCCGGCCGCCGTCATCAGCATCGGCATGAAGCGCTGGTAGGTGTTGGCCGCCACCATCACCGCCTTGTAGCCGGCGATATTCGCTTGCGAGGACAACACGTCCATCGACTGCGCGCGGGTGATGCGCGGCACCGCTTCGAGGGAAAACGCGCGCAGCTTCGAGGCCGCCATGGCCGCCAGGTTCTCTTTGTCGAAGGGATTGAGCATGCCGATCAGGACCGCATCGGGCTTCATCAAGGCGCGTTGCCCGCTGTCGGGGGCGCGCACGGTCAGTACCACATCCGCGCCGAAGGCATCGGCGGCGGTGCCGATGGTGGCGCCGGCGGCACTGAATGCGTCGTCGGTGACGGAGGCCTGCAGGCCGGCGCCGGACTGCACGATGACCTGGTGTTTGGCGGCGAGTTTCTTGACGGTCTCGGGCGTGGCAGCGACGCGGGTTTCCCCCGACCGTGTTTCGGCCGGTATGCCTATTCTCATTGGAATGTCTCCTGGATTGATAAACTGTCTAGAATCTACCACGTAAAAGCACTCAACGTCAGCCCTACAACTGCTAATTACGGCGATCGGAAAGATGTGCGTTGCATAGGGTGGCGAATCGCCGTGAACCTGTCTCAGGTCAATGATTATTTGTTGTGTTTCCGCTTGGGTGGTGCTAGACCTGAGCGCAGCCCGGCATTTAAATTGGCGCCAAGGTAGAATACCGGCTCATTCCGAGAGCCCCTTACCCCATGCCGAATGTCTGGAAACCCTCCGTCACAGTTGCCGCCGTCATCGAACGGGACGGCCGCTTCCTGGTCATCGAAGAAGAGACCAGCGAAGGGGTGCGCCTGAACCAGCCGGCCGGCCACCTCGACCCGCACGAATCGCTCGAGCAGGCCGTGGTGCGCGAGGTGCTGGAGGAAACCGCGCACGATTTCACCCCCACCGGCCTGGTCGGCATGTACATGTCGCGCTATATGTCGAAACGCCGCGGCGTCGATGTCACCTATTTGCGCTTCACCTTTTGCGGCACCCCGGGCCGGGAGTACGACCAGCCTTTGGACGACGGCATCCTGCGCACCATGTGGATGACGCGCGATGAACTGGCCGCCTGCCAGGAACGCCACCGCAGCCCCATCGTGCTGCGCTGTGTCGATGATTACCTGGCCGGCTTGCGCGCGCCTTTGGCGCTGCTGCACACCCACGCCTCGGTGTTCGAAGGCGGGCTGGAGTAATTATGCAAAAGAAGAAAAAAGTCGTCATCGGCATGTCCGGCGGCGTCGATTCCTCCGTCGCCGCCTGGATGCTGAAGGAACAGGGCTACGACGTGGTCGGCCTGTTCATGAAGAACTGGGAAGACGACGACGATTCCGAATACTGCTCGACCAGGCAAGACTGGATCGACGCCGCCAGCGTGGCCGACGTGGTGGGCGTCGATATCGAGGCGGTCAATTTCGCGGCCGAATACAAGGACCGCGTGTTCGCCGAATTCCTGCGCGAATACCAGGCCGGCCGCACCCCCAACCCGGACGTGCTGTGCAACGCCGAGATCAAGTTCAAGGCATTTCTGGACCACGCCATGCACCTGGGCGCCGACCTGATCGCCACCGGCCACTACGCGCGCGTGCGCCAGGCCGATGCCGGCAATTTCGAATTATTAAAAGCGGTCGACGCCACCAAAGACCAGAGTTATTTTTTGCACCGCCTGAATCAGGCGCAGCTCTCGAAAACCCTGTTCCCGCTCGGAGAAATCCCGAAAACCGAGGTGCGCCTGCTGGCTGAAAAGCTGAAGTTGCCGAACGCCGCCAAGAAGGATTCGACCGGCATCTGCTTTATCGGCGAGCGCCCTTTCCGCGACTTTTTGAACCGCTACCTGTCGTATAAACCGGGGCCGATGAAGCTCGACGACGGCACCGTGGTGGGTGAGCACGTGGGCCTGTCGTTTTACACGCTGGGCCAGCGTAAAGGGATCGGCATCGGCGGTTTGAAATCGCACCGCAATGCGGACGGCACCAGCGAGCCGTGGTTCGTCGCCCGCAAGGACATCGAGACCAACACCCTGTACATCGTGCAGGGCCACGATCACCCGTGGCTGTTATCGAGCGGCCTGGCGGCGGCGCAGTCGAGCTGGGTGGCCGGCAGCGCGCCGGCGGCTGGCGACTTGTTCGCCAAGACGCGCTATCGCCAGGCCGATGTCGCGTGTCGCATTGTCGATGCGGACGGCGAGCGTTTCGACCTGTCGTTCACGGATCCGCAGTGGGCGGTGACGCCGGGCCAGTCGGCGGTGCTGTACGACGGCGATGTCTGCCTGGGCGGCGGCATCATCAACACCCGAAGCTAGGCTTCCGGCGCCTGCTGCTTTTTGATGGTGGCAATGACGGTGTTGCGGATGGTCTTGAGCACCGCATCGGCCTTGAACGGCTTGACGATAAAACCCTGCACGCCTCTCGCCAGCGCCGCCTGCAAGGTGGGCGCGTCGATGGCGCCGGAGACCATGAAGATGATGGTCTTCGGCAGCTGCACCTGGATCTGGCCGACGATGTCTTCGGCATCCTCGATCTGCTCGCGGGCGATACACACCAGTTGCGGTTTGTACTTCTGCATCATCACGAAGCCCATGTGGGCCACGTGGGATTGCGCGACGACTTCGTAGCCGCCTTCGGTGAGCACGGTATTGAGCAGGCCGCGCGAGATGGCGTTGCTGTCGATGATGATCGCCTTCAGCATGGCGCTCTCAATTTTTTTCCAGTGCCAGCATGTTCCATGTCACCCCCAGCTGCACATCGGTTTTGAGCCGCACCAGCTGGCGCGACATCATCAAAATGTCTCGTTCGGCGCGCAGGCGCTCGCCGATGGTCGTCTTCAAAATGCCGGCGCCGGCCAGCACCGCGTCGACATCGCCGTAGGCATTCAACAGCTTGGCGGCGGTCTTCATGCCCACCTTCGACACCCCCGGCACGCCGTCGGTGACGTCGCCCATCAGCGCCAGCAAATCCGGCAGCAGTTCCGGCGCCACCCCAAAGCGGTTTCTCACCCAGGCATCGTCGTGCCACTCGCCTTTGAAATGGTCCCAGACCAGGGCGCCGTCGGCGATCAGGCAGTGCAGGTCCTTGTCGGTGGTGGCGACGACGGCTTCGCCGCGTCCCTCGTTCAGCCAGCGCAGCACGCCGGTGCCGATGACGTCATCGGCTTCGACGCCGGGGATACACAGCACGCGGATGCCCCAGGCGGCCAGTTTCTCATGAAAATCGGGTAGCGCGTCGCGCAGGAACGATGGCATCGGCGCGCGCTGCTCGCGGTAGCGGGGATACAGATCGTGGCGCCAGGTCGATCCGCCATGGTCGAAGGCGGCCAGCACGTGGCTGGGATCGTGCGCTTCGAGCAGGCGGCGAAACGAGGACTGCGCGTGGCGCAGGGCGATCGACGCCTTCTCCATCGAGTCCGGCTCCTGGCTCGCTTCGTACACCCGGCGCACGATATTCAGACCATCGATGGCGAGCAGCTTGCCCATCGTTTTCTCCTGACCCACCTTTTACTTGGCGTAGGCGTATTCGCCGCCCCGTTCGAGGGCGCGCTGGTAGGCCGGGCGCGCGTGTATGCGTTTCAAGAATTCGCTCAGCTTCGGATAGCTGGCGTCCAGGCCGCCGCGCGAGGCCGACGCTTCCAGCACAAAGCTGATCTGGATGTCGGCGGCGCTGAACTGCTCGCCGGCGAACCAGGTCGATTTGTTCAATTCCGCTTCCAGGAAATCCAGGTGCGCTTTCAGATTCGGCGTCACAAAACCGCTCTTGACCTTCTTGGCAATGCCCTTGGCGATCGGCTTGGCGAAGAACGGCATCGGGCTGGTCTCGATGCGGTCGAACACGAGCTTCATCAATAGCGGCGACATGGCCGAGCCTTCGGCGAAGTGCATGATGTAGGTGTAGCGGCGCTTGTCGGGCGTGCCGGCGGCGGGCATCAGCGAGTGTGCGCCGGTGCCGTGGCCATAGGTCTCGAGCAGGTACTCGATGATCGCGCCCGATTCCGCCACCGTGACGTCGCCATCGGTGATGACGGGCGACTTGCCCAGCGGGTGAACCGCCCGCAGTTCGGGCGGCGCCAGCATGGTCTTGGCGTCTCGCTGGTATTTTTTGATCTCGTAGGGCAGGCCCAGTTCTTCCAGCAGCCACAGGATGCGCTGCGAGCGCGAGTTGTTCAGGTGATGGACGACGATCATGGTCTCTTTCGGCTGTGCGTGAATGGCCGAGAGCTTAACATTTTCCCTCGCTGCCGTGCCCCTGCCGGCACGCGCGCATGCGTTAATATGTGGCTGCCTGATCCACGCCCTCATGAACGGAGTATCAATGTCGCGCCGACTGACCTTATCCCTGCTGCCGCTGTCCCTGCTGCTTGCCTTCGCCGCCCCCGCCTGGGCCCAGACCGCCGCCATGGCGCCCGACATCGGCGCCTCCAAATTCGAAGCCGCCTTGCCCGGCGCCGACTACACCAAGCAGGTGGTGATGATCCCGATGCGCGACGGCGTCAAGCTGTACACGGTGATCGTGGTGCCGAAGACGGCGACGGCGGCGGCCAGGTCGCCCATCATGCTGACCCGCACACCGTACAACGCGGCCCGCCGCGCCGCCCGCAACGTCAGCCCGCACATGGCTTCCATGCTGGCCGAAGGCGACGACAACTTTGTCGCCGCCGGCTACATCCGCGTGTTCCAGGACGTGCGCGGCAAGTACGGCTCCGAGGGAGAGTACGTGATGACGCGGCCCTTGCGCGGTCCGCTCAACGACAGCGCCGTCGATCACGCCACCGACGCCTGGGACACCATCGACTGGCTGGTCAAGAACGTGCCGCAGTCGAACGGCAAAGTGGGCATGGTGGGTTCTTCCTACGAAGGCTTTACGGTATTGATGGCGCTGGCCGATCCCCATCCGGCCTTGAAGGCGGCGGCGCCGATGAGCCCCATGGTGGACGGCTGGCGCGGCGACGACTGGTTTCACAATGGCGCCTTCCGCACCAATAATCTCGACTACATCGGCGGCCAGACCGGCGCGCGCGGCGAAGGCAGCCGCCTGTCGTCGGGCATCTACGACGACTACGACGCGCAACTGCGCGCCGGTTCGATCGGCGATTACGCCAAGCAGTTCGGCGTCGAACAGCTCAATTTTGCCAAGAAAATTTTCGAGCATCCCGCCTACGACAGCTACTGGCAAAACCAGGCGCTCGACCGCATTCTCGGCAGCCGGCCCCTGAAAGTGCCGACCATGACCATCGTCGGCCGCTGGGACCAGGAAGATATCTATGGCGCCTACGCCACCTACGCGGCGATGGAGAAGCTCGATAAAACCAATACGCAGAACTTCCTGGTGGTGGGACCGTGGCGCCACAGCGGCGTCAATTACGACGGCTCCAGCCTGGGCGCCCTGAAATTCACGGGCGACACCGCCGCCCAGTTCCGCCGCGACGTCATGCAGCCCTTCTTCGACCAGTATCTGAAGGACGGCGCGCCGGCGGCGAATACGCCACCCGTGTGGTCCTACGAAACCGGTACCAACGCCTGGCGCCGTCTCGACCAGTGGCCGCTGGCCGCCGCCACCACGCCGCTGTATTTGAAGGCGGGCGGCCAGCTCGGTTTCGACAAGCCAGCCGCAGGCGCGGCTTACGACGAATACGTCTCCGATCCTTCGAAACCGGTGCCGTTCGTGACGCGGCCCGTGCGCATGGGCGACTCGAACGTGTGGAAGCCGTGGCTGGTCGCCGATCAGCGTTCGTTCTCCGACCGTCCGGATGTCCTGAGCTGGACCAGCGCGCCCTTGACGGCGCCCTTGCACATCGCCGGCCAGCCGCAAGTCAAACTGTTCGCCTCGACCAGCGGCAGCGACGCCGACTGGGTGGTGAAACTGATCGACGTGTATCCGGACGAGGTGTCGGCGCAGCCCGAGCTGGGCGGCTATCAGCTGGGCATCGCCATGGACATTTTCCGGGGCCGCTACCGCCAGGGCCTGGACAAGGCGGTGGCGATTCCGCCCAACAAGGTGGAGCCCTACCGCTTCGCCCTGCCCAACGCCGACCACGTGTTCTTGCCGGGCCACCGGGTGATGGTACAGATCCAATCGAGCTGGTTCCCCCTGTACGACCGCAATCCGCAGACCTTTGTGCCGAATATTTTTTATGCCAAGCCGGGCGATTATCAAAAGGCAACCCAGCGGATTTATCATACGAAGGGGATGGAGACGGTGATCGAATTGCCGGTGGTGGGCGCCAATTAATCGCCAACTACACCTTGTAAGCTGTTTTTAGAAATAACAGCCTGGATGTTGTATTATGAAAAGCGTGCCTTCTAAATCATAATACAACCCCCAGGCTGTTATTTTAAATTACAGCTTATAGTATGTAACCGGTGCCGTCATGAACTTACCAATCCGCACATTGCACCAGTTACGCCCTATCCTCATCGGCCTGCGTAAAAAAGCTGGCGTGTCGCAGGCCGGCCTCGCCGCGCAACTGGGCATTACCCAGCAGAGTTACGCCAAGATCGAAGCCAATCCCACCAGCACCAGCTTCGAGCGCTTGTTCACGATTTTGCAAATCCTGGGGGGCGAACTGGTGCTGACGGACGATGTAAGCGCCAGCGCGGCTTCGGTTAGTGAGCACTCGCTTATCGAAAAATCCACGACTGGGACGCCTCCAACTCTCAATCCGCCGAACAAGGAAAGCTGGTAATGGTGCGCGCTGGCGTCGAACAACGCCTGACGATCTGGCTCAATGGCGCGCCGGTTGGCGTGTGGGAAGCCGCCCGCCAGCACGCCAAGCAGCTGGCGCCGCAGCGGGCCTAGCTGGCAATGGCGATCTCCGGCAAAAACGCCCAATACCGCATCCACGACATCCAGCGCCGCCACTGGAGCGAGCAGGCGGCCCGCATCGGCCTGGGCGCGCTCGCCGGCGAAGAAATCGTCGCCGAGGTCCTGCAACAGGCGCCCGCGGTTGTGGAGAGCGTCTACGGCCAATTGCCGGCGGATTTTCCGATGGACCTGGCGGACAGCATCTTGAAGGGCATCCTGTGGCAGAGCGAGCGCCTGGCCCATATGCCGGCTGCCTGAGTTGAGTTCGTCAACGAACCGATCCGCATGAAAAAACGGCCCACCATGGCGCCATGGGAAAAATCTATATCGGCATCTCCGGCTGGCGCTACGAGCCATGGCGCGGCAGCTTTTATCCGGCCAAGCTGGCGCAAAAGCGCGAGCTGGAATTCGCGTCGCGCGCCGTCACCAGCATCGAGATCAACGGCGCATTCTACTCGCTGCAGCGGCCGGAAAATTACGCCGAGTGGTATGAACAGACCCCACCCGGTTTCGTGTTCAGCCACAAGGGCAACCGTTTTATTACCCACACCCTGCGCCTGAAGAATATCGATGCGCCGCTGGCCAATGTACTTGCCTCGGGCATCCTCAATCTGAAGGAAAAGCTGGGGCCGATGCTGTGGCAGTTCCCGCCGAATTTTCAGTTCGACCCCGAGCGCATGCAGCATTTTCTGAGCATCCTGCCGCACGATACGCAAGCCGCGCTGGCACTGGCAAAGCATCACGAAGCGCGCATGGAAGGCCGCACGGCGCTGGCCATCGACAAGAAGCGCAAACTGCGCCACGCCATCGAAATCCGCCACGAGAGTTTCAAGGACCCCGCCTTTATCGCCCTGCTGCGCAAGTACAAGGTGGCGCTGGTGGTGGCCGATACGGCGGGCAAATGGCCGCTGATGGAAGATGTGACGGCCGATTTCATCTATCTGCGCCTGCACGGTGAGGAAGAACTGTACGCCAGCGGCTACACGGAAGCTGCGCTCGATCACTGGGCGGCGAGAATCCGCGCATGGGCGGCGGGCGGCCAGGTCAAGGATGCGAAGGTGGTCTCTTCGAAAGCGCCGCCCAAGCGCGCCAGCCGCGACGTGTTCTGCTACTTCGACAACGACATCAAAGTGCGCGCGCCCTTCGACGCGCGCCGCCTGATCGACAAGCTGGGACTCGATCCCGATTCGGCGCTGACGCCGCTGCCCGCGGAGTAAAATCGGCCATTCGCGTTTTTTAGCCGGGCACCACCCATGATCCGTTTCGGTTCGATGAGCATCGTCCTGCTGTGCGCCGCCTTGTACGGCGCCATGCGCGCAGCCATGTTGTGCTTCATCCCCGTCAACCGCGGCGCCAACCGCCTGCTGGCCGCGCTGATCGGCGTGCTGGCGCTGTACACCGCGCCTTACATCATCGGCTACGCCGGCTACTACGACGCTTATCCCTGGCTCTCTTTCGCGCCTTACAATCTGAGCCTGGCGATCGGTCCCTTGCTGTATCTGTACCTGCGCTGCCTGCAGGCGGGCGGCATGCGGCTGCCGCCGCGCTGGGCGCTGCACCTGCTGCCGGCCGCCGCCCAGCTGATCTACTACAGCGCGATTTTCATCCAGCCGCTGGCCTTTAAAAACCGCTGGGACGCGGCAGTCCATGTCCCGTACGTCGATCCGCCGGAAACGCTGGCGCTGCTGGCGTCCCTGGCCGGATACTGGCTGCTGGCTTGGCGCCGCTACCGCCAATCGCCGCAACGCCTCGACTGGGCGCGCAATCTGCTGGTCGCCACCGGCTTGACGGTGTTGTTCTGGTTCGGGCTGACATGCGCCGAATGGCTGTTCTCTGGCCTGACTTACTTTCAGCGCTTTCCCTTTTATATGTGGCTGGCGATCGTGGTCGGCTATCTCGGCACCGAGGGATATCGGCAAGGAGCGCAGCAGTTTCCCGTTTCAGCCTCCGCGCCAGCGCCAGTTCAGGCGTCGGCGCCGGTTCCGCCTGCTCCGCCGGCGGCGCCGCCCGACCTCGCAGAACTGGGAGCACGCTGGCAGGCGGCCATCGTCGCCAACCGGTGGTGGCGCGATCCCGAGCTGACCCTGGCAAGCCTGGCGCGCCGCCTCGGCACCAACACCACCGCCCTGTCGCGCGCACTCAACGACGGCCTCGGCGTCAATTTCAATGAAGCGATCAACCGCCTGCGCATCGACGCCGTGATCGACGCCATGCGCGGCGACGCCAGCACGCCGGTACTCGACCTGGCCCTCGCCGAGGGATTTAATTCGAAAGCCAGTTTCAACCGCGCCTTCAAAACCTGCACGGGCGAGACCCCCACAGAATACCGGCGCCGGCTCGCCCAGGTCGCACATTCCGGCTAGTCGCAAATCCCATATTTCATGCACGCGGCGCGATTTTGCGACGCCATGCCGGCGCTTGCCGCCTACAGTCTGGTCACCCTTCCACTCCCTAAAGGTGCACCATGTTTTCCCACTTTCTGCGCTATCTGGCGGCCACCGTCGCCTGCCTGATCTGCCTGTCGGCCGGCGCCGCCGATACTTTGAGCGCCGGGCAAGCCAGGCAGGACGCCGACCTCCTGGTGAAAACCCTGCGGGCGCTGCACCCTGCGCTCGACAAGTATCGCAGCCAGGCCGAGGTGGACGCAGCGTTCGGCCGCTTTCAGGCGCGCGCCCTGGAGGCGAGAACGCCGGCCGCCATGTACCTGGCGGCCACCGAACTGGCGGCCTCCATCCGCTGCGGCCATACCTGGACCAATGTTCTGAACCAGCAAGGCGCCACCAAAACCCGCCTGCTCGATGCCGCCGACAAGCTGCCCTTGACCATGACCCTGGTCGAAGGCCGCTTCCTGGTGCTGGCCAGCGCGACGCCCGGCATCGCCGCCGGCGACGAAGTGGCGACGATCGACGGCCGCACGGCCGCGCAGGTGGTGTCCACCATGCTGCCTTATCTGCGCGCCGACGGCAGCAGCGACGGCAAGCGCCTGCGCCAGCTGGGCCACGACCGGCCCGACTACAGCATGATGGACATCGTCTGGCCGCTGCTCTCGCCGCCGGCAAATGGCATATATCAGCTGACCATCAGACGCGACGGCGCCGCGCGCATTGTCGATTCCCCCGCCATCACCCTGGCGGCGCGCGCCGCCGCGCTGCAGGCGCAGGGCATCAAACCGAACAGCGAACGCTGGACCCTGCGCTTCGACGGCGATATGGCCGTGATGACCCTGCCCACCTTCTCCGTGTACCGCGACAAATTCGACTGGCGCGGCTTTTTTGCCGACAGTTTCAAGGAAATCGCCCGCCGCAAAGCCGCCCGCCTGGTGATCGACATCCGCGACAACGAGGGCGGCGATGGCGCCATCGGCCTCGAGCTGCTGTCGTATCTGATCAAAACTCCCGTAACTTATACCTCGGACCAGTCGGTCACCATGTACGAACGCGTGCCCTACCAGTTCGCGCGCTATCTCGACACCTGGGATTACAGCTTTTTCGACCGCACCGGGCAGGTCGACAGGGTGGTCGAAGGTCCCCAGGCGGGCCGCTTCAAGTTCCGCCCCAACGCATCGAAAACCCGCAGCATCGCCCCGCGCGAAAGCGGTTTTAAGGGACGCGCCTGGCTGCTGGTGGGAGCGGAAAACAGTTCGGCCACCTTCGCCCTGGCGCAGTTGGTGAAACAGACCGGGGCGGCGCTTTTGGTCGGCCAGCCGACCGGCGGCAATCAGCGCGGTTTGAATGGCGGGCAGCTGGCGTGGGTGAACTTGCCCAACTCCGGGGTGGCGGTCGACATCCCCTTGCTGGCGTCCAGCTACAGCTTCGATACGCCCGATGCCAGCGTGACGCCGGATGTGCTGGTGGTGCGCAGTTTTGCGGCGCAGGCAGCGGGGCGCGACCAGGAGATGGAGGCGCTCCGCTGAACTCTCAGCGGCGCACGATCTTGATGACGTGTTCCTGCGGCGCGGCATCTGGCGCCGGCGTTTCGCAGGATTTGCAGGAATCGCAGCCGCCGCCGCAGCTCGACGAGGTGTCGAACCAACTGGCCAACTTCGAATCAGCCGTACCGCGCCGGCGCAGCGCGTAAACGAGCTTTTCGCGCAGGGACGCCGGCAGGTATTTGCGCACCGTATAAACGGCGGCGCACAGTACGATGATGGCGACGATCAGGTTCTGGATCATGGGATGATCAGCTGAGGGCAAGCGCGACGCGATAAGTAATGAAGGATGCGATGTACGCCAGCGCGAACATATAGCCCGCCATGATCAAGGGCCAGCGCATGCCGCCCGTCTCGCGCCTTACGACCGATAAAGTCGACAAGCACTGCGGCGCGAACACGTACCAGGCCAGCAGCGACAGCGCTGTGGCCAGGGTCCACGATTGGGCGATGATGGGGGTGAGCGAGCTGGCCAGCGCTTCTCCGCTTTGCGACAGGGCGTACACGGTGCCGAGCGCGCCGACCGCCACTTCGCGCGCGGCCATGCCGGGCACCAGGGCGATGCAGATCTGCCAGCCGAAGCCGATCGGCTCGAAAATCACGGCCATGCCGCGGCCTATCATGCCGGCGATGCTGTAATAGATGGCCGGGTGGGTCGCCCCTTCCGGTGCGCCGGGGAAGCTGGACAAAAACCACACCAGGATCATCAGGGTCAAGATGATGGTGCCGACGCGCGACAGGAAAATACGGGCGCGTTCCCATAAGCCCAGTGCGAGATTTTGCAGGTGCGGCCAGTGATAGGCGGGCAGTTCCATCATCAGCGGCTGTTCGCCGGTGGCGCCCATGGTGCGCTTGAAAAACCAGGCGACCGCCATGGCGCTGGCGATGCCGGCGAAATAGAGGGCGAACAGCACCAGACCCTGCAAGTTGAACAGGCCGCCCACCTCGCGCGCCGGAATAAACGCGGCGATGATCAGGGCGTACACCGGCAGGCGCGCCGAGCAAGTCATCAAAGGCGCGATCATGATGGTGACCAGGCGATCGCGCGGGTTCTGGATGGTGCGCGCCGCCATGATGCCGGGGATGGCGCAGGCAAAGCTGGACAAGAGCGGAATGAAGGCGCGTCCCGACAGGCCGACCCCGCCCATCAAACGGTCCAGCAAAAACGCCGCACGGGGCAGGTAGCCGCAGTCTTCCAGCGCCAGGATAAAAAAGAACAGTATTAAAATCTGCGGCAGGAACACCAGCACGCTGCCGACGCCGCCGAGGATGCCCTCGACCAGCAGGCTGCGCAGCATGCCTTCTCCCATGTGGCCGCCCAACAGCTGGCCGACTTGCTCGACGCCGGCCTTGATGGCGTCCATCGGCGGCGTCGCCCAGCTGAACACGGCCTGAAACACCAGGAACATCAAGGCGGCCAGCAGGATCGGGCCGATCACCGGGTGCAGCACCACGGCGTCGATTTTTTCGGTGAGGTTGCCGGTGTCGTTGATGGAACTGACGCAGGCGTCGAGAATGCGGCGCACTTCCTTCTGGGTGTCTTCCACCGAGACGGCATCGATGGCGGACAAGGGATTGGCCGAGCGCTTGGGCGCATCGGGCATCAGATCGAGCGCGCGCAGCAGCGACTTTTCGCCGCCGCTTTGCACGGCCACCGTTTCCACCACCGGCATGCCGAGTTCCTCGGCCAGCTTGTCGGCGTCGATCTGGATGCCGCGCTTGTGGGCGACGTCGACCATGTTCAGGGCCAGCACCATCGGCAGCCCCAATCGCTGCACTTCCAGCACCAGCCGCAAATTCAGGCGCAAGGTGGTGGCGTTGACCACGCAGACGATGGCGTCGGGCGCCTGCTCGCCCGTGCGCAAGCCGGCGACGACGTCGCGGGTGATGGCTTCATCGGGGGTGTGGGCCGAAAGGCTGTAAGCGCCCGGCAGGTCGAGCACGCGGTAGGCGCGCCCGGTCATCGAGGTAAAACTGCCTTCCTTGCGCTCGATGGTGACGCCGGCATAGTTGGCGACTTTCTGGCGCGCACCCGTCAGGCGGTTGAACAGGGCGGTTTTACCGCAATTCGGATTGCCCAGCAGGGCGATCAAGGGCGTACGCGGGTCCGCCTGGACCCGCTTTTCTACTGCAGCCATAAACGCCTATTCCGCTTCCTGTTTGATCGACACCAGCGCCGCCTCGAAGCGGCGCAATGCGAAAGTCGACTGGCCGACCTTGATGGCCAGCGGCCCGCCCTGCACGCCGCGGCGCAGCATGCGGATGCGCTCGCCCGGGACGAAACCGAGTTCCATCAGCCGGCGCGCCACATCGACGCCGCCCGCGGCGCTGGGCGCCAGGTGGATGACGGTGCCGCCCTGGCCTGCGGAGAGGGAGTCGAGCGTGGTCAGTTGCGGAGCGAGTGTCATGTTGGTCTTTGTGGACGTTGGGGAACTACGACATAGTGTACATCATACCCCTGAATGCGAATAATTTCCATTTGCGTTCCTCTCATCAGGATTACACAGTGGGGGCGGCACGACAAAACGCAAACTCATCAGGTGTAGCGCCTGCAACCGTGGCTTAAACGCCGCACAATCCGCTTGCAATGGCTGAAAAAATGGGAGAGAATCTACATCGAAATGAGAATGATTCTCGTTTTGGTTAAACAGACAACTGCTGATTTGACCACTTCCGGAAAGGCACCAGAATGATCGTTTGTGTTTGCAACAACATCTCCGACCGTGAAATCCGCCAGGCTGTCGACCTCGGCATCACCTCTATGGACGAACTGCGCCGCGACCTAGGCGTGGCGACCTGCTGCGGTCAGTGTGCCACTTACGCTGAAGAAGTCTTGCAGGCCCACCTGGGCAAAACCGTCGAAGCAGCCACTCTGAACGCCACCGAACTGAGCTTCCGCGCACGCCAGGCCGCCTGACGTTGAGCGCCACCGTCTCTCCCATCCAGCGCGGCGAACCAGCCGCGCCTGCCGCCAAGCGCGACAACGCCCAGCACGGCCGCAAGGCCAGCCTCATCAAATGGCTGCGCAAGACCCACGGCTGGATCGGCTTGTGGGGCGCCGCCCTCGGCCTGCTGTTCGGCACCTCCGGCATCCTGCTGAATCACCGCGCCATCCTGAAAATTCCCGCCGTGCAAACGCAGGAATCCACCGTGCAGTTGCCGCTGCCCGTCCCTGCGCCCCGCGATGCGGATGCCATGGCCCAGTGGCTGAAACAATCATTGAACATTGCCGCCCCCGCCACGCGCGTCAAACAGGACAAGCCGAAGGCGGTGGCCTGGGGCGATGCCGCCGTGACGCAGCCGGCGCGCTGGAGCGCGGCATTCGTCACGCCGGCCGCCAATCTGCAGGCCGAATACTGGGTCGGCAACAATTTCGTCAGCGTCAAGCGCAGCGACACCAACGCCTTCGGCGCGATCGCCAACCTGCACAAGGGTACTGGCATGGGCATCGGCTGGATTTTATTGGTCGACACCCTGGCCGGCTCCATCATCCTGCTGTCGATCACCGGCGTGCTGCTGTGGGCCTTGATGACCAGGAAGCGCATGGTCGGCGCCGCCATCGGCACCGTCTCCTTGTTGACCCTGCTCGGCATTGCCGCCACCGCATTCTGAGCGCCAGCCGCCGCCGTGTAAATTTGTCCCGGCCGGCGGCTGGTTTGATATCATGATGTCACTCCCACCTTACGAAAGCATCCCATGAAGGGCGACCCGAACATCATCCGCCTGCTCAACGCGCAGCTCACCAATGAACTGACCGCGGTGAACCAGTATTTCCTGCACGCCCGCATGTACCGCCACTGGGGTTTCGAGAAGCTGGGCAAGAAAGAATACGAAGAGTCCATCGGCGAAATGAAGCACGCCGACAAGCTGATCGACCGCATCCTGATGCTCGACGGCCTGCCGAACCTGCAGGCGCTGCACAAGCTGCTGATCGGCGAGAACACCGAAGAAATGCTGGCCGCCGACCTGAGCCTCGAGCGCGCCGCCCAGGTCACCGTCAAGGAAGGCGTGTTCGAATGCGAAAAAGCGGGAGACTACGTCTCGCGCGAGCTGTTCGTAATGATCTTGGAAGACACGGAAGAGCACATCGAATGGCTGGAAACGCAGATCGATCTGATCGCTAAGATCGGGATTCAAAATTACCTGCAGAGCCAGATGGGCGAGAGCGCTTAGTTCGCATGTCTCCATCAAAAAAGCCCGCGAATTTGCGGGCTTTTTTATTGGCGTGTCAACTTCTTGCTAACTCACACCTAAACTCGATTCGGATCGGTAGCGCCAGTTCTGACCACGCAGGTGCCACCGATACGATCGTGCAAACTTCGGTGCTGTTTGGAAGCAATCATCGCGATAAGATCGACAGCCAGCAGGGCAAACATGACGAGTTGAACAGGATCATACCAAGCAGGGCGAAGCGAGATCTCCAGCGCCATCCGAGCGTGTGGCACGGCGTCCGCATATAGGTTTGGCGAAATTCTGCTCAGGGCGATCATCGTGGCGATCGGCCAAGGCAGACTCATCAGCAGAAGCACAGCATTACGCCGGAACGACTCGTTAAATCCGATGCGCTTACCCTCGCGGCTGACCACAACGATTTTCATCCATTTCTTGCCCAAGGTTTGCCCGATGTTTGCGTGAAAATACAAGGTATACAAGAACATCAAAGCGCCCTGAATTGGCGTCACCAGAATTTCCACGTGACGATTGCCACTCCCAATGAACTCCAGCAAGAGCATAGCGACGATGAGCACGATTACATCGAGCACATGGGCCACTATCCGCCGTGGGAGGCCGGCGTACCTGAGCTCTTGAGACTCGGCAACCGCAGAGTCTGTGCTCACATACCTCCCAGATAACAGCTCAGCAGGCCGTCGGAGCTTTCAATCCCGAGAATGTCCATGATAGTTTCGAACTCCATCCCGGCATGTTCACGCGCCTCGGTGTCTTCGTTTCCCATCGACTCCAGGGATCGTTGAAATTCACACATGACCCACAGTTTGCTTGGATGCGCTTCGATGCCATCGATCAGGCGGCTCACCAATGTATCGAGCAATTCACATATTCGCTGCCGCTCGGCGTCGACGTTGACGCCCGGAAGCATCAGCATTTTAGGCGCAAGCCGGAATGTCTGAAGTTGCGCCATCACGTCAGAATCGATGGCCAGTTTTTCATCGATAACGTCGTCGATTGGGTCGTAGTCCATAAAATCATCTCGTTAGTGTGTGCGACGACCAGTCCCCTAAGGGATCGATGCGCGCGATTTCGAACTGAATCCGTCGTAGCGCATTGATCAGTCGGGATCGCTCACGCGGCGCTTTCAGCTTCGCGGGTAGACGGCTTAGCCAGTGTGAATTGGGTCCAACTGCCCACCGCGCTTGAGCGCCAGCTGGCGGCTTGTCGGCATGGGCTTGGTGCTTAAAACGTCTATGAAATGATCGAGTTGCGGCGGCGCACTGAATATCAGGTCGACACCGGCAAATTCCACGTGCAAAAACAAGTATCCGCCGTGAAGAACGGGATGTGGCGCAGGAGGAAGGCATGCCGCCTTCGACGCAGGATCAGGGCGATGCACCCAAAAAGCCAAGGGTGCCTTTCGCCAGTCCTGCTCAAAGGTGAAGTAATCGCGCAACGCCATAGATAAGCTTTCAATCAGACGTTTGCAGCCATTGCTGCCTGCGCTCATAAAACGCCGAAGTCCACAGCCGCCGCAGGGCGAACGCGTCGAGCGCCAGCGCGATCGCCGCCAGCACTTCGATGACGATATCCGGCCGCCTCAAGACATGCATGCGCTCAGCCCGCCTTCCACCTCGCCACCCATTTATCGTAAAACCCGATATCGCGCGGCACCGCGCCGCTGACCGCGCAAATGGCGCCGGCAAATTCATTGGCGCGCGACAAGGTCGTCTCGAGCGCCCAGCCGCGCGCGCGGCCTAGCAGAAAGATGGCGGCAAAGGCGTCGCCGGCGCCGACCGTGTCGATGACGAAGGGCGGAGAGGGATTGTCGCGGCTGACGAGCACTTGTTCGCCGGCGCCGAAATACACCGAGCCGCGGTGACCGAGCGTCAGTAGCAGCCCTTCGAGGCGGAACTTGTCGACCAGGGCGTGGCAGGCGGCGCGCACTTCTTCGCTGCTGAGCTCGGTGCCGGGAGCGATCTCGAAATACCAGGCGAACAGAGATTCCAGCTCTTCTTCGTTGATCTTGACGATGTCGGCCGCTTCCAGAGAGGCGGTGACGCAGGCGCGGTCGACCTGGTTTTCGCGCAGGTTCAAATCGAGAAAACGGCAGACGCCGGTGGCCGCCAGTAATTTGAACAGGGCGTCGCGCGATCGCTGGGCGCGCTGGGCCAGGGTGCCGAAATAAAAGGCGCCTGGCGTCACCTTCGCCATCGCCTCGGCGGCCAGTTGCGGGTCGATGAAATCGTAGGCCTGGCGGGGCAGGATGACGAAGCGGTGACGCTGCTGGGGGCCGTCGCCGCGGCGCTCGACCAGCACACGGCCGGTTTCTTCCATGCGGTCGATCTGCAAGCCCTGCTCGCTCATGGCAAAGCGCTCGAACTCGCCGCGCACGACGGCGCCGTTGCGGTCGCTGCCGATGCGGGAGATCATCAATTGCGGCGCCATGAAGGCAGCCAGGTGGCGCGCCACATTGAAGGGCGCGCCGCCGACCAGCTGTTCGGTGACGAAATCGTCGACCAGCGCTTCACCGAAGATGACGGTGGTGGCTGCCTGCGGGTTGCTTCCCATGCCGAGCTGGCTCAATGGGGCACGCTGTCTTTGAAGGATTGGCGCTCGGACAGCTTGTCGTACAGGCGTGCCAGGTTTTCGTAATCGTCGCGCCAAGCGATGTCGGGGAAGCGGAAGGACAGCCAGCCCAGGCAGCAGCCGACGGCGACATCGGCCAGGGTGTAGTGAATGCCGCGGCAAAACGGCGTCTCGCCCAGGTTGTCGGACATCACGGCGAGACCCGCGTGGACCTTGCCCATCTGGCGCTCGATCCACGCTTCGCTTTGCTGCTCCTGCGGCCTTAAGGTTTTTTCAAGGCGCACCAGGATGGCGGCGTCGAGCACGCCATCGGCCAGCGCTTCCCAGACTTTCACGTCGGCGCGGTCGCGGCCGTTCGGCGGCAATAATTTGCAGACCGGCGTCAGGGTGTCGAGGTATTCGGCGATAACGCGCGAATCGTACAGCGCGCTGCCATCCTCCATCACCAGGCAGGGCACCTTGCCAAGCGGGTTCGATTGCGAAATGGTGGTGTCGGCGCCCCACACGTTTTCCTGCTCAAACGCGTAATCGAGCTTCTTTTCCGCCAGCACCACGCGCACCTTGCGCACGTAGGGACTTGTAACCGAACCTATGAGTTTCATACTAACTTATGAGTAAAAGAGTAAGGTTCAGTATAGCATCGGGTACCCGGCCGGCCATCTGTCTAACTGGCTGATGATGTCCCGTTGCAACATCAGCCTGCTGGTCCCCCGAATGGTAAAATCGGCGTTTTGCCCGAGCCTGCCGCCATGACCTCTTCCGCCCCCCATTCAGCCCTTTCCGCCCTGTCGCCGCTCGACGGCCGCTACGCCGCCAAGACCGACAAGCTGCGTCCGATCCTGTCCGAAGCGGGCTTCATGCACCACCGCGTCAAGGTGGAAATCGCGTGGCTGCAGGCGCTGTCGCAGGCCGGCTTTGCCGAGATCAAGCCCTTCAGCAAGGACGCCAGCGCCCTGCTGGACAAGATGGCGGCCGATTTCACGGAAGAGCACGCGGCGCGCATCAAGGCCATCGAGGCCGTCACCAACCACGACGTCAAGGCGGTCGAGTACTGGCTGAAGGAACAAGTGAAGGATGTGCCGGAACTGGTCGCCGCCACCGAGTTCATTCACTTCGCCTGCACCTCGGAAGACATCAATAACACCTCGCACGGCATGATGCTCAAGGCTGCGCGCGACGGCGTGATCGTGCCCGCCCTGCAAGCCGTGGTCGACAAGCTGCGCGAGATCGCCCACACCAACGCCGCGCTGCCGATGCTGTCGCGCACCCACGGCCAGACCGCCAGCCCGACTACGCTGGGTAAAGAATTCGCCAACGTCGTCGCCCGCCTCGACCGCGCGATTGCCCGTATCGCCGCCGTCGAGATCCTGGCGAAAATGAATGGCGCCGTCGGCAACTACAACGCCCACCTGTCCGCCTATCCAGGTTTCGACTGGCCGGCGTTCTCGAAAGAAGTCATCGAACAGCGCCTGGGCCTCACGTTTAACGCCTACACCATCCAGATCGAGCCGCACGACTACATGGCGGAAATGTTCGACGCCATCGCCCGCGCCAACACCATTCTTTTGGATCTCAACCGCGACATCTGGACCTACGTCTCGCTGGGATACTTCAAGCAGCGCCTGAAAGCCGGCGAAATCGGTTCGTCGACCATGCCCCATAAAGTCAACCCGATCGACTTCGAAAATTCCGAGGGCAACTTGGGCATGGCGAACGCGGTGCTGAAACACATGGCTGAGAAATTGCCGGTGTCTCGCATGCAGCGCGACTTGACCGATTCGACGGTGTTGCGCAATATCGGCGTCGGTTTCGGTTACGCCCTGCTAGCTTACGACAGCTGCCTGCGCGGCCTGAACAAGCTGGAAGTGAACGCGGCCCGCCTCGAGCAGGATCTGGACGCCAACTGGGAAGTGCTGGCCGAGCCGGTGCAAACGGTGATGCGCCGTTATGGCGTGGAGAATCCGTACGAACAGCTGAAAGAGCTGACGCGCGGCAAAGGCATCTCGAAAGACGCCCTGCGCGAGTTCATCCTCACCTTGGCCGTGCCGCAGGAAGCCAAGGATCTGTTGCTGCAGATGACGCCGGCGAATTACATCGGCATCGCCGCGCAACTGGCTGCCGCCGTGTAATTGCTACGGCCTCCGAAAAACGGGAGCACCTGCGAGGGTGGCTCCCGTTTTTTTATTTTTGCCACTTAGGCTATGCTGGCCGTTTTTCACACATTTACGCACGTCCCGATTTTGCGGTACTATTAGTCCTAACACGTACTAATTATTCCAAGGAAAGCTCGATGCAGCGTTACACCCTGACCGCCATCCTCTTGCACTGGCTGATCGCCCTGTTGATCATCGGCGCTTTCGTGCTGGGCCTGGTCATGACGGACATCCCCGGCTTTTCGCCAACGAAACTGAAATATTATTCCTGGCACAAATGGGCCGGCGTCACCGTGCTGGGCCTGGCCGCGCTGCGCCTGCTGTGGAAACTGATGAATCCGGCGCCGGCCTACCCTGCCAGCATGAAGCGCTGGGAGAAAACCGCCGCCCATCATCTGCACCTGGTGCTGTACGTGCTGATGTTCGCGGTGCCGATTTCCGGTTATTTCTACACCCTGTCGGCCGGCGTGCCGGTCGTATATTTCGGCGTGCTGCCGCTGCCCGTGCTGATGGCGCCGAACCCCGAACTGAAACCCATTTTGAAGGGCGTGCATTACTGGCTGACCATGGGCCTGGCCGCGCTGGTCGTGGCGCACGTCGGCGCCGCCTTGAAACATGCCTTCATCGACCGCGACGGCGTGATGCGGCGCATGGTGCCGTAAGCGTCCTGTCATAAACTCTATCCCCTCCCAAGGAGTCCGCATGAAATTGTCCACCCTGGCGCCTGTTTCCTTACTTGCCATCGCCCTCGTCGCTGTTGCCGCCCCTCTCAAAACCGATACGGCCAAGAGCAGCGTGTCGGCCACGTTCAAGCAGATGAACGTGCCGGTCGAAGCGAAGTTCAAGAAATTCACGGCCGCCATCGATTACGATGCCGCCAAACCCGATGCGGCCAAGGCCAGCGTCGATATCGACACCGCCAGCATCGACCTGGGCGAGGCGGAAATGAACAAGGAAGTGGCGAAGAAAGAATGGTTCAACGCCGCCCAGTTTCCGAAAGCGACTTTTGTATCGTCGTCGATCAAGCCGGCCGGCGCCGGCAAGCTGACCGTGGCGGGCAAGCTGACCATCAAGGGCAAGGCCACCGACGTCAGCTTTCCCTTGACCGTCAAAACGGAAGCGGGCAAACAAGTGTTCGAAGGTGCCTTGCCGATCAAGCGCCTGGCTTACAACATCGGCGAAGGCGAGTGGAAAGACACCAGCACCGTCGCCGACGACGTCATCATCAAATTCCGCGTCACCGCGCAGTAACAGCAGCAACGTAGAAGCAAGCAGCACAGTTCAAACTCACCACACCAATCAAGGGAAAATCGCATGAACATGAAGCACCTTATCGCTGCAACTATCGCAGCCAGCGTCGCCACCATCGCCGTCGCCGCACCGGACACCTACATGATCGAACCAGGCCACACCTACCCGAGCTTCGAAGCCGACCACATGGGCATCTCCATCTTGCGCGGCAAGTTCACCAAGTCCAGCGGCACCGTCGTGCTCGACCGCGCCGCCAAGACTGGTACCCTCGACATCGCCATCGACGCCAGCACCCTGGACTTCGGTAACGACAAGCTGAACAAGCACGCCTCCGGTCCTGACATGTTCGACGTCGCGAAATTCCCGACCGCGACCTACAAGTCGAAATCGATCACGTTCAACGGCGACATGCCAGCCACCGTCAACGGCGAGCTGACCCTGCACGGCGTGACGAAGCCGGTCGTCCTGCACATCAACAAGTTCAAGTGCATCCAGCACCCGATGCTCAAGCGTGAAGTGTGCGGCGCCGATGCCTCCGCCACCTTCAACCGCGCCGATTTCGGCATCGACTACGCCGTCAAGATGGGTTTCAATCCTGAAGTCAAACTGGCGATCCAGGTCGAAGCCGTCAAACAGTAATTTGATGCAGACGTAAAAAAGCCCCGCCTCCTTTCGGACGCGGGGCTTTTTACTTTACCGTTGCGAACTTAGTTCAGCTTAACGGCCCAGGGTGTTGGCATCGCCCACATCGGCGCGGTCGATACGGTCCCAGGCGGCGCGGGCTGCCGGACGGGCTTGCTCCCATGGCAGGCGCGAGGTGCCGCGGGTGCGGTTCCAGTCGTCGGCCAGGTCGTTTTCGACGCTGTCGAAGGTTTGACCGATGTAACGGCCGCGGTTGTTGTAGCCCAGCGAGTAGGCCGGCGAGTAATCGTCGTAGGTGTACTGCGACGAATAGTAGGGTGCGCTGGTGTAGGAATCGCGCCAGTAAGCGTCTTCCGCCTGTGGGTTGACCACGCTGCCGGCCACGTGGCCCGCTGCGCCGCCTGCCATTGCGCCGATGGCAGCACCTGCCGCCATGCCGATCGGTCCGCCGACGGCGCCAATTGCCGCGCCGGTTGCAGCGCCAGCACCTGCGCCGACACCTTTGGCCATATTGTGGTTACCCAGGTCGTCGCCGACTTTTGGATTGGCCACTTCACCGGCACCGTGACCGGCCAGGCCGCCGGCGATACCGCCGATGGCAGCACCGGCAGCCATGCCGATCGGACCGCCGACCGCGCCGATGGCGGCGCCGGTTGCAGCACCAGCGCCAGCGCCGACGCCTTGCGACAGATTATGGTCGGTCAGGCTGTCGTCCGCCTTTGGATTGGCAACTTCCGCAGCGCCACGGCCGGTGATGCCGCCGGCAATGCCGCCGATGGCAGCACCCGCGGCCATGCCGATCGGGCCGCCCACTGCGCCGATGGCGGCGCCGGTGGCTGCACCGGCGCCTGCGCCGACGCCCTTGGCCAGATGGTGTTCGCCCAGGTCGTCACCCGTTTTTGGGTTGACGACTTCAGCGGCGCCCTTGCCTGCCAGGCCGCCGGCGATGCCGCCGATGGCTGCGCCTGCCAGGGTGCCGACCGGACCGGCTACCGAGCCGATGGCCGCGCCAGTGGCAGCGCCGCCGGCTGCGCCGACGCCGGTACCGATGATGTGTTCGCCGGCGCTTTCGGTCCAGCTACGCTCGACGTAGGCTGCATCGTCATCCGAACGTGGGGTCACGCCCATCAGGATGCCGCCGTTCTTGATGCCTTCTTCGTAGTGCACGACGCGCTCTTCAGGGATACCGGCGCCGATCAGGGCACCGACCAGGCCGCCTGCAACACCGCCAGCGCCGGCGCCAGCCAGTGCGGCGGCGATCGGGCCGGCCACCACCAGGCCGATGCCAGGCAGGACCAGGGTGGTGCCGACGGCGGCGATGCCGGCCAGCACGGCGCCGATGGTGCCGCCGATGCCGGCGCCGATGCCCGCGCCTTCGGCAGCTTTACTGCCCAGCTCGGTGTCGGTGTCGGAGAAATGGGTCTTGCGGGTGTCGTCCGACATCATCAGGGTGACGTCGTCTTTGCTGTAGCCACGGTCGGCCAGCGAATTGTAGGCGCGCTCAGCGCTGTCGCGGTCACGGAACAGGCCGGTAACCATGCGGGAATCGTTTTTGCTCGTCTCGTAGTTACTCATTTTGGTTTTTCCTTCAGGGTAAATTATTGGTGAAAGTCCCGCTGTAACAAACTGGGAGTTAGTTGCCAGTGGGTCAACGTTAATGCCTGCACCGCTTTCGATCTGTTAGTTCACGCACCCTGATCCAATGATTCCTAATGGCATTCATTACCGCAACATTACATAACAAAATGTTCATTGAACTCATCCGCTGGAGGCGGATCAAAAAGGTGAAACGAAGGTACGTTGCCGCACCGACCGGGGGTGTCGACATGAATAGACTTTTTCACAAGGCCAGCACATTAATGGTCTCGGGCTATATCAACTTAAGGAGAATCACCATGTTATTTATCATCTGGATCGTCGTAGGCGGCATCTTGGGTTGGCTGGCTAGTCTGGTCATGAAAACGGACGCCGAGCAAGGCATGATCCTCAACGTCGTCGTCGGTATCATCGGCGCCTTCCTGGGCGGCTGGTTGCTGTCGCCGCTGTTCGGCACCGGCACCATCAACTCGAACGACTTCAGCGTCACCTCGCTGCTGGTGTCCTTCCTGGGCGCTGTCATCCTGCTGGCCATCGTCAATCTGTTCCGTCGCGGCCGCACCCGGTAAGCACAGCCGGTTCCAAACGACCAACGCTGCGGCGTTGGTTTTTTTTCACCTAGAGAATTGCCATGAGAACCAAGCCTGTGGTCACTGTTTTAATCACTGCCGCCGTCACCCTGCTCGCAGGATTCCTGTTTCTCAACTTCGCCCCCAGCGAGAAAAAGATCGAACAACAGCTGGCGCGAAAATACGACGTCGCCGATCCCCAATTCCGCCGCTCCATGGACGTCCTGCTGGGACCGCCAATGTTGGAGGGCAACAAGGTCGAAGTGCTGCTGAACGGCGACCAGATCTTCCCGTCCATGCTGGAAGCGATCCGCGGCGCCAAGAAAACCATCACCTTCGAAACCTATATCTATTGGTCGGAAACCATCGGTAAAGAGTTTTCCGACGCCCTCATCGAGCGCGCCAAGGCCGGCGTCAAAGTCCACGTGATGCTCGACTTTATCGGCTCGATGAAAATGGATGAAGCCTCGGCCAACCAGATGAAAATGGCCGGCATCCAGTTGCAGCGCTATCACAAGCCGGTCTGGTGGAAACTGACCCGCCTGAACAACCGCACCCACCGCAAGCTGCTGGTGGTGGACGGCAAGATCGGTTTTACGGGCGGCGTCGGCATCGCCGATAAATGGCGAGGACAGGGCCAGGATGAAGATCACTGGCGCGATACCCACTTCCGTGTCGAGGGACCGGTGGTGGCGCAAATCCAGGCGGTGTTCACCGACAACTGGATCAAGTCGACCGGCACAGTGCTGGACGGCGTGAATTACTTTCCGCCGCTGGCCAATGTGGGCACCGAGGCGGCGCAAATGTTCAGCTCTTCTCCTACCGGCGGCAGCGAAAGCATGCACCTGATGTATCTGATGGCGATCACCGCCGCCCAGCACACCATCCGCCTGTCCAACGCATACTTCGTTCCGGACGAGCTGACCATCAAGGCCCTGATCGCGGCCCAGAAGCGGGGCGTCAAGGTACAGATCATTACGCCCGGCAAGATCATCGATTCCAGCGTGGTGCGCGCCGCTTCGCGCGAACAGTGGGGACCCCTGCTGGCGGCCGGCATCCAGATGGCCGAGTATCAACCGACAATGTTTCACGTCAAGGCGCTGGTGGTCGACGATCTGCTGGTGTCTGTGGGCTCGACCAATTTCGACAACCGCTCCTTCAGCCTGAACGACGAAGCCAATCTGAACGTGCTCGACGCCAAGTTCGCCAAACAGCAATCGAAAGTATTCGACGACGACTGGGCGCGCGCCAAAATCATCACTTATGCCGCCTGGGACGATCGGCCGATGAGCGCAAAGGTGATGGGCAAGATCGCCAGCGTGGTCGGTTCCCAGCTTTAAACCGCAACATATGCATATAATTCGTAAAACAATTTCGGTTGACTAAAGGCAGGGTCGTACGGATACTCTAGGACGCCCTACAAGGGCCCAGAGTTCCGATAGACCCCTCCGAGACAAACGCGAATGAAAAAGACCCTCCTGACGCTCGCCATCCTGAGCACCACCGCAGCCGCCTACGCCGATGAAGGCATGTGGATGCCGCAACAGCTGCCACAAGTGGCCAAGCAACTCAAGGCCGCCGGCCTGAAACTCGATCCAGCGACGCTCACCAAATTGACCGAATTCCCGATGGGCGCGATCGTCAGCCTGGGCGGCTGCTCGGCTTCCTTCGTGTCGCCACAGGGTCTGGTCATCACCAACCACCACTGCGTCTACAACAGCGTGGCGGTCAATTCGACTCCTGAAAAGGATTTGCTGGCAAACGGTTTCCTGGCCAAGAGCTTTGCCGAAGAACTGCCGGCCTCGCCAGGCAGCCGCATCTTCGTCACCAAGGATGTCAGCAACGTCAGCAATAAAGTCATCTCCGCCGATGTCGCCAAGCTGGCCGGCAAGGCGCGCATCGACGCCATGGAAAAGAACGAGAAAAACCTGGTCGCCGAGTGCGAAAAAGACCCGGGACATCGCTGCACCGTGGCCAGCTACTACGGCGGCCTCGAG
>JACXTT010000606.1_pt1 | contig 61746 bp, 42 predicted proteins | sample 9270951 | NCBI WGS metagenome assembly JACXTT01 (sample SAMN15532306, study PRJNA645909) | rock metagenome | isolation source: weathered quartz diorite | place: Puerto Rico | collected 2017-06-21
CCATCTTCCATAGGTGTAAATTCCACGTCGATCTTTGAAATGTAGCTTAAAAATTGTTGTGTTTCTGCCGGAGTTATGGTGCCGGATATTACCTTATCATGTAATTGCTTACTCACGGGGATTAGCTTCAACAATACACTCTCGGCTTTTTTCCAATAAAAAACGGTTTGTTTTAAATATTTCACCTGACTAAATCGCAGCATCAGCTTAATCATACCATCGATATCATCGGGGTGATTGCGCCCTGCCAGAAAACCTAAACGGGCCGCATCATAATCTGGAGGTGTTTTTTCAAGAGCTGTTCGCGCTGCGCCATCGCCCAGCGGCACCTTTAAAAATTGCTGGAAAGCCTGGTAATCTTGTTCATTATGTGAATAGGCATAAACTTTTAAATGAGATAAAGCATCTTTTTGTGCCTTTGACCAAAGCCCTTCACCGCCTACATATGACCTTACAGCAGAAAGTGTTTTTATAGCAAAACTAAGCGTAAACAACTCTATCACAATTAGAAAAGCCATTATACCTATAGTAAAATACAGCTTTTTCGCAATCGGTATATCCCTAAACCATTTTACTAAAAAGAATGACTGCATGATGTGATAAGAGTTTCACGTTTTAACCTCTAAAAGTACTTTAAACTAAAATGTTATTTCTGTTCATTAATTACAGACAAGTTCATTTTATTCACAGAACATATCTTCAATTTTTATCGGGTAAATCTATGAACAATAAAACTAAAGAAGGCCACCTATTGGTAGCCTTCTTTACTAAAACAGGTTGTAACTGTTCAAATAAATTAATGAAACACAAAGGTTGCAGGGAAATAATAGCCGGTATAGGAAATATCTTTACTTTGAGCACCGCTTGATGGATCATAAAAATAAAGGTCATTTACACTATAATTAGTGCCGTATCCTGATTTTACAGTGGTTACCACCAATTGGTTAAGTTTTTCATTATAGGCTAATCCTGCACCATACATTTCTTTGCCGGCGGGTACAGTAATAAATGGTGTAGTGAATGAAGCAGCATTTGCAGCTGTATATTTATAAATTTGGGTACCGCCGCTATAAGGGCCATTTTTAGCTATAAAAATAGCATTCTCGGTAGTTGAGGCAGTAATTGAACCCGGATGCCAGGCACCCCATGAACCATTAACAGTAAATGGTACTGTAATAGCTTGAACTACCAATGTAGCCGGATCAATACGCACCAGTTGTGTGCCACCGGCAGCCCATATAGCGCCGTCTTTACTGCGGGCAAATGCTACCTCTAAACCGGGAATAGTTTTAACTACAGCATAAGTAGTAGCATTTAATACAACTACGCCACTTGATTGTGATAGCGCGAATATATAATTACCTGCTTTAATCAGATCGCCTACCTCGCCACTTACACCGCTGATCTTGGCACCAAGCGTAACGGTTTGCAAATTAAGCTGGTAAATACCATCACCCGTACTTACCAAGCCTGTGTTGCTATCAATTCCTACAAATGCACGCCAATCGTTGCCTGAAGCGGCGGCTATACGTCCTGTTTCTTTCAGGGAAAGATCGTCAGTTACGACCAAAGGTCCACCAGCTTTTGATAACAGGTAAAATTTATGATTATAAACTGTACCAAATTCAAGTGTTGAACCAATTGGTTCCAATGTTTTACCAGGGTTTTCTTTCGTGAAAATACTATCGGTTAACGCCCCTTTAGTGTAGTCAAAAAAGCTTACGGTGCCAGTACCATGGCCAAACCAACCTTCGTTTACTACAAAAAAGCCATTTTCGTACTTACCCGGTTCGGCTATTTTAACATTGTGATCTTTTTTACATGATGCGATCGTCATCGTCAGTAATACCGGGATAAGGTACGCCGACAGTTTTAAAGTGAATTTATTTTTCATGCTTGTTATTTTTGATATCTAAAAAATTAATGAAATACAGCTATGGAAGGAAAGTAATATCCCGTGTATGCAATATCGTTGATCAATGAACCCGTGGAAGCGTTATAAAAACACAGGTCGTTAAAACTATAATTGGTTGTAAAACCAGAATGTACCGTATTAACAATTACCTGATTATGAGCGGGATCATAGGCCACTCCGGCGCCGTAAAGTTCCCTGCCTGTTGGTACTGTTATAAATGGAGTTGTAAATGAAGTACTATTGGTAGCAGTATATTTATAGATCTGGGTTCCGCCAGAAAATGTAGCGTTCTGAGCTATAAAGATGGCATTTTCGGTAGTAGAGGCTGTGATAGATCCGGGATGCCATGCAGCCCATGAACCATATATAGAAAAAGGCACCGTTATGGTTTGCACCGCCAAAGTAGCAGGGTCAATACGTACCAGCTGTGTACCACCGGCAGCCCAAATAGCGCCATCAGGGGTTTTGGCAAACGCGCATAGCATACCCGCAATAGAGGTAACAACGGTATTGTTAGATGCATTGAGCACCACTACCCCACTGGATTGAGATAACACAAAAACATAGTTACCCGCTTTAATCATATCACCTACCTGTCCTGTCACGCCGCTAAGCTTAGTACCCAGTGCCAATGTTTGCAGATTGATAGGGTAAATTCCCGAATTAGTACTCACTAAACCATTGTTAGCATCAATACCCACAAAGGCCCTAAAATCATTGGTACTTTTGGCCGCAATCCGGTTTATTTCCTGTAAGCTATGTGAATCGGCTACTACCAATGGGCCACCAACTTTACTTACCAAGTATAGTCTATCATTAAAAATAGTACCGTATTGCAAAGTACTACTGATTGGATTAAGATTTTTGCCCGGGTTTTCTTTTGTGAATAAGCTATCGCTGATTAAACCGGTGCCAAAATCGTAAAAACTTACTGTTCCGGTACCATGTCCATACCAGCCTTCATTTATCAGGAAAAAGCCGTTATCATATTTGCCTGCCCCGCGCACCTGGAGCTTTCCGGATGTTTGATTTGCATTCGTTGCATTAATAGCGGCATCCTTTTTACAGGAGCTTACCATTCCCATCAATAATATCGGGAAGATGTAGGGTAATAGTTTTACAAGGGTAGATTTTTTTGTGTTCATTTTTACAGGTTTTATGTTTTTGGATAGGTAGAATTATTAATTTGATTTTAGTTTTTAAGCATGCTTAAATCGGCAGCGCCACCAAACTCGGTCGATTGCTCGCCCAACCAGCCCATATTGTATAGTATACCGGTTTGCACTTTTATAAAATCTATACCTTTCAGGCTCACTTTATTACCTTTGGCATCTATAGCATTATCAATATCTATTTTATCGCCACCTGCTGTATTATCGCCATAGCCATAATCATAAGCCGCACTGGTAATGTATGTTGGATCATCATCGTTAATATTTGATGATGGCAACAGCGTGCCATTAAAAGTATAAGTATCACCTTTGATGCCGATAGGAAAATAAGGTTGCTTATGGAATATGTTGGTTTTTACAAAGCCTGTTTTGCCTTTATTGTCTTTCCATGGTACACTGCAAGTATCACATTTAGGCCGCGTATAGGTAACCGAGTAATTACGGGTATAACCATCCTTATACTGAGCACTACCGGTTAACTCATACCAGGTATCATCCGGCTTACCATTGTTATTGGTATCCTGCATCACCCATATGACACCGGGCTCCGAAAAATTGGCAAAAGCATTACCATAAACAATAAAGTCCTCTTTATAGGGTACGTTTAAAACCGTGTGATCAAAGCCAACGATGATATATCCACCCCAGGCTCCCAAGCTTACCAATCCCTGATCGCCGTTTAAGGTACTTTTGGCAGCTACGGTATCACCAATACCTGTATTATCAAACTGCCCCGGAGCCGGATTAAAATCAAACAGCTGACTTACATATGCCTTGCTTTGAGCCGTTACAGGGTGTATAGGCGTCTCAGGAATTGTATTATCGGTTGATTTATCCTTTTTACAGGATGACATTAACACGATGCCGAGCAAAAGCCCTAAGGACAAGTTTTTCATGTGGTTTAAGTTGATCTTTATCATTTTTATTGATTTTCTGTTTCTTAATATTAATAAGCAAATGCAAAGTGCCCGGGAATATCACCTGTTATCACCGACCATTTTTTCTTTCCGGCTGTACTAAAACAGTATAAGGTTCCCGGAGATACATAATCTTTTGCATCTGTAACCAGCACTTCTTTGGTTACCGGGTTTACCGCGATGCCATAGGGAACTTTTATTTGGGCTTCGGTTCCGTCTGTTATAAACTTTGTATTCAGTACGGTTTCGTCCTTCACGTTAATCATCGAGTAGGTTGTGGTATTTTTACCGGTGATGTAGCTAAATTCATAACTATACATATAGGCTATATCGCCATCTATCCAAAGGTTGCTTACCCCAAAATCAAATTCCTTTTTTACCTGGTCGGTTTTGGTATCGATCACAAATAGTTTTGAAGGAATATTATAATAATCGCCCCTGGAGGTTACGTAGATGTCGCCATATTGGTCGGCCTTTACCCTATCCAGATTGATAGCTACATCGATGCGTTTCAACTCTGTAAGTGAAGCCAGATCAACTACAGATACTGTACGCTCATAATTTGGAGGGCTATAACCACCGGAGTTAGCTACATACAGTTTTTCACCCACAATGGCCATTTCTTCGGGCTGGCGACCAACGGTTACTGTTCGCGTAATCTGCAGGGTGGTAGTATCAATCTCATTTACTGCACCATTTGGGGCTTTTGGATCGCCCACTTTGCCCAGATAGGCGCTTACATAGGCTTTACCATTATGAAAAGTAACATAACGGCAATTGGTAATGTCAATTTGAGTTATCCTTTTGTTAGTATGCAGGTTAAGCACCTCAACCTTGTTGGAATTATTAACTACGATATACACTTTGGAACCGTAGATGCCTACATCATTACCTACGTCGCCAAGACCTTTAACCACTTGTGGATTTGCCTGACCATATATGTTTTTACTGAATTGCCCTGTTGTATAATCCAGGTAATCCAATGACGCTTTGCTTGAGCCCAAATTACCTTCATCAACCAGGTAAAAGCCTTTTACTACACTATTGGGGTCTGGCGGAAACAGCGTAGTTACCACCTCCGGAACGGGCTGCTGAGCTTTGCGGCACGAACTGTATACCAGTAGAGTACATCCTAATAGCAGGTAAAGCAGTTTGTAATTTATATTTTTCATAACATCAAAAAGTTGAGCTTATGGTAAAACGATAGTTAATTTGCGGCATCGGAAAATTGAGTGCTATATAATTTTCCTGGCTAAACACATTATTTAACTCGCCGGTTAGTTTTATTTTATGTTTGTTATAATTGGAGGTGTAAGAAAAGCTTATATCATGAGTATACCAGGGCTGCAAATAATTCTCTGGGGCGTTATATTTTGAATCGTACCTGCTGGCAACATAAATATAACTGTAGTTAAAGGCGAACTTACGCCACTCGGCCCCAACCAATACCGAACCACTGTTGATCGGCGTATAAGGTATTTGCTGTTTGTAATTAATATCTGTTGGGTCTGTTACATCTATCGCTTTCTGATAAGTGTAGCTGATACCCGTATTAATAAACAGCTCGCCGGGTAATTGCCAGGTTGCCTGCGAATTGATTTCAAGTCCTCTGATATGCACCTTACCGAGGTTGTACATCGTCCACCGCGCCAGGTTCATGCCTGGTATAGCCACAATTTTATCTGTTACCTGGTTGTAGTAGGCATCAGCTTGTATAGCAAAATAAATTAAGGTATGCTGTTGAAAGGTTTTATTATAAGTAAAACCCACATCATACTGTTTGGTATACTCCGGCCTTAAAAAAGAGTTCCCGATAAAAGTGTAGTACAGATCATTAAAACTTGGCAGCCTGAAAATACTCTTGTAAAAACTCCTTAACCTGAAATCGGGATTATCAAATGGCTGCCATGACAGCAGCAATGCAGGGGTAAATTTTGTTTTTTTACCCGCGGCCTGCAGCGTATCAACCTGGTCATTTACAAAGGTACCCAGCAAGCTTGCCTGCGCGTTAAAGCGTTTAAAATGAACTTCGGTAGCTAATGCCGTTAATATAGTATTGCGTGTGGGGCGCACAAACCGGTATACTGCCGAATCATTTTGCGTAGCGTCGAGCGTATTGCGCTGGTAATCGGCAGAGAACGCTGCATCCCAAAAAGAGTTGATATGAAATTTATTAGCTGCTGACAGGTATAGCTCGTGCTCATTATATTTATTTTCGAGTAACCCCCGTGTAGTGGTTATTGTGGGGTCGAAGTATTCTGTATGATCATCAGAATATTTAGCACCCAGCATTAAACTATAACTTTCACTAAACTTTTTGTTGTAGCTTGATTGTATAAAAACATCCTTTTCTTTTTGACGCTGTTTGGAGTCGAAATTATTATTTACAGTAGGGCCGGGTAAGCCCCTGTCTGAATGATATAGATAACCTTTCAGCGTCCAGGCACTGCTATCTTTTAGCTTACCATACAACCCGGCTTCTAAACGCTGTGCGTCAATGTCGCCATTATGCCTTATTGCAGTGGTGTCATAGCCGGTAACGCCGTTGGTAGTCCTGAACCTGTAACGCCCATTGGCATGAATTACTTCGGTACTTATGCTACTGTAAACATTATCGCTCAATTTATACTGCCAAAGCAATGATGGGTTTACCAATCCGAATGACCCTGTTTTAAAACTGAGCTTACCATTGGTACGGCTACCCGCTTCAAAATTCGGTTGCTTGGATATCAGGTAAAGAGAAGCGCCGGCGGCGAAGCCCTTAGCCGGTTGAAAAATCGTACTTTTCTGGGCGTTGTATAAGTCTATTTCCTCAATGTTATCCAGCGAGAACTTGCCAAGATCCACCTGTCCGTTCTGGGCATTACCGAACTCTACACCATCATAAAAAACAGCTACATGGTTAGTACCCAGACTGCGTACGTTAACCGTTTTTAAGCCTCCTATGCCACCATAGTCTTTTATTTGTACACCCGAAAAAAACCGGATGGCATCGGCTACAGAAAGACTGTTCAGCTTTTCAAGATCTGTGCCTTTAAGTATTTGAACAGGCGTGGCCGATGTATTACGCAGAGACAGGCGGGCGGCACGTATAGAAACCTCTTTCAAATGGTGACTTTTAACCGTATCTGTAGTTATTTTTTCACGACTGGTATCTGCTGCCTGCGCCAAAGCATGGTCACAAAACAAGCCTTGTATCGCTGTAAGGCAAATAGAAAACATCAGGAAGCACAAATATTTGTACGAGTGTTGCAATACGTTCTGTTCGTGAAAAATTAAACAAACAGCCAACAGGGTACCATAAATGGAATACACACAACGTGAGGTACTTCATTCCAGCTTCAATCCCCGAAAGCTATGAATACATATAGTGCAATGGCAGGTCTTCTGACTTACTCCCCGCTTATCCGGCCTTCCCGTTGCGATCATATCGAAACAGTGGCTACAGAATGGATAGCGGTTAACAGAGCTTACAGCTGCGGGACAGTTCCGGAATTACACCGGATTCCCTTTTAATCCCAAAACCACAAAGGGCTTCGAGAACCAAAAGCGACGCAAATATAGAAATAAAAAATGCAAGGAATTTTATTTTAGTATCATCGGGCGGCGGTCTGAGAATTGATAGCCTGTATCGGTAAAAACTTTTTAAACCTTTTATTTTAACACTTTTCTGATCAAAAACAGGGCAAAAAGGCCCGGTAAATATCCGTTTTAACTAAATTTTAACGCCATTTTAACACTTTTTAACAAATTTTTGGTGGCTTTTGAAAGGTTTAAAAAGTATTAAATTATTGAATATCAAATAACTAAATACAAAACAACGTTTTTTCAACCTCTTTTCTCTTTAACTAAACAGCCCGGATGTGTGGTTGATGACATCCGGGCTGTTATGGATATAAATATACGAAAATTCGGGCAGAAAGGCGCTAGTATTTTTCAATTCTGTCGCCTTTTAAATAGCCGAATTAATAAAAATAACTTAATGATATCAGAATTTACCATAACCTACATGTGCCATACGTTCGCCCATTTCGGCGTAGGCTTCGTTGGGGCCGGGAGCCCAGGTGCCTAAACCATCTACATAACGGTTAAACATGCAAAACGCGGCTGCTATCAGTACCGTATCATGTATCTCTATATCAGTTGCCCCTTCTGCGCGGGCCTTTTCTAAGTCATTTTCCGTTACGTTTTTACCATTACGCTGTACCTGGTGTGCAATGTGCAACAAGGAACGCAACTTATCCGATACCGGGGTATCGGGCAAGCCAGCTTTGATATCGTCAATAATATTCAGTCCGCTTTTTAAATGTGCTGCCGCTGCGGCAGCATGTGAAGTGTGACAGAAATGGCAATCGTTCCAGTAAGATACGGATGCGGCTATAATTTCCCGTTCGCCGCTGGTTAAGGATGATGGCCCTCGCAATAAGGTTTCGGCCAGGTCAAGCAGAGGACGGGCAGTTTCCGGGCGATAGTTCAATAAACCGATGATACCCGGCAGTTCTTCGTTGTTTAATTTAATATGTGCCATGCTCTTATACGGTTTCGGTCAAGTTCATATCGGTTACTTTTGGCGGAGGGGTCAGGTACCCTTCGCGGGCACGCTGTTCGCCCATTTTATCATATAATTCGTCATTATCGGGTTGCCAGGTAGCCAGGCCATCCACATAACGGTTATACATACAAAACGCAGCCGCTATTAACACGGCATCATGAATATCTACATCACTGGCACCTGTATTACGGGCACGCTCTATATCATCGGGAGTAACATTTTTTCCACCGGATTGTACTTTGGCTGCGATTTTTAATAGCGCCTTAAGCTTATCGCTTACAGGTGCTGTTTCCGGATCGGCAATCACGCTGCTCACTATTCCGGCATTGTTGCCTAATTGGTGTTTGGCAATAGCGCCATGTATGGTGGTGCAATATTTACAGGTATTTAAACTGGATACATACGTAGCTATCAGCTCACGCTCTCCGGCGCTTAATGAGGGATGCGGATCATGCAGTAAAGTTTGCACCAAATGATTCAGGGGAGCCGCGGTCTCTGGCCTGTACATGAACAAGCTCCGGATACCCGGAAATTCCGAGGGTAAATTAATGTGTGGCATAATCTGGTTTTTAAATAGGGTTGATTTTTACAATCTGTAACTGGTTAATTAAAGATGGATGATAAACGCCATATTTCAAAATATTTTCGATTATTCACCAACGCTTTTTATTCCCTCCCCACGGGAGGGGTGCGGTGGTTTGTGTAATGGCAGGGAGGGGTTTCTACGCGCGATGATTATCCTGTTCCATAAACCCCTTCCTCCCCTTCCCGAGGGAAGGAATCGCACAGGGCTTGGGCTTTTTGATTGGCTGTCATGCTGAGCTCCGTCGAAGCATGGTGGGCAGGCCTCTGCGCTATACTCCGCTGCCGCGGGCTTCCAGCCCGTGGTATACATGGTTCAGCTTTCAGCTGACCGACGTAAGCTGAAAGCTTACCACAATACTACCCACGAGATACGCTCCGCTAATCTCGCGGGAGCGAATAACACACCCTGCCCCTCTCAAGAGGGGAGCCAACACCCTTCTAACCCGTAACCGCTTTCATTTTACGCAGGGCCGTTTGAGCAACTCGCAAAGCATCCTGGGCATAATAACTTTTGTTGAATACCTCGCACGATATAATGAGGGGCTTTTCGGGATGCTTTACCAGTTGCAGGATGCGTTTTAATGGGGCGACACCATCACCAGGATATACGCGGTCGGGTTCTGAAATAATCTCCGGATTTATACCTGACGGATAATCGTTTACATGAAATATCTCTAACGCCGGTTTACCTACTAATTGCAGACTTTCTACCGCCGATTGCCCTTTGTAGATATGAAAAACATCCAGCAATACCCGGGCATCTGGATGTCCGCTTTGCAGGGCTACATACAGCACCTGGCTGATGTGTTTCAGATTGACCGATCCGCCCCACATTTCCAATTGTGGTATCACACCGGTATCGCGGCCCATGGTGAGGATAGTATTATACCGCTCTGTTACCGTATCCAGATTGATCATATCGCCTTTGGTTGCGCCTGCCGGCGGAGCGGCTATGCGCTTGCAACCCAATTTGGCCAGCAGATCCATTTCGCCTTGTAACTGGGTAAGTGCTTGTTTGCGCACAGTCTCATCATCTACTATCCATGGCGCAAAACCTATGGCATTTTGAATGGTGATACCCAGACCATCGGCGATCTTTTTAGCCTCGGTTATTGAGCCCCCGTTTTTCAGATAGGTTTGCAAAGTGTCCAGCCAAATCTCCACTGAAGTAAAGCCAGCTTTGGCAGCAGTTTCCAGTTCCTTTACAAAACCCAGGTTTTGGCCGCGGATGGTACTCATGTTTAAAGAGTATTCAAAGCCAGGTATGTTCTTATCTACACTAATAGCTGCCTCGGACCGGCTGCCGATAACCGCAGCGCCCGCTGCTACGCCTAAAGTTTTCAATGCAGTTCTTCTATTTACGGATTTGAAATTCATAGGCTTATATTAATTTTTTAAACTTTTAATATAAGCTATAGTAACCGGTAACTGCTTGCTGTACGACGGACTTTCATCTTCAATAAAATAATGTTTAATGCCCGCCTTTTTGGCCGCCTTCAGCACTTCGGGGATATTGATCTGCCCGGTTCCCAGGGCTACATCGTTGCGGGTATCCGTACCGCCGGTAAGGTCGTTAGCTACGCCTTTGCGGATATCTTTCAGGTGCATGAGCTTCATGCGCGAAGGGTATTTGTTGATAAGCTGTGCAGGATCCTGCCCGCCATGAAACGACCACAGGATATCGATCTCGAACGATACATATCGCGGATCGGTATTTTTGGCGATGTAATCAAACAGCGTACCGTCCTCATATTTACCAAACTCATAGCCGTGGTTGTGATAGCAAAAGGTCAATCCATTTTCCTTTAATATTTTACCCACACGGTTAAAGTCTGTGGCCGCTTTTTTGGCATCCTCCAGTGTAAACTCTTTTTTGTGCGGTATCCAGGCTACCATCACGTAGCTTGCACCCAGCGTTTTAGCCAGCTTAACTACAGCCTGCGGATCTTTAACAATATCGTCATATCCTGCCCCGACTGATGGAATTTTAATGCCGCGCTCATCGCAAAGCTTTTTAAATTGCTCCTTGGGTATATCCTTTGGCCCCTCGCCTTCCAGTTCGGTTATACCAAGGGCCTTAATGGTATCCAACACGGCAACAGTAGCTTTGGGCATACTGCTACGAAAGGTATAAGCCTGTACGCCTATAGCGTTGGTGAAAAGTGGCTTGCCGCTTTGGGCAAAGGCCGAAGATCCGAGTGCGAGACAGACACTTAGGATGATGGTATATTTTTTCATGGTTTATTGTTGTTATGTTCTTAATTCACGAATCGACTCACCCGATCTACGCTCCGCTGGATCACCCTCTCTTCGCCTGCGGCGGAAAGAGGGTGGGAAAACCCTTTTTCTCAACCCTCTTTCCAGCGAAGCTGAAGAGAGGGTCGGCAAGCGTAGCGATGCCGGGGTGAGTCGTCGCCTTTACTCAAACTGTATATCTTTAATACTCAAAATACCCTCGCTTGGTTTGGTTCTTTTAATGGCAAAAAAGTAGATGTCATGCTTACCGCTGATGGGTTTCTGCACTTCGCCGGTTACAGAGGCCGGTTTTTTCCAGTCGCCTGTTTCAGTATAGGCTGCGGAGCTGATCACCGGACCTGCCTGCGAATCAATACGTACCTCAATTTCACCTGCCGCGTCTTTGGACGCGTATTGGTAAACAAACTTTTTAATATTCGAGAGATCGATATCCCTGAACATCACATATGATTTATGGTTACCGGCCGACAGATCATTTTTAAAGCGGTTAAACCCTTTCAGCTCATCGGCATAAACTGCTTTCACATCGGCATTGCGCAGGGTAACCACATCGGTGCCTGTAAGCGGGCCAACCACTTTACCGCCTTTATCGGTGTATGACGCCAGCAGTGTGTATTCACCACGTGGTTCGGCATCATTGAATTTCAAATTCAGGCTGCCATGGAGTGGCAGTGGCATAACTTTGTTCTTTTTATCCGTAAGCGAAAAAATATATCGTACAATCTCTTTGGTATCCGGAGTTGATAATTGCGGGTGGGCGCTCATCAAATGCTCCGTTCCCCAGCTGCCGGCGCCACCATTGATGATCTTTTTGGCCAATTTATCAGTCGCTCCCTTTTGTGTTTTATACCGATTGGCTATAGCTGTAAAGCTTGGCCCTACGGCGGTTTTGTTTATAGTATGGCACGATTTACAATCGCTGGCGGCCATCAGAGCTTTGCCCGGGTAACTGACTTCAGCAGCCGATAAAGCTGCGAGGCTTTTAACAACTTTACCATCGGTAGATGGCTGCGGGTTATAAACGTAAAACAACTTTACCCGTTTTGGATCGATCACCTTATCTTCCTTATCCTTCACCACCACATTATACTTAAACGGCTTGCCTTTCCAAATGAAGGATTTATTATCGGCACTGGCTATGCTTACCGATGGCAGGGTATTACCCACCTTTACCAGTATGGTATCACGACCTACCGCACCGGCCTTATCTGTTACTTTAAGTATAGCTTTATAAATACCTGGTTTTGTGTAAATATGTGTTGCCGAAACAGTGGTGGCCCCTACCGTTTTACCATCAAAAAGCCATTGATAGCTAATCTGGTCATCATCGTCCAGATCGCGGCTGCCTTGCCCGTTAACGGTTAAGGTAAGCGGTGCCTGACCGGCTATTTCTTTTTTTACCGGGATAGTTTTCAACTCGGCAGTGAGGTATTTGGTGTGCTGATACAGGTTAATCATGGCGGTATCGGTAATAGCCGCTTTGGCTATCGGCGCACGGTTACCGGTATTGTATTCAATTTTCACCAGGCGGGCATCTTCGTTCTGCGCGCCGTAAACCGAACCGTATTCCAGCATATAAAATACGCCATCGGGCCCAAACTGCATATCAATAGGTCGCCTGAAATCGCCGGTTGAGGGCATAAAGGCTTCGTTGCGTACATAATTTTCGTTCTGATCAAACCTCAGGTCGATCACCCAGTTGCGCATCCAGTCGGCCACAAACAAAGTACCGTCATAATACGCCGGGAATTTATTGGGGTTAGGATTATTGGCATCATACTCATAAAAATCGCCACCGATGGCACAGCGGCCACCCAAACCCAGTTCGGGGAATTCATCCGAAGCAGCGTAAGGATACCAGATCATGGCAGGCATCGCCGGAGGCAAAACATTTAAACCGGTATTATTGGGCGAGTTATTTACCGGCGCTTTAGGATCAAACATGGGTCCGGGCGTTGCAGTAGCAAAATCCCAGTGTGAGTAAGCGAAGTTTTTGCCTACAAAATATGGCCAGCCAAAATTACCGGCTTTACGGGCCTGGTTAAATTCATCATAGCCGCGCGGGCCTCGTGGCGAATCGTGCCCGGCATCGGGACCTATCTCGCCCCAATACAGCACCGATGTTTTGGGATTTACGGCTATACGGTATGGGTTACGACAGCCCATTACATAAATTTCGGGACGGGTTTTGGGTGTACCTTTCGGAAACAGGTTGCCATCCGGAATGGTATAAGTACCGTCAGGCTCTGGGTGGATACGTAGGATCTTTCCTTTCAGATCGTTGGTATTACCGGCGCTACGCTGCGCATCCAGACTATAGTGTTCCTGACCGGGACGTTCATCCAGCGGCGCATAGCCATCTGAAGGAAAGGGACTGGAGCTGTCGCCGACAGAAAGATACAGGTTACCATTCTTATCCCAGGCCAGCGAACCGCCATGATGCGCACCGCTCACCTTTTGAACCGGTACTTTAAATAAAATCTTTTCTGATTTGAGGTCGAGCACATTCTGCTTGCTTAAAGTAAATCTTGACAGTTGAAAATTCAATGGTTCTATGGTTTGCCCGGCAGGCATATAATAGATGTAAACATAGCCATTGGTTTCAAACTGGGGATCGATATTGAGACCGATAACACCCGTTCCGCCATCGTCAGTAATGGGGAATTTATGGATTACCTTATACTGTTTGGTATGCGTATTATACACCGAAAAATTACCGTACAACTGCGTAAAAAACACCCGGCCATCTTTGGCAACAGCCAACTCCATGGGCGAAGCAATGTTATTTACCAGTACGGTTTTTACAAAGCGGCCCTGATCGGGCGCTACTTTGGAGTAAGCCTTGGTATAATCCAAAGGCTTGCCATTACCCATGGCGTATTTGATGCCGCCTAACAATTGCCCCAGGAACAGCGGATCGCTGTAACTTTCGTCGGTATGGCCGCAACCGGTATAAAAAGAGCGACCGCCATCATACTCGTGGTACCAGGTAATAGGATGGTCGGCGCCGTTGGTGCCACCATCATAGGTATTTTCGTCAAGGCTGGCCAATACATGGATGCCGCTGTAAATGGATTTATAATTGTACCATTCGTCGGTACGCTCCCAACGGGCAGGTAAATTGGCCGTGATGGGATTGGTACGGTCGGTAACATCAATAGTAGCCTTGCGGATATTGGAATTATTGGGATGACTGGAAAAGTACGCCCCTACCAGTTTACCATACCAGGGCCAGTCGTACTCGGTATCTGCCGCCGAATGTACGCCGGCAAAACCACCACCAGCCTGTATATATCGCTCAAAGGCGGCCTGCTCTTCGGCGTTGAGCACATTGCCGGTAGTACAGTTAAATATCACCGCCTGGTATTTTTTGAGATTATCGTCGGTAAAAAGTGCGGCGTTGGTGGTAGTATCCACCTCAAAACCGTTCTCCTTACCCAATTTTTGGATAGCTGCTATACCAAACGGGATACAGGAGTGATGCCAGCCCAGTGTTTTTGAAAACACCAATACACGCGGCCCCGGAGCCGGCTTTTTAAACGAATACAGCAAAAAGCTAAGCCCAAGCCATAGAACACAGATGAGTTTGATTTTGAGAGACATGATGTGAGATTTAGTTGATATTTTTTATTCCATCAACCGGTAAAACCCCTCGTCATAAAGCACAATTACCTCTGCATGAGAGCATACTAACAAAATGCGCTATATAAAGATGAAATACTACCGGTTAAGCAATTGGTTACTACAATATTAATATTTATTTGTGTATTTACTACACTTATATTTATTCATTAAATATTGTAAGTAAATTGTTACCCGGTTTAATTCTTATCAGCTCATTTTCATAGCTCACGGTAAGCTATATCGGTTTAGTAAATTTTATCTCAATGCTTATTCAGTTTTTCTTCAATACGTTCCTGCATCTGTTTTTTATACTCTTCATCCAGCTTAAGCTCAGTGATTTTTCCCGGATGGAAGAGCTCGCGTACCATTTTATTAATAAGCGCGCTTTGCTGTTCAAACACCCGGCAAACCGAGCAGCCGGCCAGGTGTATCTTCAATTCCAGTTTTTCGCGAAGCGTTAAATGGTCAATCAGCTTCTTCTCAATTAAATGAGTGGCTTTGCGGCAGTTGTACGCTATTTTTGTTAATTCATCCATATTCCTCCCCTATTTTTAGATCCAGTTTTTTTGCAGACAAGCCCTCAGGTTAAGCTTGGTGCGGTGTATAATAACCCAGAAATTTGAGGGCGAAACCCTCAGTTCCTCACAAATAACATCGGTAGATTGATCATCCATATGTTTCATGGTAAATACCGAGAGCCAAAGCGCCGGCAGTTTTTGTAAACATTTTTGCAGGATGTAATTAAACTCCTTATTGGTTAAGGGATCCTGTTCTTCAATTCCAAATGCTTTTGGGCGGTGTTCTACGTTCCAATGCCCATCGTTGTGATCAAAGAAATCCTGTTGCTCCCGTTCGGCTTCGGCCACATCTGTTTTTTTGGCAAATACTGATGATTTTTTACGATACACATCAATCACCTTATTTTTAAGGATGGCCGTTAACCAGGTACGTTCAGAGCTGTTTCCTTTAAACTGATCGAGCTTTTCCAGGGCTGCCAGAAAAGTTTCCTGAACAAGGTCCTTTGCCAGATCTTCATCGTTAATGCGCGTATAGGCGTACGTGTATAAATAATCGGCATATTGAGCCACCCATTTACCTGGCTCTGTTAACACATTGGTGGCGATATCATTATTGTTTGACATGAATATATTCCGGGTTAAAACTATTTTTCCTGTGCTTTTGCGGCTTAGTCGTACCAAGAGAAAAATCCTTACAGATTTTTTATTTTTTGTAAGGATGAAGAAGAAAAAACGACAAACGTTTAAAGGAGAAAGCAGATAAAAAGCTTACAACCGACGGAACTTTAGACACAGGGAGTTGTTATATCTACGTTCCCCATTAAACAATTCATCCATACATTATATTAAAACAAACAAAAACATGGTTAAATTCGCATTGCTGGCCCGCCTGGAGGCCAAACCCGGTAAAGAACAGGAAGTAGCCGATTTTATAAAAAGCGCCCTTCCGTTGGCGCAACAGGAACCCGATACCGTTAGCTGGTATGCCTTGCAGCTCGGCCCATCAACATTTGGCATCTTTGATACCTTTGAGCATGAAGAAGGTCGTAAAGCCCACCTTGGCGGACAAATAGCACAAGCATTGATGGCCAAAGCACCCGAGCTATTAGCCACCGCTCCGGTTATTGAACAGGTGGATCTGTTGGCAGTGAAATAATTTTTGGAACAAGGATTTTTGGAGCAAAAACAAGGATTGAAGACGTTAAGATCCAACACCTTTATATTATCCGTTTTTTCCAAAAATCCTTGCTCCTTGTTCTCTCCATACTTACTCCCAAAGTCCTTGTTCCAACAATCCTTGCTCCTTACTCCAAATAACTACCTTTGCAGGCAATGGATTATTTCAAAAAGCTCCTTGATCTGCTGAATAAAGAAAAAGAGGAGGACCGTAACGCTTATCTTAAACTAACCGAAAATTCATCAGCTGCCGACCGTCGTGCACAAGGACTTAGCTGGTACCCTATCGCCATTCGTGGCACAGAGCCTGGCCGGGGCGATTATATCAGCGTGGAGGTGGAACGCACTACGCATAAAGACCTGTCGCATCAACTGCGTTTTGGCGTACCGGCAGCCCTGTTCTCCAATCATGATCCCAAGACCGACCGCGTAGAAGGCACTATCACTTACCAGGGTGGCGATCGACTAAAGATCACCCTGTACACCGACGAACTACCCGACTGGGCCCGCGATGGCAAACTAGGGATCGACCTGCTTTTTGATAATAACAGTTACGACGAAATGCAGAATGCCATTAAACAGGCCTCGGCATTGGCGGCAAAACCACAGGAAGGACGTTTGATCCAGATCCTTACCGGTGATAAAGCACCTGCATTTAATACTATTGCACCCCTTTCCGTTCCACGCTTAAATGCTTCGCAGACGGAAGCGGTTAACAAAATAGTTTCGGCGCAGGATCTGGCTATTGTTCATGGGCCACCGGGCACGGGTAAAACAACCACGCTGGTTCAAGCCATTAAAGCGCTCATTCAGCAAAATAAAAAACAGGTTTTGGTGGTTGCACCCAGCAATACCGCGGTTGATCTGCTCAGCGAAAAACTGACAGACGAAGGGCTGAATGTATTGCGCATCGGTAACCCGGCCAGAGTGTCTGAAAAACTATTTTCCTTAACCCTCGACAGCAAGGTTGCCGAGCATGGTGACAACAAGGAGATCAAAAAACTCAAAAAACAGGCCAGTGCTTATAAAGACATGGCCCATAAATACAAACGCAGCTTTGGCAAAGCAGAACGCGACCAGCGCAAGGCCCTGTTTAGTGAGGCGCACAAGATCATGAAGGATGTGGCCGCCACCGAACAGCATATTGTTGATGATCTGGTGAGCAAAGCCCAGGTAATCACAGCTACTCTGGTAGGCGCCAATCACTATACCATACGCGATGTTAAATTTGATACCGTGGTTATTGATGAGGCCGGTCAGGCGTTGGAACCTGCCTGCTGGATACCTATACTGAAAGCACAGAAAGTAATATTGGCGGGTGATCATTGCCAGCTGCCCCCTACTATTAAATCGGCAGAGGCGGCGAAAAACGGGCTGAGCACTACCCTGCTCGAAAAATGCGCAGCCCTGCACCCTGAGGCTGTTGTGCTCCTGGAAGAACAGTACCGCATGCACGAAGCCATCATGGGCTTTTCGTCGGCAGAGTTTTATCAGGGCAAGTTGAAAGCCCATGCTTCTGTAGCGCAGCGTTTACTATTCCCGGATGATATGCCTGTTTCATTTGTAGACACAGCTGGCTGTGGTTTCGAAGAGCAACAGCAAGGTACCAGCGTGGCCAATCCCGAAGAAGCCGTATTTTTGTTAAAGCATCTGAATAAACTAGTCGGCAATTTAACTGATACTGCCAATTTTCCCAGCATTGCTATTATCGCGCCTTATAAAGAGCAGATCAGGGTATTAAATGAATTACTGGCCGCCCACCCCGAATTACTTCCTTACAACGATCATATTTCGATCAATACTGTTGACAGTTTCCAGGGCCAGGAACGCGATGTGGTTTATATCAGCATGACGCGCAGCAATCCGGATGGTGAGATTGGTTTCCTCTCAGACATCCGGCGGATGAACGTAGCGCTGACTCGCGCCCGGAAGAAACTGGTGGTTATCGGCGACAGCTCTACCCTTACCCGATTACCTTTTTATGCCGACCTTGTTGACTATACCGAGCGCCTGAACGCCTACGAAAGTGCCTGGACTTATGCCGGTGATTAATACACTTTGCTAACACCTTTTAGTAGCCATTTTTACACTATTAACACATAAAACGCAAACGTTATCGACGATAAATATTGCCAAATTGTTTCATTTTAGGCTTTTTTATGATTACCTTGTGAGCAAACCAATAACAAATTAATACGTAAAAAATACACTAAGCCTATGGCACAAGCAAAAACATTAGGGCAATTTATCATTGAAAAACAAGCAGATTTTCCGTACGCTAAAGGTGAGCTTTCACGCTTGTTACGTGATATAGGTATTGCGGCAAAAATTGTTAACCGCGAGGTAAACAAAGCAGGATTGATGGACATGCAGGGAGAAGCCGGTAGTACCAATGTTCAGGGCGAAAGTCAACAAAAACTGGATATTTATGCCAATGAGCAATTTATAACAGCCCTTAAAAGCGGCGGGGAATGCTGCATTGTAGCATCAGAAGAAAACGAGGAGATTGTAATGCTGGATACCGATGTATCCCTTGATGCTAAATATATTGTAGCTATTGACCCACTGGATGGCTCCTCCAATATTGATGTGAATGTATCGGTAGGTACTATTTTTTCTATATATCGCCGCCAAAGCACTTCGGGCCGGGCAACACTGGCCGATGTATTACAAAAAGGCGTAAACCAGGTTGCCGCAGGTTATGTGATCTACGGGACATCAACCATGCTGGTTTATACCACTGGCAAAGGTGTTAATGGCTTTACGCTGGATCCGTCCATAGGCGAATTCTGCCTGTCGCATCCGGATATGAAAATACCCAAAACGGGTATTATCTATTCTATCAACGAAGGTTACTATGTACATTTCCCACAAGGAGTAAAATCGTACATCAAATATTGCCAGGTTGAAGATGAAACCACCCATCGCCCCTACAGCTCGCGCTATGTTGGCTCCATGATAGCCGATCTGCATCGCAGCATGATCAAGGGTGGTATATTCATTTATCCGGTTACAGCAGCCACTCCAGGCGGCAAATTACGACTGGTTTATGAATGTAACCCTATGTCGTTTGTTATTGAGCAGGCTGGTGGCCGGGCCACTGACGGTAAAAACCGAATTATGGAACTGGATGTGACTTCATTGCATCAGCGTACCCCTATTTTTATCGGCTCCGAACAAATGGTTCTCAAAGCCGAAGAATTTATGGCCGAAGCTGTGGAAGAGGAAATAAGTATGGGTTTGGCGGGGTAAAAGATAAAAAAGGGTGTCATGGTGAGCCCGTCGAACCATGGTGGGCAGGCCTCTGCGCGCGATCCTTCGACATACTCAGGATGACAGGCCTTTTACAACGCATTTTCTATAAAACCAAAAGCCCCGGCAAATTGCCGGGGCTTTCTCATTTGAAAAACGAAACACAATTATTATCGATTATCCGGCCGTTACAACGGTTGGCCCAACGGAGCAAAGCATTCCGTCAGAAAATCCTTTGTATTGACTGCAATTTTTGCGGAAAAGACCTGCCAGGTGATTAGCCGTTTCTTCGTAATTGTAAGAGTCGGTCCAGGTATTTGCCGGGTTCAGTAACTCTGAAGGGACGCCAGGGCAGCTTTCAGGTATCATCAGATCAAAAATGGGTAATTTTTGATAAGACACATCATTCAACTTTCCTCCAAGTGCGGCCTTGATCATGGCACGGGTATAACTTAGTTTAATACGTTCGCCTGTACCGTATGAGCCTCCTGTCCAACCGGTATTCACCAGCCATACATTTAGCGGATACTTGTCCAGTTTTTCGCCCAACATTTCGGCGTATTTGGTAGGATGCAATGGCAAAAAGGCTCTGCCGAAACAGGCAGAAAAGGTAGCTTCTGGTTCGTTAATACCATATTCAGTCCCGGCTATTTTTGCAGTATAGCCCGAAAGAAAATAATACATAGCCTGCGCCTTATTTAGCCTGGATATAGGTGGCAGCACCCCAAAAGCATCGGCCGTGAGAAAAAATATATTCTTCGGAATATCACCAATTGCCGGTTCTATAGCGTTGCTAATGAAACTCATGGGGTACGACAGGCGGATATTTTCGGTCTTAGACAGATTATCAAAGTCAACCGTTTTTGACCAGGGCTTAAAACAAATGTTTTCCAAAAGTGCCCCGGGCTGCATAGCCTGGTATATCTGCGGTTCCTTTTCGGCTGTAAGTCCGGCTATCTTGGCATAACATCCCCCTTCAAAATTAAACACAGAATTTTCACCCCAGCCATGCTCATCATCACCAATCAGTTGTCGGTCCGGATCGGCAGAAAGCGTGGTTTTACCGGTGCCCGATAAACCAAAAAAGATGGCCGTATCGCCATCTGCGCCTTTATTGGCAGCACAATGCATAGGCAGGATACCCTGACGTGGTAAAAGGAAATTTAATACAGTAAAAACCGCTTTTTTGATCTCTCCTGTGTAACCTGTCCCTCCTATCAGGATAATCTTACGGGTAAAGTTGATGATCGAAAAATTATGCTGACGGGTACCATCCACAGCAGGGTCAGCTTTAAACCCAGGAGCCGATACAATAGTCCACTCCGGATCGATAACTCCTTCGGGTCGCAGAAACAGGTTATAAGCAAACAGGTTCTGACTGGCTGTTTCGGTAATCACACGCAAGGTAAGGCGACTGCTTTTTTCGGCACATACCATGGCATCGCGTGTAAAAATAGACTTGCCATATAGGTAAGCCATCACCTTAGTGTACAGACTATCAAACACTTCTGCATCTACAGGAATATTAATATCACTCCACCAAACGGTGTCTTTTGTCACATTGTCCAGCACAATAAACCGGTCTTTTGGTGAGCGGCCGGTAAACTCACCAGTGTCGATAGTTAATACATCATGATCGGTTAAATAGCCCTCCTTGCGTTCCAGAGCGGCTTTTATTAAAATCTCCGGAGGTAATTGATAATGAATCTCCTGGGCTTTATTCAGCTCCGGAAATTCCGTTTGTAAGCTTGTACTTTTATTAGTGATTTGTCCCATATCACATTAATTTTGTTATTGGTTTGGGGCAAAACTAAGACTACAAAAACGCAATTCAAAATATATAACAACTGATAATCAATAAGTTGTATTCAATACACTAAGCCAGTTAACCCTACTAATCAGAGGGTTACCATGCAATTTCGCAAGGAATTGCTTTGGAAATATTTATAGCTGTAATATTGACGGAAATAAGCTAAAAACGGTTGTTTTGAGGCATTTTCATATATTTTTCATATCCATCTTGGTCACCTCAAACGATAATGAGAGATTTTTCGCCCAGGATAAGTTCAGCGCAAAAGATCTCTCCTCGTACCTCGTTCGAGATGACATTTCTTATTTTTCACATAGAGAGGATTCACACTTTGCTTACTGCTTAACCGGCACGCTGATAAAACTATTATTGTACCATTTGATACGCAGCGGAATTTTCCCGTCGCTTACAGTTTCAGTACTAACATCCTTCCCTGTCCCGTAGTTCACCTCAGCGAATGAATTCTTATTGATATCCAGCACTACCAGCAAACGACTGCCTTTGCTTAACTGCCTGCTCACCATACGGCTACGGTAAAACGGGATAGTTTCTATTTTACCCGGGTGCAGCAGTTTCCGCACACTCATATCTGCGGCATAACTGGTACGCCCTAAAAAGTACGACAGGTCAAAAAAATCGCCATTAGGCATCACCTCATATAGCGAAACCCCGATATCCATATCTTTTTTATTGATCATGGCCTTTAAAATGCCACTAAACATACCGTTTACCTCCACCGGCTTATTAAAAGGCTCACTCATGAAAAACAAACCGGTAGTATGATCGAGCTCCTTTTTGATGATAGGATAAGGATAATAGTTGTTATTATTAGAAGTCTGATGATCGGCCAGATTTACTTCCTGGTTCAGTGCCCCAAGTGTGCCGGGCTTTTTATCAGAAAGAACATAATGATCCCCTTCTTTTTTATCCGTGAGGTACAAATTAAGCGTGGTATTCGCCATTTTAGGTATAGAAGCTGCATGCTCCCATTTGTTGGCGCTCATTACCTCAAAGTTCACCCTATCCTGCAATATAGCAGGCTTTTTGCCACCTTTCAGGATATGATCTAACCATTGAAAAGTGATATCACGGGTATTGATGAGGGCTATAGAATCAACAGTGTAATCGCGCAAAACAGGATATCCGCCCCGTTGTGATCCAAAATGATCATAAGGACCTATGATGAGGTAATGCTCAGCTTTTGGATTATACTTTAGATGCTCCTGCAGGTAATGCAGAGCCGATATCTGCCCATCATCATAATACCCGGTAACTGTAAGTACAGGAATCTTGATATTAGCGTAATCCTCTTGATAAGGTATCTGCCCCTGCCAGTATTTGTCGAAGCCAGGATGCTTCAAGGAGCGTTGCAGCCAGGGATTAGGCGTTCCGTCAACGCTGTCGAGTTTATTATAGGCAACACCACTGGTATACCACCTATCGTTTGTACTTCGCCAACGCTGCGGATTGTAATACACCTCGTTATCCAGGTATTTATTATTGGTAACGTAAAGGAACCAGCCATAATTAGCATTGATAAATACATTGTTTTCCATCGGCAAGCCCAAACCTGGTATAGCTGCCACATAAGGCACAATGGTTTTAAGCGCAGGATGATGGTATTTGGCTGCGGCCCATTGGGTAAAGCCATTATAACTGCCCCCATACATACCAATTTTGCCGTTACACCAGTTTTGCTTACTAATCCAGTCAATAACCTCATTAGCATCCTTGCCATCGTGCTCATAAGGAACAATCTGATCGGGGCTTAAACCTTTGCCCCGGGTATAAGCCATCACTCCTGTATAACCATGAACAGCCGGCTCCAATATAGATGACCAGTCTGCACTATCGGCATAAATGGTGTATTGCAAAACCACCGGCTGTGGTGTTGTAACGCCTTTTAAACGAACCACGATAGCAGCAATGGAGGCGCCATCTTTTGTTTGAATCAGTTGGTTACGGATAATATATCGCCTGTTAAATTCCTCGTTTAATAAAGTTTTTGATATCGCCTCAACCTGCTGATAAAAGTTAAGCCGGTAGTATCTTTTGCAAAGCTCCAAAGCATCTTTGATATCCAGGCTATCGTTGTTTTCGGCCTTGGTCAGTGCTTCTGCAAAATCCTTTTTCACTTGACTTATTCCACTCCGGGTAATAAGCGCGAGCGAAAAACGCACGGCATCCTTATTATTCAACCCAGAAAACATATTGCGGAACAATGATTTATAAGCTTCACTAAACGAAAGATTGGATGATGCCTGTTTGAGCTTAGTCTGCACCAATAGCTCATGTTGTTTATATAATAGCTGATCGTTAGTTTTTGATATTCCGCGCAAGTTGGTAATGCTTACCAGGGCATCTGTATACCTGCCAGCTAATATCTGCAGCTGGAACACATCATTCAGATAGTCTTTTTGATCGCCGGCTTGCTGATACTTCGCCAGCACTTCATTAGCCAGTACCGGCATTTGCCGGGCAATGCTTATGCTATCTGTTTCGCTTAGTTTTTGAAAATGAATACGTTGCGCATGACAACAAAAGCTTATCAAAAGGCATAGCAATGCCATACAGTGTTTTCTGTTCATGATTTTTAATGTTTTATGATTATTTAACCCCTCCCCTTTGGGGAACGGCTGGGATAAGATTTACATACGGCCCATACTTTTCAGTTTTACGGATTGCCGGTCAGAGGCCTCGAGCACCTCTCCTGTTTTCATACTGATCTGCAGGCGGCCATTTGGCACGATTTGGACACTTTGAATAAACTGCAGGTTGATGATCTGCGAGCGATTGATCCTGAAAAAAACAGAAACATCCAGCTTTTCCTCCAATTGATTTAATGAGCTTTTCAGAAATACATTTTTATCCTCAAAGTATAACCGCGCGTAGTTATCCATAGATTCTATCAGATGCACCTTGCTCCATTTAATAAAATGATATTGCTGCCTGTCCTTCACAAATATTTGCGGTTCAGAGATTTGCTGTGCCAGTTTTTGCCGTACCTTTTCCATAGCCAGGGAAAAGCGTTCTTCACGGATGGGCTTCATCAGATAGTCCAGCGCGTTTACCTCAAAAGCCTTTACGGCGTACTCATCAAAAGCAGTGGTAAATATCACTTCGGGTACCTCACTCAAGGATTCCAGCAGGTCGAACCCCGAACGTTCGGGCATCTGCACATCCAAAAAAATCAAATCGGGATGTTTTTCCGTTATTTGAACAGTAGCTTCATCGGCATTTTTAGCCTCTCCTATAATCTCCATATCAGGATACGGCATCAACAAGCGTTTAACCTCCTGCCGGGCCATGCGTTCATCATCAATTATCAATACACGCAGCTTTTTCATGAGTTCGGAATCATTACGGTTGCTAAAACAATACCCGGCATCCGTCCGGTGATAGTAAAGGTTGCCTTACCCTTATACTGTAACTCCAAGCGTTCCTGTAAGTTTTTGAGCCCAACGCCTCCTCCTGACTGATCCATATCCAAATATCCCGGATTTTGAACGCTGATATGGGTATGCTCCGGCAATTGTTCGATTTGAATACTAACAAGTCCTCCATCCTTTTGCTTCGCGATACCATGTTTGATGGCATTCTCAACGAGAGTTTGAACGCTGAGCCTCAGGATAGACATTTTTAACAATTCATCATCAACCTTTATGGTAAACTGCAGGCGTTCTTCAAAGCGTAGTTTTTCCAGTTCCAGGTAATCTTTCACCAGTTCAACTTCTTTAGTGACAGATGTCAGCATGATATCACCGCTATATAAACTGGTACGCAGGATATCGGAAAGCAGATCGATACCTCTGCGTGCCGATTCTGGGTTTTCGATAACGAGGGCTTTGATATTATTAAGCGAATTGAACAAAAAATGCGGATTAAGTTGTGCCGACAGATTATTCAGTTGCGCCTCGCGGGTAATGATAGCCAGGCGGGCATTCTCTTTGGTTATGTTAATCTCTCTTCGTGCATATTGGTACAAATGGTAGGCCAGCAACCAGATGGACATTAACCGTATACCAGCTATAAAAATATGCTCTATGTTTAATTGAACAAACTCTAAAAAAGGTTGCTGAAAGGCCGAAACAAACCAAAATTTCAAAAAATATACCTTTAAGATAGTAAATATGGTATAAGCCACACCCAATACCAAAGCGGCGGGTACTATTCTTTGCAGCAACCGGTTAATGCCCAGCATTTGCCATTGATGACGTAATGCAAAATTGCGGTACAGGTGAGTGATCAGGATATAAAGACCTACATCTGTTACAAACTGCAACAGACCCAGCACCGGATTAAAAGGGCCACCAGTAAAACCAATAAAAGTCCAGTAAAGCGAAGCCACCGACCAACCGATGAGTTGGCATTTCCAATAAAGAGACAGAGGTAATGGCTTTTTCAATTTGTGCTTTGCTTATTTTTTATATACCAAAACAACAAAATCTATCCGCAACAAAAAAATAAAGTACAGGAACGGGGTATTTTGGGGATAAACGGGGGCTTTAAAAGATATAAAGACGACTAAATGCCATCGAAACAAAAAGGGTACAAACGCATGTAATACGTCTGTACCCTTTTTGGTTTCCTTCTACCGGTATCGGAACTATTTATAATTTGCATCTCCGCGTTCTATTTTCCTCTTCCTGTCAGGTTTTTGATCAGTTCGGCTTCTTCGGATTTGTAAGGGGTGCCGTCTTTGCGGAAAATATCGTGAAACCATAATTTGGGTTCACTGCCATCAGGTATAGGGGTATCCCAGGCGTAAATAGTATTGGTTTTGCCCGATACAAAACCCCAATTAATAGCACCAACATTTTCTTTCTTTAACATAGGCAATACCGTACTGAACAAACTATTGCGCGGACGTGCCATATATTCGGTACAGATCAACGGGCGACCAATCATTTTCAGGAACTGAACAGTTTTTAAATGATCAGCCTCGGGTGAGTAATCGTGATAAGTGATCACATCTGAATTGGCTATCTGGTACTGGTTGAGGGTTTCCAAATTCCAACTCCAAACACATGCACTAACCGGTTGACTTGGATTGATTTCCCTTGCCCATTTAAAAACCGATTTTAATAGCGGTAAAGACTTATCACCTTTTCCTGAATTGCCGGGTTCATTATACAAATCCCATAGCAATATGCGTTTATCGGCAGCAAAACGTCTTAATACATCTTTTACATATTTTTCGAGCGCCGGAAAATTGGCAGCTTCTTCTGAAGCGGGTTGTCCCGGATCCTGCATCCAGCCAGAGTTATGAACTCCCGGTTTGGGCTCTGGTTGTTTCCCGGTTTTGGGTTCCTTGTTCCAGCAATCATCAAAAAACACAAACATGGTTTGGATGCCGTGCTTACTGGAAATAGCCAGGTATTGATCAACCCGTTTCTTAAAACCTTCGGGATCCTGTTGCCAGGCCAGGTGATGTAAAAACACACGCATCACATTCATACCTATGCCTTGCGCGTAACCCAGCTCCTTGTCGATGGTATTGGGGTCGAAGGTATCGGCCTGCCACATTTCCAGTTGATTAATGGCCGTACTGGGTATAAAATCACTACCTACTAACCATTGGTGTTTAGCGTACCATGTTTTTGCCTTTTGTGCCGGCCATACCTGTGCCGGGGCTTTTTGCTGTGCCGAAGCCGCCATATGGAACAGGGCGAATACTATGGCCAATAATTTTAATTTCTTTTGCATGTGTTATTATTTAATAAGTTCTTTTTTATTGATTAAATGTCCTTTGATCATCCAAATGGCTGTATAACTATTATAAGCATCGGTTGAAGTGAGGGCGATAATTGTTCCATCCTTCAATATGCACAGCGAGTTCCATAATCCATGTTTATTTAGCGGAATGTTAAATGGTGTAGCTGTATTTACAAAATCCTCACCTTTGCTGTTGCCCACGGCTACCTGCATACAGGCCAGCTCCCAGTTGCCGTTCCTGCCAAAAGTGCTTTGATAAGATAAAATTGTTTGCCCGCCCGGTAGCTGGCGTAAATATGGTGCACCGGCGTAAACAGTATCAGGTAGTTTAGGTGTTAAGGCATAAGTGCGTTCAGGATCATTCGCACCTACCGTTCTTTGCCAGTTTTGACTAAAGCTATTGCTAATAATAGATGGCTTAAACTGGCGACCGGCATTGTCTTCGATAGAAAACAATATCTCCTTTGTCCCTTTCAAAATAACAGGAACAGGCATACCATCCCGATGACCCGGCGTAAAAGAAACTATCTCGGGTGTTGTAGTCCAGGTTAAGCCATTATCATGCGACCGAAAGATGGATATATTTTGCTCGTTGGTGTGTGTATAAACCCCTTCATTGGAGAAATATAACTGAATTTCGCCATTGGGCAGCTGTATTTGCGATGGCTCCCAGCAACCATCTTCAAACCGATAGCCCGCTTCGTATACCAGCCGTTCATCGCGCCAGGTTTTACCTTTGTCATAACTTTTTTTGGTGCGGATAGCAAAATGCTTGGTAGTATCCCAGCTACCATTTATTTTGTGCGGCCGCGGATTATAGGATACCAGCAACGAATGATTTTTCAATTCCAGGATATCGGGCACAGCCATATTCACACCAGAGATAGCTTTAGCTATAACCACCGGTTGCAGCCAGGTTTTACCCAAATCATGACTTTGCGTACACTCCACGCCACCATTGCTTTCATACACACATAACAGATTGCCATTGTACAGCTGTATCATACGGGCGTAGTTGGCATCTTTGCTGCCGGACAACGGTGCAATCTGCTTTAATGACACCTGATCCCACACGATAGCTGCCTGCCCCATCGACATCAACGGGATAAATAGCAGGAACAGCCAGGCGAATGTTTGTTTCATAATCATTATTGAATATCGTCGAGCCAAAAATTAAATGGTTTATCCCTGTTGCAAACGAGTGTGCCATTGCTCCATTCCAGTTCAGCGGCATGAATTGAGGTTCGTTTGGATGAGTAGGAATAAGTTCCGTCCTTGTCCAGGCCACCATCATCCTGGTGCGTTTTCCGGCCGGGATGGGTAAAATAGATAATGTAGGCATGACCATTAGTTACCACCACATCGGCATGAGCTCCGGTTGGTGTATCCTCCGGGCGATGTCCCGGTGTATCCAACACGAGTCCCTGGCGCTCCCAGGTTTTGGCATCATTAGAGCGGTAAACCCGCTGACCGTGCCATTCGTCAGTAATCATCCAGTAATAATTTTTGAACCGGAAAATCTTGGGGCCTTCATGCGCCTGGCCATCAATGGCGGGCTTATCAGCAGCTTTCCAATTGATCAGATCAGTACTTTCGGCGGTCATGGTGATGCTGCCCAGCTTCTGATCTTTATACCACATGTGCCATTTACCATCCAATAATTTGATGAGTGTGGGATCGATAATGTTATGATCGGGCAAATTCAGCGGTCCCATATATTTCCAGTCCCACAGGTTTTTACTCGTATAATGCACAAGGTGCGAGTCGCCGCCCCATTGGCTGTAAATCCCCCGGATGTAAACCACAAACATATGATAGGTGCCTTTTTCGTAAACTACATCAGGAGCCCAAAAGGTATTTTGCCCTTGCTCAAACTCCAGGTTCAAGGCACCTTTATAAACCCAGGTATGGCCATGATCTTTAGATGTAGCCACCCCCATTGCCGTACCATAACAAAAGGCTACACCCGGCGACTGTACATTAGCCCTGCGCTGGGTGTATAACATTGTCCATGCCTTTTCGGCATGATTGTAAACCAGTACCGGATCGGCAGCGCCATCATACACCGGATCGCGGTAAAGTGGTGATGGTGGCTGATGAGTTATAGCCAGGTTGTTCTGGGCTTTGCTATCAATTGATAACAAAGCCAGGACTGTTAATATCAGAAGGCCTTTTAACTTCATTTTGTTAACTATTCTACAACCGGGAAAGACGAAATCCGTAATCTGGCCCCTCCCATGGGCACTAGGGTGAGGTTGGCTACCGGTTTATCCGTTTTTACCGGACTGGCTGGCAGTAATCCGCAAAGGCCATATTGATCTATCGTCCAGCCGGGAATCTGTTTTCCTTTTGCCTTGAGTTCAATAGGCGCATTGGCATTGGTAAAAGGATTATCATCTTTTGGCCAGCTTTTGTGGATGACCTCTAAGGATTTTTCCGGATGCTGTTCATCTATCACCAAACCATAGTTCCAGGCAGAAGCAGGATGAATTTCATACGAAGGCCATTTCTGCGGATCGGCAGTGGCTTGCCAGTGCGAATCGCCTTGTGTTGATTTACGACTATCTTCTTTTGTATATTGCTCATCAATTTTGAGCGAATACGTAAGCGGTCCGTAATTTATGCTCACACTATTCTTATTGGCAGCCCACTGGCGAACTTTCAGTTGCATAGGTAAATGCAGGGTTATTTTATCACCATTTTTCCAGGTTTTGGCCAGTTTAATATAACTGCCTGTACTGGTATTTACCGCTACGGCAACACCGTTTACTTTTACGGCAGCTCCCTTGCACCACTCGGGTATTCGCAAATAAAGCGGAAAGCTAACTGAACCAGAAGCATTAATCGTAAAATTCACCTGATCTTCAAAAGGATATCTGGTAGTTTCTGTAAGACTTACCTGTACCCCGTTACCCACTTTGGCATTTACCTCACCTTGCGTGTACAACTGTACGGCAAGACCATTATCAGGTGTGGCCATCCAACTGTTTTCGGCATAGTAAACCCAACCAGCGGCATGATTATGCTGGCAACAACGGCTGCTGAATGGGTTCATCATCAAAAATGGCCCTTCATTGGATATACCGGGGTGATGGTCTTTGCTGTCACTTACCACCATATTAGGAGCTGTTAAATATCGTAGCGACCTGTAGTCGGGCATAAAAGCAGCTGAGAAAGTATTGAAAGCTACGTCTTCGCAATTCTCGGCCCAGAAAGTATCGCCGGTTGAACCCAGCAACATCTGATCTGATGTCATTTGCTCCACCATACCGCAGGTTTCAACAGCCTGGCGCGGGTCATCATAACCTTTACGGGCGTTTTCATCTGCACCAAACATACCTCCCGGCACCTGACCATACAATGTACGGATGATTTTAAAATCGTTATAGGTAGCAGCCAGGTCTTTTGGATCATGGCTTTGCAGGTAATAGGTAGCCGGTTCGCGAAAACACTGAGCTATATTTACGTTATGCCAATTGGGCAGGCTATTGGCCTGGCGCCAGTTGGCGGTATTCCTATCGAGCTTGGCAGCCAGATCGAGCAGGAATTTATCGCCGGTACGGTTGTACAACCAATATACGCTGAGCATATTATCGCCACCGCGGCTATTTTCCCAATAATCTTGCAGGAACTTATTATCGGGTACAGATAACTCGTACTTGAAATATTTGGTCATGAAAGGGATTACCCTGGGATCCTTACTATACTCGTAATAAGATTGCAGGCACCAAAGCATCGGCATGTTCGTCCACAGGTCACGATTTCCATTATTTGTTCTTGCCGGACCGAAATCACCGTCGTCCCGTTGATTATTCAGCACAGCATCTATCCAGAATTTGGCTTCGGCAATCATTTTTTTGTCATTCAGCATATAACCAATATCGGCGTAGCCTTTTAGCCAGTAAGGAAGTTCTTCCCAGCCATATTGGCCTTTACCTTCCTTGTTAAGCCAGGCATTATCGGTTTTAGAGAGCCATATGCTAATCTCTCCCAGGTTACCGGTGAGGCCGTCACGCTGTAATTCCAGCGCTTTTTTTAACCAGCCACCGGCTTTGATGCTCCCGACAGGTAATTTGGTAAAGTATTGCCTTTGCAGGGGGGCACGGTTATTTACATAAAATGCATTGGCTTGCCCATTGTCAACTTTGGTCACAGTTGTGGCTTTCACTCCTGTTTGGGCAATTGCCGCAATACCGGAGCATACCAGAACCGAGGTAAAGCAAAGACTCGTTTTAATAATGTTGATCTTATTTTTAAAGCGCATATTCAACGGTTATTTTATTTTACTAAAGATGGATCGTACAGCTTACTATTTACTTTTTGCAACGATTCCACCGGCATTTTAATCACCTTACGATCATAGGTCATAAAGCCGTTCACCTCGCCCTCTACATCAGTAGTTTGGGTGTATACAGCCGCTGATAAACCTAGTTTAATTAATTCTTGTAACCTGTCGGTAAACGTGGCATACTTTTTAAACAGGTCATCGCCATTTTTAAAGTTTTGGTAACCCCAGTTTTTGTTAGCCTGCCAGGTATGCCCTTCTACCGGCCAACCCAGGCCACCAAACTCACCCAGTACTACAGCCTGCGTTTTACCAAATATTTCGGCACGCGGCATAGCCGGATTAGGATAGTTATGCAGATCGACTATATTACCAGTAGCATAAAAGTTGCCACCGCTGGCGCTGTTCACCAGGCGTGATGGATCTTTTTTCATTGTCCACTCGGTAATTTCCACTGTTTTAAACTGCCCCCAGGCTTCGTTAAACGGCGTCCATACTACAATACATGGATAGTTATATAGAGCGTTCATAATAGCATTCCATTCCTTGCGGTAATAACCTTCAGACTCCGGCGTGCGCTGCTGGTCTGTTGCCCTGTCATACACACCGGGGCGGTTTTCCCAATGGTTACCTAAGTCTCCGCTGGGCATATCCTGCCAAAGCAGCATCCCCGTTTTATCACAATAAGCATAGTAACGGGCAGGCTCCACCTTAATATGCTTTCGGATCATGTTAAAGCCCATGGCTTTCAGCTTATCGATATCAAAGCTCATAGCCTCATACGTTGGTGGGGTGTATAAACCATCAGGCCACCAACCCTGGTCAAGCGGGCCATATTCAAATACAAACTTGTTGTTCAGCAACATGCGCTGTACACCATTGGCATCGGCCCCTAGTGATATTTTACGCATGGCGAAATAGCTTTTCACCTCATCAACCGGTTTATTGTTCCGGATAACTGCTACACGCAGGTCATACAGAAAAGGATCTGTTGTCGACCATAATTTCTCATTTTTAATATCCAATACAGCGGTTGCCCCGGCATCCACAATTTTTTCGTCAACCTGCGTTTGTCCATCCCAGGCCGTGATCTTCAATTGATCACCTGGCTGGCTATTAGCAACCTCGGCCGAAACCGAAAGTGTGTGCTCATCAATATTGGGTGTTTGCTTGGTAGCTTCGATATGCGTTTTGGCTACACCTTCTAACCAAACGGTTTGCCAGATGCCGGTAACAGGGGTATACCAGATACCTTCGGGCTTTTTAACCTGCTTACCGCGCGGTTGCGGACCATCATCCGTAGGATCCCAAACACTTACTTTAATTTCCTGTTTTGAACCTCCTTTTAAATAAGGAGTTATATTGAAGGTAAAAGGATCAAATCCACCTTCGTGGACACCGGCGCTTTTACCATTAACGAATACTTCCGTGCGCCAGTCCACCGCGCCAAAGTGTAACAAAATATCTTTTCCTTTGATAGTTTTATTAAGTGTGATGCTTGTTTTATACCACAACATGCTGTCCTTACCTACTGTTTTGCCTACTCCTGATAACGCCGATTCAACAGCAAACGGTACCAGTATCTTTCCCGCATATTTAGCAGGACCTGCCGTAGCTTTAGGTACTATAGCATAGTCCCACAAACCGTTCAGATTTTGCCAGTTGGGGCGTACCAATTGCGGCCGTGGATATTCAGGCAGGGGTGCTTGTGGGTCAACCTTTTCGGCCCATGGCGTGGTGATCCTGTCTTTGATCAGATGCCAGTCGTTTTGTTGCGCACCTGCTGACAGGGAAGCGGAAATTAAAAGGGATAAGCAAAAATTCAGTTTTTTCATCAGGGATTAACAGAGATGTAATTGTATATAGAATTAAGATTTATTTTATAAATATAAGGGGCCATCATGATGTATGGCCCCTTTAAATTGTAATTAATAAGATACTTTAACTACCGGCGAAAATATCATATCCTCTACCCCGGCTATCCGGATGCCTACACGGGCATAAACATAGTTTTGTGTTACCGGAAACGTAGGTATAGCTACGTTTAAAGATACATTTGACGGATCGGTAATAGCACCGCCATCCAAATCGGCTTCTGCGGCGTGATCACTGGGTGATACAAACTGGGTTTTATTTACAAATAAACTTACCGTTTGTATATTTTTAGCGGTGGCATCGGTAATCACTTTTTCGATACCAAAATTTGCGGTTATTTTACCACTGGCAGCGGCTATCTGCGCATTCCTGATCATATAATAAGGAGTTACTTCAATATTTACGGTTTGATCTCCGGTTAAGGCGATATTGATCGTATCCCTTCCGCCCGAGGGGAGCTCTTTCCATTGAAAAGGCCCTTGCCCACCCGGAATAGTAAATTTATAATTTCCGCTGAAGGTTAATACAGAATAGGTACCATCCTGATCAAATGTACCGGTAATGGGCGTATTACCCTTATAACCTGTTTGATAAAGCTGAAAAGGAACCTGATTATATTCCACTCCAATAGGCGAACCTTTGTACATTAACTGCCCGGTTAATTTAATTGAAGGAGGTTTAACATTATCCAGCTTACAGCCCACAGCCGAAAGCATCAGGATAAATATGGCGATGTGATGAAATTTAATTTTCATGATCTTTGAATTATAATAATTGACTTATTGATTTGGCTGTCTCTTGATTTTTGGGTTAGCAGATATGATATTATCGCCAATTTGTGAATAGTAATTACCCAACCTGAAATTGAGAACACCCGTTACAGGCGATGGTAAAATCTCCCTGAATACCCATTTGCCATCATTCGGGCTACCTGGGCTATAATATTTATAAGGATACAGGCCCCAGGGCTGTGTATTTCTTTTGGTTGCCGAACTGATATTACTGGTTAAGTCATTTAAACCTTCCGGATTGCCATCCCAAACTTTGGTGGCTATTCTCCAGCGCTTCATATCAAACAACACATGCCCTTCAAATGAAAGTTCGGCACGACGTTCGTGTACTACCCTGTCGAAATAATTAGAAGCATTTAAAATAATAGGTGTTGTTAAACCTGCCCTTGCACGCACCTGGTTCATATAGTTTGATGCGCTCGCGAAATCACCGAGCTCAGCAGAAGCTTCTGCAGCATTTAATAAAACTTCGGCATAACGGTAACGGATAAAGTTAACATCACTCTGGCGTCCACGGCGACCAGATCCTGTTGCAGGATCCAGGTATTTACGGATATAAAAACCGGTTTGGGTACGAAGAGGTTCACCGGTTGGTGTAGGTCCGTCTTTACCCACTACCTGTACCAGTGTAGAGCTGCCTGGTAACGCGGCATAATGTGTAGCATCATCACTGCTGATGATATTGCCATTAGCTAACAAGTAGCCACCCCAGATATCGATATAGGCGGTTTTCCAGAAAAAGTGCGGTAACATTACAGTACCCGCCAGCCTGGCATCCCTCCCTGCAAATGGATCTTGCTGATCTGCATAATATATCGGGTTTCCTGAAGCATCTTTAGTGGCTATTGGTGCAAAAGTATTGTCCAGTTTTTCAAATGACTGTACCAGGTTCAGTGAAGGATCCAAACGACCGGCATCCGAAGCTTCATCTGATACAGAATAAGGCTGATCATTGGTTGTAAAAGAGTGCACTTTACCGGCCAGCACTTTGAAATCTTCTACCCAAATTGACTCCTGGTTTACACTGCTTTTATCTAAAAATATAGCAGCAAAGTTATCTGAAAGATTAGGCAGTACCTGATATAATTTATATGACCCGGCAGAGCCACTGATGATTTCCTTGGCTGCGTTTAGGGCTTTGGTGTAATATCCTGGAGCCATACTTGCCGGAATACCAACCTCACCTCCTGACAATGAAACCTGTGGTGTTGCAGCGCCATATTTTGCTATGGAACCCGCATATAATGCCGCTCTGGTTTCCATTGCCAGGGCTGCTGCTTTAGTTGCTCTTGATTTTTCAGTAGGATCAGCAGGTAATAATCCTTTGATCGCCTCTGCTTCGCTGATCACAAAATCATAAATATCAGACTCTTTTGAGCGTGGAAATTGCAAATCGGTTACGTTACCGCTATTGTTATAGGTAAGGGTTTGGGTGATCAAAGGAACGCCTCCCATTCTCTTTACCATTTCAAAATAATAGCTGGCGCGTAAAAAACGTCCCTCAGCCAGGAATCGGCTTTTATCAGCAGCCAGTAACTTGGTTGATGCAGTTACGTTGTCGATAAACAAATTCAAGTCGCGCACATACCCGTAATCCCAGGTTCCCCAGGTTCCATAATCCCATGACCTGTTTTGAACAAAGCCATAAGAGCCATTATCTGAGGGAAATGACTCTCCAAAATCGGCAAAGGTTGTCCAGCCGTTATCCAGGCTCGAAAAGTCGAGCACACGGTTATACAAATCGCCCAGTACTGATAATACCAATGCCGGATCTGAAAAAACTACATCGGTAGTAACCACCGACTTTGGTGGCACATTTAAAAAATCGCTATCTTTTTTGCATGATTCCGCGCCTATCAGTACCGAAATCATAGCTATTGTGAATATCTTTTTCATCGAATATTTTACTTAATGTTTTTATTAAAAGGTTAGGTTAACACCAAAATTGTAAACCCTGCTTTGCGGCGTTTGCAAACCGTTATCGTCATTAACCTCCGGGTCAACTCCGTATTGGCGCAGGTTATCTATAGAAAACAGATTGTATACGTTGGCGTAGAATCTCGCCCTTTTAATTTTCACTTTGGCTAACAGGTCTTTAGGCAACGAATAGCCTATTTCAATTGTCCGCGCCCGTATATATTTCACGTTGTGGAGCCAGAAGGTAGAGTTTGAGGAGTAGTCGTAATGATTGGTACCTACGTTGTTACGGTTAACCGGATACTTGCCGGATACCCAGGTACTATTTACATCGTTTGGATTACTCAGATGCCAGCTGTCCAGGAAAATGGTATTTAAATTGCCATTATTCTGGAAGGCCCATCTTGATTCCCAGTTCTGGTTCCATGAATAGCCGGATCCGCCTGAAAAGTCGGCATGGAAATCAAAACCTTTATAAGCCAAACCCAGCGAAAGGCCAAAGTTCATATTAGGTTGCGCACCCAAACCGTAACCTATAGGGCGCATATCATTGCCGTCAATTTTACCGTCGCCATTTTGATCTTTGTATATCAAATCACCGGGTAATACAGTGCTGTTACCTTTTCCGTCTTCATTTACTTTATACCCGTTGATCTGGGCAGCAGAGGTAAATTGCCCGATAACCTGATATCCCCAGAAAATATTGGCGGTACGGTTATTTTGTGAGCGGAAGTATTCATCCAGCGAGTTGCCAAAAGGGGTATCGGCATAAATACCTGTTTTTTTACGACTATAAGAGAAGTTTCCGCCAATGTTATAGCTTACTTCACCTATTTTATTGTTGTAGGCCAGAGATATTTCAGCGCCGCGTTGCGAGTCGGAATTTTCATTGATGCCGGGCAAACCAAAGCCTACTTCGACTGGTAATACTACGCTATAATTGTTTCCGACAATACCTGTACGTGATCTTTTAAAATACTCAATGGCACCGGTTAAATGGTTATTGAGCATACTAAAATCGGCACCCACGTTAAATATTTTACTTTTCATCCAGGATACGTTATTAACCGGGATACCTTTATTGATGGAGGTGGAAACAGGGTTACCATCCAATATAGCCACGTTACCGGCAGCTCCATTTGCGTAATTATAACCGGGCAGATAAGCATATGGCGTTACAATAGGTGTATTTCCACTAGCGTCATAAGGACTTCTGTCGTCACCCAGAACACCATATGAAGCTCTGAATTTCAAGTCGTTAAGTATGCTATTATCACCCAACAGTTTTTTCATAAAACCCTCGTTGGTAATTCTCCATCCTACCGATACACCGGGAAAATAACCAACACGATGGGCAGGATCAAACAGATATGATGCATCTCTTCTACCCAATGCTTCCAAATAATAACGGTTATCATAGTTATAATTGAAACGGGCTACATAACCTATACGAGCTTCGGAGTCATCACTGTCCTGGTACTGATCCATAGTTGGGAAATAGATCAAAGGCAGATTATTGGAGATAGGGTTAGCATGCAGCCAGTTCCTCAGGTGCTCTTTATGGATGCGCTCGTTAACCAGGGTAGCGCCGATGGTACTTTTTCCAAAAGTGTTATTGTAACTTAACTGTAATTGGGTAGTAGTATTAAGCTCTTTCCGTTGTTCGCGCTCCCGCCACGGGTTGGTAACGGCATGGGTTATATCATAGTTACCCGTTTGTTGGTTATAAGTGTAGGCGTTGTAGGTATACTCATGGTTGTTTAGCAACTCATCGGCATAGTAATATGAATAATCATACTTTGCGGTAAGACCTTTTATACCTGGGATAATATACTCAGCTTCAAAATTGGTTTGTAATACCCGCCAGTCCTGGTGCCAGACACCCGAAAGCTTATCATTTAAAAACGCATAATTGGCTTCGGTATGCGGACCATTGTCGCGCAAATAAGCGGGGTTATCATTAGCATAGGGTCTATCTAAAGGGGTATTTTCGAGTATTCCCAACTTAGCTAAAAAATAGTCGTCAGCTCCTGGAACACCCGGATTTTCGCGTGTTTCTACCCTGCCGTTGATATTCATACTTACCGAAAGACCAGCAGCTACTCTTGCTTTTACATTGGATTGGATATTGGTACGCTTGAAAAGATATTCAGCACCGGCCGGCGAGTTTTGGTATAAATGGGTACCGGCTACATAGTAGGTAACTCTATCGCCTGCGCCAGTAAAATCTGCATGGAATGAATTTAATGGTGCACCGGAATTTGCCAACACAAATGGTTTCCAGTTAAAACTCTGATACCCGGGTTCGGTACCTGCCTTGTACTTTGCCAGTTCTGCGTCTGTAATGGAAGTACTACCATTGGTAATTACCTGTGCTGCCGCCAGGGCTTTCATATAATCATAAGAGTTAGTCAATACGTTTGGAAACCTGTCCCATGATTGAAAACCCAGGTAAGAGTCTACATTGATCCGGCTCTCTCCCGATCCTCTTTTAGTGGTTACCACTACCACCCCGTTTCCGGCACGTACACCATAAATGGCTGCTGATGCATCCTTCAATACCGAGATACTTTCCACATCATTAGGCGCCAGGTTGTTAAACTGTCCCTCATCTTGCTGAATACCATCAATTACATAAAGTGGTGCACCCAAATTACGAATCTGGATAGATGCACTGGAACCAGGACGTCCTTCTGCTTGTCTGAAAGTGACGCCGGGTATCTTACCAGCTAAACCCGTACTCACAGTAGAGCCACCATGCACGCGTTCAATATCCTTACTGGTTATACTGGAAATAGCACCAGTTATCGAAGCTCTTTTTTGCGTGCCATAACCGGTTACTACCACTTCCTGAAGCGCCGAGTTATTCGATTTTAAACGGATAGCAATAACCGATCGGCCATTGATCGGAATCTCGGCTGTTACAAAGCCAATATAGCTTACGATCAAAGTGCTATTAGCATCCGGAACGTTGAGGGTAAATTTCCCCTTAATATCGGTTGTTGTACCGGCCTGGGTTCCCTGCACGCGGATGGCAACCCCGGTAAGCACTTCGCCGGTGGTATCAGTTACCGTACCGCTTATCTTAAACTTATTTTGTGCAGATACCGAGGACGGGGTAAGCAGGTAAAACATAAAGAAAAAAGCAACTAATGCTAATTGAGGGCACCATTTATTGGGTGGCCATTGCAAGCGGAAATACCCTACTTGTTTGAGTAGTAAAAATTTTCTCATAAATGATTTATTTAATTGGTTAAGTATTTTAATTTAAAAATGTAGGTTTGACAGATTTAAATCATGCTGTAAAGAAAAAGCATTTTCGTCCGCACCTATTAACCAAATCATATCAATTATTAGTCAAAACGTATCATTTTTTTCAGCAACGAAAACGCTTGTTGAGAATGGTTATATTTGCTTACTGAACGATTTTGAAACCTGTATTTTTAGCCGCTTTATTATTACTCCTGTCATTTAATATCTGCTGTGCACAATCGTACTATTTCAGACATTACCAGGTAGAACAGGGGTTGTCAAACAATACCGTTTACTGCATCATGCAGGACAAGCGTGGCTTTTTATGGCTCGGAACCAAGGATGGCCTTAATCGGTTTGATGGCTACACCTTTAAAACATTCAGGCATGATGTAAAGGATAAAAAAAGCATTTCCGGCAATATGGTGCATACCCTTTGCCTGGATAAGGACGGCAGTTTTTGGATAGGTACAGACCACGGACTTGACAAATACAACCCTCAAACAGAAAGCTTTATACATATCACTTCAAACAACAACGCCATCAGGTATATGGTAAGCGATCAGTTTCATAACTGTTGGTTTGTTTCCCGGTCGGCCTTGATGAAGTTTGATAAAAGGACAGGAAAAATAATTGACTACAGGCCATTTCAACATTTTGATGCTACCTCTGTGGCCGTTAATGCATCTGGCGATGTCTGGGTATCATCCACATCGGGCAGCCTGGAAAAACTGGATACTGTAACGCATTCCTTTAGCAGCTATAGTGTGTTTAAAAACTCCCCACTGGTTGCCTCAAAATTCATTGAAAAAATATATAGCGCTGATAATAAAATATTCATCGGCACTACCAACCAGGGTATCAAGGAGTTTGATTGCTCCAGCGGTACTTACCGCGACTTGCTAACCTACAATCCTAATAAAACCGAGATATACGTACGCGATTTTGTAAAATATAATGATCATGAATTGTGGATAGCTACCGAGTCGGGCATATTTATTTATGATATACAAAAAGGCACCTTCACTAATCTCAAGAAACAGTTCAATGATCCTTACTCTATATCAGATAATGCTGTTTACACGGTTTACAAAGACTCCGAAGGTGGTCTTTGGGCCGGAACTTACTTTGGCGGGGTAAATTATTATCCTAAGCAATACTCTACATTCAACAAATTCTATCCCGGATCTGACGAAACAGGTTTGCAGGGCAATGTGGTGCGTGAAATATGTAAAGATCAATACGGCAATCTATGGATGGGTACGGAGGACAACGGGCTGAACAAACTTAGTCCGGATAAACAAACCTGGACACATTACTATCCCGGTGGTAAAAACACTATATCCAACACCAATATCCATGGCTTAATGGCCAATGGTAATGAGCTTTTTATCGGCACATTAGAACGTGGATTAAATATACTGGATATCCCCAGCGGTAAAGTGATCAGGTATTATCTGGCTGGCAATGCTAAAAACATGCTCAAAAGTAATTTCATTATTACTTTCTGCAAAACACGTTCGGGTATTATCCTGGTGGGCACAACACAAGGGCTTTACAGATACAATACCACTACCAAAGATTTTACGCAGATAGACGGCGTGCCAACACATGATTTTATTTACAGCATTACGGAAGATCATAACGGCAATATCTGGATAGGCACGGTGCATGATGGTGTTTATTTTTATAATCCCGACAAAAATTCCGGTTACAAACTAAAAGATGAACATGGCATAACCAATGCCCTGGACAACAGCACAGTTAACGGCATTTTTGAAGACAGCAACCATCAGCTCTGGTTCGCTACCGAGGGTCTGGGTTTATGGAACTATGCCCCCGGTCAAAAAGCCTTTCAATTTTACGATCTAAGTAATGGTTTTCCTAGTAACTATGTTTTCCGGATACTGGAAGATGATCACAAAAATCTGTGGATAAGCACCACGCGCGGACTGGTGTGCTTAAACATTTACGCTAAAAGCATTAAGGTATACACCAAAGCCAGTGGTTTACTAAGCGATCAGTTTAACTATAACTCAGCCTTTAAAGACACGGATGGCACTATGTATTTTGGCTGCGTAAAAGGCATGGTGAGCTTTAATCCTTCACAATTCAAAAAAAACGATTTTGTAGCGCCGGTTTATATCACCGGGATACAGGTACACAACCAGGAGATATTGGTTAACGGCAATGATTCCTTACTTCACCAATCAATCATCAGCACCAAAAAGCTTAGTCTCAACCATAACCAATCGTCATTTAGTATTGATTTTGCGGCATTGAGCTATCCCTCTCCTGAGATGACCCAGTATAAATACCTCATGAAGGGGCTCGACAAAAACTGGACTTTTTTAAAAACAAACCGTAAAGTATACTTTACTCAGTTACAACCCGGCCATTACACTTTTATTGTTAAAGCGACCAATAACAATGGGCAGTGGCTAAGCCAAGAAACGAGGCTCGACATTACTATAACTCCACCTTTCTGGGAAAGTATCTGGGCATATATGGCTTATATAGTATTGATACTGTTTGCTATATATTACTTATTAAATCAATACCACATTAAAACCCGCGAGAAGAACAAGCGACTCATCGAGATACTGGAAAACGATAAGGAAAAGCAGATATACAATGCCAAAATAGAGTTTTTTACCAATGTAGCCCATGAAATACGCACCCCGCTTACCTTGATAAAAGGCCCGATGGAAAAGGTAATCAAAAAAGCGGGCAGCGTTCCAGAGATACAGCACAACCTGCAAATCATGGAAAAAAACACCGATCGCTTGTTGGAACTGACTAACCAGCTGCTTGATTTCCGGAAAACCGAAACCAATGGCTTTAGCCTCAGCTTTGTTAAAACCGATATTACAGAGTTGCTTGCTGATACCTTTTTAAGATTCAAGCCCATGGCGGAACAGAAAAATATTCACTACGAATTGAAGCACCCACCTAAAAATCTGTATGCTTATGTAGATATTGAGGCTTTCACCAAAATTATAAGTAACCTCATTAACAATGCTATCAAATACGGTCGTTCGATAGTTGAGGTGGAATTATTGGAGCTCCAGCCAGATGAAGGTACTTTTTCTATCGAGATCAGGAACAATGGACACATCGTTCCCTATGAAATGCGCGAGAAAATATTTGAGCCCTTCTTCCGCCTAAAGGAGTCTGAAAAACAAATAGGTACAGGCATCGGACTTTCCCTTTCACGCTCCCTTACCGGCTTACATAAAGGTGTATTGGTGCTTTGCAAACCGGTGGATGATCTGAATACATTTTTGTTAACCCTACCTATACACCAGGACGAAGAATTTGACCTGTATAATATACCCGAGGATTATGAACTAATTGATAAAACCAAAGAGGAGGATTTTGACTTTATGAAACCAATTATACTTTTAGTGGATGATAACCCTGAGATACTCGACTTTATTTCGGACGACCTGAGCGAAAAATATTCGGTTATTAAAGCCCTGAATGGCCAGGAAGCTTTGGATATGATCGAAATTGAAAACATACAGCTCATAATCAGCGATGTAATGATGCCTGTGATGGATGGTTTTGAACTATGTAAAAAAATAAAAACCAACTTTGACCACAGCCATATCCCCATCATATTGCTTACAGCCAAAAACACCCTGCAAAGCAAAATAGAGGGCCTTGAGGTAGGTGCTGATGCCTATATAGAAAAGCCATTCTCGCCCGAACATTTACAGGTGCAGATAGCCAACCTGCTGATCAACCGCAACAAGATACGGGAACACTTTGCAAGCTCGCCGCTGGCAGGGATCAATACCATGGCTTACTCCAAACCTGATGAAAGCTTTTTGGACAGACTTAACTCGGCTATTACCAAAAACATCCAAAACCCCGAGCTAGATGTAGAGCAAATTGCCGGCTTAATGAACATGAGCAAACCCACCTTATATCGTAAGGTAAAAGCCATATCAAACCTCACCATCAATGAGCTCATTAACATAACCCGGCTAAAAGCTGCGGCCCAACTGCTGGAAGACGGCGATTATAAAATTTACGAAGTAGCTGCTATGGTGGGTTACAGCTCACAATCGCACCTGGGCCGTAATTTTCTGAAACAGTTTGGCACTACCCCTACAGAGTATCAGCAAAACAAAAAAAGCATCAAAACCCGATCGGTTAATTAAACATCCTATGCCACTATATATGAAAAAATTATACATCACTTTTTGCCTTTTCATACTAACCACCATGGGCTGCCTGGCTCAGGATACCTTTACCAATCCGCTGCTGCCATCGGGTGCCGATCCATGGATTATTTATCACAATGGCTATTATTATTATACCAACTCAACCGGGAGCAACCTGGTGATCTGGAAAACCAAACGGGTAACCGACTTGAACAAAGCAGAGAAAAAAATTATCTGGACACCACCCGCCGGTACAGCACATTCCAAAGAATTATGGGCCCCTGAGCTCCATTTTTTGCAGGGTAAATGGTACATGTATTTTGCTGCCGATGATGGCGATAACAACCATCATCGCCTTTATGTACTGGAAAACGCCTCTGCCGACCCGCTACAGGGCGAATGGATATTCAAAGGTCAAATTGGCGATAGCACCAACAAATGGGCTATTGACGTTTCTGTATTTGAGAACAAAGGCCAGCTTTACCTGATATGGGCAGGCTGGGAAGGCGACACCAACGGCCAGCAGAACATCTATATTGCCAAAATGAAAGATCCCTGTACCGTAAGCAGTCAGCGGGTTAAAATATCAAGTCCGGAGTATCCCTGGGAAAAATATGGCGACCTGCATGACGACAAAAACCCAACCCATGTTAATGTGAACGAAGGCCCGGAGATATTGAAACATGGTAACAAATTGTTTCTGATATACTCGGCAAGCGGTTGCTGGACAGATTATTATGCCCTGGGAATGCTTAGCACCACCATCAGCAGTAATTTACTTGATGCAGCCTCCTGGAAAAAGTCGCCTGAGCCGGTTTTTAAGCAGTCGCCAGAGAATGGGGTGTATGCGCCGGGACACAATTCATTTTTCAAATCGCCCAATGGTAAGGAAGATTGGATCCTGTACCACGCCAACTCTAAACCCGGTCAGGGCTGCGGGCATGATCGCTCGCCGCGGGCACAAAAATTTACCTGGAATAAAGATGGTTCGCCAAATTTTGGTATACCTCTGAAAGAGGGAATACCGTTACCAATTCCGGCTGAGTAAAAACTTTTTAAACCTTAAATTTTAACAAATTTCTGCTCAAAAAGAGCGTAAAACAGCTCAAAAATTGATCTAAAAACCTCGATTTTAACACTTTTTAACAAATTACAATGCGGTTTTGATGCGTTTTAAAAACTTTAAAAAGTATTAATTTATTGATTGTCAAATAACTATATACAAAACGGTCAATTTTTGACCTTGTTTTGCTTTAACCAAACAGCCCGGTTATCCTATTTTAAGGTAACCGGGCTGTTGTTTGATACAATATACGAAATTTTCTGGACAGATACGGTGACCCTGTTAAAAGTGTTGTCATCCTGAACGTAGTGAAGGATCTACTATTCAACTTTGTCTCACGCAGAATAGATCCTTCGTTCCTCAGGATGACAAAGAATTATTAAACCCTCCGTTCTTTCAAAACCCCAGTCCGTTTTATTTTTTGACACCCCTATCATTTTTCTATAAAATTTTATCCTTAAACTGGCATGTTTTATATTTAAGCAAGACTATTAATTACTAAACACAGCATCCTTATGAAAATAATTATTGTGGGCGCCAGCGGCACCATTGGTAAAAAAGTAACAGAAGCCCTTCGCGGCGACAATGAGATCATTACCGCGGGCTCCAAAAGCGGCGATATACAGGTAGATATCAGCAGTACCGAATCTATCGAGGCATTTTACAAACAAACAGGCCATTTTGATGCTCTCGTGAGTGTTACCGGCAATGCCTATTTTGGTCCGCTCAAAACCATGACCATCAAAGATTTCGATATCGGTCTGCAAAGCAAAGTACGAGGACAGGTAAACCTGGTATTAATTGGTCAGCATTATATAAACGCAAAAGGATCATTTACGCTTACCTCCGGTATTTTATCAGACGATCCTATTTTGCTTGGCGCCAACCCAAGCGCAGTAAACGGGGCCATTAACTCATTTGTAAAAGCCGCGGCTATTGAACTGGAAAATAATGTACGTATTAACGCTATCAGCGCCGGTGTGGTAGAAGACGCACCAGGCTATTTCCCCTACTTCCCCGGCCATATCCCCGTAACTATGGATAAAGTAACCAACGCCTATTACAAAAGCGTATTTGGCGCATTGACTGGGCAGGTAATACAGGTTTGGTAAAACAAAAAACATGTCATTGCGAGGAGATTGCCGCGTCGTGCCTCCTCGCAATGACATTTATGGTATATATCTCACCATCAATCCTCACTTCTCTCTCCTAAAGTGGGGATATACAGCATTTTTCATTTTAGTTTTAGGTATAAAAAACATAAGTTTGATGTTTGTAAATCCTTTTTAATTTAATGAGCCAGTTAATTGAATCGTCAACTATTCCCGGTTTTATACGCAATGTTGTAGCCAACGTCCATCCAGATAGTCATACTTTTTTAATGCATAAGGTAAAAGATACCTGGGTTGAAATAACCTATAAGCAAGCATTAGAAAAAATTGACGCTATATCGGCCTGGTTCCTTCGCATGGGTGTACAGAAAGGCGACCGTCTTTCGCTCATTATCGAGAACGGTCCGGATTATGTTTACTATGATCAGGCCCTGCAGCAGATAGGCGCCGTAAATACGTCCATCTATCCTACACTTAGCGAAAGTGAGATTGAATACATCCTCAATGATTCGGGTGCTAAAACCATTTTGGTGGGTAATCCCTTTCTGTTAAGGAAAGTTTTAAGGGTTGCTAACAATTGCGAGGCCTTAATCCGCATTATACCGGCTTTTGATGATTTTGAAAAATACAGCGACAAGCTGAGCCTGAATGCAGGCGTGGTTGGCTTTGAGCAGGTGATACAGGAAGGTCTTGGTCTGGTTGAACAATACAAACACGCTATTGCCGCCGCCCGCGAAGCTATTTTAACTACGGATATTTCCTGTTTAATCTATACTTCGGGCACTACGGGTATTCCCAAAGGTGTTATGCTTACGCATCATAACCTTACCCAAAACGTGATCAACAGTTTAATTCAGATCCCGTATATCGAAAAAACAGACCTATTCCTCTCGTTCCTGCCCTTATCGCATGTGTTTGAGCGCACAGCCACTTATCATATTTGCCTTTCGATGGGTTGTACCATAGCCTTTGCACAAAGTTTGGAACTGCTGGCTAAAAACATGGCCGAGGTAAAACCAACCGTATTGTGCTGCGTACCGCGATTGCTGGAACGCATTCATGATAAGGCCATCAAAAACGGCACATCTGCCGGAGGCGTAAAATCAAAAATATTTCTTTGGGCCCTGGAAATAGGCAAAAAATACCGCCTGGTTCAGGAAGCAGGTAAAAAACCTGGACTCATTCTAAAAAATCAACATAAAATTGCCGAAAAGCTGGTATTCAGCAAGATCAAGGAGAAAACCGGCGGTCGGTTAAAGTTCATGGTATCGGGCGGCGGCGCATTGCCACGTAATATCGGCGAGTTTTTTGGCGATCTGGGCATTGTGATACTGGAAGGCTTTGGCCTAACAGAAACATCGCCGGTTATGGCCGTTACCGAATATCACCGGGTAATTTATGGCACCGTTGGTCGTATTATTCCGGGCATTGAGGTCGCTATTCAAAATGTAGAAACACAGCATATTTATACCATACAAACACACGATAACTTTAAGGAAGATCTGGAATCGGAAGAAGGAGAGATTATTGTGCGCGGGCATTGCGTAATGAAAGGCTACTGGAACAAACCCGAGGAGACCGCTACCGTAATTGATAAAGATGGCTGGTTCCATACCGGTGATATCGGCAGATTTTATCGTGGTAACCTGCAAATAACCGACCGGTTGAAGAACATGCTCGTGAATGCCTATGGCAAAAACATATACCCTACCCCGGTTGAGAATACTTACCTCAAAAGCCCTAAAATTGAACAGATATTTTTAGTGGGCGATAAACGTGAATATATTACGGCCATCATCGTACCGTCGCGCGAAACCATGCAGGAAACTTTTGGCTTAAAAGACGCATTTTTTGAGCAGCCAGATGTATTTATTGAAGATAAAGAACTGGTTGACTGGGTAGGTCAGGATTTGCGCAAACTGAGCCACGAACTGGCCAAGTTTGAGCGCATCAAAGCTTTCAAAGTAAAACGCAATCCCTTCAGCATGGACGATGGTGAGATAACCCCCACCATGAAAGCCAAACGCAAAGTGATCGAAAAGAAATACGCCGCAGACATTGACGAAATGTACCTGCAGGAAACAGAAGCTGACTAGACCGCTGATTTTTTTGATTACGCTGATGGCGTTGATGAATTAACCGCTTAATTCTGCACAGGCTATTTCCCTCCCTTGGGAGGGAAATAGCCTGTGATTAGACCGATAATAAGGAGCAAACGCGTGGTATCGACTCACCCCGACATCGCTGCGCTCGTCACCCCTCTCTCCGCTTCGCGCATAGAGGGGATTTTTTATTTCCACTACCCTCTTTCCGCCGCAGGCGAAGAGAGGGTGGTCCAGCGAAGCGTAGACCGGGTGAGTCGACTATACGCCATGCTATTCCTCAACACAGCTTGTTCTGTCTAATCATGGGTTATTACCTTTGGGAGGGGTTTATAAAAGCGCCAAAGCAACCCCTTCCTCCCCTTCCCGAGGGAAGGAATCGCACTATCCCAAGCTTTCCAAAATACTTATCTAATCAAAAGATTCTGTAATCAGCAAAATCAACGCTCAGAAAAAATCAGCGCCATCAACGCCATCAAAAAAAATCAACGGTTTTATTTTACTAACTTTGTTAGCATGAAACGATCCGGGAGTGCCGATATGCCTTTACATTATGGCTATGTGCCGCAATGGCTTGCCGAGCGTATGGCTAAGCTGGGTTTGGCTGTGGTGGAGAATATTGTGCTGGATTATGGCAAGGACGAAGTGCTGCGCCGCCTGAGTGATCCTTTTTGGTTTCAGAGTTTAGGCGCGGTGATGGGGATGGACTGGCACTCGTCGGGCATTACCACTTCGGTAATGGGGGCGCTCAAAAGGGCTATTAATCCGCACAGCCGCGAACTGGGTATTTATATTTGCGGCGGCAAGGGTAAATATTCCAAACAAACCCCGGCCGAATTGATGAAAATCAGCGAAAGCACCGGTTTGGATGGCAATTACCTGGTAAAATGCAGCAAGCTGAGCGCCAAGGTTGATAATACTGCCATACAAGATGGCTTTCAGCTATATCTGCACAATTTTATCCTGAGCGATACCGGTAAATGGGCCGTAGTGCAACAAGGCATGAGCGATGCCAGCGGCACAGCACGCAGGTATCACTGGCATTCGGAACAATTAACCTCTTTTGTTAACGATCCGCATACCTTTATTTACGGGCAAAATCATGGCCCTATCCTCAACCTGACCGACCAACAGGCTGATAGTTCCCGAAATGGTGTAATGCAGATAGCAGGCGAAAATCCAGAGCAAATGCTGCGGGAGATCAACAAACTGGTCATGCCCGGTCATCATTACGTTACGGCTAAAGACGTTGACTTGAAACGGTTAGGCGCCGTGCTGTGGCTGGCCCATGAAAAACAACCGGCCGATTTTGAAGAATTATTGTTATTGCAAGGATTAGGTCCACGAACCTTACAATCATTGGCCCTGGTGAGCGAGGTGATCCATGGTACACCTTCGCGGTTTAAAGATCCCGCCCGATTCTCTTTCGCTCATGGCGGTAAAGATGGTCACCCCTTCCCGGTACCTACCAAAGTTTACGACGAAACTATCGGCACGCTGCAAAACGCCATCTACAAGGCCAAACTGGGTCAATCAGAAAAGAACGAAGCCATCAAGCGCCTGTCCAAAATAGCCGAGAATGCCGAAAAGGATTTTACGCCCAACGCCAATTTTGAGCAAGTGATAGCCCGTGAACGTGAAGATTCCTGGAAGTATGGCGGCCGTACGGTAATGGGGCCGGCCAAACCACCGGTGCAACAACAGCTGAGGTTATTTCAATGCAGCGCTCAAAGTCTTTTCCGACTCTAACCTTGCCCGTAAATCGGGTAATTTGATTTTAGCAAAATCTACCACATTGACATTACTGTTATGCGTGGCCGCCTCAAATAAACTGATTAGCTGTTGCTGTCCGTTAATAATTTCCTGCAAACAGGCCTTATCAAACAGAGTACCATGCATTTTTGTTAACCGGCTTATCATTTGCTGATGTGTGTCGCTTATCGAATCTTCGGAAGTTACAAAGTTATCGGCCTTCATTTTTTTCAGTTCCGCAACCAGCCTGGTATTATCCCCGTTGATCTTTTGAGCAAACTGGATAACCTCCTGATTTTTGGAGTTTGACAGTGGTAAACCCGAAATTTTGATCATGGTAAGCCCTGTTTCTGTTCCGCTATTCAAAAAAGCCAGGCCTTTATCATCTACCAATGGTTTGTTATTATAATTATTGGGGTGCTGATTGCCTGTACAGCCCTGCACCAAAACCAAGGCTATCCATCCTATTAATATTCCTGCTATCTGCTTCATTTACACGCGACTTGTGGTTTACATAAGCTTTAACAAAAATTATTCCTTCTGGTTTAGCAAAGCACCTATAATCAGGCTATCCATCTCAATTGTTACTCATTCAGTTTTTTTATTTTTTTATTGTGTAACCAAAAGGTTTCATTTATATTTGTAACCTAACGGTTTCAAAACTATTAACTATGCTTCAGAGAGACGTTTTTAAGGCCATTGCCGATCCTACCCGACGAGAGATCATCAATTTGATTGCCCACAACAACATGAATTTAAATGCCCTGGCCGATAATTTTAACATTAGTCGACCGGCGGTATCAAAACATATTAAAATATTAACCGAATGCGGTTTACTGGTGATTAAGCAGCAGGGCCGCGAACGTTTTTGTCAGGCGGATCTGCGCCAGCTACAGGAAGTGACAGACTGGGCCGAGCAATACCGCCAATTCTGGATGAAAAAGCTGGATGCCCTGGGCGATTTCCTGGATAAAGAAGGAAGTTAAAAGCTGAACGCTTAAAGCTAAAAATAATTATAAAACCTAAAAATGAGAATTTATGAGCGCACAACCATTTGTGATCGACCGAGTTTACAATGCCCCGCCTGAAAGAGTTTGGCAGGCTATTACTGACAACAGCAAAATGAAGGAATGGTATTTTGATATACCTGATTTTAAACCAGAAGTTGGCTTTGAATTTAGTTTCACCGCCGGAAGCAAAGAAAAAGAATATGTGCACCTGTGCCGGGTAACTGAAGTTATAGAAGGCAAAAAACTATCGCACACCTGGCGATACGAGGGGTATGAGGGTGATTCAGAAGTTACCTGGGAATTGTTTCCTGAAGGGGATAAAACCAGGGTTGTATTAACCCATTCGGGTCTGGAAACTTTCCCTCACTTAAAAGATTTCGGCAGAGAAAGCTTTGCACAGGGATGGACAGATATTGTTGGCCGTATGCTGAAGGAGTATGTAGAGAAGGCATAACAACAGGCGCATGTGATGCGTCTCTACGTTTTATTTTTTGTAGAGACACATTACATGTGTCTCTTACCAGAATATGCCGCAATTCTTATTATCTTCGGATGAACAATTATGCTGAACAACCTTACCAACCATATCAAAAAATTCGTAGAGCTTCATGATGCTGATGTAGAGTTGATCAATTCGGTGATAACGGTAAAACAGATTAAAAAGAAAACCTTTTTGCTGGAGCCTGATCATGTTTGCCGCGAGTTATATTTTGTAAGCAAAGGATGTTTGCGTCTGTATTTCATCAACAAAAAACTCAATGAACAAATAACCCAGTTTGCTATTGAAAACTGGTGGATGAGCGATCACGGTAGCCTGGAAAGCGGCAAACCATCGAGCTACTATATTCAGGCAGTTGAAAATTCCGAAATCGTCAGCATCAGCAAACCCAAACTGGAAGAGCTTTTTGAAAAAGTTCCCACTTTGGAACGCTATTTCCGGATAGTGCAACAGCGCGCTTTCATCGCTTCACAAAAGCGTATCGAATACATTTACAGCATGAGCGATGAAGAACGTTATCGCCATTTCAACAGTCTTTTCCCCGATTTTATACAGCGTATACCACAATATATGCTGGCCTCCTACTTGGGCTTTACGCCGCAGTTTATGAGTAAAATACGGGCCAAAAAAGTTTAATCAACCCTGTTTTTCTTAATCTTGATTCATTTTTTGAGGCTTGTTTTGTCCGGATCTTTGGGTATCACAAAAAACAAAAGAAAATGAAAACAAGAATCTTAATCAAAAAAGCAGATCCTGAAGCATATAAAGCACTAGGCGTTTTAAGCAGCTATGTTGCCAACAGCAGCTTAACCAAAACTCATCAGGAACTCATCAAAATACGTGCATCACAAATAAACGGCTGTGCTTATTGTATAGACGCGCACACCAAAGATGCCCGCAAAAACGGCGAGACCGAACAACGTATCTACGCCCTGAACGCCTGGCGCGAAACGCCTTTCTTTACCGAAGAAGAGCGTGCTATATTGGCCCTGACCGAAGAGGTTACCCTGATACAAAACCACGTATCCGACAAAACCTACGAAGAAGCCGAACGCCTCCTGGGCGAAAAATACCTGGCCCAGGTAATCATGGCCATCATCAACATCAGCGCCTGGAACAGGATAGGTATCGCTACGGGAATGCAGCCTGCTTTGTAACCCTGCCCTATTTTGTCATCCTGAGGAACGAAGGATCTTCTTCAGTATGCTTGTCGTACAATAGATGCTTCACTCCGTTCAGCATGACAAAAAGTTTTTAAACATAAAAAAAGCCGGGTCTTTTTCAAGAACCCGGCTTTTGGATTTGGATTTATAATTCAATTAGAACACACTAATTAGAATACTTGGTCAAATTGGTTAACGGCGTCTTTGCTTTCGAGCACGGAATGGCCCATCAAAAACTCATCAACCTTGCGGGCGGTTTCGCGGCCCTCAGATATAGCCCATACCACCAGTGATTGTCCGCGGCGCATATCGCCGGCGGTAAATACTTTGCTTACGTTGGTACGGTACACACCTTCTTTTGCTTTCACATTTTTACGCTCATCCAACTCGACACCCAACTGTTGGATCAGGCCTTCATGCTGCGGATGTAAAAAGCCCATTGCCAGGAATACACGCTGACAAGGTATTTCGCGTTCAGAACCTTCAATTACATTGAATTTTACCGGGCGACCCAGGAAATCCTGTTCCCACTCTACATCAACTACTTTAAGCGCTCTCAGATTACCTTCAGCATCACCTAAAAACTCAAGCGTGTTTACACCCCAAAAACGCTCAGCGCCTTCTTCGTGCGAGCTGGTGGTTTTCATAACCATTGGATAGGTCGGCCATGGCATATGTTTGGTACGTTGCTCAGGCGGCTGAAACATCACCTCAAATTGTTTGATAGAGCTGGCACCCTGGCGGTTTGATGTACCTACGCAGTCAGAACCGGTGTCGCCACCGCCAATGACTACCACATCTTTACCGGTAACCAGGATATCTTCACCCTGAACCTGGATATCGCTTACCCGTTTGTTTTGCTGTTTCAAAAAGTCCATCGCAAAATGGATGCCTTTTAACTCACGGCCCGGGATATTCAGGTTACGCGGGATGGTTGAACCACCTGCCAGTACCACAGCATCGTGGCTGCGCACCAGTTCATCGGCGGCTACATTAACACCAACTTCGCTGTTGCATTTAAATACAACACCGTCTTTCTCCATCACCTCGATACGGCGCTCTACAACCCATTTTTCCAATTTAAAGTCGGGGATACCATAACGTAAAAGGCCTCCTGGTTTGTCGTCACGTTCGTAAACGGTTACCGCGTGACCAGCCTTGGTTAATTGAGCAGCAGCGGCCAGTCCTGCCGGACCAGAGCCCACCACCGCTACCTTTTTACCGGTTTTAACCAGTGGTGCGGTTTGTTTTACCAGGTTTTTCTGGTAAGCGATCTCGATAATATGTTTTTCAATTTCCTCAATAGCTACAGCGGGTTTGTTAATACCCAGCACACATGCCGACTCACACGGAGCGGGGCATATACGGCCTGTAAACTCAGGGAAATTATTGGTTGACGATAAAATATGGTAAGCCTCTTCCCAGTTTTTACGATACACCGCATCGTTAAACTCCGGAATAATATTACCCAGCGGGCATCCCGAATGGCAAAACGGAATACCGCAATTCATACACCTGGCCGATTGCTGGTTCAGCTTTTCGTCGGTATATAAATTAACAAACTCTTTATAGTTTTTTACGCGTTCAGCAGCGGGGGTCTTGGTTGGCAACTCCCTGTTAAACTCCTGAAATCCTGTTGGTTTTCCCATTGAAATTTAGCCTATTGTTTGATATTGTAATTTCTCTATTGCTTTTTTATACTCTTTCGGATACACTTTTACAAACTGTGTAGATGCTTGCGCCCAATTGCTCAGGATCTGCTGTGCCAGTTTGCTGCCGGTTAAGCTGATGTGCTTGCGTAACAATGCCTGTATTTGTTCCCCATCCTGTGCAGATAGCGGATCAAGGTCAACCATCTCAGTATTGCAGTTTTCGGCAAAAGTACCTTCCGGATTGTATACCCAGGCTATACCACCGCTCATACCCGCTGCAAAATTGCGTCCTGTTTGTCCCAGTATCAGTGCACGGCCACCGGTCATGTATTCGCAACCGTGGTCGCCTATACCTTCCACAACAGTGGTAGCACCAGAGTTACGTACCGCGAAACGCTCGCCTGCCATACCGCCGATGAATACCTCGCCGGATGTAGCGCCGTACAGAGCCACGTTACCGATGATGATATTATCTTTTGGTACAAAGGTGGCATTGCCTGCCGGGTAAATAGCCAGCTGTGCTCCTGATAAACCTTTACCTACATAGTCATTGGCTTCGCCTTCCAGCTCAAAGGATAAACCTTTGGTGGCAAACGCGCCAAAACTTTGACCGGCCGAGCCTTTGAATTTGTAGTTGATAGTATTATCCGGTAATCCTGCCGAACCATATTTTTTAGATACCTCGTTTGATAACAAAGTACCGATGGTACGGTTAACGTTGATCACATCAAACGACGCGAATACAGGCGTTTTATCTTCCAGGGCAGCTTTTGCGCTTTCCACCAGTTTCCAGTCCAGGATATCGGCCATGCCATGATCCTGGCTTTCGCTGTTGTACAGGGTCATGCCTTTGGTATTAGTCACGGGATGCAGGATGCCGGAAAGATCGATCTTTTTAGCTTTCCAGTTATCCAAGTGGTCTTTTACTTTCAAGAACTGAACACGGCCCACCATCTCATTGATGGTACGGAAGCCCAGTTCGGCCATAATCTCACGTAGCTCTTCGGCCATAAACTTAAACAAGTTCACCACATGCTCAGGCTTGCCAGAGAATAGTTTACGCAATTCAGGATCTTGTGTGGCCACACCTACCGGGCAGGTATTCAGGTGACATTTGCGCATCATGATACAGCCGCCGGCAACAAGGGCAGCAGTGGCTACGCCCCATTCTTCGGCACCCATCAGGGCTGCAATAGCCAGGTCACGACCGGTTTTTAACTGACCATCTGTTTGCAGTACCACACGGCTGCGCAGTTTGTTGCGTACCAGGGTTTGGTGAGCCTCTGTTAGTCCAAGCTCCCACGGCAAGCCTGCGTGCTTTACAGAGCTTATTGGTGATGCGCCTGTTCCACCATCATATCCGGCAATCAGAATCACATCGGCATGAGCTTTGGCAACACCCGCAGCAATAGTACCTACGCCTGCTTTTGAAACCAGTTTTACGTTGATACGCGCGGCACGGTTAGCATTCTTTAAGTCGAAGATTAGCTGAGCCAAATCCTCGATAGAATAAATATCGTGGTGCGGTGGCGGAGAGATCAAACCAACACCCGGTGTAGAGTGACGGGTTTTAGCGATCCAGTCGTCCACTTTATGACCGGGTAATTGTCCGCCTTCGCCCGGTTTTGCACCCTGAGCCATTTTTATCTGCAGCTCATCTGCATTAGTCAAATAGTTGGAAGTTACCCCAAAACGTGCCGAAGCAATCTGTTTAATAGCCGAACGCATTGAATCGCCGTTTGGCAATACTTCATAGCGCATTTCGTCTTCACCACCTTCGCCGGTATTACTTTTACCGCCTATACGGTTCATGGCGATGGCCATGGTGCTGTGTGCCTCATGCGAGATAGAACCAAATGACATAGCGCCCGTTGCAAAGCGTTTCATGATGTTTTCGGCCGGTTCAACCTCATCAATGGTGATAGCTTCACGGTGATGGGCAAAGTCAAGCAGGCCACGAATGGTGAAATGCTTTTCGGTTTGCTCGTTAATTACTTTAGCGTAGTTTTTATATACTTCGTAGTCATTAGTACGGGTAGCATGCTGTAATAAGTGTACAGTAGTTGGGTTAAACAAGTGGGCTTCACCACGACGTTTCCACTGATAGATACCACCTTCGGGCAGTAAGTTATCAGCCGCTTTTGCACTAAAACCAATGCGGTGTTTGCAAAGAGCTTCGCGGGCAATTTCATCCAGACCTAAACCGCCTATGCGACTTACAGCACCGCAGAAATAACGATCAACAACAGCTTTGTTCAAACCTAATATTTCAAACACCTGTGATCCGTGGTATGACTGCAAGGTAGAGATTCCCATTTTAGAGAAGATCTTCAGCAAGCCATCGTTTACAGATTTTACATAGTTTTTTTGCAGATACTTGATATCCAGGCTGGTTTCCAGGCTGCCATTGTTTTTGATAGTTTCGATGGTTGACAGGGCCAGGTAAGGATTGATAGCCGTTGCGCCAAAAGCCAGCAAGCAGGCAAAGTGGTGCACTTCCCAGGCATCGCCGGTTTCCACAACCAGGCCTACTGCGCCGCGGCGACCGATCTTAACCAAATGATGGTGAACCGCAGATACCGCCAGTAATGATGGTATAGGAGCGTGCTCAGAATCAACGGCACGATCTGAAAGGATCAATACCTCAAAACCGTCATCAACCGCGTCCTCGGCATAGCGACAAAGTCTGGCTATACCTTTTTCCAGTGAACCCGGCATGCCATCGGCATTAAAATAAGTTTGCAGGGTTTTAGCATGGAACAAACCGGTATCAATACTACGCAGTTTCTCTAACTGGTGATTTTTTAATATCGGGTGTTTTAACACTACGCAATGGCAGTGCATTTTATCTTCATCCAGCAAATTGCCATTGTTACCGATGAAGGTAGCCAAACTCATTACCAAACGCTCACGGATAGGATCTATCGGCGGGTTGGTAACCTGGGCAAAAAATTGTTTAAAATAGCTCGACAGGTGTTGTGGCTTGTCAGACAGGATAGCCAGAGGCACATCCGTACCCATAGAACCTACCGGCTCTTTGCCATCAACCGCCATCGGTTTAATGATGGTGTCGATATCCTCGCGGCTGTAGCCAAACACCTGCTGGTAACGGAACACTGCCGACTCAGACAGGCTGGCAAATGCCAAACGCGGCTCGGCCAGTTCGCCCAGGTTTATTTTATAGTTTTCCAGCCAGCGGCCATATGGTTGTTGTCCGCTGATCTCTTTTTTTATTTCATCGTCGGTAATGATCCTGCCTTTTTCGGTATCAATCAATAGCATTTTACCGGGCTGTAAACGTCCTTTACGTACTACGGTACTTTCGTCAATTGCCAGTGTACCTGCCTCTGAAGCTGCAATTACACGGTTATCATTAGTGATCACATAACGCAACGGGCGCAGACCATTACGGTCAAGCACAGCACCTACCAGTTTACCATCGGTAAAGCTAATAGCGGCAGGGCCATCCCATGGCTCCATTAAAGTGGCGTGGTATTCGTAGAATGCTTTTTTAACCGGATCCATCTGCTCGTTACCGTCCCATGCTTCGGGGATCAGCATCATCATTACATGTGGTAATGAACGGCCGGAGTGCAGTAATATCTCGATGATATTATCCAGACAGGCAGAGTCGGACTGGTTATTGTCGATCACCGGCATAATCATCTCCATTTCTTCGGCGCTGAAATAGGTCGAAGCGTAAGATTTTAAGCCGGAGTAGAACCAGTTTAAGTTACCGGTAAGGGTATTGATCTCGCCGTTATGGGCAATCAGGCGGAATGGTTGCGCCAGTTTCCATGACGGGAATGTATTGGTAGAGAAACGCGAGTGGATCATGGCAAAGCCAGATGCAATACGCGGATCGTTCAGATCTGAATAATATTTACGCAGTTGATAGGTAGTAACCTGCCCTTTATAAACAATGGTTTTACATGATAATGATGTAAAATAAAAATGCTCACCAGCGCCGGGAATAGTTTCGACAATGGTTTTATTAATATACCTTCTTAATATAAACAGTTTACGTTCAAAATCATCGGCATTGGTAATGCTGCCCGGGCGGGCAATAAAAATCTGCTCAACATCCGGTTCGGCCTGGCGGGCGGTTTCGCCAACAGCCATCGAATCGACAGTAAGCTTACGATAGCCTAACTTGATCAAACCCAGCTTTTCGATAGCATTGGTGATCACATTGCGGCATGCTTTCTTTTGTGCCGAATCTTTTGGAAAAAATATCATCCCCACACCATACTCACCGGGTTCAGGCAGGCTGATCTCCAGGTTTGAGCATTCTTCCATGAAAAATTCATGTGGTAATTGTATCAGTATACCTGCGCCGTCGCCGGTTTCAGGATCGCATCCGCAAGCGCCGCGGTGTTCCATGTTTTCCAACATAGTTAGCGCATCGTCAATGATCTGGTAAGATTTATGACCGTTAATATTGGTTATAAATCCTGTTCCGCAGGAGTCGTGTTCAAATTCTGGCCGGTAAAGGCCCTGGTGGCTCTCAGTTTGATTCATCGTAAAATTTAAACCAGTTTTATAAAAAGGGTGTAATCACGAAATTACTAAATCCCACATAAATTATAAAATTATCGGTTATTTTTTAAAATATCTAAAAAATCCATTACCGAAGTAATGTTTATTTAACAAATCGATAACAAAAAATACAGAATATTATGATTAAGAAAATGAAACACGATATTTTACTATTTAGAATCGATATAAAGTTGCACAAACAAAGCAATATTCAGTTATAGCAGCGGTAATTTTTATTATAACAGAATTAAATTTTGTGCAATTTCTCTATGTATCCTATAGGATAATGACTGTTTTTAAATAGTGTACAACTTACATTAACCGATTCGTTATCGACTTACCCCGGCATCGCTGCGCTCGCCGACCCTCTCTTCGCCTGCGGCTGAAAGATGGTGAAAAACTATTTGTCATGCTGAGGAACGAAGCATCTATTTTTGAACTTTTAATCGCAAAATAGATCCTTCACTCCGTTCAGGATGACAAAGAAGCAAGAATCCGAACCCCTCTTTCCAGCGAAGCTGAAGAGAGGGTGGCCGAGCGAAGCAACGGGCGGGTGAGTCGGCGCCGATTAAAGATATGCCTACCTTTTAACCTAAATTTTAGAATTGTTAACTTCGCACAAAATTTAAAACTGATGCCAGCAAAAAATAAAGCCGTTTTTTTAGATCGTGATGGGGTACTTAACCAGGAAATGGGCGACTATGTGCGCCGCCTGGAGGATTTTCATATCCTGGATAATTTTGAAGCCCTGAAAACCCTGCAGGATCGCGGTTATATACTGTTGGTAGCCACTAACCAGGGCGGCCTGGCCAAAGGCTGGTATACCGAAGAAGAACTGGGTAAAATGCACAGCTTGTTAAAGCAAACCTACCACGAGCATGGTGTTGAAATTACTGACTTTTTTTATTGCCCGCACCATCCCCAGTTTACCGGCGATTGCGATTGCCGCAAACCAAAACCGGGTTTATTGTTACAGGGCATCGCCAAATACGATATCGACCCTGCCCTATCGTATTTTATAGGTGACCGTGAGCGTGATGTAGAAGCCGGGACAGCCGCCGGTGTTAAAGGTATATTAATAGACAGCGACCAGCCGATTAGTACGGTGCTGGATCAAATTGCTTAAATAATTAATCAAAGTATGTCATTGCGAGGAGGAACGACGAAGCAATCTCCTCGCATGCACAAACGCGAGGAGATTGCCACGCTTCGCTCGCAATGACATAAAGGAAGAGCGAGGGTTGTCAAAAAAGCTGTATAACCTAAAACATTTTCGCTCTATACAACTTTTACCACTATTAACCAGTAAAACATCACATGCAACTCAACCGCTACCTGAAGAACTATGATACTTTTATAGCCGCGCTGCTAGGATTTTTTGCTGTGCGTATATTTTGTAGTTATAGCGGTATAGGCATCTCGCCCGATTCAATCATGTATGTGAGCGCCGCCCGGAGTTTAAACACCAACGGTACACTACAAACATTTAATCATCTGCCCATAGTTGATTTCCCGGTATTCTACCCTATTTTTCTGGGTATTATCAAATTCATCACCCGTATTGATCCGGTTATTTTCGGGTCGATATTAAATGGGCTGATGTTTGCCACCTTAATATATTTTAGCGGGTGGATCATGCATCGTTTTGTACCCACATCTCACGTTTACAAATGGCTGATGCTGGTGGCTATTATACTGAGCCCGGCCTTGTTGCAGGTATACTCCTATTTATGGTCGGAGACTTTATTTATTCTCGAAACCTTAATCTTTCTGGTAGCTTTCAGGCAATATCTTTTAAAACATACGCTTAAACCATTACTGGTAGCCGCTATTATTGCCGCTATCAGCTGTATTACCCGTTATGCCGCCGTTACCATTGTAGGCACCGGTGGCTTATTGTTATTGTTAGACAGGGTACTGCCGCTTAAAAAGAAAATCGTACATATTATGATATACGGCTTTGTTTGTATATCGCTGCTGGTAGGCAATCTGTTGTTCAACGCGTTTATGTCGGGCACTACAACCGGACCGCGCGAGCCTTCTATTACCTCCTTTGGTAAAAACCTGTACTATTTTGGTACCGTAATGTGCGATTGGATGGGCTTTACCCCCAATCAGTACTACCTGGCTACGCCGATTGCCATCATCATGCTGCTGGGCTTTATAGCGGCACTGGCTTACAATTACTATCGCCGCAAACTGGATAGCTTTGAGAATCTGGCCATTACCTTTGCTTTGGTTTATGGTCTGTTCATTATCGTATCTTCTACTCTTTCGCGTTACGAACGCATCAATCACCGTTTGCTAGCACCCATTTTTATTCCGGCGCTTTGGGGTTATACCAGTTGGGGCTTGCTTATTTTGAAGAAGATTAGCAGTATAACAACCCGCAGAATAGTAGCCGCCTTGTTTATAGTATTAATGCTGGGCTTTGTAACCAAGGAGTTTTTGATTGATAAAGCCCGCTACAGCGACCAGATAGCCGACCAATATGGCAACCCGGGCTATACCGACAATAGCTGGATCGAATCGCCTTTTGCGGCTTATTTGAAACATATTGATAAAAGCATGTTTAAGCCAAAGGTTACCATTTACACTGATGCGCATGAAGCGGTTTATTTCTTTTCGGGCATGTCGTCGTACCTGGTGCCGCACCGCTTCTTCAAAAAAGACATTGCCAGTTTCTATAAAAAGAAACATTTCTACCTCATCTGGTTCAACGTACTCGAAAACCCCGAACTCATCAACCTAAAAGATATTCAAAAAGTAAAATCGCTGAAGCTGATCAAGGATTTTGGTGCTGAAGGCGGTATTTATGAGTACGAGGAGCAATAAAAAGATCAAAATTTAAAACGATCAGCCATATAAAATTTACAGAATTGTAAAATAGCTAAGATTTTGAACCATTTATTTTGATAATTTCAAAATTTAGCAAATTCTGATTCAAACATTTTGATTTAAAAAACATCTGTCTATATTTGCGACAGCTAATCCATAGTTTTACTATATAAAAATGAACGGCATCGCACTACATCATCTTCATCTGCATCACCACCATGTGGTGATCAGC
>JACXTT010000607.1_pt1 | contig 61673 bp, 63 predicted proteins | sample 9270951 | NCBI WGS metagenome assembly JACXTT01 (sample SAMN15532306, study PRJNA645909) | rock metagenome | isolation source: weathered quartz diorite | place: Puerto Rico | collected 2017-06-21
GCGCGCGCGCTCGCGCGCGTGACGCCAGCGACCGACGCCGGCGGGCTGCCGCCGTGCGCGGGGATGACCGCGATCGGCACCCCCGGCGCGAGCTCCGTCATGCGCGCCCGCGCGTCCTCGCTGTGTACCACGATGGCTCGGCTCGCTCGGGCCACGTGCCCCGAGAGGGGGAAGACGAACTTCTCGAACTCGGTCGCCACGCGCCGCTCCCGGAGGCCGGCGAGGCGAGTTCCGACCACGCCGTATTCCGATTCCAGGATCCTGCGGTACGTCGCGACGTCGCGTCGCTGCTCGATCGTGACCGCCGCGAGCAGGTGGTGCATGACGAAGTCGTGGAACACGGCGATCCCGGGCTCGGCCATCGCCGCGCGGTAGACGAACTCGTGGAACGGGTTGTTGCCGAGGTGATAGACGCGAGCGTCGGCGCCGTCCTCCTTCGCGAAGCGCTCGGGCGGAACCACGGGCACGCCCTCCGGCGCTCGCACGGACCGAAAGCGCCGGGGGTGCGGGCAGACGGCGACGACGTCGGCCGAGGAGGCCACGAGCGGGAGCAGCTCGAACGAGTAATCGGCGATCCCGGTCGCCATCGGGGGAAGCGGGCTGAACCAGGCCAGTCGCACGGATCAGCGAAGCGCGCTGGTCGAGGAGGTGAGCGCCTCGACGCTCGCGCGCAGGGCCGCGACCTCGTCCCGGAGCTTCGCGAGCTCCTGGCCGTGTCGTGTCGACACGCCCTGGATCCTGCGGTCGAGCTCCTGCAAGATCAGGTCCATCCGGTCGAGCACGTCCTTCACCAGGCCCTCGTAGAACCCCTGCCGCGCGGCGGCCAGCCGGCCCTCCAACTCATCGGTGTCGAGCCGCGTCTGGCGCTCGAGCAACTCTTCGGAAAGCGACCGCAGGTAGCCGCGGAGCGCGCGCCGCCGCCGGTACCACTGGATGAACCACTGCGGCAGGATCTTCTTCGCGAGGGCTCGCACGGCTCAGCACAGCTTAGCGCACGGGACTCCGGGGGTCGGCCTGTAGACTTGGCCGAAACCCATGGCGACCAGCACGTATCCACACGAACGCGGCGCGCCCACGCCCATCGTTCGCACCTCCGAGCCGCCCCGATTCCACCTGGTGGGTCGGATCCGCGAGCTCGCCCGCACGCGCGAGATCCTCGGGAACCTCGTCCGCAAGGAAGTCAAGGTGAAGTACAAGTCCTCGGTCCTGGGCGTGGCGTGGTCGATGCTGAACCCGATCCTGTACCTCGCGGTGTTCACGCTCGTCTTCAGCGTCGTGCTTCCCGCCTCAGTGCCGAACTTCCCCGTCTACCTGCTCTCGGGCCTGCTCGCCTGGAATCTTTTCGCGACGTCGCTCTCGCTCGCGTCGCGCTCGATCGTGGACAACGCGAACCTGGTGACGAAGGTGTATTTCCCGCGCGAGATCCTCCCGCTCGCGTCGGAGGGCTCGGCCCTCGTCGACTTCGCGCTACAGGGCCTGGTGCTCGCGATCTTCATGGTGGCACTTCGGTACTCGTTCGCCGGCGCGAACCTCTTGCTGCTCCCCCTTGCGATGTTCGCGCTGCTCGTCTTCACGGCGGCGCTCGCGTTCTGGGTCGCGGGCCTGAACGTCCGATATCGCGATACGCAGCACCTGCTGGGACTCGCCCTCCTCGCGTGGTTCTGGCTCACGCCGGTCGTCTATCCCGGCTGGCTCGTGTACCGGAAGCTCGCGCTCGGGGCCCATCCCTGGCTCTTCAAGCTGTACCTCCTGAACCCTCTGGCGGACATCGTCTTCGGCTTCCAACGCGCGCTCTACGCGCACGTGCAGCCGCACGGCGCGACGCAGCCCGTGCTCATCCCCGTGAGCGTCGGGTGGCTCGCGCTGGTGCTCGTCGCCGTGTCGGTCGGCTCCCTGGTCCTCCTCTGGCTCGCGTGGCGAACGTTCTTCCACCTCTCCGGGGACTTCGCCGAGGAGCTCTGAGCCTTGGTGGCCGCCGCGATCTCGATCGATGGCATCGGCAAGCGCTTCCGCCTCTATCACGAGCGCCCCGACTCGCTGAAGGAGCGGGTGATCCACTTCCGCATGAAGGCCGAGGAGCTGTGGGCACTGAAGGGCGTCTCGGTCGACGTGGCCGAGGGTGAGACGCTGGGCCTGATCGGCCCGAACGGATCCGGCAAGACCACGCTCCTCAAGATCGTCGCGGGGATCCTCCGCCCGACGCAGGGACGCGTGACCACGCGCGGGCGGATCGCGGCCCTCCTCGCGCTCGCGGCCGGCTTCCATCCTGAACTCACGGGTCGGGAGAACGTGTACCTGAACGCCTCGATCCTGGGCCTCCCGCGTCGCGAGATCGACCGGCGGTTCGACGACATCGTCGCGTTCGCGGAGCTCGAGGAGTTCGTCGACAACCAGGTGAAGTTCTACTCCTCGGGGATGTACGTGCGTCTGGGGTTCGCCGTCGCTGTGCACGTCGACCCCGCGATCCTGCTGGTGGACGAGGTGCTCGCCGTCGGCGACATCGCGTTCCAGGCGAAGTGCCTCGAGCGGATCCGAGCCTTCCAGCAGGAGGGCCGAACGATCGTGTTCGTGACCCACGCGCCCGACCTGGTCCTGCGCGTGTGCGACCGTGTGGTCCTGCTCGATCACGGCAAGGTCCTCGACGAGGGCGAGCCGCGGGAGGTCGTGCGCGACTTCCGCCGGCTGATGAGCCGCCAGTCGGTTGCCTACGGCTGGGACGAGGGGACCAAGGAGATCGAGATCGTGTCCGCCGAGATCTTCGGCCCCGACGGCTCGGGTTCCGAGATCTTCGCGCCGGGCGACGAGCTCGTGATCCAGATGGACCTGAAGGCCTCGACGGCGGTCGATGACCCGATCATCTCCTTCGCCCTGCACGACGAGAACAACGCGTTCGTGTTCGGCACGAACAGCGGCTGGCGGATCGGCCCGATCGCCTTCACCGAGGGCAAGTACCGGGCGCAGTTCGTGCTGCGGAGCCTTCCGTTCGTCGAGGGCCGCTACTACGTGACGCTCGGCGTGCACTCGCGCGACTCCACACGCGTGTACCACCTCCAGGAGCAGCGATACGCCTTCGACGTGATCAAGGGCGAGGAGAATCCGGGCGCTGTGTTCATCCCCGTCGCGTGCAAGGTGGAACGGCTCTGAGGATCCTGCTCGTCTCCTCGTATCCGCCGCGGCACTGCGGCGTCGGCTCGTACGCGCACGGGCAGGCCGCGCGCCTGCGCGACGATGGCCACGAGGTCACCGTCCTCTCGCCTCCGGACGGCGAGGGAGACGTGCGGGTACCGTTCGGGAGCGGGCGGCCGTTCCTCCGGGCCGCGCGGATCGGGGGGCGGTTCGACCGCATCGTGGTGCAGTTCCAGCCGAGCCTCTACTTCCCCCCGCGTCGCCCCGTGGCGAAGGTCTTCGCGTCGGCAGGGCTGCTCGGACTCGCGGTCGCGCGAGCCCGGCGGCTCGACCTCGTCGTCCACGAGGCCGATCCGCCGAAACGCTGGCGCCCGGACTATCTCCTCCTCGCCTGGGCCTTCGCACAGGCGGGCCGTGTGTCGTTCCACACGCGGGCCGAATGGCAGGCGCTGGAGCGCGACTATCACATCCGCGTGCGGGGGGCCGTCATCGACCATCGCGTCGAATCCGGCCCGCGCACGGACCGCGACGAGGCGCGCCGGCGCCTCGACGTCGAACCGGGCGACGGTCCCGTGTTCGTCTGCGCCGGGTTCCTGCAGCCGTCGAAGGGGTTCGACCGCGCCGTGGAGGCCATGGCCGCCAACGGATCCACGGGCGCGAGACTGTATATCGTTGGCTCCATCCGGGAGGACACGGCCGAGAACCGGGACTTCGTGCGGGCCCTCCGCGAGCGCGCGCGCGAGGTCCCCGGCGTCACGGTCGAGGAGCGCTTCCTCCCGGACGACGAGTTCGACCTGTGGGTGTCGGCGGCCGACTGGCTGGTGATCCCCTACCGTCGATCGTGGTCCTCCGGGATGCTCGCCCGCGCGCACGCCCTCGGGGTCCCCGCGATCGTGACGGCGGTGGGGGGGCTCGCCGAGCAGGCGGGAGCGGGAGACGTGGTGGTGGACGACGACGAGGGCCTTCGGCGCGCCTTCCGTCAGGCGAGCCGAGAGGCCCCGCGGTGAGCGAGCGCCTCGCGACGAAAGGACGAACCTTGCTCTACGTGTCGATCTTGGTCTCGGTGCTCCTCGCCGCCACCGCGCAGATCCTGCTCAAACATGGGATGACGCAGGTGACGAACCACGGCGCCGTCCCGCTCGCGCTGGACCGGCCGGTCGCGACCCTCCGCCGCGTGACCTCGAACGCCTCGGTGTGGCTCGGCCTGCTCACGTTCGTCGTCTCGGCGGCGGTGTGGATCGTCGTCCTCTCGAGGGTCTCGCTCTCGTTCGCGTACCCGTTCGTCTCGCTCACCTACATCGTGATCCTGCTCTTCGACGGGCTGATCCTGCACGAGACCGTCTCCGGGCTGCGGTGGGCCGGGGTCGCGTGCATCGTCGCCGGGATCCTGCTCGTCTCCCGCACCCACCAGAGCGCATGACCGAGCTCGCCGTGGTGATCGTCAACATGAACGCTGGCGAGGACATCCTGCGTTGCGTCGGCTCGGTCCTGGACTCGGCCGGGGACATCCGGCTCGAGGTCGTCGTCGTCGACAACGACTCGCACGACGGGAGCGAGGCGAGGGTCGTCCAGGCACGTCCGCAGGTCCGGCTCATCAAGAACCGGTCGAACCGAGGATTCCCCGCCGCGGCGAACCAGGGGATGCTCGCGACGACCTCGGAGTTCGTGCTGCTCATCAACCCCGACGCGGAGGTGACGGCGGGGACGCTCGAGGGGTTCCTCAAGGTCGCCCACGACCATCCGGGCGCCGGGGCGATCGGGGCGCTCACGCGCGACCCGGATGGGACCGTGTACCCCTCCGCCCGGATGGTGCCGTCCATGGGGCAGGGCCTGGCCCACATCGTGCTCGCGCCGTTCTGGCCGGACAACCCCTGGTCGCGCGCGTACCGGATCGCGGGGTGGGACCGAACGGCCGAGCGCCGGGTGGACTGGGTGTCGGGCTCCTCGATGCTCCTTCGACGCGCGGCGCTCGACGCCGTCGGGATCTTCGACGAGCGGTTCTTCATGTACGTGGAGGACATGGACCTCTGCACGCGCATGCGCGCGGCCGGCTGGGAGGTCTGGTTCTCGCCCGAGCTCGAGATCACCCACGTCGGCGGCACCGCGACCGCCGGCAAGCGCCGGATGACGCTCGAGCATTCGAAGAGCGCGTACGAGTACTTCGTGAAGCATCATCCGTCGGGGCCGGCCAGGGCGCTGAGGCCGTTCGTCTGGACCGTCCTTCGCTCGCGCGCCGCCGCCGTGTCCCGGCTGCGGGGCGAACGCTAGCCGCGGGCGCGCCGCTGGCCATGCAGGCGATCGTGCTCGTCGGCGGCGAGGGGACGCGCATGCGCCCCCTTACGCGCACGATCCCCAAGCCGCTCCTCCCGCTCGTCGATCGCCCCTTCCTGCAGCGATTGCTGGAGCACCTCGCGCGGCATGGGGTCGAAGAGGCCATCCTGTCCTCCCCGTATCTGGAAGAGGCGTTCGGGTCGTTCCTGCGCGAATGGTCGGCCGTTCCGCGGGTCCAATGGGTGACCGAGCCGGACCCGCTCGGGACCGGGGGTGCGGTCGCGAACGCGGCGCGCGCGGTCGGCGAGACCTTCCTGGTCTGCAACGGGGACATCCTCACCGACCTCGACGTCACGGGGCTCGTCGCCGCGCATCGCGCCGCCGGGGCCGTCGCGACGATCGCGCTTACGTCCGTCGAGGACGCTCGGCCGTTTGGCCTGGTCGAGCTGGACGCGCGACGGCGAGTGCTCGCGTTTCGCGAGAAGCCGGCCGATCCCGTCCCGGGACTGGTGAACGCGGGCACCTATGTCCTCGAGCCCGACGCCCTTCGCGACGTGGCCACCGGGCGACCGACCTCGATCGAGCGTGACGTGTTCCCCAGGCTCATCGCGAGCGGCCGGATGGTGCTCGGGTTCCCATCGGCGTCCTACTGGATCGATGTGGGCACGCCGGAGAACTACCTGCGGGCCACGTTCGATGTCCTCGGAGGAAGGATCGAAGGGCTGACCTACGCGCGCCCGTACGTGGACCCCACGTCCGTGGTGGACGTCGGTTCGACGATCGGTCCGCTCGTCGTCGTCGGCCCGTCCGCGCGCATCGCCTCGGGCGCGACGGTCGAGGACGCGGTGCTCATGGAGGGGTCGACCGTCGAGGCCGGGGCGACGGTGCGTGGCTCGATCCTGGGGCCTCAGGCCGTCGTCGGTGCCGAGGCCCAGCTCGAGGGCGCGGTCCTCGCCGAGCGCGCACACGTGCCCGACGGCCTCACCGCGACCGGCGCGCGCGTCGAGCCGGGGGGAACGCTCCAGGCCTGAACGTCAGATCGGGAGGTACTTCTCCGGGGCGTCCCCCCGGTACGCCCAGAACTGATAGAGGTCGAACCGGTAGGCGTGGACGAACGCGAATGCGACCGCGAGGCTCGGGCGGTCGCAGAGCTGCAGGTGGTGCCACGCGACGATCGCCATCGTGCTGCCCGCGGGGAGCGCGCCGGCCGTCCCCTCCTGCGGGTAGCTGTAGGGGGCGACGATGACGTGGTTGCGCTCGGTTCTCTCCCCGAAGAACGCCTGGATCGCCGCGAGCTCCGACCCGGCCGCCGCCGCGGGGTCGTACCAGACGATCACCCCCGAGTGCTCGAGCGCATGGATCGCGGCGCCCATCGACGGCGGGGTCGCGTACACACCGGCGTCGAGCGGCACGGGATCGTGCGGGCCCGAGGCCGGGGGGGTCGATGGGTAGCTGGAGAGCGCGGGCAGCACCGGGAACGGCGATCCGATGCCGACGTGCGTGCGATCGTCCCCGCCGGGATAGGGCGGCACGACGGTGACGCCGGTGCACCCGGCAGCACGCGCGTCGGCCGGGGCGGCGGCGAGGAGCACCCGTTCTCGCCCGTTCGGCTGATGGACCCGAAGGTCGATCGCGGTCGCGCTCGCTGCGACGCCGATGACGGCGGCGACGACGATCAGAGCTCGCCGGCGTCGTCCTCGCCGCGCCGCTGCCTCGCGTTCACGCGCTGCCTGGATCGCCCGTGAACGATCCCGTCGCTGGCGCGCGGGCTCGCGGGGCGTCAAATCGGGGCGCCCAGCTCCGGCGCGTCGCCCCGGTACGAGGCCGACGCGCCCTGGCCAGTGAGGACCCGGTAATGCGCAACGAAGTCCTTCACCACCGCGAGGCTCAGCTTGTCGCAGGCCATCCGGTGATGCCACGCGACGAGCGCCATCTGCGTGCCGGCCGGGAGCGCCCCCTGCGCGCCCTGGTCGGGGTAGCTGTACGGGGCGACGATGACGTGATCGTTGTTCGCGGTGATCCGGTAGAAGTCCTGGATGTCGGCGAGCGCCGAACTGGTGGTACCCGGCCGGTACCACACGATCACCGAGGCGTGCTCGAGCGCATGGATCGTCTTGTAGATCGGCGGCGGGTCCGTGTACACGCCTGCGGGTTCCGGCGTCGGGTCGTGCGGTCCGGAGACCGGCGGCACGGACTGATACGACGAGAGCGGGGGAGGCGTCGCCACCGTGCTCTCCTGTCCGCCGATGTGGGCCCGGTCATCGCTCGAGGGGTTGTAGGGACTGATCACCCGCACCGAGCCACAGCCGGCGGCCTTGGCCGCCGAGGGGCGGAGGGCGATGAACGCGACGATGCCCCCTGCCACGACGACGAACGCGACGACCAGGCTCACGACCCGATACGCGCGTCGGCGCGACATCTTCCGTCGGAGCGCCTCGCGCTGGCGGCGTGCCTCGTCCTTCCGAGCCTGACGGTTCGGGCCGCCCGGCGTCGCCGGAGCGACCGACGGCTTTGGTGGTGTCGAGGCTCCCACCGGCCGGGAGGCCGTGCGCTTTCGTCTGCGTGCCATCCGCTCCTCACTCGTTCGTGTCGGTGCGGCCCCCCAGGATACGGGAACTCCCTGGGACCGAGAGGTCGTCCGGCCGATTCACGTTGGTCGCGAAGCGTCCGGTGGTGTCGGCAGCTCGCCAGGAGGATTCGGGGACGTCGCGCCGGCGCAAGGCCTGGAGCACGACGCGGAGCTCCAGCCGTCGCGCACGGAGAGCCGCGCGGAGGGCCGGAAGCGACGATCGCGCGTACACGGCGTGCAGCGGCTCGAGGTTCCCGCCCACGACGGGCACGATGGCGTCGTCCTCGGCGTGCAGCGCGGCCAGCAGCCGGAAGATCGACGGGCTCACGAACGGCATGTCGGTCGCGACGACGGCGATCAGGTCATGGGGAGATGCCGCCACGCCTGCCACGATGCCACCCAGCGGGCCGGCCTGCTCCGATGCGTCGGCCACCTCCGCGTAGCCGAGGTCACCGAGCCGGCCGGGCCGGCCCGGCGCGAGCAGGACGGGGTGGGCGACCTCGCTCAGCCGCCGTGCGACCCGCAGGACGAGCGGTTCGCCCTCGAACTCGACGAGCGCCTTGTCACGCCCCATGCGCCGTCCGGCCCCACCGCAGAGGACGAGCCCCGCGAGCGGCGGCGCGGGCGGGCGGGGCGAGGTCACGGGATCTCGCGGAGGAACTGGGTTGGATCGATCGGCGGCCGCTCGGGGATGGAGCCGGTGGGAGGTAGCCCGACCGCGACCGAACCGAGGGGGATCCACTCGTCATCCAACCCCAGGGCCTCGCGTGTCTCCTCCTTGCAGAAGAGCGTCGAGGAGACCCAGCACGACGCGAGCCCCTGCGCGTGCAGGGCGAGGAGGAGGTTCTGGATCGCCGCGCCGCCCGAGAGCAGGAACATCTCGCGCTCCGCACTTGAGCGCTCGAGGTCCCGGTAGGCGTGCGCGCGATGCAATCGAATGCACGGGACGACGAGCAGCGGCGCGTCACCGATCAGCGCGTCCGAGGCGAGCCGCCGCCGTTCGATGACAGCCGGAGAGGTGCCGTCCCTCGCGAGATCGGCGGCCCATGCCTCGGCCATCGCCTCGAGCAGCCGCCGCCTGGCGGGGCCGGGCCGAAGGACGACGAAGAGCCAGGGCCGGGAGTGATGGGGAGCCGGCGCGGTACAGGCGGCCGCCACGGCTTCACGCACGGCCGACTCGGACACCGGGTCGGATCCGAACGAACGGATCGACCTTCGGGCATGGATCGCCTGCAGGGGCGATTCGCGGAAGAGGTCCTCCTCGGGCGGCCGGATGATCTCGGACGCCGGGAGCGGCGGGTCCTCCGCGTGGACCCCTCGGACCACCGCGGCGGGGACGCCCTCGGCCTTGCCCATGGCGAGCCCGCTCGCCGCCGCGACCTCGTCGGCCAGCGCCACGACCGTCGCCTCGAGGAACCGCCCCGTCGCGTCCTTCGTTCCGCGGAGGTCGACGAGGGACGCGAGGCCGGCGCAGCCGATCGCGACGTTCACGACGCCTCGTCGCCAGGCGCGCCCGAACGTGTCCGTGACGATGACGGCGATCTCGGCTCCCGATGACGCCCGAAGACGTTCCCGGATGCGCGCGGCGCTCGCGTCGGGGTCCTGGGGCAGGAGGGTGAGGAAGCCTTCGGCCACGTTGGAGGCGTCCACGCCCGCATTCGCGCAGACGAACCCGTGCTTCGTCTCGGCCACCACCAGGTCGTCCCGGCGCGCGACAATTCGCCGGGTCTCGGCGGTCACCCACCCCGATTTGCCGTCGGGACCCTCCGGCACCACCCTGCCCTCGGCCTTGGAGACGATCTTCTGCGTCACGGCGAGGACGTCGCCGTCCTGCATGACGATGCCGCTCTCGGCCAGGCCGGCGCGGAGCGTCTCGGCGAGGTCGTCGCCCGGACGGACCTCCCCGACGCCGAGGACCGGCAGAACCCGCACGTCCACTAGTGCGCCTCCGTCGCTATCGGCTGTGCGAGGTTCGCCAGGGCGACGCCGATCGCGGTCTGGGCAACGCTCCTGGCGGCGTCATCGTCCACCATGATCGTGTCGACGATGGCCACGGGGCGCCGTCCGATCGCGTCCGACACGCTTGGCGCAAGGTCGCGGTCGACCTCGTCCATGACGAAGGCCCCGAGCAACTCGTGGTAGTGACGGGCGACGCCCAGAGCCGAGACCTCTTCACCAGCTGCTTGCATGAGCTTGTCCGCCATCCCCCGGACGGGGGCGCCGCCGAGGATCGGCGAGACGGCGACCACGCGTTCGCGCGCGGCCCGCACCGCGTCGCGGATCCCCGGGACCGCGAGGATCGGATCGATCGAGGCGATCGGGTTCGATGGGCAGATCACGACGTGATCCGCTTCGGCGATGGCCGCGAGGATCCCGGGCGCGGGCCGCGCGGCCTCGGCGCCCACATACCGGACCGCCCGGACGTCATCCTTGGCCTCGCGCGCCACCCAGTACTCCTGGAAGTGCAGGTCCCGCTCGAGTCCGGAGTCGTCGACGACGGCCAGCCGCGTGGTCACCGGGTCGTCGGTCATCGGAAGCAGGCGGCTCGCGACGCCGAACCGGCGCGCCAGCTCCGCGGTCGCCTCCGTCAGGGTCAGCCCATCGCGCAGGAGCCGCGCGCGGATGAGATGCGTGGCGAGGTCGAGGTCGCCCAGCCCGAACCACGCGCCGTCCGCGCCCAGGCGCCGGAGCTCCGTCGTCGCGCGGAAGGTCTCATCCGCGCGCCCCCACCCCCGCTCGCGGTCCATGGTCCCGGCCAGCCAGTAGAGCACCGAATCCAGGTCCGGCGAGACGCGGAGCCCGTGCACGCCCAGGTCGTCGCCGGTGTTGACCACGACCGTGACGTCCTCGGGCGGCACGACGCGGACCAGGCCGCGCAGGAACTTCCCCGCGCCGATCCCGCCCGCCAAGGCGACCACGCCCACGCGCATATCTTCCCGCGTCCCCGCAACCGTGTGGTTTGCCCGAAGTGACGAACGCCCGTACATTCGAACGAGATGCGCGACATCGGCCACCAGCTCCGGCGAGCCCTCGCCCGGTCGCGCGCCGGGTCCCCGTTGACGCTCGACGAGGCCGAGGCGTTGCTGTCCGCCCGGGGGCAGGACCTCGAGCAGCTCTGCGAGGTCGCGGGGCGCCTGCGCGAGCTCGGCCACGGACGAACGATCACCTACTCCCGCAAGGTCTTCGTCCCGCTCACCATGCTCTGCCGCGACCATTGCCACTACTGCACGTTCGCGAAGCCGCCGGCGAAGCTGGATCGCCCCTTCCTGACGCCGGAGGAGGTCGTGGCGATCGCCGACGCCGGCCGGCGGCGAGGGTGCAAGGAGGCGTTGTTCACGCTCGGCGACCGCCCCGAGGAGCGATACCCGATCGCCCGGGCCTGGCTCGCCGAGCGCGGCTATGACTCGACCCTTGACTATCTGCGGAGCGTCGCGATCCGCGTGATCGAAGAGACGGGCCTGCTTCCGCACCTCAACCCCGGCGTGATGAGCTGGGAGGAGATGGCTCGACTGAAGCACGTGAGCGCCTCCATGGGGATCATGCTCGAGACGTCGTCGCCACGCCTCTCCGAGCGTGGCGGGCCGCACTTCGGCTCGCCCGACAAGGTCCCCGCCGTACGGCTGCGCACCATCGAGGATGCCGGGCGACTCTCGATCCCGTTCACGAGCGGCATCCTGGTGGGGATCGGCGAGACGCTCCGCGAGCGTGCCGCGTCGATCCTCGCGATCCGAGAGGTCGCGCGCAGGCACCGCCACGTGCAGGAGGTGATCGTCCAGAACTTCCGCGCAAAGCCGGGCACGGCCATGCGCGACTCGCCCGAGCCCTCGCACGAGGAGTTCCTCGCGACGATCGCGACCGCCCGCATCCTGCTCGGGCCACGGATGAACCTGCAGGCGCCGCCCAACCTGTCGGATCCCGACTACCCACGGCTGCTCGACGCGGGGATCAACGACTGGGGCGGGGTGTCGCCCGTCACGATCGACCACGTGAACCCGGAGGCGCCGTGGCCGAAGCTCTCGGCGCTCGAGCGGCACACGGCCGCGCGCGGCTTCACGCTTCGCGAGCGCCTGGCGGTCTACCCCGAGTACGCCACGAAGCCCGATCCCTGGATCGCGGGCCGGATGCAGGAGCCCGTGCGCCGGCTCACGGGATCCGACGGGCTCGCGGTGGAAGGTCAGCTGCCCGAGCCGACGCCGTGGCAGGAGCCGGATGTGCGGTGGAAGCCCCGCATCATCTCGCTCACGTTCGCCAAGGCGCACGGCGCGGGGCTTCGGGTGGATGCCGACGACGTCTACGGCGACTTCGACGAGCTGCGCGTGACGAAAGCCTGGGCGACGCGTTCGCGCGTCGAGCCCGAGCGCCTGGATGACGAGGTCCGCCGGGCCCTGCGAACCGCCGCGTCCGGATCGGGGGCGGCGCTGACCGACGACCAGGCGCTGGCGCTCTTCCAGGCCGAGGGCGACGCGCTCGAGGCGCTCTGCTCGGTCGCCGACGAGCTCCGGCGCGAGCGGGTCGGCGACGAGGTCACGTACGTGGTCAACCGCAACATCAACTTCACCAACGTGTGCTACACGGGATGCCGCTTCTGTGCCTTCGCGCAGCGCGAGGTCGACGCCGAGAGCTACACCCTCTCCCTGGACGAGGTCGCCGACCGCGCCCAGGAGGCGTGGGACTACGGCGCGACCGAGGTCTGCATCCAGGGAGGGTTGCACCCGAGCCTCCCCGGCGACTTCTACTTCCGGATCCTCGACGCGATCAAGGCGCGTACGCCCGATCTCCACATCCACGCCTTCAGCCCGATGGAGGTCGTGAACGGGTCGGCCCGCCTCGGGATCTCCTTCCGCGAGTTCCTCCAGGAGTGCCGGGCGCGCGGACTGGGCACGATCCCTGGGACCGCCGCCGAGATCCTCGACGACGACGTCCGGTGGGTCCTCACGAAGGGGAAGCTCCCGGCCGACACGTGGGAGGAGATCGTCTCGACCGCGCACGAGCTGGGGATCCGCTCGTCCTCCACGATCATGTACGGGCACGTCGACGCCCCGCCGCACTGGGTCGCCCACATCCGCAGGATCGGCTCCATCCAGCGGCGCACCGGCGGCTTCACGGAGTTCGTCCCGCTTCCGTTCGTCTGGCAGAACTCGCCGCTCTACCTGGCCGGCAAGGCCCGGCCGGGGCCCACGCTCGAGGAGAACCGGCGGATGCACGCGGTGGCGCGGATCCTCCTGGACGGGCTCGTGCCGAACATCCAGGTCTCGTGGGTCAAGATGGGGATGGACTACTGCCGAAGGATCCTGCAGGGGGGAGCGAACGACTTCGGCGGGACGTTGATGGAGGAGACCATCTCGCGGATGGCGGGCGCAGAGTGGGGGATCCGCAAGGAGCCCGAGGAGTTCATCGATGCGATCGAGGCGATGGGGCGCATCCCCGCCGAGCGAACGACGACGTACGGACGCGTGGATCGATCGCGTCGCGTCGGGGTCGCCTCGACCCGATAGGCGTTCGACCCCGCTTCGTCAACCCGCCTGACGACGCCCGTCAGGTCCCTTGACGAACTCCGAAATTCGGGCCTGAGGGGGCTTGCATACCGGCCGTCGGCCCGCCACCATGTTCGATAGTCATGGCGGAGAGAAAAAAAAACCTCGGGGACGCGCCCGCGGACTTGCATTTCCCCGGTTTCCTCGTTCAGAATTACAAGAATGTAATTTGGGGGAACCGGGATGCATCACTTCGTTCCATGGCAAGACCGGGCGCGGTGTCGGGACTACGACCCGGAGGTGTTCTTCCCCGAGAAGGGAGGGTCCTCTCGCGAGGCGAAGCGGATCTGTGCCGAGTGCCCCGTCCGCATCGAGTGCCTCAACTACGCGCTGCGTCGCGACGAGCGCTACGGCGTGTGGGGCGGGATGAGCGAGAGGGAGCGGCGACGCCTGAAGCGCATGGCGTCCTGATCTTCTCGGAAGGAGGTGAATGATGCCAGCAGCCAAGAAGTCGACGCGGAAGAAGGCGACGACGCGGAAGAAGGCGACGGCCAAGAAGTCGACGCGGAAGAAGTCGACGGCCAAGAAGTCGACCGCCAAGAAGTCCACGGCGCGTAAGTCGACCGCCAAGAAGTCCACGGCGAAGAGAAGGTAGGCGGCCGGAGTTCCTTCGTACCGCGGTATCGGAAGGGGGGCCCCCAGCCCCCCTTCTGGCCCTCCGGGAACCTCGAAAGCCCGTGCTATGCTCCCGGCGCCGCTTTACCGCTTCGGTCTGCATCCCAACCATGTCACAGCTCGAGAGCCGCGCGTCCGAAGCTGAACCCCAGGCGGCAACCGCCCCCGCCCCGAGCGTCCTCGTCATCGTGGTCACCAAGGACGGTGAGGCCTGGCTGCCGGAATGCCTGCTGAGCGTCGCCCGCCAGACCTATCAGCGGCTGGCGGTGGTGGGCGTGGACAACGGCTCCTCGGACCGCTCCCGCGAGATCTTGGAGTCGGCGCTCGGCGCGGATCGGGTCCTCGCGGGCGGGGAGCAGCGTGGCTTCGCGGGCGCGGTCGGGCTTGCGATGCGGATCGACGCCGCGCGCGAAGCCGACTACCTGCTCCTGCTGCACGACGACGCCATCCTCGCTTCCGACGCCATCGAGAACCTCGTCGACGCGGCCCAGCGCGTGGGCGGTGTGGGCGTCGCCGGACCGAAGGTCCTGGACGCGCTCGACCGCCGGGTCCTGCGACAGATCGGGATGTCGACCGACCGTTTCGGGTATCCCTACTCGCCCCTGGAAGCGGGGGAGATCGACCAGGGTCAGTACGACCGGATCCGCGAGGTCCGGTTCGTCTCCTCCTGCGCCATGCTCGTCGCGAGGGACGCGTGGACGAAGATCGGGCCGCCCGACGAACGCTTCACGCACACGCTGGAGGACCTCGACTTCTGCTGGCGAGCGCAGCTCGCCGGGTTCCACATCCTGATGGCGCCGGCCGCCATCGCCTTCCATCGGCGGGTGAGCGTGCGCGGCGAGCGGTCGGGATCCCCGCGGCCGGCGCGCGCGCGGTACTACCGGGAGCGGGGGGCGCTCGCGAGCATCTTGAAGAACTACGGGATCCTCTCGCTCGTCTGGGTGCTGCCGCTGTATCTGCTTCAGGGGTTGGTGCGCCTGATCCTCCTCGTCCTCAGCCGCCGGTTCGAGGACGCCTCGCAGATCCTCGCCGCGTGGGGATGGAACGTCCTGCACCTGCCGAGCACGTTCGCGCGCCGCCTGCGGGCGCAGGCGGCGCGCTCCGTGCCCGATCGATCGATCCGCCGGTCGATGGCGCCCACGACGATCCGACTTCGCCAGTGGGCCGGTTCGGCAACGGCGGGGCTTCTTCGACGGCGAGAGCCGGTCGGGGACGAGGACGCACCGGCGAGGGCACGGGTTCGTCTGGGACGGCTCGCGATCGCGCACCCCGTCGCGACCGCATGGGTCGCGACGGTGGTGTTGCTCCTCGCGGCCGAGCGCAACGTGCTCTTCGCGAACCCGATCGCCGGGGGCGGTCTCGGCGTGGCGCCCGCCTCGCCCGCCTCCTTCTTCCGGGAGTTCCTCTCCGGCGTGCGGACGACCGGGCTCGGCGGCGGGGGCACCGCGAGCCCTGCGCTCGCGGTGCTCGGGGTGGGCAGCATCCTCACATTCGGCAACCCTGCACTGTTCCAGAAGCTGCTCCTCGTCGCCCTGCCGCTGATCGCGGGCGCCGGTTGCTATCGGGTGTCGCGCAGCATGACGGGCGATCGGGTGGCTGCGGTCGTGGCCGGCGGGGCGTACGGACTGTCGGGCGTGACGCTCTGGGGGTTCTCGCAGGGGCGTTTGGGCGCGATCGTCATGCTCGCCGGCCTGCCCTGGCTCGCGACGAAGATCTCCGTCGCGTTCGACGCCTCGCCGCGGGTCGGGAGCCTCCGGTGGATCGTCGGCGCCGGACTCGGGCTCGCCGCGATCGGTTCCTTCTTCGCGGGGGCCGTCCTCGCTGCCCTCCTCCTCGCGGTCTGCAGCGGCCTCACGGCCTCGGGGGCGGCGGCCCGCGTGCGCGGGATATGGTGGACGGGCTCGGCGCTCCTCGTGTCGGCGCTCCTCGCCCTGCCGGTCACGATCGGCGTGGTCGCGGCGGGCCGGGAGGCGCTCTCGGGCGCTTCCGCCGCGCGGCCGCTGTCCTCCATCCTGCGACTGTCGCTCGGTGGGGGACCCGGTGGCTGGGTGACCGGCTTCGCGCTCCCCCTCGCCGGCGTCGTGTCGTGGGTCTTCGTCGATCCGCGATTCGCGCGCCGCGCGTCCGGCGCGGCGGCTGGGGCCGTGCTCGGCCTCTACCTCGCGTGGGCCTCGGGAGCCGGGTACCTGCCTCGGATCGTCTCGAACCCCGCCGCCTACGCCGCCGTTGCCGCGATCGAGCTCTCCCTCCTCGTGGGGCTCGGCCTGGCCTCGGTGCTGCAGGGGGTGCGACAGGCGTCGTTCGGCCGGCGGCAGGTCGGCACGGTCCTGTTGGCCGTCTTGGTCGCGGTGGATCTGGGGGGTGAGGCGATCCAGGCTGCGCGAGGCGGGTGGATGATCGGACGGGGCGAGCGAGCCCCCGCGTTCGTCGCGGTGGATCAGCCGGCGAGCGTCCCGTACCGGGTCCTGTGGTTGGGGCGTGACGACGGCGAGCCCTTCCCAGCCCCCGGTGGTCTTCCCGACGGTGCCGTCGCGGCCGGCCGCGCGTCGGTCCGGTTCGCCGTGACCTCGTCCGGCGGGGCCTCGGCGCTCGACGAGGGCCGTGTCGAAGGGGGCCCGGGGTATGACGCCCTTCGGCGCGCGGTGGGGGAGATCCTCGCCGGCACGACCCGCCACGGCGGGGCACTCCTCGGCCCGATCGGCGTTCGATTCGTGGTGGCAGGGACCGGGGACGTCCCCGGCGCGGCGCTCCGACAGCTCTCCCGTCAGCTCGATCTGTCGCTGCTCCTGGACCAGGGCCTCTTCGTCTGGTCGGTGGCGAGCGCGGCACCTCGCGCGTCGGTGATCGGCAACGTCGAATGGCGGCAGGCGGCTCGCACGGGCGGCCTGCTCTCGACGGCCGAGCTCCCCTCGCCGGCGGCGACGCTCCTCGGGGGCGGCGGTGAGCGTTACACGGGAGCGCTCCCGGCCTTGCCGTCGCTCGTCCTGCTCACGCAGCAGGATGGGGGCGGGTGGACGCTCACGACGCCGGGCGGGGCCCCGGCCGTGCGTCCGATCCGGGCGTTCGGCTGGGCCGTCGGGTTCCTCCCGCCCGCGGGCCGTACCGCGTTCGAGGTCAAGTTCACGGGACAGCGCGCGAAGACGGTGCAGATCACGTTCCTCGCGATCCTCTGGTTCGCCGCGCTCTGGCTCACGAGGAGGCAGACCCGGAGTGCCTGAGTCAGGCTCCCGAGCCCCCCGGCCGATCGTGCGGCGCGCGCTCGTCGCGTCCGCGCTCATCGCGGTCGTGGCCGTCTCGACGGTCTTCGTCGACCGGCTGACGGTCCCGCGGGCCGGCGCGACCGTGGCCGTCCCCTCGCTTCGAAGCGGGGCGTGGTTCTGCCCGCACGGCGGAGCGCCCGGATGGCAGGGGTGGGTGATCGTCACGAACCCCGGCCCGGGCGACGTTCGGATCCGGATCACGTCGTTCGGCGCGAACGCGAGCGACGTCCTTCGCCCGTTCACCATCCGGGCCGGCACCGAGGTCTACCGCGAGGTCCCGGCGGGAGAGCGAGGAGCGGCGACCGAGGTCGAGTACTTCGGCGGGTGGGTGGCGGTCGCGGCCGCGGTCTCCTCCGGCTCCGCGGACGGGGCGGCAACCGAGCGATGCCTGGGCGGGCCGCAACGGCGCTGGTACCTGCCGGACGAGGCCGCGGCCGTCGGCGAGGATGCCTATCTCGTCGTGATGAACCCGTTCGCCGAATCGGCTGCGGTCGATGTCGACCTGTTCACCGATCGCCGACAGATCCACGTCGGGCAGCTCATGCCCTTCGTGGTGCCGGCCGAGAGCTCGCTCGGCATCCGGATCGGCGATTACGCCGTGCTGGGGTTGGACGAGCACGCGCTCGCGCTCGAGATCCAGACCCGGCTCGGCCGGGTGCTCGCCGGCGGCTACGTCGTATCGGGGCGGGCGCTCCGGGCGGCCGCCGCCGATGGGCAGACGGCCCAGCAATGGGTGCTGCCCTCGGGCGGCTTCTTCACGGCGAGCCGGCTCGTCGTGTTCAACCCCGGAACCGGGCGCGCGGACCTGTCGCTCGTGAGCCAGGGCCCGAGCGCGCAGCAGCTCGTCTCCGGCCCCAACGGCGCGTCCGTGCCGCCCCAGGCGGCGGCCTCGATCCCGGTCGGCGGCCTCGCCAACGCGGCCCTGGACGTCACCACGACGAACCGGCAGCCGGTGGTCGCGATGCTCGAGCTCACCGGCCCGGGGGGCGACCGCGCGACCCTCGAGGGCGCGCCAGTCGCCGGGGCGGCGTGGGTGGTGCTGCCGTCGCTTCCGCCCGTGCTCGGCCGCACCTACCTGGTGGTGGAGAACCCCGGGCGGGTGGCCGCGCAGGTCCGCCTCACGACGATCGGCAATGGCGGGGCGGTAGCGAACGGTGTGCCCGCCACCATCACGGTTCCCCCCGGCCGCACCCGAAGCATGTCGCTTCCCGAGCCCGGCGGCGTGCCCATCTCGGTCCTCGTGCAAGCGCTCAGGGGGTCGGTGGTGGCCGGGAGCGCCTCCTTCAGCCTGAACGGCTTCGCGTATGCCGCCATGCTCGGCACGCCGATGCCGGGCTGAGCGTGCGGTAGGCCATTCGGTCCTCCCCCGGCGATGCCCGGGAGCCGGGAGCGTCGGGCGTTTGTCCGAGCGGGCATGACCCGCGCGGGTGGTGGCAAAACCGTCCGATCGGGCTATCCGCTTCGGGGGGCGCCTACGCCGAGAATCCATTTGGCATGAGCCGCCCACATCGCAGCCACGACGATTGCCCGTCCTGCGGGTCCCAACAGATGATCAGGGTGGCCCTCACCCTCGCCGGCTCCCCCGCCTCGTTCACGATGTGCAATGTGTGCGAGTGGAAGGCATGGGAGCGCGACGGCGAGCTGCTTGCGCTTGGGTCCGTGCTGACCATCGTCTCCGCCCGCTAGCCCGACCCAGCCTCCCGCACCGCTCGGGGGAGGAGCGCGGAAGGGCTCGACTAGAATCGCGCCCCATGGCGTCGCAGTTCGGTCGCATCTTCAAGGCCTACGACGTGCGGGGCGTCTATCCCGACGAGTTCGACGATGACGGCGCGTACCGGATCGGCGCGGCGTTCGCCTCCTGGGTGCGAGCCGATCGCGTGGTGCTCGGGCGCGACTGCCGGCTCTCCTCGCCGGCACTCGCCGAGGCCTTCTCCGCCGGCGTCACGCGGTCGGGCGCGGGCATCGTGGACCTCGACCTCGCGACGACCGACATGGTGTACTTCGCGTCCGGGCGGCTGGGTCTGCCCGGCGCGATGTTCACGGCAAGCCACAACCCTCCGCAGTACAACGGGTTGAAGCTCTGCCGGCCGGGCGCGGCGCCGGTCGGCGAGGAGAGCGGCCTTCGCGAGATCCGGGCGATGGCGGAGGACGGGGGCGTACCGTCCCCGTCGGGATCGTCCCCCGGCGCGATCGAGCACCGAGACCTTCGGCCCGAGTACGTGGCCCACCTCCTCTCCTTCGTCGACGTGGAGCGCCTCGCCCCGCTCACGGTCGTGGCCGACGCGGCGAACGGGATGGCGGCGCTCGTGGTCCCCGAGGTGTTCGAGCACCTGCCCGCGACGCTCGTTCCCCTCTACATGGAGCTCGACGGCACGTTCCCGAACCACCCGGCCGACCCGATCGTGCCCGAGAACCAGGCGGACCTCCGGAGGGCCGTCACCGAGCATCACGCGAACCTGGGCCTCGCCTTCGACGGCGATGCGGACCGGGTCTTCCTGGTCGACGAGCGAGCCGAGGGCGTGAGCGGGTCGCTCGTGACCGCGCTCGTCGCACGCGGCATGCTCGCCCGGCATCCGAGGGCGACGATCCTCTACAACCTCATCTGCTCGCACGTCGTGCCCGAGGTCGTTCGGGAGCTGGGGGGCACGCCGGTCCGTACGCGCGTCGGGCATTCGTTCGTGAAGCAGGTGATGGCCGAGACGGGCGCAGTGTTCGGCGGCGAGCACTCGGGCCACTACTACTTCCGCGAGCACTACAACGCGGACTCGGGCCTCGTGGCCACGATGGTGGTCCTGGACCAGCTTTCGAAGGCGGGGGTGCCCCTCTCGCGGCTGCTCGAGCCGCTCCGGCGCTATGCCGACTCGGGAGAGGTCAACTCCGAGGTTGCCGACCCGCACGCCACGATCGAGCGGCTGGCGACGTCCTACGCGTCGGGACGCCAGGATCGGATGGACGGCCTGACGGTCGAGTACGACGACTGGTGGTTCAACGTCCGGCCGTCGAACACTGAGCCGCTCCTGCGGCTGAACGTCGAGGCGAACGACCAGGCGCTCCTCGAGGAGAAGACGGCCGAGGTGCTCGCGGACATCCGCGTGGGATAGAGGGATCATCGAACTACGGGAGGGACGACCGATGCCGGTGGACAAGGAACTGCTGGAGATCCTCGTGTGCCCGAGCTGTCACGGGAAGCTGGACTACCGCGAGCAGGAGGAGCGGCTGGTGTGCACGTCGTGCGGGCTTCGATATCCCGTTCGCGACGACATCCCGGTGATGCTCATCGAGGAAGCCGAGAAGCCCGCCTGATGAGGACGGGCGCGGCCACGCTGGACGACCCTGGGGCGATCGAGGCCGCCGATCCGGGCGGGATGCTTCGGCTCATCGGCTCGACGGGGAGCCAGCTGGGCCGGGGCCGAGAGCTCGGGTCGTCGGTGCGGGGGCTGGCGGATGGCGGGACCGACGCCGTCGTCGTGATCGGCATGGGCGGCTCCGGCATCGCGGGCGATGTCGTGCGCTCGCTGTACGCCGACGTCGCCGCCATTCCGATCGTCGTGAGCAAGGGCTACGCGGTCCCGGCGTTCTGTGGTCCGCAGACGCTCGTCCTTGCCGTGTCCTTCTCCGGGGAGACCGAGGAGACGCTGGCGGCGACGCGGGCCGCGCGTGCGCGCGGCTGCCGGGTGGTCTCGCTCGGCACCGGCGGGGCGCTCGCGGCGCTCGCCCTGACCGAGGGGTTTGCGCACATCGCGATCCCGCAGGACGCCGTCGTGCCCCGGGCTGCGCTGGGCTACCTCGCGGGCGCGTGCATCGGCGTGCTCGACGCGGCCGGGCTGATCCCACCCGCCGCGAGCGAGGTCGCGGGTGCCGTGGCCTTCGCCGGAGCGCTAGCCGCGAGGCTGGGGCCGGAGCGCCCGACGGGCGACAACGACGCGAAGGACATCGCGAGCTGGATCGGCGGTCGCACGCCGCTCATCTGGGGGACCGAAGGCCTGGCGGATGCCGCAGCGCTCCGATGGAAGAACCAGCTGAACGAGAACGCGAAGATCCCCGCCTTTCAGGCGACGCTCCCGGAGCTCGACCACAACGAGGTCGAGGGCTGGTCGGCCGGAACCGGCGCCGGCTTCGTCGCGGTCGTCCTTCGCCAGGCCGAGGAGCACCCCCAGATCGCCACACGGGTCGGCGTCACGCGCGCGCTGGTGGCTGCGGCTGGCCTGGAGGTCCGCGAGGTGTTCGCGAGCGGCGGATCGAGGTTGCAGCGGCTGCTCTCGCTCATCCTGCTCGGGGACTTCGCGAGCGTGTACCTGGCCATCCTCCGCGGCGTCGACCCGACCCCCGTCCCGGTGCTCTCGGAGCTGAAGGAGCGGCTCCGGGCGTGAGCTCCGGGGCGCCATCGGGCCCCGACGACGGGGCCGTACGCGACGCTGCCGAGCGCGTGCGCGCCCGGACCTCGATCCGTCCCGTCGTGGCCCTGGTGTTGGGCTCGGGCCTGGGCGACGCGGTCGCGGGGGACCTCGCCGCCGACGCCGAGTTCGCGTACGGGTCGCTCCCCGGGTTCCCCTCGGCGACGGTCCCCGGGCACGCCGGTCGGCTCGCGATCGGCACGCTCTACGGCGTCCCCGCGGCGGCCTTCCTCGGTCGTATCCACTTCTATGAGGGCCACGGGATCGCCTCGACCACGCTCATTCCGCGGCTCGCGGCGTCGCTCGGCGCGGAGACCTTGATCCTCACCAACGCCGCCGGTGGACTGAATCCCGCGCTCAGGGCGGGTGGGCTGATGCTGATCCGCGATCACCTGAACTTCCTCGGCGCCAACCCGCTCACCGGATGGAGGTTCGAGGCCGGAGGGCCGGCGTTCGTCGATCTCTCCGCCGTCTACGATCGGGGCCTGCGCGCCGCGGCCGAGCGAGCCGCGGGCGAGGAGGGGGTGGAGGTGTCGACCGGGGTCTACGTCGCGCTGCCGGGTCCGTCCTATGAGACCCCGGCCGAGACCCGCTACCTGGCCGGGGCCGGCGCCGATGCGGTCGGGATGTCGACGGTACCCGAGGCCGTGGCCGCGGCGGCCCTGGGGCTGCGGGTCCTCGGCATCTCCTGCGTGACGAACGTGGCAGGAAGCGACGAGACCCACGAGGATGTGCTTGCGAGCGCGCGGGCGGCGGCGTCGGATCTTCGGCGCATCCTTTCCCGCGTGCTCCCCGAGATCGCACGAGGAGGATGATCGGTGGACTGTGACGTGAAGGACCTCGCGCTCGCCGAGAAGGGGCGCTCGCGGATCGAATGGGCCGAGCAGGAGATGCGCGTGCTCACCCACATCAAGGAACGGTTCGAGAAGGAGCGCCCGCTCGCCGGGCAGCGGATCGCGGCCTGCCTGCACGTCACCAGCGAGACGGCGAACCTGATGCTGACCCTGGTGGCGGGCGGGGCCGAGGTGTGGCTGTGTGCCTCCAACCCCCTCTCGACCCAGGACGACGTGGCGGCCGCGCTCTGCGACGGCGGGGTCGTCTCGGCGTTCGCCATCAAGGGCGAGGACAACGAGACCTACTACCGCCACATCAACGAGGTGCTCGACCGCCACCCGACGATCACCATGGACGACGGGTGCGACCTGGTCACGACCCTGCACCGGGAGCGGCCCGAGCAGCTGAAGGAGCTCGTCGGAGGCACCGAGGAGACGACCACGGGGATCATCCGGCTCCGGGCCATGGAGGCGGACGGCGTCCTCGCCTACCCGATCGTCGCGGTGAACGACGCCGACACCAAGCACCTGTTCGACAACCGATTCGGAACGGGCCAGTCCACGATCGACGGCATCATCCGTGCGACGAACCTGTTGCTCGCCGGCCGGACCGTGGTGATCGCCGGCTACGGGATGTGCGGCCGCGGGGTCGCGTCGCGCGCCCGGGGGCTCGGCGCGCGCGTGATCGTGACCGAGGTGGATCCGATGCGCGCGCTCGAAGCCGTGATGGAGGGCTTTGAGGCGATGCCGATCCGCGACGCGACGCGGATTGGGGACGTCTTCGTGACGGTGACGGGGGACACGCACGTCCTCGGCCGCGAGCACTTCGAGCTCATGAAGGACGGCGCGGTCGTCGCCAACTCGGGGCACTTCGACGTCGAGATCGACAAGGTGGCGCTCGCCGACATGGCGACGAACGTTCGCCGCATCAGGGACTTCGTCGACGAGTACCGGCTGGCCGACGGCCGGCGCATCAACCTGCTCGGCGAAGGGCGCCTCGTGAACCTCGCCGCCGCCGAGGGGCACCCGGCCGCGGTCATGGACATGTCCTTCGCGAACCAGGCGCTTTCGGTCGAATGGATCGCCCGGTCGTCGTCGGAGCTCACGCCGCGCGTCTACGGCGTGCCGGCCCCGATCGATCGGGAGGTGGCCCGGCTGAAGCTCGAGGCGATGGGTGTGCGGATCGATCAGCTGACCGAGGAGCAGGTCGCCTACCTGTCCTCGTGGGAGCACGGCACGTGAGCGACCTGGAGGCGTTCCGCGCCGCCGGCCGGACCCTGTTCTCGCTCGGCCTCGTGCACGGAACGGAGGGAAACCTGTCGACGTTCGACGGCACGACCCTCGTGATCACCCGCACCGGGGCCGAGCTCCGTTCGCTCCGGCCCGAGGACCTGATCGAGGGCGGCGTCGACGGGCCGCTGTCCCGAGCCTCGAGTGACCTCGCGGTGCATCGGCAGCGCTACGCGACCGATGGGCCGGGCGCGCTGGTGCACGCGCACCCGCCCGGGAGCGTTCCCGACGGGGCGCCGGAGCCGGGGACCCACGGGGTCTACGTGCACGCCGGCTCACTCGAGGAGGCGGTGCGCGAGGCCGTCCGCATGGTCCGCGCCCACGAGGCGGTGCCCGGGTGAGCCGGCGCGGCGGGGCCGTCCACGCGATCGAATGGCGCGACGGGAGCCTGCGCATCCTCGATCAGACCAGGCTCCCCGGCCAGGAGGCCTATCTCGACCTGCAGACTCCCGAGGAGGTCGCGCGCGCGATCCGCACGCTCGCCGTCCGTGGCGCCCCGCTCCTCGGGATCTCGGCCGCGTTCGGGCTGGCGCTCGCGGCCGGCCGCTCCACGGCGCGCGGTCCGCGAGGGCTCCTTCGGGACCTCGTTCGGGCGGAGCGCCGGCTCCTCCTCAGCCGTCCGACCGCCGTGAACATCCGGTGGGCGCTCGCGCGGGTGCGAGCCGCGGCGGAGGTGGCGATCGCGACCGGTGACGCGGACGCGGTCCGCTCGGCCGTGCTCGCCGAGGCGCAGCTGATCGCGCGGGAGGACGAGCTCTCGTGCCGGGCGATCGCGGAACGCGGCGCGCGGTTGGTGCCGGCCGGGGCGAACGTGCTCACCCACTGCAACACGGGCTCGCTCGCGACGGGTGGCTGGGGGACGGCGCTCGGCGTGATCCTGGCTGCGCACCGCGCGGGCAAGGGCATCCACGTATGGGTGTGCGAGACCCGGCCCTTGTTCCAGGGCGCCCGATTGACGGCGTGGGAGCTCGGCCGCCTCGGCATCCCCCATACGGTGATCGTCGATGCCGCGGCCGGCGCGCTCATGGCCCGCGGGCAGGTGGACCTGGTGATCGTCGGAGCGGACCGGATCGCGGCGAACGGCGACGTGGCGAACAAGGTCGGGACCTACCAGCTCGCGGTGCTGGCCCGCCACCACGGCCTTCCCTTCTACGTGGCGGCGCCGTTCTCCACCGTCGACCCGGGTGTGCGAACCGGACGGGACATCGCGATCGAGGAGCGCGACCCCTCCGAGGTGCTGGCTCCGATGGGAGTCCAGGCCGCCCCCGACCGCACGGCGGCCGAGAATCCCGCCTTCGACGTCACGCCGGCGGCCCTCGTGAGCGCGATCATCACCGACCGGGGAGCCGTTCGCCGGCCCTTCGGCGCGTCGCTCACCCGGCTCGGTCGAACCGCCGGCCCCTGGACGACCTCGTTTCGTCCTCGACGTGGGCTCGCCTCCGCGGCGGGCTGAGGGAGGCGTCCGCGACGACCGGGGACCCGCTGCAGGTCAGGACGCGGTTCGAGCGGTTCCCGGCGTCCATCAAGGGCGCGTTCGTCATGCAGGGAGCCGACGGGAACCCGCACGGGGTCCGGATCGTCTCGGCGTGGATCGCCCGGATCCCTGGCGGCGCGCGCCGGCCGGTTCCGCTCGAGGACCAGATGGTCGACGTCGCGCCCGCGCGCGACCTCTTCGTTCCGTTCGAGGCAACGTCCACCGACCTCGTGCCGTCCTGGTACGCGGTCGAGTCCTCGATGCAGGTGGACGGCGGACGGTCCTACGAGTTCTCGAGCCGGCCGTTCGTGGTCCCGTGGCCGAAGGGTGAGGTCAGGCGCGGGTCGACGCGACTGGATCGTCGAGTGCGGCTGGGCGACCGAGCCTTCGTCCTGGACCGGCTGGAGCTCGGCGCCGACTCAGCCTCCGTCGTCTGGCGCGTGGAGGGTGGCCGCGGTGAAGCGTCCCTCGAGGTCGCGATCGTAGCCGACGGCTCCCGCCTCGAGGTCCTTCCCGCCTCGGTGGCCGCGCTTCGAGCCGAGTTTCGCACCGGTGCCGACGAGCGCCGGACCATCTCCTACCCGGTGCTCCGCGCCGTGCGCTCGCTCGCCGTGCAGGTGCGGGTGGGCACCCGTCAGCAGTCCGACCTGGTGAGGGTCCCGAGCTCCTAGCCACCGGCCGGCGGTGTCGTCGGTGGTCCCTACGCTTCGGGGATGCTCGCGCCGCTCCTGGATGCGCTGTTCCCCCGGCGCTGTCTGGGGTGCGCGGCCCGGGCGTGGCCGTTCTGCGACACGTGCCGGGCCTCGATCGCCACCCCGAGCCCACCCTGGTGTGAGAGGTGCGGCCGCCCCTTCGAAGCGCCGGTGCCGAGCTGCGGGGACTGCCCTCCCGAGGAGATCCGATGGGCTCGCGCCGCGCACCTGTACGAGGGTCCGATTCGCCGAGCGATGATGGGTCTCAAGTTCGGCGGGATCCGCTCGGCGGCGACGGCCCTCTCCGGCGCGATGGTCGATGCGCTGGGTGCCGATGACGTCCCCGGACGTCCGCCGGTCGTGGTCACCTGGGTGCCGCTCGGGAAGCGGCGAAGGCGCGCCCGGGGCTACGACCAGGCGCAGGTGCTCGCCGAGCGGATCGGGGCCGCGCTCGGGCTCCCCTGTGCCAAGCTCCTCGCGCGGGTCGTCGAGACCCCGCCGCAAGCTCGGCGCAACGCGTCGGAGCGAGCGAACGCGCTCCGCGGAGCCTTTCGCCCGGCCCGAGCGGCCCCAGTGTCGGTGCTACTCGTGGACGACGTGCTGACGACGGGCGCGACGGCCGCCGCGTGCGCCCGCGCGCTCCGTGCCGCCGGCGCCGGCGAGGTCGGGCTGCTCACAGCGGCGCGTTCGATCGGAGGGCCGGTTCCGGCCCGTTGCTATACTGCGCCCGGGCTTCAGCCTGGGTCTGTGGTTGCCCGGGGGAACGACCCCCGGTAGTCGATGCCAGTCGCAGGCGAAACGACCCACGTAAGGCGACCGTTGGTCGCTGAGCATGGTGCGGCTTAGACGTAAGCCCTGCCCCGGGCGGGTCCTCCCGGCCGGGAGAAGGCGCTCAGCCGCCGTCACGGGCGGCGATCCCCTCAGCAGGCGAGTGTGGGGCCAAAGACCAGGTCAGCCAGGCGGAAGCCCTTCCCCGGAAGCCGATGATGGATCTCGTACTCAAGGGCCGAGGGACCGACATCACGGAGCACGACCGGGCCGTCGCGGAGCGCCGGCTCGGACGGGTCTCGCGCTTCGACCGCCGCGTGGAGCGGGTCGAGGTCGAGGTGATCCTCGAGCACAACCCGCGCGTGGGCGCGGAGGGGAGCCATCGCGTCGAGATCATCTGCCTCACGCGCCGGCGGCAGGTTCGGGCCCACGGCACGGGTGCGGACGTCGATTCGGCCCTGGATCAGGCCGCCCGGCGCCTGGAGCGCCAACTGTCGACGTACCGCTCCAAGCTCCGGGACCGCCTGACGAGGCGGCGGCGTGGCGTAGAATCACGCCGAACTAGTCCAGAAGGGTCAAGTAGTTCGGAGTAGGCTCTTTCGCCCAGACCGGCCGTGGGCGCGAAGGGGAGCCCGGGGGTGATCCTGCCGTGGACGTGCCAGGGGCGAGGGATCGTGCGCTCAAAGTTCTGATCGTCGATGACCACGCGCTCTTCCGGCGTGGACTCCAGATGGTCCTGCGTCAGGAGGCCGACATCGAGGTGGTGGGCGAGGCGGCCGACGGCGTCGAAGCCGTGGCCCGCGCCCAGGAGTTGCATCCCGACGTCGTCCTCATGGACGTACGCATGCCCAAGCGAACGGGGATCGAGGCGACGCGGGAGATCCGCGAGCTCGTGCCCCGGGCGAAGGTCCTGATGCTCACGATCTCCGACGACGAGACGGACCTGTACGAATCGATCCGGGCTGGGGCGGCGGGGTACCTGCTGAAGGAGATCTCCATCGACGAGGTCGCCGACGCGGTGCGCTCGGTCTGGGCGGGCCACTCCCGGATCTCCCCGGCCATGGCCTCGAAGCTCATCACGGAGTTCGCGGCGATGTCCAAGCGCGCCGAGGAACAGGAGCACCTGCCCGCGCCGCGCCTCACGGAGCGCGAGATGGAGGTCCTTCGGCTGGTCGCGAAAGGTCTCAACAACCGGGATATCGCCGCCGAGCTCTTCATCTCCGGCAACACGGTGAAGAACCACGTCCGCAACATCCTCGAGAAGCTGCATCTGCACTCCCGGATGGAGGCGGTGGTGTACGCGGTGCGCGAGAAGCTCCTCGAGATCCGGTAGGGCCGGTCGGCTCCAGGCCGGCTCGTCGGGGGCCGACCCTATAATCGATCGGAAGGTCCCCCGGTTCGTCCCACGCAGCGAAGGACACCCGTTGGTCAACCTCGAGAAACTCGGATCGTTCGGCGAAGGGCGCAAGCGCAAGCGCCTGGACGAATACGTCCGGCTGGTGTCGTCCTTCGAGCCCGAGGTGGAGGAGCTCACCGACGCGGGGCTGAAGGAGCACACCGCAGGCCTGCGCCGGCGTGTGGCCGACGGGGAGGACCTCGACGAGATCCTCCCCGAGGGCTTCGCGCTCGTCCGGGAGGCCGCCCGCCGGAGCCTCGGCCAGCGCCACTTCGACGTGCAGGTCATGGGCGCGACCGCCCTGCACCAGGGGGGGATCGCCGAGATGCGGACCGGCGAGGGCAAGACGCTTGTGTCGACGATGCCGGCCTTCCTGAACGCGCTCGGCGGCGAGGGCGTGCACGTCGTCACGGTGAACGACTACCTGGCCAAACGCGACTCCGAGTGGATGGGCCCGGTCTTCCGGCTGCTCGGCGTCTCGGTCGGGCTCATCCAGTCGTCGATGACGCCGGAGCAGCGCCGGCCGGCGTACGCGGCCGACATCACCTATGGAACGAACAACGAGTTCGGCTTCGACTACCTCCGCGACAACATGGCGATGCGCGTCGAGGACATGGTCCAGCGCGGGCACCACTTCGCGATCGTGGACGAGGTGGACTCCATCCTGATCGACGAGGCGCGCACGCCCCTCATCATCAGCGGCATGGTGGCCGACTCCGCCAAGTGGTACGTGACGTTCGCGCGCATGGCGCCGCGCCTGCGCCGTGACGTCGACTACGAGGTCGACGAGCAGAAACGCACGATCGCCGTGCTCGAGGAGGGCGTCGACAAGGTCGAGCGGGAGCTCGGCATCGACAACCTGTACGAGCACGTGAACACCCCGCTCGTGCACCACCTGCAGAACGCCATCCGCGCGAAGGAGCTGTACCGCCGCGACCGCGACTACATCGTCACGCAGGGCGAGGTCAAGATCGTCGACGAGTTCACCGGGCGCATCCTGGAGGGCCGGCGCTACTCCGAGGGCCTCCACCAGGCGATCGAGGCGAAGGAGAACGTTCGCATCAAGGAGGAGAACCAGACCCTCGCGACGATCACCATCCAGAACTACTTCCGCATGTACCACAAGCTCGCCGGCATGACGGGCACGGCGCGGACCCAGGCGCGCGAGTTCGAAGAGGTCTACAAACTGGCCGTGGTCGAGATCCCGACGAACCGGCCGATGGTCCGGGGGGACCAGCAGGACCTCGTCTACAAGACCGAGGACGCGAAGTGGCAGGCCGTCACCGGCGACATCGTCGAACGGCACGAGAAGGGCCAGCCGGTCCTCGTGGGCACGGTCTCGATCGAGAAGTCGGAGCGACTGGCCGGCTACCTCAACCGTCGCGGGATCCCGCACCACGTGCTGAACGCCAAGCAGCACGAGAAGGAGGCCATGATCATCGCGCAGGCCGGACGCCTCGGCTCCGTCACCGTTGCGACCAACATGGCCGGGCGCGGCGTGGACATCGTGCTCGGCGGCAACCCGGAGTACCTCGCGCGCCAGGAGATGGCGGCTCGCGAATGGGACAACGACCGGTACCTCCTGTTCGAGATGGACCCCGAGGAGCGCGCCGGCTACGAGGCCGAGTACCAGCCCATCCTCGAGAAGTTCAAGGCCCAGACCGACGCCGAGCACGACGAGGTGATCGAGCGAGGCGGCCTCTACGTCCTGGGCACCGAGCGACACGAGTCGCGGCGCATCGACAACCAGCTCCGCGGTCGCTCCGGCCGCCAGGGCGACCCCGGTGAGTCCCGCTTCTACCTCTCCCTGGGGGACGACCTGATGCGCCTGTTCGCCTCCGACCGGATCGGGCGGATCATGGACCGCCTGAAGTGGCCGGACGACGAGCCCATCGCCGCGAAGATGGTCACGCGCGCGATCGAGACCGCGCAGAAGAACGTCGAGGAGCAGAACTTCGAGATCCGCAAGAACGTGCTCAAGTACGACGAGGTGATGAACACCCAGCGCACGTTCGTCTACGAGGACCGCCACAAGATCCTGGAGGGCCGCGACCTCAAGGAGGAGGCGCTCGCCTACGTCGAGGACGTCGTGCGGGCGACCGTCGGGCGCTACGTGTCCAAGGACGTCTACCCGGAGGAGTGGGATCTGGAGGGGCTCATCACCGCGCTCGGGGCCGTCTTCCCGACGACGGTCACGAAGGCGTCCCTCGAAGGCCACCTCGATGCGACGGAGGTAACGGAGCTGATCGTCCAGGACGCGCTCGACGCCTACGAGCGCAAGGAGGAGCAGCTGGGGCCCGATCCGGCCACCGACCAGCCGATCCTTCGACAGCTCGAGCGGATGGTCCTGCTCTCGATGATCGACAACAAGTGGCGCGAGCACCTCTACGAGATGGACTATCTCCAGGAGGGCATCGGCCTGCGGGCCTACGGCCAGCGCGACCCGCTCGTCGAGTACCAGCGCGAGGCCTTCGACATGTTCCAGGAGATGAAGGACTCGATCCAGGAAGACTTCGTCCGCTACATCTACCGGATGGAGCTCGTCCGGCAAGACGAGCCCGGGCGGCCCCGTCCCCAGCGCGTCCAGACGAGCCACGGCGAATCGGGCGACGCGGCCGCCTCCGGCCCCGTCGCCGTCTCCGACAAGACCCCGCGGAACGCCCCCTGCCCATGCGGCTCGGGGCGGAAGTACAAGAAGTGCCACGGGATGAGCGCGTAACCATGACCGACCAGACCGAACGGATCGACGAGCTCTCGCGGCGTGTCGACAACGCGAAGGAGTACCTTTGACGTCGAGCGCAAGCGGGCGCGCGCGGCCGAGCTCGAGCGGGAGATCGCCGAGCCGGGTGTCTGGGACGATCCCGCCCGCGGCCAGAAGCTCGGCACGCAGCTCGCCCGTCTGAACGACGACCTCCGCCGGCACGACCACCTCTCCAAGCAGCTCGACAACCTCCGCGTCACCGACGAGCTGCTCGCGACGGAGGACGATCCAGAGCTCGCGAAGGACCTCGTGTCGAACCTCTCCGCCCTCGAGGCCGAGCTCGACAAGCTCGAGCTCGCGAACCTCCTGTCGGGCGAGTACGACGCCGGCGACGCGGTGGCGAGCCTCCACGCGGGCGCGGGCGGCATCGACTCGCAGGACTGGACGGAGATGCTCCTTCGCATGTACCTGCGCTGGGCGGAGCGCGAGGGCCTGGCGGCCGAGCTGGACGAGGTGCTTCCGGGCGAGGAAGCCGGCATCAAGAGCGCAACCTTCACGCTCTCCGGGCCGAACGCCTACGGGCTCCTCGCCGCGGAGCGAGGCGTCCACCGACTCGTTCGTCTGTCGCCCTTCGACTCGGCGCACCGCCGCCACACCTCGTTCGCGAGCCTCGATGTGATCCCGCTCCTGGCCGAGGACGAAACGGAGATCGAGATCGACCCGAAGGATCTTCGGATCGACACCTACCGCTCCTCGAGCGCCGGCGGGCAGCACGTCAACGTGACCGACTCGGCCGTGCGCATCACGCACCTCCCGACAGGCATCACGGCCGCCTGTCAGAACGAGCGCTCGCAGATCCAGAACCGAGCCGTGGCGATGAGGATTCTGGTCGCGCGCCTCGCGGAGCGTGCCCGCCGCGAGCAGATCGAGAAGCTCGAGAAGCTCCGCGGGCAGCAGATGGGAATCGACTTCGGATCACAGATCCGGTCGTACGTGCAGCATCCCTACCGCTTGGTGAAGGACCACCGTACCGGCGTGGAGGTCGGCAACGTGGACGCCGTCCTGGACGGCGACCTCGAGCCCTTCATCGAGGCCGAGCTCCACCGCCGCGCGACGGTCCGTTAGCCGGTCGGCTTGACGGCTTTGAAGATCATCTCCGAGGCGCCGACGTACTGGACGTCGAGCACTACCAGGCCCATCGACTCGATCTCCTGCCGCAGGCTCTTGCGAGTGTATGGGTTGATGTGCTCCGTCGCATAGCCCTGCGGGAACACCTTCTTGTACATCCCCTCGAGGGTCCGCCAGATCCAGCGTCCGTAGTCCGGTGTGCCGAGCACGAGCCTCCCGCCGGGCTGCAGCACGCGCACCATGTCCGACAGGACGATCTCGTCGTGCGGGATGTGCTCGATCACCTCCGAGCAGATGACTGCGTCGAACGAGCCGTCCTCGAAGGGGAGCTCGGAGAGCGAGGCCGCCACCAGCTGGCGCCCCGGCGCGCGCATCCACCGGAGCTTGCGGATCTGCAGGTCGAGTCCGACCGCCTGGGGGAGGCTCGCGAGGATCCGGCTCGAGCCGCACCCTATGTCGAGGATCCGGCTGCTCCCGTCCACCATGCCGCGGATGATCCGGAACCGCGCACGCTGCCAGTACCGCTGCAGCGGGATCCAGCTGTCGAACGCGCGCGAGTCGTAGTCGGCCGCCCTCACGGAGTTGCGAAGCGCGATCAGCTTGCCCAGGGCGCGGACGTAGCCCAGGCTGAGCTGCGCGAGGCGCCCGCGTGCCCAGCCGCGCGACTGTCGGTAGAAGAGCGGCACCTCGCGGATCGTCCAGCCCTGGCTGAAGGCCTTCACCAGGAGCTCCTGCAGCGCGCCCAGACCCTCCTGGCTGACGGGGCCGATGTCCTCCAGCACGCGCCGCCGGTACATCCGAAAGCCGCTCGACAGGTCCCGGTAGGGGAGCGCCAGCGTGGTTCGGTAGACGCGATTGAGGATCCGGCTCGCGAGCTTCCGCGAGGCCGACATCTCGGAGACCGCGCCGGACACGTACCGCGAGGCGATCAGCACGTCGGCCTCGCGGCGACGCAGCCACAGGGTGCGGAGGAACTCGGGGTGGTGGGAGAAGTCGGCGTCCATCGTGACCACCCACTGCCCGCGCGCGTTCGCGAGACCTGCGTTCAGGGCGTGCCCGTAGCCCGGCTCGTCGAAATGCACGACCCGCCCACCGGCGCGAACGACGAGGTCGCCCGCCGCGTCGTCCTTGGGCGTGGCGACCACGATCTCGACGTTCGGCCCCACCACCGACGCCAACACCGAGGCCACCCTGGGCAGGAGCCGGCCGAGGCTGTGTTCCCCGTTCCAGACGGGGATCACGACGGACAGCTCGATGGGGGTGACGGAGGACTCGCTCATGCCTGCTCCACGCGCGTGAGGATTGTACCCAACCCTTCGTTCCGTTGGCCGGGAGGCTTTGTTACCATCGGGGCTCCCCCTACAGGAAGCTTTCCCTCCGTCCGATGGAAGCGTTGCCCACATGATCAGACTCGACAACGTCACCAAGGTCTACAAGGACTCCGTCAAGGCCCTCGTCGAGGTCTCCCTGGACATCGGCAAGGGAGAGTTCGTCTTCATCGTCGGTCCGTCGGGCTCCGGCAAGTCGACGATGATCCGGCTGCTCCTGAAGGAGGAGGAGCCGACGAAGGGCGAGATCTTCGTGGCGGGGAAGAACATCGGACGGCTGTCGCCGTGGAAGGTCCCCTACCTCCGGCGAAACATCGGCACGGTGTTCCAGGACTTCAAGCTGCTCTCGGACAAGACGGTGTTCCAGAACGTCGCGTTCGCTCTCGAGGTGATCGGCAAGCCGAAGCACGACATCGCGGCCCGCGTGCCCGAGGCGCTCGAGCTGGTCGGCCTGAAGGACAAGGTAAGCAACTATCCGAACGAGCTCTCGGGCGGCGAGCAGCAGCGCGTTTCGATCGCGCGGGCGTTCGTCAACCGGCCCCTGATCCTGCTCGCGGACGAGCCGACCGGGAACCTCGACCCAGGGACGTCGGTGGACATCATGAAGCTCCTCGACCGCATCAATCGCACGGGTACCACCGTGATCATGGCGACCCACGACAACGCGATCGTCGATGCGATGCGCCGGCGCGTGGTCGAGCTGGACGGGGGCCACCTCGTGCGCGACCAGGCCCGCGGGGTTTACGGCTATGGCGCGTAGGGTCGACTACTACTTCAAGGAGACCCTGCAGGGCCTGAAGCGCAACGGCCTGGTGGCGTTCGCCGCCGTCTCCACCGCGTTCATCGCGCTCTTCCTGGTGGGCGGCGCACTCCTCGTCGGGAGCGAGGTGAACCTCCTCATCCAGAAGACCGAGGCGAACGTCGAGGTCTCGGTGTTCCTGACGAACGACATCCCGCCGTCCCAGCAGGCGAACCTGCAGCAGATGCTCCAGAGCATGCCGCAGGTCGACAGCGTCCACTACGAGTCGAAGGACGAGGCCTACCAGCGATTCCTCAAGCTGTACGCGGACCAGAAGGCGCTCATCTCGAACGTCTCGCCGGACGCGCTGCCGGCCTCGTTCCGCGTGAAGCTGAAGGACCCGAGTCAGTTCGACGTCGTGGCCGTCCAGCTCCAGGGCCAGCCGGGGATCGACCGGATCGTGGACCAGCGGGCGCTCCTCAACCGGCTCTTCGCCGTGACGCGGGTGTTCCGCGTCGGAGTGCTCGTCGTGGCCATCATCATGCTCGTGTCGGCCGCCGCCCTGATCGGCAATACGGTCCGCCTGGCGGTGTTCAACCGGCGCAAAGAGATCGGGATCATGCGCCTCGTCGGGGCGACCAGCTGGCACATCCGCCTGCCGTTCCTGATCGAGGGGACGATCGAGGGCCTTCTGGGCGCCGGTGCCGCGATCCTGGGCCTGTTCATCATGAAGGTGAGCTTCATCGACCCGCTGCGGGGCAAGATCGGCTTCTTCCCGCTCGTGGGCACGCCGCAGATCGTCCACACCGTGCCGTGGCTCCTTGGCGCCGGCGTGGTGGTCGCCGGGCTCGCGAGCATGCTCGCCATGCGCCGCTTCCTCGAGGTCTGAGCGGATGGCCGGCGGGAGCCCCGCCGACCGCACCGTCGCCACGAACCGCCGTGCGCGCCACGACTACGCGATCGAGGAGACGTTCGAGGCCGGGATGGTCCTCACGGGGCCGGAGGTGAAGTCCCTTCGCGCCGGAAGGGCGACGCTCACCGATGCCTACGCGCGCGTGGACGAGAACGGCACAGGCCTCTGGGTCGAGAACCTCCACATCCCTCCATACGAGATGGCGGACACGCGCACGTACGACGCGAAGCGAACGCGGAAGCTGCTCTTGCACCGCGAGGAGATCGCGCGCCTCATCGGCAAGACCGCCGAGCGCGGCCTCACGCTCGTTCCCCTGAAGATCTACTTCACGCGGGGCATGGCGAAGATGGAGCTCGGGCTCGGTCGCGGCAAGCGGCAGTTCGAGAAGCGCCAGTCGCTCGCGGAGCGCGAGCACCGCCGGGAGATGGAACGGGCGCTCGGGGCCCGCCGGCGGGAACGCTGAGCCCTGGCTCCTATACTGGTGTCGCTGAGAACTGCATAGGGGGGTGAACAGGCTTCGACCTGGGTGCGAACCACCTGGGGGAAGCGGGCCGAGGTCTCCGGATGCCTCGCTAAAAGCCGGAACACGAACAAACGCCAACTCTGAGATGGCGCTCGCTGCCTAGCTAACCGCTGGCAGCCGTCCGCCGCGGATCGCCTGTGTCCGCGGGCCGGGCGTCGCGAGCAGGCTCACGGTTGCGGTCTCGCCAGTCGGCCGCCGCCGGACACCGTTGACCGGCTGGCCCCGAGGACCTCCGCCGGTGGGAGCCTCGGGGCGACACACACCCCGCCGGCTACGCCCGTAGAAGACCCAGATGGACGCCCGGGGACGCGGGTTCGATTCCCGCCACCTCCACGCTTAGGCGCCGCCGGTGAGGAAGAGCCGCTTCTCCTTCGCGAGGTGGGGCGCCCACTCGAGGCGGTCGGCGCCGGCGAAGGCCAGGTAGGCCGCGCCGCCTCCGCCGTGACGCGCGTGGTTCGACTCACGCGCCGGAGACGGCGACCACGACCTTGCCGCGCGCGTGGCCCTGCTGTTGGTAGGCGACGGCGGCCGGAGCCTCCACCAGCGGGTAGGTCCGGTCGATCACGGGCCTGAGCTTCCCGGCTTCGATCAGCTCGGTCAGGAAGCGCAGGTCGTCCGTGCGCACCGTCGCCAGGAACCCGACCGCTTTCTGCTTGACGAACGGCGAGATCGCCACGCCGGCGAGCAGGCGGCCGAGTGTGCCGAACACCGGCCCGCCGCCCTCGCCGCCGACGATGACGATTCGCCCGCTCGGAGTGAGCGCTCGCCGAAGCTTGGACAGGGGGCGGCTACCGCCCGTGTCCAGGATCAGGTCGAAGCGTCGGGAGCCGTCCGTGACGTCCTCCGCGGTGTAGTCGATCACGTGGTCCGCGCCGATCGAGCGCACCAGGTCGACCTTCGTCGTGCTGCAGACGCCCGTCACCTCGGCGCCGAACGCGCTCGCGAGCTGCACCGCGAACGTCCCGACCCCGCCACCCGCTCCGATGACCAATGTGTGTTGACCTGCCTGGATCTTGCCCTTGTCCCGAAGGCCCTGGAGCGCCGTGCACGCGGAGACCGGCACGGCCGCCGCCTGCTCGTAGCTCAGGCTGGAGGGCTTCGGGGCGATCCGGTCGGGGCGGGCGTCGGCGAGCTCCGCGAACGACCCTCGGGCGACGCCGTAGACCTCATCGCCGGGGTGGAAGCCGGTCGCGTTCGCACCGAGCGACTCGATGGTGCCGGCGAAATCGACACCCCGGACCCGGGTCTTGGGTTTGCGGACCCCCTCGCCGGCGAGACGCACGAGGTAGGGCTTGCCGGTCATGAGGTGCCAGACGCTCGGGTCGACGCCGGCGGCGCGGATGCGGACAAGCACGCGATCGACGGGCGCGACGGGCGCGTCGATGTCGGCGTAGTCCAGAGTGTCGACGGAGCCGTACCGGTCCTGGACGATCGCCTTCATCGCGCCGCCATTATCGCCCGCCGGGTCGCATACGCTTACCGGCGTGAAGTGGGTCACGCGGGAGAACGCGAACGTCGACCGGGTCGCGTGTCCGTGGCTCATCCGGCGGTTCATCGACCCCGGCGCCCAGTTCCTGTTCGTCGCCCGTGACGAGGTGCTCGCCGTGGCCGATCGCGAGGGGGCGCACTCCTTCGACGCGCCGGGGGCCGAGTACACGCATCGGGACGGACTCTGCTCGTTCGAGGTGCTGGTGGAGGCGTTCGGGCTGGGTGAGGACGCGGCCCTCGCTCGGCTCGCAAAGATCGTGCATGCGGCGGACGTCTCCGAAGATCTGGCGTCGTCGGCGGAGGGGCCGGGGCTCGCGGCGATCGCCCACGGCTTCGCGATCGTCCACGGCACCGACGACCATCGGAAGATCGAGCTGGAGGCGCCGATGTACGACGCGCTCTACGCGTGGTGCCGGGAGCAGGCCGCGACCGGATGACGCCCGAGGGAGGGCGGGTTTCCTTTCGCCGGTACGTCGCGTACTTCCTGGGCCTGGGGACCTGGGGGTTCGGCGGTCCGATCGCGACGGTGGGCTACATGCAGCGCGACCTGGTGGAGCAGCGCGGCTGGGTGAGTCGTCGCGACTTCGTGGACGGCGTCGCGCTCGGCCAGACGATGCCGGGCCCGCTCGCGGCGCAGGTGGCGATGTGGGTGGGGTACCTGCAAGCCGGCGCCGTCGGAGCGCTGGGAACGGCGATCCCCTTCATCGTGCCCTCGCTTGCGATGGTGCTCGTCATCGCCTACCTCTACGTGCGCTTCGCGGGGCTCACCGTCGTGCAGTCGCTCTTCTATGGCATCGCCCCGGCCGTCATGGCGATCATCGCCTTCGCGGCGGTGAAGCTCGCCCGGTTGACGGACGATCGCGACGTGCGGCTCTGGGTCCTCTCGGCCGTCATCGCCACGGTCACGGCGGTGACAGGCGCGGAGATCGCTCTGCTGTTCATCGCCGCGGGACTCGGGATGGTGCTGTTGGACGCGCCGCCCCGATTCGCCCGACGCGGTGGGGGTGCGTCGGTGGGCGGTGTGGCCGTTCCGTTCAGCGTGCTGATGGGCACCGGAGCGGGAGGGACGCTCGTCGCGCTCGGCTTGTTCTTCCTGAAGGCGGGCGCGTTCATCTTCGGGAGCGGCCTCGCGATCGTGCCCTTCCTTCGAGAGGGCGTCGTCCATCAGCACCACTGGCTGACGGAGCGGCAGTTCCTGGACGCCGTGGCGATCGGTCTCATCACCCCGGGGCCGGTGGTCATCACAGCGGCGTTCATCGGCTACCTCGTTGGCGGCTTGGCCGGCGCTGGTGTCGCGACGGTTTCGATCTTTACGCCGATCTACCTCGGGGTGGTCGTCCCCGGCCGCTGGTTCATCCGCCACCGAGAGAACGCTCAGATTCGCGCCTTCGTGAAGGGGGCGACCGCCGCCGCCGCCGGCGCGATCGCCGGGGCGACCGTCGTGCTCACCCGGCAGGCCGTAGTGGACGTCCCCACCGGCGCGATCCTCGCGGCGAGCCTGGTCTTCCTGTGGCGGTTCAAGAACCGAGAGCCGATCTTGGTGCTCCTCACAGGAGCCCTCGGCCTGCTCCTGAAGGGCGTGTGACCCTCGTCGTCCGCGATACTGGACGGGTGCGAACCGTCGACTGCCTGCTGTGCTCTGCGGAGCGGCTCACGGAGTGGCACTTCGAGGACGATCGGTGCTGGGTGGCCGACTGCCTCGTCTGCGCGACGCCGATGATCGTCTGGCGAGAGCACGGGCTCCCCGACGCCGAGCTCGAGGCGGACCTGCTGAGCGTCCTGTCCGAGCACGCGTCGGCGCGATACCCCGCCGGATTCTGGATCGACGGCGAGCGGCGGCGGATCCCTGACCACTGGCACGCGCACGCGCGTCCTGCCGGGGGGTTCTTCGACCCGAGCCGGTCGGCTCCATGGGCAGCGACGTGATCCTTCGCGAGCTGTTCGGGACCGATCTGCCGATCATCGGCTCGATCGCGCTCGGGCCGCTCCCCGGCTCCCCGCGCTACGGCGGTGAGCTTGGTGTGGTCGTCGACACTGCGCTCGAGGACGCGCGGGTCCTCGAGGCTGGTGGGGTCGATGCCCTGTCGCTCGAGAACATGGGCGATGCGCCGTTCTTCGCGAGCACGGTGCCGGCGGAGACCGTCGCGTCGTTCGGCAGGGTGCTCGCCGAGCTCCGACGGCAGACGGACCTCCCGATCGGTGTGAACGTGCTCCGCAACGACGGCCGCGCTGCGCTCGCGATCGCGCTCGCGTTCGGCGGGAACTTCGTCCGGATCAACGTGCTCACGGAGGTCTACGCCACCGACCAGGGTCTGATCGAAGGGATCGGGGCGGAGCTCATGCGCGTGCGACGGATGATCGGCGCTGAGCGGATCCCCGTGTTCGCCGACGTCCACGTCAAACACGCGACGCCGCTCCTCGTCCGGCCCATCGGGGAGTCGGCGCTCGACCTCGTCGAACGGGGGCTCGCCGACGCGCTCGTGGTGTCGGGGCCGCGCACCGGCTCGCCGCCGGCGCTGCAGGACATCGTGGACGCTCGCCGGGCGGGGCCGGTCGTGATCGGGAGCGGGCTCACGGCCGAGAACGCGGGAATGCTCCTCACCGCCGCCGATGCGGCCATCGTCGCGAGCACGTTCCGGCCCGGCGGGGACCTCGCCAAGCGCGTCGAGCCGGCGCGCGTGGAGGAGCTCATGCAGGTCGTGCGAGGCTTGCGCGGCGCGTCCTAGAAGACGTTCGGACAGAAGGGCGGCCGGTCCCAGCCGAACATCGCGTCGGCGACCCGAAGGGAACCCGGTTCGCCGTCCACGCGTCCGCCACGCGCGAGCGCGCCGAAGCCGACGCCGCCCAGGTACGTCGCCCCGAGGTCCGCCGCGTCGAGCGCAAGGTCCGCGTCGCGCTCGGTGGGACGGCAGGCGGCGCCGCCTGGACCGGCCTCGAGCTCGTAGCGACCCTCGTTCCACGGGCAGAAGGCGTCGCGGACCTCGAAGACGACCCGGCCCGGCGCGGCATACCGGCGCGCCGCGAGCGCCGCGGGGACGTCGACGAGCCGGATCCACATGGCGTCGGCCACCCGCATGTTGAGGCGGCGCGGCTCGGCCAGCAGGTACTGGAGCGGGTCGTCCAGCGGCCGCGGCCACGCCTCGATCTTTGCGATGAGGTCGATGCCGAAGCAGTACTCCCAGAGGTCCGCGTACGCCGCGAGCGAGGTGGCCATCACCTCTCGGACCTTGACCGTCCCCGAGCCAAACCCCGAGGCCCAGTCCTGCTTGACGCGGTACAGGACGTACCCGTCCACGCCCTCCCCCGAGTCGTGCAGCGCGTAGTGCAGGCGCGTGGCGCCGTCCCGCCAGTGCTCGAGGTCGGCCGTGATCCGCCCCCACCAGTTCGCCGGACGCTCGAGCGTGCCGGGCCAGCCCGCCGTCGCGCAGTCGTAGACGGCGGGGAGGTGCCCGAGCGCGGCCTCCCGCTCGGTGAGCCATACCCGCCCGCTCGGCGGACGCGAGTGGGCGAACGCCGTGCGCGAGCGTTCGATCTCGATGGCGGCGCAGAGCGTCGCGACGCCGTAGCCGAACCGCCCGTAGATCGAGCTCTCCGACGCCCAGAGCCCGGCGACGAGCTCGCCGCGCTCGCGGACGTCGTCGAGCTGCGTGCGCATCATCTGCGTGAGCACGCCGCGGCGGCGGTGGGTGGGAACCACGCTCACCTGGGTCACCCCCGCCATGGGGAGCGACCCACCGGGGATCGTGAGCACCAGAGGGAACGCGCCGGTGGTTCCCACCATGTCGGGTCCGTCGAACGCGGCGAGCGTGCGGTCGAACTCCATGACTGCGCGCTCGACGTCCCAGTCCTCGGCTGAGAAGTCCTCGTTGAAGGCGCGGCCGAGCGACCGCCCGTAGTCGGGCAGCTCGCTCTCGGCGATGCTTCGAACCTCGATGTCCATGGCTTGGCCGGCCGCCATTATGACGGCAATCCCGGTTGGAACCCCTTTCGGGCCGGTGGCCGGGTAGGATGCTCGCGACATGGACGATCGCGGCCTGCAGGAGTTCGTCTGGACGGGGCGGGGCGGACCGTTCGAGCTCCTGCTGTCCGAGCAGGTGTTCGCGCCCACCCACACGAGCCGCGAGATGGCCGAGGGGCTCCAGGTCGACCCCGGCGACGTCGTGATCGATGTCGGTTCCGGGTCGGGCGTGCTCTCCTTCGTCGCCGCGCGACTGGGCGCCGGGAAGGTCTACGGCTCTGAGGTCAACCGCCGAGCCGTGGCGCTCGCCCGGCGAAACGCCGAGCGCCTGGGGCTCGCCGAGCGGGTCGAGTTCCGCGAGGGGAGCCTGTTCGAGCCCCTGGCCGGGATCCGCGCCAACGTGGTGATCGGCGACGTCTCGGGGATCCCGGACGAGATCGCGGCGGTCTCGGACTGGTTCCCGGGCGGGTTCAGCGGCGGCCCGACCGGCGCCGAGGTGCCCGTCGCGATGCTCGAGTCCGCGCGGGAGCACCTGCTCCCCGGCGCCAGGTTCTATCTGCCGACCGCGTCGATCCAGGACGAGGGCGCGGTGCTCAAGGCCGCGCGCCGGCTCTTCGGCGAGTCCCGGATGCGGCAGCTCCGCGAGCGCCTGTTCCCCCTCCCGGGCAAGATCGCCGAGAGCGCGGTCGTGCGCCGGCTGATGGACACTGGCGTGGTCGGGTTCATCCGCAAGGGGAGCCGCCTGCTGTGGGAGCTTCGGGTCTGGGAGTGCACGGCCCCACAGGCCTGAGCCAGGACGGGCCTGCCCCGAACGGCTTCGCGACCCCCGCCTCCGCGAGGATCCTCGCGGCGGAGGTCGTCATCGTGCTCTCGCTCTCGCTGCTCCCGAGCGCGGTCGACTCGCTGATCAGCCTGCTCACGGCACCCCTCGCAGGAGTGAGCGCCTTCGTCTACGCGAACGTCCAGTTCATCCAGCAGCTGACGGGCATCCTGTTCGCGCTCGCGCCGATCGCGCTGGTGTTGTACCTGGCTCGCCGGACCGGCGAAGGGCTGGAGCCGTTCGGCCTCGGTACCGGAACGCTCGCGCAGGACGTGCCGGTCGGGCTGCTCGGGGCCGTCGCCGTCTCAGCGGTCGGGGCCGTCATCTACCTCGCGGCGGTCTCGCTCAAGATCAACCGGTTCGTGGTGCCGGTGCCGCCGCTCGGGCACTGGTGGACGATCCCGATCCTCGTCCTGGGCGCCATCCAGGCCGGCGCGCTCGAGGAGGTGGTGGTCGCCGCCTACCTCATTCGCCGGCTCCGCCAGCTGCGGTGGTCGGCACCGATCGCCGTCCTGGTGAGCGCCACGCTGCGCGGCTCTTACCACCTGTACCAGGGCTGGGGCGGCTTCGCGGGGAACTTCCTCCTTGGGATCGCCTTCGGAACGTACTTCGTTCGCAAGGGGCGCGCGTGGCCGCTCATCGTTGCGCACGCGACGGTCGACATCGTCTCGGGGCTCGCCTATCTGGCGTTCCGGGGCCACTGCTACTTCGGCGCGTGCATCCGATGAGGGCCCGCGCGGCTGCGGGCCTCGCGCTCATCCTGCTCGCGTCGGCCTGCTCCAGCCCGCGCCCGTCCCCCCCGACCCCGAGCCCGAATCCCCCGCCTCGCCTCCGGGTCGTGGTCGCGTCGTTCCAGCTGGACGCCCCCGTGCAGCGCGAGGTGGCGCTCCTCACCCGCGACACGATCTACCTGGTCGGCGGGTTGAGCTCGCTCGAACGGTCGCTCGACACCGTGTCGACGCTGAACCCCGCGACCGGGAAGGAGCGGTTCGCCGGGACCGTCTCCCAGGCGTTCCACGACGCGGCCGGGGCGGTGATCGGGGGACGCCTGGTCATCTTCGGCGGGGGAAGCGGCGAGAGCAGCGACCTGATCCAGGCGTTCGACCTGACCTCGCATCGAACGACGCTCATCGCCCGGCTTCCCCGGCCACTGTCGGACCTCGCCGCCGCCGTCTCCGGCTCCGCCGTCTACCTGGTGGGCGGGTTCAACGGCCACGTGCCGCAATCGACGATCTACTCGACCACCGACGGGGTCGCCTTCCGAACGGCCGGCAAGCTCCCCGTGGGCCTGCGGTACCCCGCCGTCGCGAGCGCGGGTGGCCAGATCGTGATCGCGGGGGGCGTCTCCTCGCGCGGCCCCGTCTCGACGGTCTACGTGTTCGACCCGGCGGACGGGACCGTCTCGACGCTCGGCACGCTCCCGATCCGGATTGGACACGCCATGGCCTTCACGCTGGGGACGACGGTCTACGTCGCGGGCGGCCTGAACGCGAGCGGGGGAGCGGAGCGCCGCGTGTTCGCGATCGACGTCGTGGATCGAACGATCACACCACAGGCGCTGCTCCCGTTCGCCGTTTCCGACGGCGCGGTGGTCTCCGACGGCACGACGGCGTGGATCGTGGGCGGCCTGCGTGGGCAACCGCTCAGCCAGGTCCTGAAGGCCACCCTGGCGTAACGGCTCCACGCCGTATCCTGCAGGGAGATGCGAGACGCGGGACTCCAGGAGGTTCGGCTCACCCGTTTCAGCCACGGGGCCGGGTGCGCGTGCAAGCTCGCGGCTGGCGACCTGACCGAGGTGCTCGCGCGGCTCGCGCCGCCCTCCTACCCGCCCGAGGTGCTCGTCTCGCCTGAGACGGGCGACGATGCAGCGGTGTATCTCTTGCCCGGCGGCGACGCCATCGTTCAGACAGTTGACTTCTTCACGCCGATCGTCGACGACCCGTTCGACTGGGGGCGGATCGCGGCGACGAACGCGCTCTCCGACGTCTACGCGATGGGCGGCCGGCCGATCACGGCGCTGAACCTGGTCGCCTGGCCGATCGCGGAACTGCCGGTCGACCTGCTGGCCCGCGTGCTGGAAGGCGGTGCCGCGGTCGCGGCCGAAGCCGGGGTCGCCATCGTCGGCGGGCATTCGATCCACGACCCCGAGCCCAAGTACGGCATGGCCGTCACGGGGCTCGTGGACGCCGGCCGGATCGTTCGCAACTCGTCGATGCGGCCGGGCGATCGCCTCTTCCTCACCAAGCCGCTCGGCCTCGGCATCACCTCGACCGCCATCAAGGCCGGGCGGGCGAGCGCCGAACAGATCGCCGCGGCCGTCGAGGTGATGACCACGCTCAACCGCGCTGCTTCGGAGGCCATGACGGAGGTGGGGGTCTCGGGAGCGACCGACGTGACGGGCTTCGGGCTCCTCGGCCACCTGCACATCGCGACGAAGGCCGCGCGGGTCGCGGCCGGGATCGATGCGTCCGCCGTGCCGTTCCTCGCCGGGACGGCCGAGCTGGCCTCGGCGGGGATGATCCCCGGCGGGACGCGGTCGAACCACGCGTTCGTCGACCCACACACCGACTGGGGCGAGCTGCCGGAGCTCGAGCAGCTGATGCTCGCCGACGCGCAGACCTCGGGCGGGATGCTGATCGCCGTGCCGACGGAGCGCGAGTCGGCCCTTCGGTCCGAGCTGGAAGCCCGCGAGGTTCCCGCGTTCGTGGTCGGGGGCATCGAAGCAGGCTCGCCCGGACGGATCGCTGTCAGCGGCCGGGTCGGCCGGAATACGGCCGGCGGCGATGGGCGTTCGGGGTGACGACGATGGACCACGATGCGATCGAGATCCCGAGCGACATTCGCGATGCGATCGTTCACCATGCGATCGACGGGCTGCCGAACGAGGCGTGCGGCGTGCTCGCGGGCCGTGACGGCCAGATCGCGCACTTCTTCGCGATGGCGAACGCGGACGCGAGCCCGCTCACATACCGCCTCGAGGCGACCGAGCAGCTGCGCGTGTGGAACGAGATGGACGAGAAGGGCTGGGACCTGCTCGGGATCCTGCACTCGCACACGCATACGGAGGCGTATCCGTCCCCGACCGATCGCGCCCAGGCCTACTTCCCGGAGACGAGCTACGTGATCGTCTCCCTCATGGACCGGGACGCGCCGGTGATCCGAGGCTTCCAGATCCGCGACGACGAGGTTCGCGAGCGGGAGGTGCTGATCCGATGAGCGAGCTCCCCGAGTTCACCGAGGAGCAGGTCCTCCGGTACTCCCGGCACATCATCCTGCCGAAGATCGGCGCGGCGGGGCAGCGCAAGCTGCTCGACGCGAAGGTCCTGTGCGTCGGTGCGGGCGGGCTCGGCTCGCCCCTCGCGATGTACCTGGCCGCGGCCGGCGTCGGGACGCTCGGGATCCTCGACTTCGACCGCGTCGACCTGACGAACCTGCAGCGCCAGCTCTTGCACGACACCGACGACGTCGGCCGTCCGAAGGTCGTCTCCGCCGCCGAGCGCCTGCGCGGCATCAACCCGGGGATCGACGTGATCACCCACGATACGGTGCTCACCTCGGACAACGCGTTCGAGATCCTGGGGCGCTACGACATCGTCGTCGACGGCACCGACAACTTCCCCGTTCGCTATCTGGTGAACGACGCCACGCAGCTGCTCGGCAAGCCCCTCGTGTACGGCTCGATCTACCAGTTCGACGGGCAGGCCTCGGTGTTCCTGCCCGGCCCCGGGACGCCCTGCTACCGGTGCCTCTTCCCCGAGCCGCCGCCGCCCGGGACCGTCCCGTCGTGCGCGGAGGGTGGCGTGTTCGGCGTGCTGCCCGGCATCGTCGGATCGATCCAGGCCGTCGAGACGATCAAGCTCATCACCGGGATCGGCGAGCCGCTCGTCGGACGCATCCTGCTGTTCGACGCGCTCGCGATGGAGTTCACGTCGGTGAAGCTTCGCTGGAACCCGAGCTGCCCGGTCTGCGGCGAGCACCCGACGGTGACCGAGCTCATCGACTACGACCAGTTCTGCGGGCTCCCCGCCGGCGCGACCCCGGCCGAGGCCGAGCACGGCGTGCGCACGAGCGTGGAGGCCTGAGTGCCGGTCACGGTCAAGGTCCCGACGATCTTCCGCGCCGATGTGGGTGGCAGCCCGACCGTCCAGGGCAGCGGAACCACCGTCCGCTTGCTGCTCGACGACCTCGACGACCAATTCCCGGGCTTCAAGGGCCGCATCGTGGACGGCGGGGGCGGGCTGCACCGGTTCGTGAACCTCTACGTGAACGACGAGGACGTGCGCTACCTGTCCTCGCTCGACACCGCCGTCGCGGACGGTGACACCGTGTCGATCCTCCCGGCGGTCGCCGGCGGTCAGGGCGTGAAGACCCGGTAGTACTCGGCGCCCGAGAGGATCGCGCGGAGCGCCTGCCCCTCGAGCACGGTGTCGAACACGAGCCACTCCGGTGAGCGTTCGTCCTCCTCCACCCGGAAGCGCACGTCGCCCGTCGCGGTGAGCGCGTGCTCGCGTCCCCACGGGTAGACCAGCACCAGCCGGTCGCCGCGGAGCACCACGCGGAAGTTCGAGAGCCATGGGTTGTACGAGCGATAGTGGCCGGGGAACGCCGCCCATGCCGCGGGGATCGGGCCCGTGGCGGGGCCGGCGCCGTCCCGCCGATAGACGATCGCGCCGCGGTCCAGCTGCGAGACGGCTCCCTCGTCGCGCCGGAAGGTGAGGTCGAAGAGCGAGAAGGCTGGGAGCCACGCGTGGAAGCGGTCGGGCCCCCGGCGTTCGAGCGGGACGCTCAGCTCGCCGTGCTTCAGCACCAGGCGGCTGCCCTCCGCCGCGAGCGTGAGTGGCGGCGCTTCGGGACTCGACCACGTGCCCTCATAGTCCGCGGCGTCCTCCACAACCACCGGGTCCACTGGGGGAGGCACCGGCGGGAGCGCCTCGTCGCGGCCCGACGCCGACAGCAGCTGCAGCGCGAATGCAGCGACGTCGTAGGTGTAGTCCTCGTAGTCCGGGGCATTGATCAGCACGACCGCTCCGAGGCCGTCGGTGAGGTCCGCCGTGATCGCCGATGCGTACCCGACCATGCTGCCGCCGTGACGGAGGTAGCGATGCCCGCCTGCCTCGGAGGTCGCGATCCCGTACGCGTAGGACCAGCCGGAGTCGACGGGCTCGCCCTGGTCGGCCACGGGCAGGACCATCCGCTCGAAGCTCTTCTGCGACAGGAGCCCCGCGCCCCTGTTCAGCAGGACGCGAACGAACGTGGCCATGTCCGCCGCCGTCGAGGCGACGCTCCCGTCGGCGGTCCCCGTCTCGAGCCACGTCGCCGGCACGAGCGAGCCCGAGCGGTCCCTCGGCCGGTCGTCGAAGAGCGGCTCGTAGCCCACCGCGAGGAACCGGCGGACCTCGTTCGTGATCGCCGGCACCGAGGCGCGCATCTCGAGCGGCTCGAGGATCCGCGCGTGGATGATCTCTCGGTACGTGCGGCCGAGCACCGCCTCGAGCACATGCCCGATCACCCGGTAGCCGACGTTCGAGTAGTGGTAGTGCTCGCCCGGCGGCGCGCTCGCGTCGGTGTCGCGGAGCGCCCACACGTCGTAGCGCGAGTCGGAGGTGATGTCCGCGCCCTGGATGATGCCTGCGGTGTGGCTGAGCAGGTGGTGCAGCGTGATCGGCGCGAACGCGGACCGAACCTGGAACCACGGCAGGCAGTCCGTGACCGGCGCGTGCAGGTCGACGTGGCCCTCCTGCGCAGCTTGCATGACCGCGATCGCCGTGAAGCACTTGCCGATCGAGCCGATCTCGAAGAGCGTCTCGGGGCGCACGGCGATCCGGGCGGCGACGTCCGCGTAGCCGTACGTCGACACGCGGATGAGGCCGTTCCGGTCGGTGAGCGCGAGCGCCAGGCCGGGGGTCCCGGCGCGCTCCATGCACTGGGCGACGAATCGGTCCAGCCGCTCGAACGGCTCTCCCGGATCCCTCATGCGCTACTCATCGGCTCAGCCGACACACTACCCGAGGTTCCCTTCGATCCCCTGCAGATGTAGGGTTGCCGCGCCATTCCCCGACCAAGCGAAGGAGGGAGCCGTGAGCTCTGCGTTCGAGGCCGTGACCAGTTCCTTCGAGGCGGCGGCGGAGCGCCTCAACCTGGAGCTGTCGCTCCGTGAGGCCATGGCCACGCCCACCCGCGAGGTGACCGTCCAGGTCCGCGTCCCCATGGACGGCGGCGGGTTCAAGGTCTACAAGGGCTACCGCGTCCAGTACAACAACGCGCGCGGGCCTTACAAGGGTGGGCTCCGGTTCCATCCGAACGTCTCCCTCGACGAGATCCGTTGCTTCGCCGCGCTCATGACGTGGAAGACGGCGCTCATGAACATCCCCTTCGGTGGCGGCAAGGGCGGCGTGCACGTCGACCCCAAGCTCCTGTCCGAGGCCGAGCTCGAGCGACTCTCCCGCTCGTTCATGCGAGCGATCGCCGAGGTCATCGGGCCGAACGTCGACGTGCCTGCGCCGGACGTGAACACCACGCCCCAGATCATGGGCTGGATGGCCGACGAGTACGCGCGCCGCTACGGTCCGAACCCCGCCGTCATCACCGGCAAGCCCATCGCGTTCGGCGGCTCCCTCGGGCGCGACTCCGCGACCGGGCGCGGCGCGCTCTTCTGCCTCGACCACCTCGCGCGATCCCGTGGTCTCGGGCGCGACGAGCAGACGCTCGCGGTCGACGGGTACGGCAACGCCGGCTCCTGGCTCGCGATCCTCGCGCACGACATCGGCTACCGGATCGTCGCGGTCTCCGACAGCAAGGGCGCGATCCACAACCCGAAGGGCCTGCATCCCGAGAAGGTCCTCGCGCACAAGCACGAGACGGGGAGCGTCGTCGGCTTCGAGGGCGCCGACACGATCGACGGCGCCGACATCTTCGGCATCGACTGCACGGTGTTCGTCCCGGCCGCGCTCGACGAATCCATCAAGGAGGACCGCGCGAAGCAGATCACCGCGAAGATCATCCTCGAGGAGGCGAACTATCCCGTCACGACCGAAGCCGACGCGGTCCTCGCCGACCGCGGCGTGACCATCCTCCCCGACATCCTGGCAAGCGGCGGTGGCGTCGCCGTGTCCTACCTCGAGTGGGTGCAGGACCTCCAGCGCGAGGCGTGGACGGAGGAGCGCGTGAACGCGCGCCTCGAGGACATCATGGAAGCCGCGACCGGCGGCGTCCTCGCGCGCGCCGAGAAGGAGAAAGTGACCCTCCGGGAAGCCGCGTACCTGATCGGCGTCGAGCGGGTCGCCGAGGCCGAGGTCGCGCGCGGCTACCGCTAGGCGGACGTCGATGTGAGGATTCGCGGCGACGACCCCGCTGCGCTACATTTCGAGGCGCAGGGGCCGGAAGGCGGTACCCACGCCCGGTCGGTCGCGGGAGACCGTTCGTCCTCGCAAGAGGACACGAATCGGGACGCCTGGTCGCCGCCTTTCGGCCCCAGCGTCGTCTTCAACTCGCGACTGCGGTCTTGCGCGGTGGATTGAAGAACGGAAGATCGACGACTCGCGCGAGCGCGCGGCCGCGACGAGCCTCCACCGTCCATTCGACCGAGAGCTCGGTGCCGACTTCGGCGTGTGCGGCCGACACCGACGCGAGTGCGATCGCTTTCTTGAGCGTCGGGCTCCAGGTCGTGCTCGTCACGCGGCCGACCTGGCGCCGTCCGTTGAAGAGCGGCACGTGGGAGCGTGAGGTCGTCGCCTGCATGACGGGCGGGAGGTCCTGCTTCGCGTAGAGCTTCTCCAGGCCGTCCCATTCGATCTCGAGCCCAACCAGTCGTCGTGCGGGTCCGCCACGACGTTGTTCTTCTTGCAGGGCGAACTTGCCGACGTAGTCGTCCTTGTCGAACGTGACGAGCTTGCCGAGGATGCCCAGCTCGAACGGCGAGTACGACTGCTCGGGGATGAGCGCGTGGCGTGAGCTGGTGTAGTCGACTTCGAGGAGGATCAGGCCGGCCTCGACGCGCGCGATGTCGAGCGCGAGCATGCCGGCCGGCATGATGCCGAACGGGGCGCCGGCGTCCATGACGGCGTCCCAGAGCTCGACGGCGCGCGTGGTGTCGACCCAGAGCTCGTAGCCGAGGTCGCCCGTGTAGCCCGTTCGTGTGACGTCGATCGGGATCGTTCGCGCGGTTGATGGGCGGCGTCGGAAGTACCGGAGGTCGGCGAACGACTCGTCGGTGAGAGACTCGAGGACGCCGCGCGAGAGCGGACCCTGGAGGGCGAGGGCGGCGAGGGATTCGGTGACCTCGGTGATCGAGACGTCGAGGCCGGTGGCGTTCATGCGGAGCCAGCGGAGCGACGGGTCGGCGGCCGTCCATCGGTAGGTGGTGTCGCCGAGGCGCGTGATGGTCCCGTCGTCCATGACCTTGCCGTGCTCGTCGCACCAGCACGTGTACCAGACCTGGTTCGGCTGGAGCTTGGTGGCGTCGCGGACGATGACGCGGTCGACGAAGCGGGGCGCGTCGGGTCCGGTGACCTCGTACTTATAGAGCGGTGAGACGTCGATGAGCGCGGCGGCCTCGCGGATCGCGTTGTACTCGATATCCGGCGCGTCGGCGTATGCACTCGCGGCGAAGTAGCCGCTCCATTCGCGCCACTGCATCTTTCGGTTGAGCGCGGCCGTGCGTGGGTGGAAGGCGGTCCCGATGCTCATCGGGCGCAGATTGTGCCACGAAAGACTCCGGCGCCATACGCCAGTAGGGGGTACTCCCAACGTATGGCGCCACATGACAGTTTGGGCTGGTCACCAACGTATGGCGCCACATGTCATAGGGGATGGTCGACACACCGAAGGCCTTCACTGGAGGGCCGGCAGCTGCCGGAGGGCTGGCGGCTACGATATGCCGCCATGCGCCGCTACGACGCGATCGTCATCGGAGGAGGACACAACGGCCTGGTCTGCGCCGCGTACCTGGCGCGCGATGGGCTGAAGACACTTGTGCTCGAGCGCCGGCATGTGCTGGGCGGCGCGGCGGTGACCGAGGAGGTGTTCCCCGGCTTCCGGTTCTCGGTGGCGTCGTACGTCGTGAGCCTGCTCCGTCCGGAGGTCATTCGGGAGCTGGAGCTGCCGCGGCACGGCCTGGAGATCCTGCCGCTCGACGGGACGTTCACGCCGCTCGACGGCGACTACCTCTGGCGCGTGAACGACCACGGGCGAACGATCCGGGAGCTGCGGCGCTGGTCGGCGACCGACGCCGAGGCGTACGAGGAGTACGGCCTGCTGATGGTCGAGATGGCGCGGTTCATCAAGCCGATCCTCTCGATCGTCCCGCCGGATCCGGGTCGGACCGACCCGCGCGAGTGGCTGCCGCTGGTGGGGCTGGCGCGTCGGTTCCGGAAGCTGCCGGAGCAGCAACAGTCCGTGTTCGTCCAACTGATGACGATGAGCGCGGCCGACTTCCTGGATCAATGGTTCGAGACCGATCCGCTGAAGGCGACGATGGCCGCGTCGGGGATCATCGGGACGTTCCAGGGCGTGCGGTCGCCGGGGACCGCGTACGTGCTGCTGCACCACTACATGGGGGAGATCGACGGCGCGTTCCGCGCGTGGGGGATCCCGCGCGGCGGGACGGGCGGCGTAAGTGAGGCGATCGCGTCGGCGGCGCGGGCGCAGGGCGCGGAGATCCGCACCGAGGCGAGCGTGGCGCGCGTCGTCGTGCGCGGCGGGCGAGCGCGGGGTGTGGTGCTCGAGTCGGGCGATGAGCTCGAGGCGGGCGTGGTGCTCTCGAGCGCCGACGCGCGACGGACGTTCCTCGATCTGGTCGAGCCGGGGGCGCTGGACGAGCCGTTTCTGGCGGAGGTTCGCCGGTACAAGTTCCGCGGCTCGTCGGGCAAGGTGAACCTCGCGTTGGATGGCCTGCCGGACTTCACGTGCCTGCCGGGTCCGGGGCCGCACCTGCGGGGCGCGATCAGCTTCAGCCCGTCGGTCGACCACATGGAGCGCGCGTACGACGACGCGAAGTACGGTCGGTTCTCGCGTCGGCCGTACATCGACGTGATCATCCCGACGCTCGTGGACCCGTCGATGGCTCCGCCGGGCAAGCACGTGATGAGTTGCTTCGTCCAGTACGCGCCGTACCACCTGGCCGGCGGTGGCGCGTGGGACGACGCGATGCGGGAGTCGTTCGGTGACGCGGTCATCGACACGATCGCCGAGCGCGCGCCCAACATCCGCGAGATCATCCTGCACCGGCAGGTGCTCACCCCGCTCGACTTGGAGGCGACCTTCGGACTGTCCGAGGGGAACATCTTCCAGGGCGAGCTGTCGCTCGAGCAGCTCTTCTTCAACCGGCCGGTGCCCGGGTGGGCGGGCTACCGCACGCCGATCAGGGACCTGTGGATGTGCGGGTCGGCGACGCACCCGGGCGGCGGCATCATGGGCGCGTCCGGCCGGATCGCCGCGCTCGAGGTCTTGAAGGAGCGGCGGCGGAGGGCCGCGTGACCGGCGGCTACGACGCGATCGTCGTCGGCGGCGGGCACAACGGGCTCGTCACGGCCGCGTATCTGGCGAAGGCGGGGCGGCGCACGCTCGTGCTCGAACATCGCGAGGAGCCGGGCGGCGCGGCGGCCCTGGCGCTGACGGTGGGGCGGCTCAGCCCCACGGTCGTGCAGGATCTGCATCTTGCCGACCACGGGTTGGCCCTCATCCGGCCGGCGGTGCGCGTGTTCGCCCCGGACGGGAGCGGCGGCGGCCTGACGCTCTGGGCGGATCCCCCGCGATCGGCGTCGGAGCTGGCCGATCGTTCGAAGGCCGACGCCGAGGCGTACCCGAGGTTCGACGCGAAGGTGCGCGCCGTCGCGAGCTTCCTCGCGCACGTCGCGGCGACGACGCCCCCCGACGTGAGGAGCCCGACGTTCGCCGACGCGATCGGCGGATGGCGGCTCGCGCGAGCCTTCCGCGGCCTGGGCGACCGGCCACAGACGCGCGAGGCGATCCGCATCCTGCCGATGGCGGTCGCGGACCTGGTCGGCGAGGTGTTCCAGACCGACGTGCTCCGCGCCGCGATCGCCGTTCGCGGGATCCGGTACGCGGCGATGGGGCCGTGGTCGGCAGGGACGGCTGCGAATCTCCTGTTCGACTCAGCGGGCAACGACGGCGGCGCGGCGGGAGAGACCGCGTTCGCGCGCGGAGGCTCCGGCGCGGTCGGGCGCGCGTTCGCATCGGCGGCTCGCGCGTTCGGCGCCGAGATCCGATGTGGGGTGACCGTCGAGCGGGTGACGACCGCCGGCGGTCGCGTCGCCGGCGTGGCGCTCGAGGGTGGCGACGAGCTCGCGGCGCCGATCGTCGTGTCCGGCGTCGATCCGAAGCGCGTGCTGCTCGGGATGGTCGACCCGGTCGCGCTCGGGCCGACGCTCGTCTGGCGCACGGGCAACCTCCGCATGGCGGGCGTGCTGGCGCGGGTCGAGCTGACGCTCGATGCCCTACCGACCTTCCCCGGTGCCGACGAGGAGCGGCTGCGCGGGCGCATCGTGCTGGCGCCCGGCATCGACGACCTCGAGCGCGCGTTCGACGCGTCGAAGTACGGCCGGGTCTCCGACGAGCCTCTCCTCGAGGCCACGATCCCGAGCCTCGCGGATCCGACGCAGTCGACCGATGGTGACCACCGCATGCTGGTGCTCGCACAGTTCGCGCCCTACCACCTGCGCGAGGGCGACTGGGACACCGAGCGCGACCGGCTGGGCGACCGGGTCCTCGCGACGTTGGAGCGGTACGCGCCCGGGTTCACCGAGAGGGTGACGGCCAGGAGCGTCCTCACCCCGCTCGACCTCGAACGCGACTACGGCCTCACCGAGGGCCATCCCATGCACGGCGAGCACGGCCTCGATCAACTCTTCGCCTGGCGGCCGCTCTTCGGCCACGCGCGCTACCGGCTTCCCGTGGACGGTCTCTTCCTCTGCGGATCCGGCGCGCACCCCGGCGGCGGCGTCACGGGACGCCCGGGGGCGAACGCGGCCCGCGAGATCCTTCGCCGCCGCGCCCGGTAGCATCGAGGGCTATGTGCCGAAGCATCAAGACGCTCCGCCGCGCCGACGAGCCGGCCACGCAGGACGAGATCGACGCCGCGGCCTTGCAGTTCGTGCGAAAGGTGAGCGGGTACCGGCAGCCCTCGAAGCGCAACGCCGAGGCGTTCGAGGCCGCGGTCGAGGAGGTCGCGGCGGCGTCCCGGCGATTGCTCGACGCGGTCGGCGCGACGCCGGCCTCGGAGGGTGTGTCCTAGCCCGCTGCGATAATCGCCGTGCGATGCGGGCGGATGACATCCTGGGGGCGATCGGGAACACGCCCCTGGTCGGCATCCAGCGCCTGTCGCCATCGCCGGACGTCCGGCTCTGGGCGAAGCTCGAGGGCCAGAACCCGACCGGCTCGCTGAAGGACAGGATCGCACTCGCGATGATCGAGGACGCGGAGCGCGCCGGCACGATCGCGCCGGGCGCGCGCATCCTCGAGCCCACGTCGGGCAACACCGGCATCGCGCTCGCGATGGTCTGCGCGCGCAAGGGCTACGCGCTCACGGTGGTGATCCCCGAGAACGCGAGCGAGGAGCGCATGCACCTCCTCGAGCTGTACGGCGCCGAGATCGTCACGACGCCGGCCGACCGGGGGACGAACGGCGCGATCGAGGTCGCGCAGCGCATGGCGAGGGGCGGGACGTGGTTCATGCCCTTCCAGTACGGCAACCCGTCCAACGTGCGCGCCCACTACGACGGAACCGGCGCCGAGATCCTTCGCGAACTTCCCGAGGTGACGCACTTCATCGCGGGTCTCGGGACGGGCGGCACGCTCACGGGCGTGGGGCGCCGGTTGAAGGAGCACCGCGCCGACGTCAAGGTCATCGCCGCGGAGCCCGAGCTGGGCGAGCTCGTCTACGGGCTCCGTTCGCTCGACGAGGGGTTCGTCCCGCCGATCCTCGACGAATCGATCCTCGATGGGAAGTTCCTGGTCTCCGCCGCCGACGCTCTCCGCGGCGCGCGCGACCTCACCCAGCGCGAGGGGATCTTCGCCGGCATCAGCTCGGGGGCGGTGGTGCACGTCGCGCGGCGGGTGGCGGAGCGCCTGGAGACGGGCGAGGTGGTGTGCTTGCTCCCCGACGGCGGGTGGAAGTATCTGTCCACGAAGGCGTGGGCGCCGGACATCGCGCTCGCGCAGAAGGAGGTCGAGGAGACGCTGTGGTGGTAGGCGGAGCGACATGAGCGACCCGAGGTCGATCGGCGTGTTCGACTCAGGGCTGGGCGGCCTGACGGTCGTCCGCGCGATCATGGACGACCTCCCGGCCGAGCCGATCGCCTACGTGGGCGACACCGCGCGGTTCCCGTACGGCCCCCGGCCGGCGCAGGAGATCCGGCGGTTCGCCGTCCAGATCGCCCGGCACCTCCTCACGCTCGACGTGAAGCTCATCGTCGTCGCGTGCAACTCCGCGACCTCGGCGGCGCTGGACGAGGTGACGACGGCCGTGCCCGTGCCGGTGGTGGGCGTGATCGAGCCTGCCGTCCGGGCCGCCGTCCGCGCGACCCGCAACCGCCGGGTCGGGCTCATCGGCACCGAGGTCACCGTGTCGAGCGGCGCATACCAGCGCGCCTTCGCCGAGGCGGCGCCGGACGTCCTGGTGACGGCGCAGGCCTGCCCGAGGTTCGTCGAGTTCGTCGAACGCGGCGACACGACGAGCGTCGAGCTCCTCGACGAGGCGCACCGGTACCTCGCGCCGCTGCAGGACGCGGCCGTGGACACCGTGATCCTCGGCTGCACGCACTACCCGCTCCTCCGGGGCGCGATCCGCCACGTCATGGGCCCGGAGGTCCTGCTCCTCAGCTCCGCGGACGAGACCGCGGCCGACGTGTACGACATCCTTGCGGCGAAGGGCTTGCTGTGCGAGGGGAGCGCGCGACCGACCCACCGCTTCGCATCCTCGGGCGACCCCGAGCGGTTCGCGGCGCTCGGTCGGCGGTTCCTCGGGCCAGAGGTCGCGGGCGCGGTCCACGTCCCGCTGGAGGAGGCATGACGCGATGGACCTGACGGTCCTCGGCTCGGGCGGCGGGTGGGCGAAGGCGAACGGCGCCGCCTGCGGGTACCTCGTTCGACACGATGGGTTCAATCTGTGGTTGGACGCCGGCACCGGGACGCTCGCGAACCTCCAGGCCCATGTCGCGATCCCGGACGTCGACGCGGTGGTCATCTCCCACCGCCACTTCGACCACTTCCTCGACCTGTATCCGTACTTCCTCGCGCGGTTCTATCCCGTGCCTGATCGCCTGCCGAAGCAGGACCTCTTTGCCCCTCCGGCGATGTTCGAGCACGCGCTCCAGCTCGAGCCCGAGCTCGCGGAGGCGTTCGACGCGCACGTGGTGGAGCTGGGGGCGAGGTTCGAGGTCGGCCCGTTCACGATCCGGACGGCCCCGATGCGACACCCCGTGCCGACGCTCGGCATGCGGATCGAGGCCGACGGGGCGGCGCTCGCGTACAGTGCGGACACGGGGCCGACCGACGAGCTGGTCGGGCTCGCGCGCGGCGCGGATCTGATGCTCTCCGAAGCCACGTGGCTCGCGGTGCCACCGGCGGCGGGCCCGTTCCACCTCACGCCGCCGGATGCCGGGGAGCTCGCCGCCCGCGCCGGCGTCGGGCGGCTCGTGCTCACCCACATCTGGCCGACGAACGACCGCGAGGAGACCCGCGTGATGGCCGAATCGGCCTTCGGCGGGCCCGTGGACGTGGCCGAGGTGGGGATGCGGGTGGAGTTGTGAGCGATCAGGCAGCGCGCGGCGACGGCCGCGGCGCACGAGACCTTCGTCCGCTCCGGGTCGAGATGGGGTATCTCGAATGGGCCGAAGGGTCGGCGCTCCTGGAGATGGGCAAGACCCGGGTGCTCGTCTCCGCGTCGTTCGAGCCGCGCGTGCCGCGGTTCCTTCAAGGAAGTGGGTCGGGCTGGGTGACCGCGGAGTACGCGATGCTCCCACGGGCGACGTCGGTTCGCACCCCGCGTGAGGTGCAGGCCGGACGGCCGTCGGGCCGCACCCAGGAGATCCAGCGTCTGGTCGGCCGATCGCTGCGTGCCGTTACGGCGCTCGAGCGCATGGGGGAGGGCACGATCACGATCGACTGCGATGTGCTCCAGGCCGACGGTGGCACGAGGACGGCGTCGATCACGGCGGGCTACCTCGCGCTCGCCCAAGCCGTTCGCCGCCTCCAGTCCGCCGGGTCCGTGCCGGCCGATGTTCTCGTCGATTCCGTCGCGGCTGTGAGCGCAGGAGTGGTCGGAGACGACCTCCTGCTCGACCTGTGCTACGAGGAGGACGCCCGGGCCGACGTCGACTTCAACGTCGTCATGACCGGCCGGGGCGACCTCGTCGAGGTTCAGGGGACCGCCGAGGGACGGCCCTTCTCGCGCCGGCAGCTCGACGACATGGTCGGGCTCGCGGCCGAGGGCGTCCGCCGGCTCACCGAGTTCCAGCGCGAGGTCCTGGACGGCGCCGGCTGACTCCCACCGTGGTGCACGACCGGATCGTCATCGCCACGCGGAACCCCGGTAAGGTTCGCGAGATCGTTCGGATCTGCGCCGACTGGCCGGTCACATGGCTCACGTGGCAGGACGCGTCCTGGCCGGACGTGGAGGAGACCGGAGCGAGCTACCGGGAGAACGCGCGGCTGAAGGCGCGTGCAGCCGCCGACGCGATCGGGGTGGCGGGGCTCGCCGACGACTCGGGGATCGAGGTCGATCTCCTTTTCGGCGGCCCGGGGCTGCGGTCGGCGCGCTTCGCCGGCGAAGGAGCGTCGGACGAGGAGAACCTTCGGCTCCTGATCGACCGGATCCGGGGTGCGCCACCCGTCGCGCGGACCGCGCGCTATCGGTGCGTCGCGCTCCTCGCCGCACCCGATGGCCAGGACGTCTGGGCGGAGGCGACGTCTGAGGGCTCCCTGGTCCTCGAGCCGCGCGGAACCGGCGGCTTCGGCTACGACCCGATCTTCGTGCCGGCGGGGGCGACGAGAACCATGGCCGAGCTGCCGGCGGAGGAGAAGGACATCATCAGCCACCGCGGCAAGGCGTTCCGCGCGCTCGGCGCGTTGCTCACGGGGACCTGATCTCGATCGTCCCGCCGGTCCTCGACAGGCCGAAGCCGCGGAGGCCCGCCCGGCCGGGCACGAGTCGAACGGGGAGCCCCTCGTCGCCGAGCCACGCGACGAGCGCCGACGGTTCGCACGCGACCTCCACCCAACCGATCCCGGGCGAGCCGACCCGATGCTCGACGATCCCTCGACCCGGATGGGCCTCCGGCGCCACCTCCCAGGAGATGAAGAAGGGCCGCCACGATTCCAGGAGCGCCGCCTCCAGGCCGGCCGATCGCCAGCGGAGCTCCACGCCGTCGGGCCGCCGCCGGCTCCCTCCGCTGACCGCCAGGCCGAGCCGCCCCGCGACGCCGGTGATGTCGTCGGTCCCCAGGCACCAGACGAGCGGCCCGCCCCCTCGCGCGGCCGCCTCGCCCACCCGCCGTCCCAGGCCGGTCGTGGCCGCCGTCACCGGATCGACCACGGCGATCAACTCGACGTAGGTCGCGCCGAGCGGCACGATCCGGTTGCCCGTTCCCCACGCGGGGTGCACGCCGCCCTCGATCGAGTCCAGGCCGAAGCCCTCCCGCCACCGAACGGCGGCGGCGTCGAGGTCCTCCACCGCCACCACCACGTGATCGATCCAGAGCACCTCGAGCCCTCCCTCCGGCGCTGAGGCTATGCTTCGGGGTCTACCTCATCACGACGACGACCGGAGGATTCCACATGCAGGACGCCAACGCATCGGCTCGCGCGCTCGCCGACCGCTACTGGGAGCAGCTGCTCGAGCTCGAACCGTTGATCGGCACCATGATCGGCGACGAACGGTTCGACGACCAGCTGCCCGACCCGAGCGAAGCCGGGCTCGCCCATCGCGCGGACGTGCACCGTTCGGCGCTGGCCGAGCTCGAGGCCTTCGACCGAAACGGCCTGGGCGAGATCGAGCGCACGACGCTCGCGACGATGGAGGCCATCGCGCGACGGGACCTCGCCGGGGTGGAGCACCGCCTCGACCGATTCGGAGCGGTGAACCATTTCTTCGGGCCGGGGCAGCTCCTGGCCGACCTCGGTTCGCTGCAGCGCGCCACCACGCCGGAGGGCGTCGAGCGCTACCTCGAACGCCTGCGGCGCGTTCCGAGGTTCCTGGACGAGACGGGCCGGGTCGCCGAGGACGGCGCTCGCATGGGTCAGACGGTGCCCGGGCTGGTCGTCGAGCGAACGATCGGCCAGGTCGAGCGCCTGGTCGCGATGTCGCCGGCGGAGACCCCGGGCGTCGCTCCCATCCCCGAGGCCGACGCCGCGGGGCGCCAGCACGCGGTCGAGATCCTGCGCGACGAGGTGTGGCCCGCGTACCAGCGTTACCTCGAGGTGCTCCGCGCGTACCGCTCGTTCGCGACCGACACGATCGGCCGGTACGCCCTGCCTGACGGCGGTGCGATCTACGCCGCGGAGATCCTCGCGTACACCACGCTCCCGCTCGACCCGCGGGAGGTCCACGAGATCGGCGTGCGGGACCTCGCCGGGATCCAGGAGGAGCGGATGGCGATCGCCGGCGCCCTCGGCTACCCGGACCCTGAGTCCGCCGAGGCCGCGCACACGGCGAGCGGCAGGAACCTCGCCTCGACCCGCGGGGAGCTCGTGGAGCTGGTGCGCGGGCAGGTCGAGCGCAGCTGGGACGCGGCGCCCCGCTGGTTCGGACGTCTGCCGAAGGAGAACTGCGACGTCCGCGAGATCGAGCCGTTCCGCGAGAAGGACATGGCCGGCGCGTTCTACCAGCCGGGGACGGGCGACGGAGGCCGAAAGGGCATCTACTTCGTGAACTGCTACGACCTGCCGAACCGGCCGCTGCACCACATCGCCACGATGACCTATCACGAGGCGAACCCGGGCCATCACTTCCAGATCACGATCGAGCAGGAGTTCACCGACCGCCCGGCGCTCCGACGGTTCGGCGGGATCTTCGCGGGGAGCGCGTTCGCCGAGGGGTGGGGCCTGTACAGCGAGCGCCTCGCCGACGAGATGGGATTGTTCCTCGACGAATACGAGCGCATGGGCATGCTCGAGGCCCAGGCGTGGCGCGCGTGCCGGCTGATCGTCGACACCGGGATCCACGCGCTGCAGTGGGACCGCGACCGTTCGATCGCGCAGATGGTGGAGGCGGGCGTGCCGCCGGTCGACGCGGCGATCGAGGTCGATCGCTACATCGCGATGCCCGGTCAGGCCCTCGCCTACAAGATCGGGCAGATCGAGATCGAGAAGCGGCGCGCGGCGGTGGCCGCTCGCGAAGGCGACGCGTTCTCGCTGGCGGCCTTCCACGACCGCCTGCTCTCGCTGGGTTCGCTCCCCCTGCCCGCGCTCCAGGCCGAGATGGCGTAGGCCCAAGAGCCGAGAGAGCTCTCGACCATTGGCCGTGTGCGGCCGTCCCCCGCGTCCGGATACTCGGATGCGTGAAGGGGGATCCCACCGCGTGGGGGCCCAGGGTCCTGCTGGTTGAGGACAACGAAGAGAACCGCCGGCTGCTCCGCGAGGTGCTCTCGGCATCGGGGGTGCAGGTCGTCGGCGAGGCCGGAGACGGCCAGACCGGCGTCGAGCTCGCCATCGCCCTGGAGCCGGACGTCGTCCTCATGGATCTCCGCATGCCCGTGGTGGCCGGAACGGGGGCCACGCGGATGATCAAGCAGGCCCTGCCCTCCACGCAGGTGGTGATCCTGACATCATACGAGGGCGCGCTGCTGCAGCGAACCACCCATATGTCCGGCGCGTACGCGTTCCTCGTCAAGGGGTGCCCGCCCGACACGATCCGCAACGTCGTCTACCAGGCGTGGCGCTACAAGATCGGGATGGAGCAGCACGCGCGACTCCTGAAGGGCGACTCGCCGGAGATGCTCGGCTAGCTACGCCCGAGCCACCACCAGGTTCACGACGTCGCGTTCGACGAAGTCCTCGGGTTCGAGGCTCGCGAGCCGAGCTCGCGCGTCCTCGACGCATGTCTCGCGCGCGTCGGGAGTCATGCCCATCAGGCGTCGCCTGCTGGCCCCGAGCCCAACGCGGAGCGCCATGAACGCGTCGAGGTCGAGATGCAGCGCGAACGGCTCGGTACATCCCTGGACCTCGACGTACCCGGCGGACCCGAGCAGGGCCCCGACCTTCTCAGGCGTGCTCAGCGGCTCGTGGCACACGTACCCAGGGTCCGAGTCGACCGCGCCGTGATCGTCGAGCGTCTGGGTGAAGATCTCGAGGGCGGGCGAAGCGGCCGCGTCCTCCCAGGTGGTCACCCCGATCGCGCCTCCCGGGCGAAGGACGCGTCGGACCTCCCTGAACGCGACCACCGGCTCGGGGATGTGTGGCAGCACGAACGCCATGATCGCCACGTCGAACGCATCGCCGGTGAGGGGGAGCGCCGTCGCGTCGGCCACGACCCGTGGGAATCCCGCAGGCGCCCGGCCGAGCATCCCGATCGCCCCGTCGGCCGCGACGATCGTGGCTCCAGTCGCCCTTGTTCGAATGGAGGGCAGGAGCGCTCCCGTTCCGCTTCCCAGGTCCAGGACACGGCTCGCGCGCTCGAGCGGGAGGTCGCCCAGCAGCGACTGCCCGTGGGGAAGGAGCGCAGGAGCCCAGAGCGCTTCGTACGCGTCGGCCGACGCAGTGTAGTAGGTGGCGGTCAGGCGAACCCGCGGATCTCGTTCGGTCGGCACGTCGTGCGAGAGGGGGGAGTTGAACCCCCACGCCCTTTCGGGCACCGGATCCTAAGTCCGGCGCGTCTACCGGGTTCCGCCACTCTCGCGGGG
>JACXTT010000608.1_pt1 | contig 61666 bp, 55 predicted proteins | sample 9270951 | NCBI WGS metagenome assembly JACXTT01 (sample SAMN15532306, study PRJNA645909) | rock metagenome | isolation source: weathered quartz diorite | place: Puerto Rico | collected 2017-06-21
TGGATGTGATCTGGCCATGCCCGGACTGCATGGTCGCGAAAGGAAGCATCCCGGGCACTGCCTGCATCATTCCAAACAGACACGCAGCCGCTGTCACGATGAAGAAAACCATTTCCAGCTGCTGGACGTCTTTGTCACGGAATTCCCAGGCGACGACCACCGCGACAGCCATGAAACAGGAAAGCTCACTAAGACGGGCGATCGAAAGGCCGAGGCTCATGGCTCCCGGAAGTGATGCCGCGGAGGCCAGGAAGAAGACTGTGATGCCGAGGTGGAACGGAGTGAAGGCCGCTTTTTCCCGGAACGCCGAAGCGACCAGCCAGCAGACGACAACCGCGGCCGACAGAATCCGAAGCACGTAGGGCTTGCTGAATGTACTGTCATACGTGCCGACCGTGATGGCGCACGCCGTCCCGGCGATCAGAAGATAGACACACCATCTGACGACAAGGCTTCCGGAAACTTCGTTTCGCACAGGCAAGAATTTTTTGGGAATGGCAAAAAGTGTGAGATTTCAGCGCGAAAGTCAAGTTTCTGACTTTTTGGCTGTTGACTTTCAGAGCCATTTTTCTTATATAACATCCGCATGAAGGCCTCCCGCCGCGATGAGACAGAAGACTGATTCAGGCTTGGTAGCCGAGCCGAGGAACGGTGATGCCCCCCTCTTCGAACGGGAAGGAAAGGTTTTTTTTACCTCCGACTCTCCCGACCAGCTTATCCAGAGCTTCGACTCCCGAGGGAATCACCGGTCACGGAATGACATCGCCGTGCTGCGGAATTCCATTTCCTCCTATCTCTTCGAGTATGTGGAGGAATTCCGAATTGCCACCCATTTCGTGGGCAAGATTTCCGGCACGGAGATGTCGGTCAAAAAGACAGATCCGATCCCCATTGCCGTTAAAGTTCTCAATGTCGACGACGGAACTCTTTTGTCCCGGTTCGGCCTGAAAGGGAGCCTGGAATTTCCGGTCATCGAGCATTTTTCTTCCCCGGGAAACGCCTGGGTGAACGACTATCACGTGTATGCGCTCGGACTCGCTACCCCGGAAGAGTTTAAGCAGATCAACAGGCTGGCCGCGAAGGTGAATGCCGTCATTCGAGGACTGTGCGACAGGCGCAAACTCTCCCTCGCGGATATCCGGCTTCATTTCGGACGATTCAAAGGGCAGGTTCTCCTCTGCGACGAACTTTCCCCGTTCACCTGCACATTTATCGACATGAAAAATCCCGCTGAACGGGGGAAATACGGGCCAGAGTCGAAAGATGCGGCGAATGCACTGGCCGAGCTCTGCGATCGGCTGATGTTGAAAGCATAGCTGCCTTGATCAGCAAGTACGGAACCAATACCGTCCGCAAGTACCTGATGGGAGCGGCAGCCGCCCTCGCCCTGACGTTTATCCTCGCCCCGCCAGGCATCCTCCGTTCGTCCGTTTCCCTGGTCATCGCATCCAGCGCTGCCCTGGTCCTGAATTTTTTCCGCGATCCCGATCGCAAGGTGCCGCAAGGGAACAACCTCGTGGTCTCGCCCGCCGACGGGAGGGTGATTCTTATTAAAGAGACTTTCGAGGAGGAGTATCTCCGGGGGGAGTCGGTCCAGGTCAGCATTTTCATGTCGCCCCTGAACGTCCACGTCAACCGGTTCCCGATTTCGGGCACGGTGTCGCATTTCAAGCATTTCCCGGGCGAATACCTCCTGGCTTTCGACGATAAGGCGTCAACCCGGAATGAACGGACCCATATCGGTGTTGACGATCATGGGTACAGGGTGCTCTTTAAACAGATCGCCGGAAATGTGGCCCGTCGCATCGTCGCCGATATCTCCGTCGGCCAGATCGCCCGCATCGGAGAGAGATTCGGCATGATAAAGTTCGGATCACGGGTCGATGTGCTGATACCCAAACACTCCCAGGTGAGCGTGAAACTCAAAGATCGCGTGACGGCAGGGGAGACCATCCTCGCCAGCTACGATTCCCCACATGATTGAGGGACCTCGATGAAGATTACACGAGCAGTAGTCCCGAGCCTGTTCACCGTGCTCAACATTTTCTGCGGTTTCCGCTCCGTCGTCCATACGGCGGGAGGGGATTTTTACCTGGCCGCGTGGTTCATCATCCTCGCAGCCCTCTTTGACGTTTTCGACGGGGTCATGGCGCGTATCACCAAATCCTCAAGCGCTTTCGGCGTCGAATTCGATTCGCTGTCCGACGTTGTCTCCTTCGGCCTCGCTCCGTCCTTCCTTGTCTTCATGGCCCACCTGCAGAGCATGCAGGGCATCGGCATGCTGATCAGCGCCATGCCGATGGTGTTCGGCGCACTCCGCCTCGCACGCTTCAACACGCAAGCTACAATCTATGACAAGGATTATTTCCGGGGCCTGCCCATCCCGGCCACCGCCATCACGATCGCCGCCTTCATCCTGACATTCTACGGCGACGGCACGGGGCTCCGCGGGATCGAAGCCTCGCTCCTTGCTCCCATGGTCGTCCTCCTTTCCCTTTTGATGGTCACGACGATCAAGTACGATACCGTTCCGAAATTTTCACGCCGGGGCATAAAGCATCATCCCATGCGCTTCACGCTCGGAGTCATCGCGATAACCGCTATCGCCCTCACGCGTGGCGCAGCCCTCTTCCCGGTGTTCGTATTCTACGTTGCCACAGGCCCCTTGCGGTATGTCATCCATTTCATGCAGGGCTCCCTCCATCCGGCCAAAGACCTGGACAAGGATGTCACGAGCGTCGATATCTGACGTGATGCCCGCCTACGTTGCCAAGATCATCGTCACGGTCCGGAAGTCGATCCTTGACCCGCAGGGGAAGGCGATCAGGCACGCGCTGGCCGAAAGCCTCGCGATGACCGGCATCGAGGACGTCCGACTCGGAAAATACATCGAGATGAGGATCAACGGGAAAGATAAAAAGGAAGCGGAACGCCTGACAGGCCAGGCATGTCAGAAACTGCTCTCCAACCCCGTGATGGAAGACTACTCGTTCACGGTCGACGAGCTATGAAATTCGGCGTCGTCGTCTTCCCCGGCTCGAATTGCGACCACGATGCCTACCATGCCCTGAAGCATGTGCTCGGCCAGGATACGCAGTTCGTCTGGCACAAGAGTTCTTCGCTGGAAAACGTCGACGCCGTCATTCTCCCCGGCGGCTTTTCCTACGGCGACTACCTCCGCTCGGGCGCGATAGCCCGCTTCTCGCCCATCATGAGGGAGGTTGCGGCGTTCGCCCGCTCCGGCGGGATCGTCGTCGGAATCTGCAACGGCTTCCAGATCCTGTGCGAGGCCGGACTCCTTCCGGGCGCGCTCCTCCGGAACGAAAGCCTGACGTTCGTCTGCAAGGTCGTCAAAGTCCGCGTCGAGCACACGGGCTCGCGGTTCACCTCGGCCTGCTCCCCGGGCGAAATTCTCCGGATGCCGGTGGCGCATGGGGAAGGTAGTTTTTTTGCCGATCCGGATGCGCTCCGCTCGCTCGAAGAGAACCGTCAGATCCTCTTCCGGTACTGCGACGCCGCAGGCGCCGTCACGCCGGAGGCAAACCCCAACGGATCGGTGAATAATATCGCGGGGATCATGAACCGGGAAGGAAACGTCCTCGGGATGATGCCCCACCCCGAGAGGACGTCGGATCCCGATATCGGGCCGGCCGACGGGCAGAAGGTTTTTCTTTCACTGATACACAATGTCGTCGAATCGTACGTTTTCTAGAAAGGAGTCATAACATGGGGAACCTCGGAACCCCGGAAATTCTTATCATCGGTCTGGTGATCCTGGTCCTTTTCGGCGCGAAAAGGATTCCGGAATTCATGCAGGGGCTCGGCAAAGGGGTCCGCGAATTCCGGAAGGCCGCCCGCGATATCCAGGATGAGATCGAAAAGCCGCTCGAGAAGAAGCCCGACTCAAAATAATTCCAAACCGCCCGAATCCCCCGCCAGGAGTGGGCCGCAAGCCATAGTCAGGAGCAACTGTGGATTTTGATCGCCTCCGGAAAAAACTAGCCTCCGGAGAGACGTCGTGCCTTGCCATCACGGAAAAATATCTTGACGAGATCGAGCGCAGAAAAAGTCTGCACGCCTTCCTCGCCGTCTTCCCGGATGAAGCCCTCGAGCGCGCCCGCTCAGTCGACGCGCGGCTGAAAAACCACACCGCCGGACCCCTCGCCGGCATGGTCGTCGCCGTCAAAGATATCATCTCGATGAAAGGCCACGCGCTGACCTGCGCATCGAAGATTCTCGAGAATTTTATCGCCCCCTACGACGCAACGGTGATCCGCAAGCTTTACGATGCGGACGCCATCATCATCGGCAAGACGAACATGGATGAGTTCGCCATGGGCTCCTCCACCGAGAACTCCGCGTTCGGGGCGACCCGGAATCCCCTTGACGAATCCCGCGTCCCCGGAGGCTCCAGCGGGGGCTCGGCCGTCGCCGTCGCCGCCTCGATGGCCACGACAGCCCTTGGCACCGATACGGGAGGGTCCATCCGCCAACCGGCTGCCCTCTGCGGCGTGGTGGGTCTCAAACCTACCTACGGCCGGGTCTCGCGCTACGGGCTCGTCGCCTTCGCCTCGTCATTCGACCAGATCGGCCCGTTCGCCCGAAATGCACGGGACGTCGCGGAAGTGCTCACCGTTATCTCGGGACACGATCCCCACGATTCCACATCCTCAAGACTGCCCGTCCCCGATTTCACGAAAAACCTTACCGGCGATGTGTCCGGTATCCGGATCGGGCTTCCCAAAGAATACTTCGATCCCTCGATCGACCCCGAGATTCTCAGGGCCGTCACCGCCAAGGCAAAAACTCTCGAAAACCTCGGCGCTTCCCTCCGTGAGATCTCCCTTCCCCATACCGAGTATACGATCGCGACCTACTATATCCTGTCAAACGCAGAAGCATCGTCAAATCTGGCGCGGTACGACGGCGTGAGGTACGGGAGAAGAGCCGAGAATGTGCGCGATCTCTACGAGATGTACACGAAAACGCGGAGCGAAGGGTTCGGCACGGAGGTGAAACGGCGCATCATGCTCGGCACCTACGTTCTATCCGCCGGATACTACGATGCCTACTACCGGAAAGGCCAAAAAGTGCGCCGGTTGATCAAGGAGGATTTCGATAACGCATTTAAGTCCGTTGACTGCATACTGACGCCGACAACCCCCGGAACCGCCTTTAAAATCGGGGAGAAAGCCTCGGATCCGCTCACGATGTACCTTTCCGATATCTTCACCGTCTCGGCCAATCTCGCGGGGATCCCCGGCATCAGCGTTCCCTGCGGGAAGGACAAAGCCGGCCTCCCTATCGGGCTTCAGATTCTGGGGAAACAATTCGATGAAGAGACGATCCTCCGCGTCGCCTATGCGATCGAGAATTCCTGAATGGTGAAATGATGAGTGCCTTCGCTAACGCCCTCCTGGGAATACTGTTTCTCGTTCTCGCGGCCTGCGGGACGTTCCTCATGTATAAGCTGTGGGGATATCCGTTCGATCATGAAAAGATGAAAACAACAGCCCCGCGATCGCTCCTGCGGATCCATCATTTCATCGGCTATGCGTACGCCGCACTCTATCTCTATCTGATGTCCCAGATGGTCCCGCGCCTCTGGACGTATGAAGTGGAATTCCCGGCGCGGACCGTCGCCCATCTCGTGCTCGGGATGACGATCGGCATCATCATCATTATAAAAATTTCGATTGTCCGCTTTTTCAAGCATCTCGAAGGGACTCTCATCCCTTTCCTCGGGACGATGCTCTTCGTCTGCTCCTTTCTCCTCATCGGACTGTCGGTGCCCTTCGCCCTGAAAGAATACTTCCTGCACCGGCAGGCGGTCGGAGGCACAGCGTTCAGCCCCGAGAATATTGAAAGGGTCAAAACTCTTCTTCCGCGGGCAGGGTTCCCCGCCGAAGCGTCCCTCGCGGACCTCTCATCACCGGGCGCGCTCCGCTCGGGTCGTGACGTGCTTCTTTCGAAATGCGTCCAGTGCCACGATCTCCGGACGGTCCTCCTGCGCCCGAGAACCCCCGATAACTGGGTCCAGACCGTGAGCCGTATGGCCGACCGGGCCGTGTTCAATCCCATCACGGACGAAGAACAGTGGCACGTGGCCGCCTATCTCATCGCGATTTCTCCGGAACTTCAAAAAACCTTCAGGGAAAAAAGACGGCAGGATATCGAGGCGATGAGCTCGCGGGCCGCAGCCGAGGCGGCTGCAGCCTCCATGGAATCGGCCGCCTCCAAATCCTTCGATATCGGGGTCGCACGGAAGACTTTTGAAGCGACATGCACGCAGTGCCATTCGCTCAAAAATGTCGATAAGTCACCCCCCGGATCGGCCAAGGAAGCTGCCGCACTTGTGGCCCGGATGGTCTCCAACGGACTCGACGCTCCCCAGGCAGATCTTGAACAGGTGGTCTTCTATCTTTCAAAGACTTATTCCAGGTGAATTTTTTGACTTTGTGGCACACGATTTCTATTTTTGACTTCTCGTGAAGCATGAGCATACTCGTCGATAAGAAAACACGCGTCGTCGTCCAGGGGATCACAGGCGGCGAGGGGACGTTCCATACCCAGCAGATGATCGCCTATGGGACCAGGGTCGTCGCAGGCGTGACTCCCGGGAAGGGGGGAATGGAATACCGCGGAAACGACCAGTATCCCTTTAAAAAGGCGGTCCCGGTGTATAATACGGTCTGCGACGCCGTCCGTAACGAGGGAGCCGATACGTCGGTGATTTTTGTGCCCGCCGCCTATGCGCCCGAGGCTATCATGGAGGCTGCCGCAGCCGGGGTGAAGCTTGTTGTGACTATCACCGAAGGCATCCCGGCCCGCGATATGGTGAAGGTCTATGACTATCTCCGGCAGAACGGGACGCGGATGATCGGTCCCAATTGCCCGGGCATCATCACCCCGGGACAATGCAAGATCGGCATCATGCCCGGCTTCATTCACCGCCCCGGCTCCGTCGGGCTCATCTCCCGGAGCGGAACGTTGACCTACGAAGCGGTCTGGCAGGTGTCCGAGCTCGGCCTCGGTCAGTCGACCTGTATCGGGATCGGCGGAGACCCCGTCGTCGGCACCCGATTCGTCGATGCATTGAAGCTTTTTAAGGATGATCCCAAGACAAAGGCCGTAATCCTTATCGGAGAAATCGGAGGAACCGCAGAAGAAGAGGCGGCTGATTTTGTCAAGAAATTCTTCAAGAAGCCTGTCATAGGCTTCATCGCCGGGAGGACCGCGCCTCCGGGTCGCCGCATGGGACACGCCGGGGCGATCATCTCGGGCGGAAAGGGGACGGCAGCGGAGAAAATGGCCGCCATGAAGAGGGCGGGCATCCATGTCGTCGAAAACCCGGCCATGATCGGCGCCACCGTCGCCCGCGTCCTCAAAAAATCCCGCGCCAGGAAACGCCGCTCGCCATGAAGCACTCGCCCGGGTTCCTGAAGCTGGTCGACGAGGCGAGGAAGCGCATCAAACAGACGACGCCCGAAGAGATCAAGGCGAGGCTCGATAAAGGGGAAAAACTCCTGATCGTCGATACGCGAGAGGATAATGAATGGGAAAAGGGACATATCGCCGGCGCGATTCATCTCGGCAAGGGCATAATTGAAAGGGATATCGAGGTAAAAATTCCCGACAAGTCACAGGAAATCATACTGTATTGCGGCGGGGGATTCCGCTCCGCTCTCTCGGCCGACAATCTTCAAAAAATGGGCTATACCCGCGTCGTATCGATGGACCTCGGCTGGCGACGCTGGAAACAACTCGGATACCCGACTGAAGTTTAATCCACATACCGGAGACGATCTGTGATCGAAAGAACGCTGGCGATTCTGAAACCGGACTGCGTCAGAAAAAATCTTACGGGCGAGGTGATCGCACGAATAGAGAAGGCCGGGTTCACATTCCTCGGCATCAAGAAAATACGGCTCACCCCCAAGACCGCTGGAGGATTCTATGAAGTCCACCAGGGCCGCCCTTTCTTCCAGCCGCTGGTCGAGTTTATGTGCTCGGGCCCCTGCGTTCCCATCGCGCTGGAAAAGGATAACGCCGTCGCTGATTTTCGCACGCTGATCGGCGCAACGGACCCGAAAGATGCCGCCCCGGGTACGATCCGAAAGCTTTATGCGGATAATAAGGGGGAAAACATAATCCACGGCTCCGATTCCCCCGAAAACGGAAGGATCGAAATCTCCTACTTCTTTTCCACACGGGAGTTGATGGAAGCAGGATGATGGGCTTTATGGGCCCGTCCTCCGGCCTCTTATGAAAGCTCTCCTCCGGAAGAGCCTGGCTCACCCCGGAGCTTTGGAAATTTTCTCGTCCGGCTGAAATGAACTCACTTATCCTCTGGCTCTCCGGTAGAAAAATCCTCTCAGCCTTCCTCACGCTTGCGTTCTTCGTTCCCAATGCCCTTTGCCATGACCTGGTTCAGCAGTTTTATAAGACCATGGAGGGGAGCGTCTCGGCGCCCGTGCTCGATATGATCGACGTCGGGGCCATGCTGCTTCTCGCTGGCGGAATGGTCTGGATGCTTTTGAAAAAGCTACGGAATCCCCACAAATCTCTCATCGTCTTCTACGTCACTCTGTCTCTCGTTCTCGCATATGCTTCCTGGCAGGTTCTGATCGCAAAAAACGTCGAACTCGTCCACTTCCCGCAGTATGGTCTTTTGATGATCCCGGTCTTCGCCCTGACGATGCGATTCGGCGAGGCCGTCGCATTCGTCACCCTCCTTGGAGCGGCCGACGAGGCATATCAGTATCTCATTCTGCACCGCTGGTCCGGCATCTACGATTTCGGTGATGTGGTGCTGAATCTGGTCGGGGCCGGCCTCGCAGCCTCATTCCTCATGGGACTCCTGGATCTGCAAAAGCCGCATCCTGCCTCGTCATATTCACTGGCAAGAATGCGGAAGTCCACAGGGCTCCTGACAATCGCCTCTCTCGCCGCCGGCGGATTGCTTGCGTATTCGACCGGTCTCCTCCAGCTCTACCCGGGGGACCGGACGCCCCCCGCGCTCCTCCTTCTTAACCGGGGGGCGATCCCGCCCGGCTTCTGGCAAAAGCCTCTCCCTACATCGAAGAGTTTTCACCTCCTGCAGCCGGGGGAAGCCGTTCTTGTCGTGGTTCTTTTGCTGGCGGTCTATGTCTGGATCGATTTTCGCGTCGAATGGCGCGCCAATCGAGATTGATCTCCCGATCATGAACCGAACGATCATCCTGGGGATCTGCTTTCTTCCGAACATTGCCCTCGCATCCTTGCCGCGCACATATATCTGTTATCGCACGGTCGGCCCGGTAAAGATCGATGGAAAACTTGACGATTCTTCGTGGAAGGTTCCCTGGACCGAGTTTTTTGTCGACATCGAAGGCGATCGCAAGCAGTCCCCCCGTTTCTCCACCCGTGCAAAGATGGTGTGGGACGACCGGTACCTCTACGTCGGCGCACAGCTTCAGGAACCCTGCGTCTGGGGGACTCTTCAAAAGCATGATGCGATAATCTATCACGACAACGATTTTGAGATCTTCATCGATCCTGAAGGAGATAACCGGGATTATTATGAGATCGAGCTCAATGCCCTGAATGCCGTGTTCGATCTCCTCCTGAAAAAGCCTTACCGGGACGGCGGCCCCGCACTCCTCGACTGGGATATGAAGGGTCTCAAGACCGCGGTCGCAGTCGAGGGAACCCTGAATGACCCGAAAAATATCGACAGCGGATGGTCTATCGAGGCAGCCCTTCCCTGGGATGCCTGTGCGCGCGATTCTCTCCCGCCGCGGAACGGCGATCAGTGGCGAATGAATTTCTCCAGAGTGGAGTGGCAGCTTGATGCCAGCGGAGGGCTTGGGAAAATGCCCGGCAAAGAAGCGGACAACTGGGTCTGGTCCCCCCAGGGGGCCGTCAATATGCACATGCCGGAAAAATGGGGGATCGTTCAGTTTTCTACGGATCCGGCCGGTCGCGCGCTTTTCACCCCCGATCCATCCCTCCCGGCGAGGGAGATTCTCTTCGACATCTACTACTCGGAGCGATCTCGTGTCGCGGATCATCGACTGTGGACTTCAAATCTTGATTCGCTGGGAGTAAAATTCTCAGCCAAGGATTATCTAACCCTGCCTGTTATCGATCTCACCCCCGACGGCTTCTCCGCGTGGACTGACCTGCAGCTGGCCGGCGGCAAACGACAGCGGTGGCATATCCGGCAGGACTCTTATATCTGGCACGACTGAGGGGAGCCGACCCCATGGGCCTCCGTGCGAGCCTCAGGAAAATCCCCCCGCGGGCGACGACGGCCGCCGCGCTCATTCTCATCTTCGCAGGAGCCCTTCTTCTCCGGATCTACTTCATCCGCCCGAAGGTTTTTCAGGAGATTGTGAATTTCCAGGGGATGGACGCCTGGTACCATATGCGCCTGGTGGAGAATCTGGTCGGCCACTTTCCGCACAGGATTAATGTCGACCCGTACGCAATCTATCCCGGCGGCCATCCACTGGCAATCGGCCCGATGTTCGACTGGATGATCGCCTCGTGCGCCCTTGCCCTGAGTCCCAGAGAATCCCCATCGAAACAGCTGGTCGACGCTGTCGGAGCATATGTTCCCTCGATTTTAGGAGCCCTTCTCATATTCCCGGTTTACGCCATAGGGCGTGCTATATTCAACGCGAGAAGCGGACTTCTTTCCGCGGCCCTGGTGGCGATTCTGCCCGGCGGGCTGTCCTATTCTTTGCTCGGATCGACAGACCACCACATCGCTGAGTCGCTTTTCGCAGCGCTCGCGATGCTTTTTTTCGTCCATGCGTTCACTCGCGCGAGGGCCGCAACTGTCTCATTCAATTCACTTCGCCCCGGAAACTGGCGACCCTATCTCAAGCCTCTCGGGTTTTCCCTCCTTGCGGGTTTAGCCCTTTCCTGTTATCTCCTCACCTGGATGCGAGGGGCCATGCTCGTCGTCATTATCGTCGCATGGGCCATCATTCAAGCCGTCATCGATTATTCGAAAAAAAACTCATCCGATGATCTCTCGCTGATCATTCTCCCTGCGTTGCTGGTCGCTTTTCTTGCGGTTCTCCCCATCGCCGGCACCGTCCGCCTCGCAGAGCTGCATGTTGCATCGCTGGCGGTAGGATGTCTGGCGGTCCTGTCGGTGAGCGCTGTGTCGAGAATGCTTCGCAGACGGGCCGGCACGATTCTCTTCGTTCTTGCTCTCGCCGGCGCGGGGGCGCTCGGTCTCATAGCGCTCCGTATCGCTTCACCCCGCATTTTCGGCATTTTCATCGTCGAAGCGGGGAGATTCACCCCCGGCGTTGAGGCCAGGACGGTCGCCGAGGCACGACCGCTCCTTTTCCTGGGAAAGTCATTTTCGCTCGAGCCTGCCTGGGAACGATTCACGTCGGGCTTCTTTATGGCTCTTATCGCGCTCCCGATTTTAATTTATCGCGCCGTCAGGGAAGGTTCCCCTTCCTTGGCGCTTTTGAGCGTCTGGAGCGCAGCAATGGTCCTCGCCACATTGGGCGAGAATAGGTTTACTTACTATCTGATCGTCAATGTCTCCCTCCTCTGTGGATATGTGAGCTCATGGGTGCTTGATTGGGGAGGGATCCCTGAGCCGGATAAAACCGGCCGCCGTCGGTTCACGAGGCTTGCCCGGACGCTTTCTGTTGCTGCCATAGCGGTATGGGTTTTCTATCCGAATTTTTTCGTCTCCCTCTCGGCTGCAGGCATCGACATGGGCCCTGACCGTGACTGGCGGCAGGCGCTCACATGGATACGAGATTTTACGCCCGAGCCCTTTGGGGATTCCAGCTATTATTCCCGATTCTACGGAGAACCGTCACCGCCCCGTCCCGCATATTCTGTGATGTGCTGGTGGGACTACGGCTACTGGATCACCGGGATAGCACACCGCGTCCCTGTCAGCAATCCGACGCAGGCCGGGGCCAGATACGCTGCAGCCTTTTTCACGGCGCAGGATGAATCGCGGGCCGTCGCCCTGGCCGACTCTTTGAAAAGCCGGTACGCGGTCGTCGATCGGGATCTCCTGATGCTCCCCGATCTCGCCACCCCGACCGCATCGGGTAAATTCCCCACCCTCGCAACCTGGTCAGGGAAAGAGCCGTCGGTGTTCCTTGAAGAATTCAGGAAGAAGTTGCCCGACGGCAGCCTCGTCCCGCTCTTCGTCTACTATCCCGAATACTACCGGTCGATGGCCGCGCGGCTTTTCCTGTTTCACGGAAAAAAATTTTCGGCACATAATTCATCATGGGTTATCTCCTTTGTAGTGAGACAAGGGGATGAGGTTTTCAAAGAAATCACGTCGATGGAAAGGTTTGCGACCGAAAAGGATGCCCGCGCCTTTCTCGCCGAACATCCCGGGTCCACTGCCCGGATCGCCGGGATTAATCCGCTCATGAGTTGCGTCGACCTCGATCCGCTGAAAAAATTCAGAATCGCCTATAGCTCGCCGACCCGGCTGCTGAGCACTTCCGGTGAACTTCCCTCAGTTATGGTTTTCGAGCGATTTCAAGGGAGCTCGCGGCCTGAAAACAGGTAAATCGGGTTTCCGGGGTTTTCGTCGCAGCACCTTGACAATTGACACGACATTCGTTATTATCGCGAGGGGGCATTCACGGATTCTTGCGTGAACCGATCGCGTGCCACAGGGGAGGGGGCAGGTCCTGTTTATTTTCTGGGTGTGAGATGCCGAGGATAAAAATTCTGATCCTTGCTCTTACGGTGCTCTTCGGGCTCGGGTTGTTCAGGCCCGACCTCGGAGTCAAATCTCTGCTTGCCACGGGCAATTTTTCCTTTATCACTGTCGCAAAGGTCTCGGTCGGAGGAGACGGTAATTTCTCCTACACAGCATTCGGAGGCAACGGCCTCCCGTCGGCTTTCTTTGTGCCCACCTCGGGAGGAACAGGTTTTCGGTCGTTCAGTGTTTCCCCCGGGAATTACAGCATTCTTGAAAACGTCCCTTCCGGCTGGAAGTTCACCTCACTGACCGTATCCAGCTTTACAGGCGGCAGCGTCATTTCGAAGAAAGATTCGTCGGCGCTGATCCTTCTGGCCCTGGGCGATTCCGTGACCGCCATATACACGAACACCCGCCAGGCGGGCGCGATCATCATCCGGAAGCTGACCCTCGGTGCAAATGGAAACTTTTCCTACACCACCTCCGGTGGGAACGGGCTCCCCGCGTCTTTCGCAATATCGACATCGGGCGACTCTGGGTCGCACGCATTCTATGACCTCCCGTCAGGGAATTATACGGTGACGGAGAATGTGCCCGCCGGGTGGTCCTTCATCAGCCTCCAGTGCTCCACCTCGAGTGGCTCGAGCAAAATCTCTCTGAACGATTCTTCCTCACTGATCAGCCTCATCGTCCCCGATACGGTTGTCTGCACCTATACGAACGCCACATGCCAGATCACCTGCGGGACGCGCGACACAACGGTGATGAATGACCCCGGAAAATGCGGGGCGGTCGTCAACTTCTCCCCTCCGAGTACTACCGGGAACTGCGGAACCGTGACCTGCACTCCCCCGTCCGGATCTCTCTTCCTGATCGGAAAGACGACCGTGACATGCTCCTCCTCCGACGGCCACCAGTGCTCATTCACGGTGACCGTAAGGGTGGGGAACAATTGCCCCCTCAGCCCAGGTTTCTGGAAGACTCATCCCTCCGCCTGGCCTGTCAGCTCGATCACCCTCGGCGATCAAACGTATACGAAATCGGAAGCGCTCGCCATACTCCGTTCCTCCACCACCGGCGATGCGAGCATTATCCTTGCCCGCGCCCTGATCGCCGCTATCCTGAACACGGCGAACGGCTCGGATCCGACGCCGATTTGCAGCGCGCTTGGCCAGGCGAATGCTCTGCTCAGCGGATTCGGGAAAAAACTCCCGTATGCCGTCAAGCCGTCGAGTCCGACGGGACAGGCGATGACTAATGCCGCAGGCATTCTCGATTCGTACAATAACGGGCTCCTCACACGCAGGTGCCGGCCGTCGCTGAACGCTCCGGTGATTCCAGGCGAAGGGTCCGGGGAATTCCGCCTCGAACAGAGTTACCCGAATCCCTTCAATCCTCAGACCGAGATAGCGTACACCATTTCCGAACCGTCACATGTGGATCTCCGGGTGTACGATCTCCTCGGACATGAAGTGAGGGTCCTGGTCAGCGGGGACGCGGGGGCGGGAAGCTACAGCATACCATGGGATGGAAAAGATGAGGGAGGGAAGCTCTTACCGAGCGGCGTCTACCTGTACAGGCTCACCTCCGGCGAGCTCACGCAGGTGAAACGGATGCTGCTGATACGCTGAGATTCGAAACTTACGGATATGAGATCCGGACGGCGTGCGCCAGTGTCTGTGACACATCGCCGGGAAGGACCACTGCGCGATGTACCCTGCCGTTCATCGGGATCATTAGGGTTATGAAAAAGACCGCCTCTCGAATGACGCTGTTGTCAGTATGGGGTGGCACGATACTGCTGCTTGCATCGACTGACGCTCTCGCTGGGGGAAAAGTTGGCCTCTACGCCGTCCGCATGATGCCCTACGGAATCGACGCCGAATCGTACAGCCGCCCGGGATGGGGAGGGGGCCTGCAGGCGGTCGTGCCCGTCAAGTCACTTTCCGATCTCGTTGCCGGCAACGCCGGCCTGGAGATCGTCAACCTTCTCAGCGAGACGGAGGCATTTCGCGACCAGGTGACGGGGCTGCGGGTTGAGCAGCAAACAGATCAGAATCTTTACCGGTTCTATCTCGGCGGCCAGTTCGTCGGACACGGGAAGGAGTTCGTCCGGCCGCACGCCGGGGCCGATATCGCGCTGATCTATTACGAAATTTCGACGGATGTCGTTGTGCCCAACGATTATAACCGGGAGCAGGAGATTCGACAGAAATTGAAAAGCAACGGAGATTTTGTCTTCGGCTATGATCTCTCGATCGGGGTCGATCTGAATTTCTCGAACAAGTTCTCTATCGATGGGGGAGTGAAATATCTGCACAGCTTCGGCGTTCCCCAGCAGCTCGGCGAAGGTTCGGTGAAGATTTTTCCCCGCTATACCCAGATCTATCTCGGGGTCGGCATCCCCTTCGACGTATTAAAGGACAGTGGGGACAATGATGACTAACCTTGCTATGGCGATGCCGCGCCGGTTGATGCCCGGAGCTTTTTTGTTTTTTCTTGGGTGCAGCGATTCGTCGACGATCGTGAGAGCCACCCACACCGGCGGGATTTCGCTCGATTCTTCGATGGTTCTGGCCGTCGGGAATATTTCGGGGGATCACGCCAAGGGGTTTCGAAGAGATCTCTCATCTGCACTTCAGAACGGGGGCTTCAGGACCGTGACTGTGACGAGCGAGAAGGATGATGCGGCCGACTCAGCCCTGGGCGCCGCCATGGGATCTCTCCCCCCGAATCAGGTCCTGCTTATCCTCAGGGGGACATACACGATCGATAAGGAGGAAAGCAAAATAGACGCCGGAAACAATAACCAGGATCCTGCCCCCACTGAAAAAAAAGTGAAGGGGATGCTGGCTTTTGAAATCACCAATGCGTTAACTCACGAATTGCTTCTCGCCCGGAACCTGGAGCGGGATATTTCGGAGAGGGAAACACCCAATCTGCAATCTCTTATGAGGGATTTTGCCTCCATCTTCGGCGGGGGTTCGGTTTCAGATCCGCTGGAACATGAGGTGAGAAAAAAGGTTATCGACGGGTTTATTGATGAGCTGCATCCCCACGAGGAGTCTTTTTATGTAAAATTCTTCAAAGCCTCCGATATCCCGGAACTGGAAACGGGCATCTCCTACGCGGCCGTGGGGAACTGGGATAAAGCAATCGAAATATATTCTTCGGCCATCAGCAGGAATCCAAATAACGAAAATATCCATTGCGCGTACTACGATCTGGGCATCTGCTATAAATGCCAGAACAAATTCACCGAAGCCCGCCAGAATCTCGAAAAGGCATACGTCCTAAAAAACAGCCCCGAATATCTTGAACAGATTCAGTCCCTGCCTCAGATGGAGCAGGAGTACCGGATGAGGGGAAAGAACTCCCCGAAATGACAGGAGCTCCCGACGGCGTGCCATCCCCTAAAGATTGAAAAAATCTCAGGATCGGATTTCCCGCTGCCTCCTCGCCTCATACAGGAACACCGCGCTCGCATTCGCCACGTTCAGTGAGTCTGTCCCAGCTGCCATCGGGATCGCCAGACGCTCCGTGCAGATATCCAGAACACCCGGCGATACTCCTTTTTCCTCCCCTCCCAGGACAATGCAGACGCGGCCGGTGAGGTCACTCTCGTTCACATGAATCTTTCCATCCGGAACTGTGGCGATGATTCGCACACTCTTTTCGTGCATTGATTCAAGCGTTGTGCGCAGGTTCCTGCTGTGAACAATCGGGAGGCCGAAGACGGCCCCCATTGAATTCCGGACCGAACGCCTGAGATAGGGGCTGCTCGAATTGTCACCCGTTATGACCGCATGTACGCCGAAGGCGGCACAGTTTCGCATGACCACCCCTACGTTTTCGGCGTTCATGAGGCCGTCGAGAGCTACCGAGAGGAACCCGTCCCCCGCTTCCCCCAGGAGTTTTCGGATATCAGGCTCGCCCGGCACCTTCCCCACCGCCATGATCCCCTGATGAAGGTTGTATCCGACAATTGACTCCACGAGTGATTTATCTGCGATGTAGATTTCCGGGATTCTTCCGTGGAGGCCGGGACGCTCGTGATGGAGCCGGTCGTACCAGATTTCTGTCATCAGGGCGGAGATTATGTCGAGTTTCGAGTCGATAAGCCGCTCGACCACCTTCTGCCCCTCGGCCACGAATATTCCATCCCTCCGGTGATCATCCGGCCGCCTCAACGTCCTGTAGGGGCGAAGGGTCGGATTGTCCATCGTTGTCACCCTGCTGACCATGGCAGAAGATAATCCGGCGCCTGGTAAGAATCAACGCGGGGCGGCATTTTCACTTTTTCGTGGCGAAACCTTATATTCCCCGAGCCGGAGGATTTTTATGAAGGTCGTGATCGCAGGGGGGAGGGGTTTCCTGGGAACGGCGCTTGCCGGATTTTTGGGGGCATCACAACACCATGTCACGATACTGAGCCGGAAGCCCGATCTCGTCCCCCAGGCTGAATCCCTTGATGTAGTCGGCTGGGACGGAAAGACGCCCGGCCCCTGGGCACGGTGCGTCGACGGGGCCGACGCGGTCGTCAACCTGGCAGGAGAGCCGATCGCGGATAAGCGGTGGACCGCTGCCCGTAAGGAGGCGCTCACACGCAGCCGTATTGATTCCACCAGGGCGATTGTCTCTGCCATCCGGGAGTCTCGGAAAAAGCCCCCTGTCCTCCTCAGCGCCTCCGGCGTCGGCTTCTACGGCGACGTCGAAGAGGGAGATGTTTTCGAAGACGATGAAAGCGGGGATGACTTTCTCGCCCGACTCTGCCGGAACTGGGAGGATGAGGCATCCCGGGCTTCGGCCGATGGAGTCCGCGTCGTGAATACGCGAATCGGAATAGTTCTCTCCACACGGGGCGGAGCCCTCACGCGCATCCTGCTTCCGTTCAGAATGTTCGCAGGGGGCACCCTCGGCTCGGGCCGCCAGTGGTTCCCATGGATCCACCTCGATGATCTGATCGGGATTATTGTTTTTTCGATGACCCAAAGTCTTTCTGGTCCTGTGAACTGCGCTTCCCCCCAGCCGGTGAGGATGAGGGAATTTTGCGAAGAACTGGGGAAATCGATCCGCCGGCCCAGCTGGGCTCCCGTTCCCTCCCTGGTTCTCAGGGCGGCGCTGGGGGAGATGTCGTCGGTCATTCTCACCGGCCAGAAGGTCATGTCTCGAAAACTTGCAGGTTATGACTTCAGGTATCCGGCACTCACAGATGCGCTTCTTGCGTTATTCCCCCCGCGGAGGCCGGGTGTTCGATCATAGGTTAAACTAGCGCCGGAGTATTCTTAAACGGCGTTCACATGTTATCAGTGGATTTCGTATATTTTTCCCACTTCAATAACCGGGGGAATCTTATGAAACTCTTGATTGCCTTTCTGTTGACTGCGTCCAGCCATGTCGCCTGGAGCCAGGAGTCGCAACCGCCCCCCCAACTCCCGCCCGACTCGACAAGGGTCTTGGGATGGAAACACTCCATGGCCACCGGGCTGAATCTAAGCCAGGTGTCCTTCAAGGATTGGGTCGGGGGAGGAGAGAATGCGCTTGCCTACGCCCTCTGGCTCAACGGAACTTCTACGCTCGAAATGGAATCGTCGGAATGGGGGCATACATATAAACTTGCGTTCGGACAAACGCGCCTCTCCAGCCAGGGACTCCGCAAGACCGACGATGAGATCTATGTTCAAAGTCTCCTTATCTATAAACTCGGAATTCTCGTCAACCCGTATGTATCGGCAAGCCTGCGGACCCAGTTCGCAAAGGGGTTTCTCTATCACGATACGAGCGAAACGGAAGTGTCAAAATTCTTCGACCCCGCCTACCTCACGCAAAGCGCCGGCCTCGCCTGGAAGCCCCTGCCCGAGTTCACGACGCGCCTCGGGGCCGGAGTCCGCGAGATCATCACCTCAGAATTCCCGGCCTATGCCGATGACCCCACCACTCCCGAGATCGAAAAGACGAAGGTCGAAGGTGGGCTGGAGTCCGTGAGCGATGCCCGGATAATTCTGGCGGAAAATGTCTCGCTGACGTCGCACCTTGAACTTTTCGCGCCTTTCAAGAGTCTCGACCGGATCGTCGTCAGGAGCGATAACCTGGTAACCGCAAAGGTCAGCAAGTACGTGAGCATGAATTTCAATGTCCAGCTGATTAACGATGTGAACATTTCCCCCCTCACGCAGGTCAAGGAAACACTTGCCCTCGGGATCAGCTACACGTTGCTCTAATAGAAAAGACGATGCTCATGGCGAAATGCCTGCTTCTGCTCGTGGCCTGCCTGATCTCGGCTGATGCCGGTGCGGCTCCGTCCATACAGAAGGCCTCTGCCAAGGGAAGAAAATCGATAACATCCCCGGCCGCACGTCAACAGATCACCGCGCCGGATAGTTCGTCCGATTCAACGGCCGCGGAGAAGGAAAAATTCTCCGGAAGACCGTCCGATAGGATTGTCGGAAAGGATGAGAAAGGGAGGACCATATACGAGGGGCCGCGGGGAGGGCGTTATTACATCGCGGGCTCGGGGAACAAAGTGTATGTCAGGAAAAAACCATAAGGAGATAGCCTACCATGATGAAAGAGTTTAAAGAGTTTGCGACCAAGGGGAACGTCGTCGATCTGGCCGTCGGCGTGATCATCGGCGCCGCGTTCGGCAAAATCGTGAGCTCGCTCGTGAACGACGTTCTGATGCCCCCCATAGGGCTGATGCTCGGCGGACTCGATTTCAGTAATCTGGCCGTCACCCTGAAGGCCGCCGAAGGAGCCGCTCCGGCTGTGACGGTGAAATACGGCGTCTTCATCAACACGGTGATAGATTTTATCATCGTCGCCTTCTGCATTTTCATGCTGATCAGGGGGATGAACGCGCTCCGGCGCAAACAGGAGGCGCCGACTGCAGTGGCCGCCGCGACGACGAGGGATTGTCCGGAGTGCGCCATGACCGTGCCAGTCAAGGCCAGGCGGTGTGCTCATTGCGGGACCGTTTTTGCGAAATAATCAAAGGTGAACGAGATGACCTCAAAAATTTGCGCCATCCTCATCCTGCTTGTTGCAATAGAGCTGATCGTCTCCTGCAGCAGCGTCCCCCTCACGGGCCGGCGTCAACTGAATCTGATTCCCAGTTCTCAGATGCTCTCGATGAGTTCCGACCAGTACGGCCAGTTCCTGAAACAAAACAAGGTGAGCTCTGACGAGAAAGCCACACTGATGGTCCGGACCGTGGGCCGAAAGATCCAGTCGGCCGTGCAACAGTATATGGCCCAGAACAATATGGCCGACCGCCTCTCCGGTTATAACTGGGAGTTCAACCTCGTCGAGAGTAAAGAGGTGAATGCCTGGTGCATGCCCGGCGGAAAGGTTGTCGTCTATTCGGGGATTTTGCCCGTGACAAAAGATGAGACGGGGCTCGCCGTGGTGCTCGGACACGAGATCTCCCACGCCGTCGCCGAGCACGGGAGCGAACGGATGACCCAGGGGCTCATAGCCCAGTTCGGCGGTGTTGCCCTGTCACAGGTTTTGAAGGATAAGCCGCAGGAGACACAACAACTCTGGATGACCGCCTTCGGGGCCGGCGTCCAGTATGGAGCCCTTCTCCCGTTCAGCCGGGTCCAGGAGAGCGAAGCCGACCACCTTGGCCTGATTTTCATGTCCATGGCCGGCTATAACCCCAGCGCGGCGGTTGAATTCTGGCAGCGCATGTCGCAAAATAGCGGCGGCAAGCCCCCCGAATTCATGAGCACTCACCCCTCCGACGAGTCCCGCATCGCCGCCATCAAGGAGGAACTCCCCGAAGCGATGAAATACTACAAGCACTGAGGGGGCAGCTGCTGAAAGAAGCGGACCGACAACAGGCCGGGGGGGGATTCCTGGTGTGAAGGGTCTGCGCGCTTCCTGTGTAAACTGATAACAATCAAGTACTTACTCCAGCCCGTTTTCTCAAGGGAATCCGTGAGAAGTTTTTTACTTTTTTTGATCGAGAGGAAAAATCCATTCTGAGTTTTCTTGCGTATACTTGATGTCTTTTTTCCCTAAAAAACTCCCAAGGAGGTTCCAATGAAACGCTTTCTTCTGTTCGCCGTAATTATCGTGTCAGCGGCGATTATCGGGTTCTTCGCTGCACCACGAAAAATTGACGCCTCAAGCCACCGTGAGGCGCCCCTCATAAGCAACGATCCGCTGGCGGATAATACCGACCTGTACGCGTTCCGTAGTCCCGATGTCGACACTACCGTGACAATTATCGCCAACTACATTCCCCTCGAACTCCCCGAAGGGGGCCCGAATTATGCCACGTTCGGCGAAAACATCCGGTATGAAATTCATATCGATAATAATGCCTCAACCCCAGGAGACGAGATTATTTATCGATTTACCTTCACCGGGTCCAATGACGATCCTTCCACTTTCTTCAATATCCGTCTCCACAAGCAGAATCTGAAGAGGACCTACACCGCAGAACGGAGCACCGACGGAGGCTCGACCTGGTCGACCATCGTCTCGAACGGAGTCGTCCCGCCTCCCAATATCGGTCCCCGGTCTATTGAGAATAACGTCGTTGGCCTCGGCACGACATACTCCGCCCTGATGGCGGACGCAGTGGCAACCACCTCCAGCGGGGAAAAGATTTATTGTGGCCCGGCCGACGATCCGTTTTTTGTCGAACTCGGCGGCATTTTTGATGTGGGTCAATCCCGCGTTCCCGGCGCGCCCGGCACAAACGCCGCACGTGACGGTGTCGCAGGCTTCAATGTGCACGCGATAGCCCTCCAGATCCCGATCTCCCTGCTGCAGAAAGCTCATAAGAGCGTCTCCCAAGCAGCGAATATTCTCGACCCGGATTTTGTTATCGGCGTGTGGGCAGCAGCCTATCGCCCGCAGATTACGACGCTCTCCCTGTCAGGCGGCCAACCGACCTACGGAGGCCAGTGGGTGCTCGTCTCCCGCCTCGGCATGCCGCTCACGAACGAGGTGATCATCCCGCTGGGCCAGAAGGATTACTGGAATTCAATTGCGTCGTCCGATGCAACGTCCGAGAAGAATTTTGAGCAGTATTTTGTGAATCCCGAGCTCGGCCTCTATATGGACGACGCCCTCTTCGGCGGCGCCGTGCCCGCGCTGTCTCAACTCAGGATTCAGAAAAACTCCCTCGGCTCGTTTAATTTTGGAAATAATCAGGGCGGGCTCTACGCCCTCTATGGAAACCCCGCCACCACGGGAACCGCGCTCGATACAGCCCTCTTTGGAAAGTATCTGCTCCGGCCTTCTGCCCCCCGATCGGTTGACCTCCTCCCCGCGTTCTATACGGGAGTGCCGAATCTTCCTCCCTACCAGCTCGCAACCGGGAAGGGGGGAAGCCCTCTCTCGCCCGGAAAACCGTTCGTGAATAATTTTCTCCCCTCGTTCGGGGATATGCTGCGTCTCAATATGGCGGTTACCCCGACGCCCCGCAACAGCCCCGATTTCAGCAGCCTGGGTCTGGTTCAGGCCGCCGTCCTCGGCTTGACCGATTCTCGCTATAACCAGAACGCCTCGCTGCAGTGGATTCCGAATATGGACGGTTTCCCCAACGGCCGCCGGCTCGAAGATGATGCGACCCGCATAGAGCTTCAGGCAGTGAGCGGGATTGTGCTTGCCGCCATCGGGCTCTGGTACGATGACTTTTCCGGCGGTAGCCCGGTGACTCCGCAGCTTCTCAACGTGCTGGGCTATAAGGCGGGCCCCACCCATAACGATAAGCCCTTCCAGGCTCATTTTCCGTACCTTGCCGAGCCTCACCGCGGATACGATTATGTGAAACAGCTCGTCGCCGATACGCTCGATATGCCCACAGGCGTCAGGGAGGATCTCCTGGGAATGTCCGTGCCGCGGGGCTTCCTGCTGGATCAGAATTATCCCAACCCCTTCAATCCTTCGACGAAAATCCGGTACCATGTCTCCACGTCGGGAGTAGTGAAGCTGAAGGTCTTTAATACGATCGGCCAGGAGGTCGCAACGCTCGTGAACGAGCAAAAACCCCCCGGGATCTATACCGCCGAATGGAACGCCCGAAATATCGCGAGCGGAATGTATCTCTACCGTCTCGAGGTCGGAGATAAGATCGTCTCGGCTAAGAAAGCGATCCTGGTGAAATGAGGATTAGGTCACACGTGAGCTCCGGCCGCGATGTTATGGTGGATGATGGAGCCGGAGCTTTCCGTGTGATTACACAATGAAGAAGCTTTTCATCATCATCGTCCTCGCCGCAGGGTCGTACCTCGCCTACCGGAGCAATCACTCCCAACGCCCTATCCCCGACCTCAGCCTGAAATCGGGATCGTCAAATCCATCGTCCGAGTTCCTGAACGCCCAGAAGTCGGTCGAGTACCTGCGGGAAGAAATTTCGAAGAATCCCGGTTCGGCCAAGAATTTTGTGGCGCTGGCCGAGCTTTTTCTGCAGGAATCCCGTATCACCGGCGACCATCACCTCTATATCCCCAAGGCTCAATATCTTCTGGAAGAAGCGCTGCGCCTCGACCCGGGCCATTACGAGGCTAATCTTGCAGAGGCCTCATTGCTCCTTACGAAGCACCGGTTCGACGAGGCGAAGGAGATTGCGGAGAAAATGGCTCTCGATCATCCGCATAGCGCATCGGCATACGGGCTTCTCTGCGATGCTTACGTAGAGCTCGGAGACTATTCAAGCGCGGTCTCGGCGTGCGACCGGATGCTATCCATCCGTCCCGATTTGCGCTCCTATGCCCGGGCCTCATACCTCCGGGAAATTCATGGGGATACCCGGGGGGCCATCGAAGCGATGACCCTGGCCTCGGAAGCCGGCATGAGCGGACAGGAGAACCGGGCATGGGCGCTCTATAATCTGGGGAAACTCTATCTCAATGAAGGGAAGCTCGATAGAGCGGAGTATATTTTTGAGGGGATTCTTCAGGAACGCCCCCGCTACGCATACGCGCTGAGCGGTCTCTCCATGGTGAATCGCGCCCGGGGCAACATGGAAGCAGCCATAAATCTGCTGACAACAGCCGCAGAGACAACTCCAGAACATGTTTTCCTGGAACAGCTGGCAGATGCGTATCTTGCATCTGGAAAGAAGGATGCGGCTTCCGGGCTTGCAAATATTGTGCTGAAAGCATTTGAGCAGCATGAAAAAGACGGATGGAACATTAATCGCGAGATGGCTATGTTCTGCGCAAACCATGACACCCATCTCACCGAAGCGCTCTACAGGGCAAGATCGGAATATGCCCGCCGCCCCGACAATGCCGACGTCCTGGAGTCATACGCCTGGGTCCTCTATAAATGCGGCCGGGCCGCCGAAGCCGTCCCTCTGATCGAAAGAGCGATGCGCTTCTCCCACAATTTTCAGGTCCTTCACCATGCCAGCCTTATTTATGCTGCGTCAGGTGAGGACGAACTGGCCCGAAAGCTGCACGAAGAATCTTTGACGGTAAATCCCTTTGAAAAACTCCTGACGGACGGACCCCCGCCCACGAGCTCACTCTCAACTGCATCATGGATGATGCGATGAAAAAGCTTCTTCTGATACTCCTTCCCCTGGCGAGCAGTTTCGGGCATCCGCTCGGGATTTTCAGCGTTAATCGCTATACTCGCATCGAACTCGCAGGGGAGAAGATCCGTCTCCACTATGTGCTTGATATCGCCGAAATACCCTCGATCGAAGAATTTCGGTCTATCGACAAGAACCGCGACGGCATCGCCGATGAATCAGAGCGCAGGGAGTTTTCCTTGCGAAAGGGATCCGAGATTCAGCAAAAGATCCATCTGCAAATAGGGGGAAAGGATATCTCCACAAGGCTGATCTCCTCGGAGATTTCATTCCCGGAAGGACAGGGGGGAATGAGGACGATTCGCGTGACGCCCGTTTTCGAATCCCAGATTCCCGAGCGAGACGGGTTGATTTCGTTAACTTTCAGCGATGAAAATCTTGCCGGAAAAATGGGATGGAAAGAAATCGTCGTTCAGCCGACCTGCGGCGAGACTATTCAGGCATCTAATGTTTCTGAAAAAGACCTGACAGATGAACTGACATCCTATCCCCAGGATCGACTCACCGATCCGCCGCAAATGTCCGAGGCAGAAGTACAGTTCGTTGCCGGGAGCGATTCTGCGTCTCCGCAGGCGTCCCGATCGATCGTAGAACGGACAAAGGACGGCTTCGCGGAGCTTATCACGTCGAAGGACCTCAGCCCGTCCGTGATGGTCGTGTCGCTTCTTATTGCCATGATTCTCGGCGCCGGACATGCCCTCACCCCCGGCCACGGCAAGACTGTCGTTGCAGCTTATCTGGTCGGCCAGCGGGGGACAGTCAGGCATGCCGCATTTCTCGGGGCCACCGTCACGGCCACTCATACGATTGGGGTGTTTGCGATGGGGCTCATAACGCTTTTCGCCTCCCGTTTCATTATGCCTGAAAAGATGTATCCCTGGCTCAGTCTCGTCTCCGGGCTCCTCGTTGTCGCGATCGGAATCTCCCTTGCGAGGAAACGGATTCAGTCTGCCCGGGGCGTCTCGTGCAACGGTCACGCCCACGTTCACTCGCACGACGCTTCTCATTCCCACCTCCCCCCGGGTGCCGACGGAAGTCCGGTGACCTGGAAAAGCCTCCTTGCGCTCGGAGTCTCCGGCGGCCTCCTTCCCTGCCCATCCGCTATCGTCGTCCTCCTGAGCGCCATCGCCCTCGGAAGGATTGGGTTCGGCCTCTTGCTGATTCTCGCCTTCAGCGCCGGTCTCGCAGGAGTGCTCACCGGGATCGGGATGCTGATGGTCTATGCACGGTCTCTCTTTGAAAAATTCACAGGCAGGGGGCCCTTCATGCGCTGGATGCCCGTCGCAAGCGCCATAGCCGTGTCCCTCGCCGGAGGAGCCATCTCGCTGAACGCCCTCGGTCAACTGCCGCTCGATTTAGGGGGTCCGCTTGATTGGCGTGCTTTGCTGAATGCGGGATCGCTTTCCGTGCTTTCCCTCGGGTTCGTGCTCGGTCTGAAACATGCCCTCGACGCTGATCACCTTGTCGCCGTCTCGACGATTGTCTCCGAACGGCGGGGTTTCTGGAGCTCTTCCCTCGTCGGTGCCCTCTGGGGGCTCGGTCACACGGCTTCACTCCTCGCCGTCGGCTTAATCGTGATCGCCTTCCACTTCACGATCCCTGAAAAAATCGCTCAGGCGATGGAGTTCAGCGTCGCCGCCATGCTTGTGATCCTCGGGGCCAATGTTTTGTGGAAAATACGCAGAGGCGCGACATTCCACGTCCACACCCACGAACATCAACACCGGCTCCATATCCATCCGCATCTGCATGCGACCGCTCCCGGCCCTGCACATGAACATCCGGAACACCATGCCAAACTCGGCAAAAAGCCTTTCCTCATCGGCATGGTGCACGGTATGGCAGGGAGCGCCGCCCTGATGCTCATCGTCCTTGCAACGATCCAGTCAAAAATGCTCGCGCTGGTCTACATTGCGATTTTCGGGATCGGCTCCGTCGGCGGCATGTTCCTTATGAGCGCGCTCATCGGCCTTCCCTTCGCAATGACCGCCCATCATGCAAGACTGCATTCTGCCATCCGCTTAACCGCCGGTCTGATCAGCCTCGGCTTCGGTCTGTTTCTTGCCTACCAGATAGGTTTCGTCGAAAGACTATTGCTCTAGCATGAACTACCGCGCCCGGCTGGATTTACAACCGGCGTGAAGAGGGCCGGAGAGCGATTCAACTCCAGAAAAAGTCCAAGTTGGCTAACCTTCCCAGAAATTCCATTCCGTAGCAAATGCGGCCTGCGAGAGGGTGAGGCCGGATATCCAGTTCGGGAATGAAGGCTCTGACGAAAGCGCTCACAATAGGATTATCCAACCATTAGACAAATTCGGTAAGAAGTTGATCGCTTCCCAACCGGGAGAATCAGTCATTTAGCTCGTTGTTCTCACCGAGAACACACCTTGCGTTTTGACGTCCAAATTAGTATGATTTAACATTCCTTTCATCCCGTCGGAATGCTCAGACTTCTCGCTCTCATCTTTGTCTTTTCGCTGTATTGCGTCGAAAGCGTATACGGATTGCTCGGGCGGGGAAATTCTTCCGGATGCTCTGAACACTGTTGCTGCGCCTCCGAAGGGGAGAAACCCTCATGTTGCTCGCCTCTGCCCACCCAAGCCGGCGATCCGTCCTGCAAAATTCTTGGGAGCTGTCACTCAATCCCAAACTCCGCATTGTCAGCGGTAGAGAGGGATTTCCGGGCCGAGGAATCCGGACCGGTTAGCCCTCTCATCAGCCCGGAAGATTTTCGCAACCCGCCCGGCGCTTCCTATTCCCTGACACTCGGTTTCACCCACTTCCACCCGCCGCGTGCCTGACCCTAAACGTCATTCACCGCAGGGGCCCTTCCCGGACGAAGGCTCCTGCATCCCCAACATTTTGAAAGGTCATGGCCATGCGGTTGGTCCTTGCTCTTTTAATTGCCACGAGCTGCTCCGTGGCGAAGCATAAGAGCTGCGGCGCAGCAAATTGTCCCCTCAATACGCACCGGTATCTCGGATCCGGCGTTCTGAATATCTCTTTGACACATGAGTACATAAACCAGGACCAGATCTATGTCGGCTCCTCCCGCTCTGTCGTGGGAGCGATACCGGAAAAACATGACGAGGTGCAGACTCTGAACGAACGCAATGTCCTTCAAATACTCTCAGGGCTCAGCGACCGGTTGAGCGTCTCGCTTGACGTTCCATTCATTCACCGCGAGCACAGCCACATCGACCACGACGCGGGAGGATCCGTGTGGCAATCATGGATTTTTTCCGGTCTCGGAGATATTTCGGTCGCGAGCGAATACGCATTGCTTCTGCCCGCCGGAGACTCGGATTCATATCTTGGGATTTCGGCGGGGCTCAAACTCCCCTCAGGCATCACTCATGCCACGAATGCCGAGGGGGAAGAAGCCGAGGTGACGATCCAGCCAGGTACGGGTTCGACTGATGCGATAATCCGGCTGAACTATCGAAGGAGTGTGACCACAGTCCCCGCCTTCGGGGGTCTCTGGAGCTCACTTCCCATCACCCTCGGCCTGTCCTATCAGGTGAGCGGCCGGGGGACGAACGATTACCGGTTCGGAAATGTTTTTCTTGCCCACGTAGGAACTGAATATCAATTCGCAAAACGTGCGGATTTCCTCTTTCAAATCAACGGGCGTTTTCAGGATTTTGCGGATGTAGGCTCCACAGGGGAACCGAGGGAAAATACAGGGGGCACCTGGATCTTTGCCAGCCCCGGGCTCGGGATTCAATTGAGCGACGCGTTGAGCGCGTCCGCCTATGTCCAGCTCCCCGCTTACCAGAATGTTCACGGAATCCAACAGACAGCCTCAGTCAACCTTGCTCTCGCTCTCTCGTTTGCCGTCGATCTCGTGGGAGGTGTACAATGAAATCTATGAGTATCCCTGACAAGGGGATTCCCCCCAAGGAGCTTTCAATGAATTTGTGTCGTTTCGGTGCAGCTTTTATCCTCGCAAACCTCATCGGGTGCAATACGGAACCGGCCATTGTCGTCCAATCTCCCGGACTTCAAATTCAATCTCTCTTTGCAATCAACGGAAGTTCGACGGTGACTCTCGGCTGGACCCCGGTGCAAAACGGCACCGCCTCCGCCCTGCAGGTCCACCGATCGTCCAATCCCCAGTTCACTCCATCCTCCGGGACTCTCCGGGCCACTCTTCAGACGTCTGATTCCACCTATCTCGACACGGGACTGGTAAACGGTAGTTACTACTATTACAGGGTGATCCCTATAGAAGTTTTTGAAGGGATTCCCCGCGAAGGCGCTGCATCCTCCGTAGCGGAGGGGCGCCCGTTTGATTATGATTCGGTGGCTGAAATCTCTTATTCGCAACACATCCAGCCGATTTTCCGGAGCGGATGCGCGGTGAGCGGATGCCACAATCTTGGGGCTTCCGGCAATTCCTTCGCTATGAGGAAGACTGCCGACGTGCCGTCACTGTCACTGGTGAGCTGGGAGGATATTTTCAAAGGGAGTGATCACGGGACTGTCGTTGTCCCCTACCGGGCGAATAAGAGTCATATGATCTTCCATATAAATGTTGATACCGTGCTTGCGCCTGTATCCGAGCCGCATATGCCTCTCCCGGGCATCAATCTCCCCCGGAATCAGCTCCTCACATTGATGAACTGGATCGACCAGGGGGCGCCAAACGATTTTGGGGCAATCGCCTTCTCCACATACCCCGAGGGTAAAGTCCTTGCCACAAATCAGGCAGAAGATGTGGTGTCCATCATCGATGTGAAAACGCGACTGCTCGCCCGTTATGTCCAGGCCGGCCTCCCCCGTGTCCTTCCCGGATTACAACCCGCGGCGCCCCATAATCTTTTCGTCGACAAGGCCCACGATTGCTATTACGTCGTCCTCGTCGCGGCAGGAAAAGTTGTCAAATACCGGCTGAGCGACAATGCAAAAATCGCGGAACTCTCGGGCGTAAGCCTCCCCACGCAGGTCGCCCTTTCCATCACGGGGGACACGGGGTTCGTCTCGCAGTTCAGCGCCACGGCGCACGCCATCAGGATGTTCGACACGCGCACGATGCAGCTCTTACCCCTCAGCCTTTCGCATCCGCAGCTCAATAAGCCGCACGGGGTCCAGATTACTCCGGACGGGAAGCAGATCTATATCACCGGAAATCTTTCGGATAATCTCATCGTCTACGATATTGCATCCGGATCCCTCAATGCGATCTGGCTCAATCCGGCCAACCCGGTGGTCGGCACCACGTATCAGCCCTATCAGACAGTGATGACGAAAGATAATAAGTTCGTCTATGTGAGCTGCCAGCTGACGAATGAGGTGAGGCTGATCAGCCGGGATTCATCGAAATTTGTGAAGTCGATTCCCGTCGGCACCTATCCACTTATCATGGACATCACTCCGGACGGCCAGTACATCTACGTGGCGAATCGTAATTCCAACGACGTGAGCGTGATCCGCACCTCGGATAACACGGTTGCGACGACGATCTCAAACGTCGGACCCCAGCCCCACGGCGTGGCCATCGATTCCGGGGGAAAATACGCCTACGTGACATGCGAGAATACGGGCGCCTCCTCCGAGCCGCCCCATCACCCCACCTCCGGAAGCCTTGCGCCCGGCTTCATCGTCGTGATTGATATTTCAACGAACAGCGTAGTCAAGACTATTGAAGTATCAAATTTTGCGGCCGGGATCGCCGTCGTCGATTAGGGGGACGCGATGCGACGGCTAGCCCTGCCGGTCAGCGTCCTCGTATGGCTCATCTTCTCGTCGGTTCAGCTCCGGGGCCAAATCATTCAAAACGTGAGCGTCGCCGATACTCTCGTCGCCCACGCAGAACAGGCTTACCGCGCTTCCGCAACCCGCCCCTTTCCCTATGGAAAATGCGGGCTCGGCCTCTCGTTCGATATCGCCCGGAACTGGAAGAATTTCTCCGAACCTGAACGAAGGCTTTTTCACCTGCTTCTTTCTCCTGCCGCGAGCCAGAAGGATCGGATCATCGGGCATTTTCATTTTTACTACGACACGACGGGGTCCGACGCCGCGCAGGTCGTCCGCATCGACTCGAATAACGCCTGCCAGGATCTGCCGGGAACTTCCGAGGATTTCGTCGATTCCGCGGGAGTTTATTTCAATCAGGCCTGGTCGTATGAAATCGATACCCTGGGCTATATTCCCCCTCCCGTCGATACCGACGGCTTCTACCGGGTCAATATCCGGAATGTCGATTCTTTCGGCGAATACGGCCAGACCACATTCATCGATCCGCCGATCTATAACGGCACTCCTCCCCGCTACTCGACCTTCATCGATGTCGATAACGATTTCTGCAACGTCTACCCGCCCAGCAGGGGGATAGCCGGACTTAAAGTGACGGCCGCCCACGAATTTCATCACGCCATTCAGATCGGCTCCTATGGCGTCTGGCCGTCGGATTTCTATTACTACGAGATCACGTCGGTATGGATGGAAGGCGTCGTCCATCCCGAGGTGAAAGACTATCTGCAGTATATCAAACGGGACCAGCCCCCGCCTCTTCCCCCTGTGCCCCTCGGCCAGTTCGCGATGCCCGATGTGTCCTTTGTGGCATTCAGCGGACTCATTCAATACAGCAGGGGAATTTGGGGGAGATTTGTGTCAAAAAAATATGGCCGGGATCTGATGAGACGTTCCTGGGACTATATGATGCACGAGCCCAGCCTCCCGGCAATAGACCACGCGCTCAATGACGCCGGGAGCTCCTTTCGCCAGGCTTTCCTCGAATGGACGATCTGGAATCTCCATACCTACACCGACGCCGATACGGTGAATTACTACTCCGAGGGGCTCGATTTTCCGCCGATCGCAACGCGTGATCCCATTTCCTTCGCCCACACGCCCCGGTCATTCACCGATGCCATAGACGCACTGAGCTCCTGCTATCACCCCATCTGCCTCCTCGCGTCTCCCTCGGATAATTGCAGTGTGAGCCCCCAGATGCTGGCTATCGTCTCCAATATCAATGCGGCGTCCAGGACCGGTCACTTCGGCTTCACCTACGATCTCACCGAGGGCGATGATCCCTCGTTTAAAAAACTGAGCAACGGGATTTCCGTAAAGCTTGACGTGCCTGACCCCGAGAACTGGGCAACCCAGGAATCGGTGCCCGCCGTCATTACCGATGTCATCGTGTCGCCCGATCCCTTTACGCCGAGAGGCAATAAACCTCTCCGGTTTCACCTGCCCTCCGGCTCTCCGACTGCAGCCACGCTCGATGTGTTCAGCTCGAGCATGAACCGGATTATTTCCATCGAACTCCCGGTCTCAGCGCAAAAGCTGTCGGAACCGTCGATCGACTGGGACGGCCATGATGAGTATGGAAATCTCGTCACGAGCGGGATCTACTTCTTCGTCGTGACTGTCGGGGATAAACAGTATAATGGAAAGTTTGCCGTCGTCAGGCAGTAAGCGTTGGCCGCCTCAGGCCGACGACTTACCCCCAGGGGGGGATTCGGAAGTTTGCTCGGCGATCGGGGTCCTCGACTGGTATGCCTCCCTGTTGTAGAAGGGGGCGAATGCAGCCGCAAGAGCAGTTTCAAAAGACTGCTGCCTCGTTAACAGGTTTTTCGTCAAAACTCCCCACGTGCCCTCCCGGCTCCGGATGTCCTTCGCCCGTGAAAATCCATCGATGACCTCGGCCAGGTCTCTATTCCCCTCCATTACTTCACGGGCGATTTTTTCAGGCACCAGGACGTTCCCGGAACTGCCGTAAAAACCCTCCGCGCCGTCGCTCACATACGCCCAACTCTGAAGATAGACCCTCGCAGCTCCCTCATGCACGATGACGTGAAACCCTCCCTCCATTCCGAGGAGATAGTCGGCTCTTTGATTGAATTGATGCAGTCTTTGCCTTAAGACGGCGACCCGCCCGCTGGCTCCCTCCATCAACTCCCCGAGAGTCCGCGGCATGCTCGTACCACCCTCCACCTCGTGTGTGAGATACTCGATCGGGGAGGATGCGTCGGAGAGGTAGGGGCCGATTTTCGCCAAAATCTGCTTGGCGGCTTCGACCTTCGGACCGCGGGTGCTGGCGATGGCAACGACCATTATTCTCTGTGATGTGGTGGACGCTGTAGGGTTCGAACCTACGACCTTCGCCTTGTAAGGGCGACGCTCTGAACCAGCTGAGCTAAGCGTCCCGCTTCGTTAATATACGATTTGCCTATTCGGGCTCAAAACTTCCGATCGGGGGGCCATCGGGTGGATCCAACGGCTTTGTGAGATTTAGTTTTTCTGGATTTTCAGCAAAGACTCTGATCTCCGACAACGCGAATGTGTAGTGCGCCCTGCTCTCCTCATCGATAGAACGCTTGATTTCTCTCTCGAGCCATGTTTTCAGTTCCGATACTTTCAAGGACGCAATCGACCGCGCCTGCCCCATCGCCCCTGTGTTAAGCGCGAGCGACATGAGCTGGGAGAGGACACAGTTGTCGACGACGCGTTCAAGCTCGCTATGCCCCCCCTTTTTCCATGTGGCCGAAAGGAGTTTTTCAACAACCTCCTCCAGGGAGGGGTTTGCGGCATTTTGCCCGTGATACTCCACGAGGCGCGCCGCACGGGCCGGGTTCAGGATGAGACTTACAGTCAGATTGGCTGCCGCTTCCGCCGCGGAAAGGGGGTCGAATGTGGCCCCGGTGCGTATCTTGAAGTGCTCGCGACCTCTCTCATAACCGAGAGGCCGCGGCGGGATCATCGCCGACAGTTTTTGCGGAATCCCCAATACGCCCGGCGTCAGAGTTCCCAGAAGCGCTTCAAGAGCTCTCCTTTGTTCAGAGGGAGGCACAGTCTGGGTGACGAGCTGCCCGTCACCCCGCAGGGCGTACGTGTAAGAGAGTCCGCCTACCACTTTTGAGACTGCCTCAAGCTGATACCGGTGCCCCATGTAAAGGGGCACGAGGACGTCCTCAAGGGTCGCCATCGGAGCTCCCATCCGTATGTTTTTTTCGGAGAAATTTTTGAGCGCGATCGATCTGACCCTGAGGACATGGCTCAGTTCGTCAACAGCATTCGACCCGTTGTCCCAGAGATGAACCTGAGGATGGGAACTTCCCTGAGGCCTCGCGTCCTGATCGGTGAGGAAGATGAGGCCGCGGGCGGCTCCCTCCATGAGCGTACGGTCCAAGGCTTCCTTCTCATTCACCCCCGATGGGAAATCCTGATATCCATAAGCGATCGCCACCTTGTCCCATTCTCCGATCCCCGTCGCATAAGCGTTCGCCAGCGAAAGCGTCGAATCGTTTACGATTGTTACCACGGGGTGAGGATAATCCATCACCGAAGCCCGGTTCCGGGTGCTCGCAATGTAATTGTGTGAGAGTCCAAGCGTGTGCCCGACTTCATGCGCGGCAAGCTGCCTGAGCCGCGCAAGCGCCATCTCCTGTAATCTCGGATCATCCGGCTTTCCTTCCTCAAAATCCCCGATTAATCCCTGGGCGATGAGATAGTCCTGCCTCACCCGGAGCGAGCCCAAAGTGACCTGCCCCTTGATGATTTCTCCCGTCCTCGGGTCGTCGATAGACCCGCCGTACGACCACCCCCTCGTCGAACGGTGCACCCACTGGATAACATTGTATCTCACATCCATCGGGTCCGCCCCCTCGGGCATCAATTCTACCCGGAATGCATCCTTGTACCCCGCCGCTTCAAATGCCTCGTTCCACCAGCGTGCACCCTCAAGGAGCGCCGAACGAACCGGCTCCGGCACACCTCTATCGAGGTAGTACACTATCGGCTTCACAGCCTCGCTCACCGGCGCTGTGGGGTCCTTCTTCTTTAAACGGTGGCGCGGGATCACGCTCTGATTCACCGGTCGACTGATCGGGGTGGCGTAGTCGAACCAGCTGTCAGGGCCGTACCCCGCCCGCGGATCAAATGCCCTCGGTTTGTACCCCGAGTCCGGTAGCTGGACGAATGAATGATGCTCTCTCACGGTTATCGCCTGAGGCGTCGGCACAACCTGCTGGACATAATTCCCCGGTTCATCTCCCGTGAACGTTAGCGTTGCCTCCACTTCCGTATTCAGGGGAAAGTTTTTCGTGCGGGGGAGATAGAATGCGCTCCTCGTCGCATCGAGCCGGTAAACCCCCTGGCCGGTGCGCTTGAGAGCCGCGGGGATGTCATGGGCATCGCGCAGGTAAAAACCGGTGGCATCGACGAGGACGGTCTCTTTCTCGGCCGCCGCCACGTCGAACCCCCACAGCACCGACTGGGCGAACGATTCCTCCACCGCCCTCCGTTCATCCGCACTTTCCGATGATGCCCTGTAGGAATAGTTCGGCTGCACGAGCAGGATTTTGGGACCGCTCCTCTGGAATTTTACGATTCTTCCCTGACCCAACTGGCCCCGGTCAAGTCCGATGTCGTTCGAGCCGACGCCGGCCGGCAGGGAATTGACGTAGAGGAATTCCGCATCAAATCTGCCGATAAGAAGCCATATCTTTCCGCCCTTCGAATCCCAATACAACGGAAAGTATCCGGGAAATTTCTGCATTCCGGCGGTTTTCTCCTGGATGCTGACTGCCCGCATGGCGTCCTTCTCCTGGGAAAAGGTGATGCTGACGATAAGAAGAAGTGAGATGGCGAATTTTGTCATGATTTTTCCTCTCGGTGCGAATGTGTCTGCAGGGAAGTCCCCGCTTTGACAGGCCAGGTGCTGATTGTTCGAACAAAAAAGGCGAGAAGTTTCGCTTTCTCGCCTGGTTACGACGTCTGGAGCGGGAGACGGGGATCGAACCCGCGACGTCCAGCTTGGGAAGCTGGCATTCTACCGCTGAATTACTCCCGCATGGTCAGAAATCTTGGGCGAAGAACCTCCTGCCACACCATCTTTGATTTTTCAGGGGTTTTCGGGAGGTCATTGTGGAAATTAATATAGGTTTAAGATAAACAAAATTCAACAATCCGCACTATTTTCGATGCTTGTGATCTGCATTAACCGATTTTTGTGACCACTCCCACGAATCCGTTTACTCTCGAGGACAGATTTGCGAGCTTTATACTGTTGTTTGAATTCATGAGGATAATAAATGTCAGTTTCTTTAAACATCCGGATCCACCCCAAATCCATCAACCCTAAAACAATCTAAAGAGGAGTTATATGGGTCAGCAGCAACTTTTACTCATTATCTTGGGCGTCATTATCGTCGGTATAGCAATCGCTGTCGGTATCTCACAGTTCGGTGCCCATAGCACGCAGGCGAATAAGGACGGCGTTACGACCGGCCTCGTGAACGTCTCCGCAAACGCCTACCAGTACAAGATCCGCCCCACCACGATGGGCGGAGGAAGCGGGAGCTACGTTGGTTACGTAATCCCGTCCAAGATGTCGACCGATGATAACGGTTCCTATGCCGCCAGCGGCGCCAGCGGAACAGCCATAACGATCACAGGAACGTCAGGTTTGAACTCCGGCTGGACGGCCACCTGTACCGTCGATTCCGTCGGAAAAACATCGATCGTTTACACGGGCTGGTAAGTTTTACCGGTTTTCAGGCAAAAAAAGGCCGCGGCAATCCTGCCGCGGCTTTTTTGCTTAACTCAGCCTTTCCGGGAATTCCGAGAATATTTACCTACACAGTTTTGGCGCTCTCCATCTATCCCGCAATGCTGCGGTCCGGATAGCGGATGCTCATGATCTCGTTGTAAAGCTTAAGAGTCCGCTCCCCGTTGTAATAGCGGTCCCTTAACGGTGCCACAACATTGAGCATCATGTAGATGTCCAGAACGGCCTGCCTACCTAACATCGCCTTCAGCTTCTTCTCAGCCTTGCCCCAATCCAGTTTCATAACCAACCCCCGTATACCTGTTACGCCTGACGAACTTAGTGAAAACTAATTATTTCGATTGATCTGTTTGGTGCGATCTGTCACGGCTAAATCTCTGGCGTGCGGATTTCGAATGTTTTAAAGGAAATCTCAAGACCACTATGGGGCGAATTACGCATTTATTTTGAGGCGTGCGAAGGCGCTCCGCCGCTGACTCGATCGATTACTCACCTAATGGTCTCCCGTGACCCCGCTCAGATGGTCGTTGACATCGGCCGTGTTTTTCAGGATTTTTATGCTCCGACAGATCGGAACCATGAAGCCTCTTCTCCAGAAAATCCTGATTGACTCACCCGTCATTACAGACGGCGGCTGGGTGACCCAGCTCCAGCTAGCAGGAGTGCGCGCCGGCGAATGCCCCGATCTATGGAACATCTCGCATCCCGACGAAGTCGAAAAACTCGCCCATTCGTATGTGGAGGCTGGGAGCAAAATCATCCTCTCGAATACTTTCCGCTCGAACCGCCTTTCTCTGGAGAGCTACGGTTTGACAGAAAAACTCCGCGAAATCAATTCCCGCGGAATCGCATTGTCGCTCGAAGCCGCAAGAGGGAAATCTCTTGTGTTCGGATCCATGGGTCCCGCGCGCCCGCTCTCGAGCGGCCCGCAACTGCCGGAGGAAGCACTGTTCAACTCCTTCAAGGAGCAGGCTGATATCTTTTCTGCCGAAGGCGCTGAAGGCATCGTGATAGAGACTTTTACAGACCTTCACGAAACGACCCTCGCCGTTCTGGCCGCAAAGACCACCGGGCTCCCGGTGGTGGCGTGCATGGTCTTCGATTCAGGCCCTAACCGCTCCGAGACCGCATCAGGCCATACTCCGGAACAAGCGGCCTCCGCCCTCGAGAAAGCCGGGGCGGATGTCGTCGGGGCGAACTGCGGCCCCGGCGTCGAGTGGTCCCTCCCCGTCTGTAAGAGACTCCACCAGTCGACAAAACTCCCGATCTGGATGAAGCCGAGCGCAGGGATCCCGCAGATGCTCAGAGGAAAAGTCTATTACCCGACGAGCCCGCGCAACTTCGCGCTCTATGCCCAGGTTCTCGCGAATCTCGGAGCCGATTTCGTCGGGGGCTGCTGCGGCACATCTCCCGAGTATGTCTCCGAAATGTCACGGAATCTCCGACGCCGGTACGGCAATCAGCTTCTGCTTCCCAAGTAGTACCTCCCAAAACTCCGGCGCGGTTCCCTCTGAATTCCGGTGAGATGCCGGATGTCTCCCCGGTTTAGTATATTGAGTCATGGATGTCAATAGGGGAGACGAGCTGGTTCTCGAAATTGTAGGCCTGACCGGCGAGGGAAAATCAGTGGCCCGCCACGACGGGATGGTGTTCTTTGTGGAAAACGCCGTGCCGGGCGATACCGTCCGAGCAAGAGTCTGGAAACGGCAGAAAAAGTTTGCCGAAGCCCGTGCCCTCGAACTTCTGAAGCCCTCTTCCTCGAGAATCGAATCGAGGTGCAGGCATTTCGGCGTCTGCGGCGGATGCAAGTGGCAGAATCTCGCCTACAAGTCCCAGATCTCCTTCAAAGCACAGCAGGTGGCCGATTCTTTTGTCCGGATCGGCGGGTTTGAAACCCCGTCGTGCTGCCCCCCATCGGCTGCGATGACCCGTTCTTCTACCGCAACAAAATGGAATTCACCTTTTCCCGCTATCGCTGGCTCTCCGACGAGGAATTCCGGGCCAACCCGGAACAGGCAGAAGGTGTCGCCCTCGGCCTCCACATTCCGAAGCGATACGATAAGGTGCTCGATCTCCAGGAGTGCTGGCTTCAGTCCGAAATCAGCTCAGCAATCCTTAACACCGTCCGGGACGTCGCAAGAACCTGGAATCTCTCCGTCTATTCGCCCGATGTGCAACAGGGTTTTTTGCGGCACCTCGTCATCAGGGAGGGAAAAAGGACAGGCGGACTGATGGTCAATCTCGTCACCTCAAGCGACTGGCCCGAAGGGATGGAGAAGCTAACGGATCTGCTCGTCAAGCATTTTCCTCAAATCACGACGATCGTTAACAATATCACCGACCGCCGGTCGATGGTCGCAACGGGGGACAGGGAAATAGTCCGGTTCGGCTCCGGTTTCATCACCGAGAAGATCGGGGATTTTTCTTTTAGAATCTCGGCGAATTCGTTCTTCCAGACCAATACGCTTCAGGCCGAGAAGCTTTACAGAGTCGTTCGGGATTTTGCCGCGTTACGGAAGGAGGATGTGGTCTATGATCTCTACTGCGGAACAGGCTCGATCGCCATCTTCATCTCCGACGCCGTGGAGCGCGTCATCGGCATCGAGGTTGCCGAAAGCGCAATCGCCGATGCCGAAATTAACTCCCGCCTTAACCACATTCCCAATTGCTTTTTCCTGCAAGGAGAACTCAAAGACCGGCTGGTGAAAAATAATGAGTGGCTGAAAGAGCATCCCCGGCCTACCGCCATAGTCACGGATCCCCCCCGGACCGGCATGCATCAGAAGGTGGTCGACCAGATAGCCCGTCTGGGGGCCGATCGGATCGTCTACGTGAGCTGTAATCCCGCCACCCAGGCACGAGACGCCAAGCAATTGGCTGCGGGAGGGTATCAACTCGTGAAAATTCAGCCGGTCGATATGTTTCCCCATACCGACCACGTGGAATCGGTCGCCCTCTTTTCGCGGCGCAATTCGCTTGAGGGGTAGACTAGACTGAGCCTCCCGGCGCTTTCCTTCCGCAGTATATCATCGCCGTCCCGAAGGTGAGTGGCCGCACGGTTATCTCAGCGAACCCTGCCTTTTCCATCAGAGCACAGAATTCCCCCGGCTCAGGAAATTTTATTATTGATTCGGGCAGATAATGGTAAGCCCCGTTGTGATGAGAAATAGCCTTCCCGAGCCGCGGGAGTATTCTGCCCGCGTACATCTCATAAAGCGGAGCGACGAGGCGGTTCTTTGGCTTCGACAATTCGAGGATGATGGAAATACCGCCCGGCTTCACGACCCGGTACATTTCCCTGAGGGAGTGCAGCCGGTCGCTGAAATTCCTGATGCCGAATGCCACGATTGAGGCATCGAATGTATCTTTCCTGTACGGAAGAGCGAGGGCGTCGCACGCCACGAGATCGACCAGCTCTCCGGAATCGCGCCCGGCCAGCTTTTCCCGGAATTTTTCAAGCATGTTCAGTGAAAAATCCGCTCCCACGATGTGCCCCCCGACTCTCCTCAGGATTTCCAGGGAAACATCGCCGCTGCCCGCCGCAAGGTCCAGGATTCTGCCACCGCGCTTCTCGGCCAGAAATGATACCGCCCTCCGCCTCCATCCGATGTCCATCCCGAAACTCATCAGGTGATTGAGGAGATCATACGTCGGCGCTATCTGATCGAACATCGATCGGATTTTATCCGGCTCATCCATGGCCGAATTTCTCCAAAAAATGCTCTAAATGCAAGGCTTGCATTTAAAAATTCTTTGCACTAAGTTCACACGTATCTTTACCCTATCACTGTGCTCAAACCCCTTTTGTATCTTTTCATCTTCGCGGGCACGCTGACTGCCGGCACCTCGCAGAAGAATATCACTGCCACACGCACGCTCTCGCCCCCGCGTATCGACGGGGATCTGCGCGATGACGCCTGGGCGAGCGCCCCCGCGTCAGTCGAATTTCTGCAGTATGACCCGGAGGAGGGAGCGCAGCCGACGGAATCCACTTCCGTCCGCGTTCTGTACGACGACAACGCGCTCTATGTGGGTATGAAATGCTATGACCGCGAGCCCCAAAAAATCGTCCAGCAGCTTACCCGCCGGGATCGCTCCGTCCAGGCGGACCGGGTCTCCGTCATCATCGACTCCTACCATGACCACTCGACCGCTTTCCTCTTCAGCGGATCGGCCTCCGGCATTCAGTCCGATGGGATTCTCTCGCAGGACGGCCGGCTCTACGATACGCAGTGGGACGCGGTCTGGGAATTTGACGCAATCATACTCCCCGACGGCTGGTCGGCGGAGTTCAAGATTCCGTTCAGCGCCCTGAGATTCTCCCGACAGGATGCCTACGTCTGGGGCGTCAATTTCCGCCGCTTTATCGCCCGCAAGAAAGAGACGGATGAATGGGTCATGGTCCCGCGCAGCGAGGTTCCGCAAGGCACCATCTCCTCCGTTTCCAAGATGGGGCATCTCTCAGGGATTTCGGATATCCACCCGCCGCTCCACCTGGAGCTGCTCCCGTATGAGGTGTCGAAACTCAATTATCTTCCTCAGCCCTCCCCCTTTCCGCTGAGGTCGGACTTCGACGGATCCGCCGGGCTTGACCTGAAATATGGCCTCACAAATAATTTTACACTTGATATGGCCGTGAACCCCGACTACGGCCAGGTCGAGGTAGACCAGGCCGTATTGAATCTGACCGTGTTCGAGACTTTTTATCCGGAAAAAAGACCGTTCTTCCTCGAAGGAGCGCAGCTTTTTTCCTTCGGTACGATGTTCGACAATCAATCGCTCCCGCTGTTCTATTCGAGGCGGATCGGGAAAAAACCTTCGGTTCCCGCGCCCGACCCGGGATTTAATTTCGTGGAAGACCCTCAGGTGACACGTATTCTCGGGGCTGCAAAAGTCACGGGCAGAACAGATAACGGCTTCACGCTCGCCGCGCTCTCTGCCCTCACCGGGCGGGAGGATGCCGTCGAGGAGGATCTCTCCGGTCACAGGTCGGATCCGGTGACCGTGGAACCCCGGTCGAGCTACAACATTGTCCGTCTGAAGCAGGAGTTCAACGGCCGCTCAAGCGCCGGGATGATGGCCACCGGCTCGTTCAGAGACGAACAGCTGCCCTCTCTCAGCGGCGGGGTCGACTGGAATCTTTACCTGGGCGACGATCAGTATCTTCTCGAAGGGTACCTTGCAGGCTCACGGTTCTATGCCGCCCCGGATGCGCCTTTCACTGGCGGTGCAGGGAGAATCGGATTTGCGCGTCCGCAGGGTGAACACTTCGTGGGATTCACTACCTATGATTTTTCTTCGAAAAACTTTTCGGTGTCCGATCTCGGGTTTTACAGCCAACCCCGCGAACAGGGAGGTTATTCGGAAGTCATTTACAAAGAAGACCGCGCCGGGGGGGATGTCCGGCGTTACGCCATAGCCCTTCAGTCGAGCTACCGCTGGAACTGGGATGGGGCCAATACTCTCAACGAACTGGAGCTTGACCCCGGCTGGGAATTCAAGAATTTCTGGTCCCTCACGACAGCGTTTTTTTACGACTTCCCTGCATACGACGATGCGAATCGCGGGATCAACGGGCTCTACCTCCGCCCGCCCGCCAAGCGGTTTTTGGGAACTCTGCAAACCGACGCACGCCAGCCGGTCGTCGCCCTCTTTCAGAACGAATTCCTTTCCACGGAGAAGGGTTTTACGAGATTCACCTCCACTCTTCAGCTCACCCTCAGGCCCAGCCCCTGGTTCGAGCTTTCGCCCGGTGTCACCGTCGTCCGCTCGCGCGGTGAGGAATCCTGGGTTCAGTCGCCGTCGACGTATTTGCCCGTTCTTACAGCGGGAGGTTTGAATCTCTTCGGGGACAGGGACGTCGACCAGTTCGATCTCTCCCTCCGCGGGATCGTCACTTTCACGCGCTCTGTCAGCCTTCAGTTCTTCACACAGGTTTTTCTTGCCAAGGGCAGTTATTCGAATTTTCGAGAGCTCACCTCCCCTGAAAAGCTCGCCCCGTACGATTTCCGTGCTTCACCCCTCTATGAGAATCCCGATTTTAACAGAAAAACTCTTAACGCCAACCTTGCCTTCCGGTGGGAATACCTGCCCGGCAGCACGTTTTACCTCGTCTGGACCCAGGCCCGCTCCGGAGACGACGGTCTCTATGGGACATCCCTCTCCGATAATCTGTCCGAGACGTTCAGGCTTCCGATGGATAACATCCTCCTTGCCAAACTCAGCTACTGGTGGAGCCTCTGAATCCGGACTGATCCGGCGCCGTACACAGAGGATGTCAACCGATTCCCCCACAATTGTGTCTAATCAGCAGAATCTCGAACAAGGGATCCCTTGTATGACCGCTGCGGACGAGCAGCAGCTCATCCTTCGAGTCAAGGAAGGAAGCCACGATGCATTTCGCGTCCTCGTTGAACGGCATATGAAACAGGTTTATAACGTCGCCTACGGATTCGTCAACAACCACGATGACGCCGAAGATCTGGCGCAGGAGTCTTTCCTGCGCGCGTTCCAGGCGATCGGTTCCTATCGCGGGGAGGCAGGCTTCGGAACCTGGCTCTACCGCATCGCCGTCAATGTCTCTTTGAACCGCGTCCGCTCCAATAAGAATAACGCCCGGCGGGAAATACATCCCCTCGACGAGGACATTCCGGCACCCCGGGCAGAGGACGGTCTCGATCATGACGTCCGGACCTACATCGAAAAAACTCTGCACGAGCTGCCCACCCTCCAGAGAGCCGTAGTCATTCTCCGTCATCTGAACGGCATGTCAACACGCCAGGTGAGCACTATCCTCCAGTGTTCCGAAGGAACTGTGAAGACTCACCTCCACCGGGGGCTTAAGAAAATGAAATCGAAGATGAGTTTTTTGAAGGATGAATTGCTGTGAGCACCCATTCCGACACTAAGAATAATCTCTACGAGTATCTGACAGGCGAGCTGCCTCCCCCTGAGCATGAGAGGGTGGAGGATCATCTGACAAAATGCTCGCGATGTTCCGCGGACGCAGAAAAAATCAGGGCCGCCCTGGCGGCGATCCCGTCGTGGAAGGCCGGGTCTCCCGCGGACGAACGACCGGACGAATTCTGGAGCTCGTTTGCAGAGAGGGTGCTTGCGAGCTCACCCCCGCCGAAACCCTCCTTCTGGGCGGTCTGTCGCGAAACGCTCTTTTCCGCACTCTCGATGCGCACGGCCATCACCGCAACGGTCGGAGCCGCCGCCGTGCTTGCCGCCGTGCTCGTTTCCGAGCGGCCCAGGGATATGCAGCGGCCGACGACGGAGGCTCCGCAGGGGCCCGCCGTGGTCCCGGCGAATGATCGGATGAGCGATTACTTCCGCAAGTCGAAGATGCTCCTGGTCGGCATCTCGAATATGAAAACCGAGGGGAACGCTCCGATCGATGTGAGCGCCGAACGGCGCGTTTCGCAGAAACTGCTGACGGAAGCCCGCTACCTCCAGACTACCCCGATCGATCCGCGGTCGGCGCGTCTGATCGGCGACCTTGAAAAGATTCTCATCCAGCTCTCGAATCTGAAGGATGAAGGGAGCGCCGAAAATGTGGAGATCATCCGAGGAGGCATCCACCAGGAAAACCTGCTTTTTAAAATACGAATTGCCGAGTCGGTCCTCGACTCGTCCCGACCAGATGTCCCAAATTATCCCGAATGATCATGAAGACTATCATCCTGCTCGCCTGCATCACCACCACCGCCGTTGCGCAATTCCCGGCGACGGCCGTTCCTCCGATGACGGCGCCTCCGGCGATCGCCGACGCCGGCGACGATCCGGGCTACGCCGCCTATAAGGAAGGATATGATCTGATCCTCGACGAGCGATGGGAAGAGGCCCGCAAGAAGCTCGAGGCGATGATAAAACAGTTTCCTCAAAGCGACTATGTCGATGATGCCGCGTACTGGTCCGCCTTTGCCCTGAGACATATCGACTCCCAGAAAGGCACCGCAGCATACGAAAAGTTTCTCAAGGATTATCCCAAGAGCAATTACTACGACGATGCCGTCGCCGATCTCAATCAGCTGAAGGTGGACCCGTTTATGGTCGCTCCGAAAGTGCGGGCGAGGGGCGGTACGAGCTCATATTCGTGGAGCTATTCTACCCCGGGGCACGCGGAGCTCTCGATGCGGGAGGCAGAACGCGCCCTCAGGAACGTGCAGCGACTGCGCACTCCCCGGGCGGGGGCAGTGCTCGCGCCAGGCCGCTCTATGACGCTCCTCTCCCGGGAAATGGCCACCGCGGGCCGGGGTGAAAAACTCGATCCCGAAACCGAACTGAAGATCGAAGCGCTCTATGCGCTCGGCAATACCAAACAAGACGAAAAGGCCTTCGCAACTCTCAAAGACGTCGCCCTCGATTTCAAGGCCGCCAGGCCCCTCCGGCAGGCCGCCCTCGATGCCCTCGTGGAATTCAAGAAGTTCGACATCCTGCCCGTCTACCTGGTAATCGCCAAACAGGATACCTCCGAGGAAATGCAGAACCTCGCCATCAATTTCATCACCAGCGCCTCCAAGGACAGGAATAAATCCGTTTATACGCTCATCGACCTCTTCAACGCCGTGCCCAAGGGACGCGGCGACCAGCGAAGGACAATCTTCTACTGCATCGCCGACGTGGGCAACGACCGCGCCGTCGATTTTCTTGCCTCCATCGCCCGCACAAGCGACGATTATGACCTCCGTCGGGAGGCCGTCGTCTACCTCGGCAATATCGGGAGCGAAAAGGCCCGGGCCGCCCTCTTTACCATCCTCAGCGGAAAGTAGTTTTTTCGTATAATACGCCGGGATCCGGATCCCGGATCCCGGCGTACAACCTTTCAGGCCCCCGCCGGGTCTAATTTTACGAGATCTCACAATGGCACTGAACGATCATGAATTGATCCTCCAGGCACGCGGAGGGGATATGTCCGCATTCGAACAACTGGTCTATCGCTACGATAAACAGGTCTTTGCCATCGCGGCCCGGTATTGCCAGTGCTCTGACGACGCAAAGGATGTTTATCAGGAAGTCTTCCTGCGGGTTTACAACGGATTGAAAAAATTTGAGGCGAGGAGCGAATTCTCGACATGGCTCTACAGGATCACCACCAACGTCTGTCTCACGCATCGTTCGCGGCAAAAAAGACACACCCGCACCGCCGATGCGGATGATCCGGATTCCGGAGACGCTCATGCTGCCTCCACCGACCCTTCCCCTGAACAACATGCCGTCGATGCCGATATCGGTGAAAAAATCCGCGAGGCCCTCACCACGCTTTCATCACAGCAGAGGCTCGTCTTCACACTCCGCCATTATGAGGGCTATAAACTGAAGGATATTGCCGGCATGATGAAATGCACCGAGGGAACAGTCAAAAGATATCTTTTTACAGCCACGCAACGAATGCGCGGTCAACTGAACGATCTCTACGAAAGCTGAGGAACTTTTATGCACGAAAAATATAGGGAATGGATACAGCTGATGCTCTACGGTGAGCTTGACGAGGAGCAGCTCAAAGAGCTGAACTCTCACATCCACGATTGTCCCGATTGCTCGGCGGAGCTCGGAGCGATGAAGAGGTTCCACTCGTTCCTGGAAAAATCGCCCGCCTACGAAAACCTCCTCAACGAGGCCCGCCAACAACTCCGCGGCGCGCTGCGGGTGAAACCATCCTCTCCGGTGACCGACTTCTTCGAATCGGTTCAACGGGCGGTTTTCGGTCACTATAAGGTCGCCCTCGGGGGTGCCGCCCTCATGGGCATCGGCGTCTTTCTCGGCACGCTTATCGTGCCATCCCGGCAGCAAACCGCGCCGCAATTGGCGCCGCAAATCGCCCGGCAGGAGGACAACCTCGGGGACGTCCGTATCACAAACGTCCGGTTCCTCAACCCGGAGCCGGAGAGCGGAGAGGTCGAATTCGTGTTCGACGCCGTGAAATCTGTCCGGCTCAAAGGCAATATCAACGAGGAAAAAATCCAGAAAATACTCACACACGCCATGATCAACGAACAAAACCCCGGCGTCCGCCTCAAATCGGTGAGCGCCTTCGCCTCAAGAATCCCCGCCGATCGGGTCGTGAAGGTCGCCCTGATTACGGCGATGAAGAGCGACGAGAATCCCGGCGTCCGCCAGGAAGCCCTCCGGGCGCTGAGGAATTATCCCTTCGACGCAGATATCAAGTCGGGCTTTCTTTTTGTTCTCACTCACGATGTGAACCCGGCCCTGCGCATCGCCGCCATAAACCAGCTCGACTCCTCATCCGCCGCCGCCGGAAACGTCGACCAGGACCTTCTCTCCGTTCTTAAGGAGAAAATGCGCACCGACGAGAATAACTATGTGCGCCTCCGTGCCCGGGCGGTCGTCGAGGGGGTGAACCAATGAAACCCATACTTCTCGTTTTCGCCCTCGCCCTCGTCACCGCCCTGGCACCTGCCCGCGATGACGAACATCCGATCAAGTCAAAATCCTTCACCGTGAGTAAGGGGGGAACCCTCGAGGTCGCCGTCGACGGCGGCGATATCCGCATCACTCCCTGGGAGAAGAATGAGGTGCGCGTCAACGTCCATGGGGCGCAGGACGATCTCGAAGACCTGCACATGTCGTCCCAGGGGAATACGGTGAGGGTGGAGAACTATTCGGACGGGAATTCGGGCGATCTCCGGTTTGAAATCTCCGTCCCATCCCAGTTTGATCTTCACATCCGGACGTCTAACGGCCTGATCGCTGTCGATGGACCCCTCTCCGGCACGATCGCCGGGGCGACGTCCGCCGGGGACATCCGACTCGGTAACCTGAGCGGATCCGTCGATATGCGGACCTCAGGGGGTGATATCAGGGCCGGGAATATCCAGGGAGATCTTCTTGTGAAAACCTCCGGCGGCGATATCACGACCGGCACCATCAGCGGCGAAGCGGAACTTAATACCTCCGGCGGGGATATCCACATCCAGAGCGCCAAGAAAAGCCTCCGTGCGAAAACCTCCGGAGGCAACGTCTACGTCGGCGACGTCGGCGGGGAAACGGTCGTCTCGACCTCCGGCGGAAATGTCACCGTCGGCAAGGTCTCCGGCAGCTGCCGCATGCTGACCGCCGGCGGAGATATCGAGCTCGACGGAGCGTCGGGCGAGGTGAAGGCGAAAACAGCCGGGGGAAATATCCGCCTCCACGAGATAAAAGGCACAATCGATGCCGCCACGGCCGGAGGAGATGTGACCGCCGAGCTTTATCCGGGTGGGAAGGGGGGAAGCCGCCTGATGACCGCAAGCGGGGAGATACGGGTCTATCTTCCCGACAATTCCAAGGTAACCGTCCATGCCCGGATCCGGGTGCAGGGGCGGTGGCGCTCAACCCATAGCGATTACCACATCCGATCCGATTTTCCATCCGAATCGTACCAGTCTGATGAGGAAGATCGGGAGATCCGCGCCACCTACCAGCTCAACGGCGGAGGGGAAACGATCACTCTTGAGACGGTCAACGCCGATATACTCATCCGGAAAATGGGTTCCAAGCAGTAGTTGCCTTTCTCCCGGGAATTGAGTACGTTCGTCCGCGCACTCATTTCCCGGGGTTCTGATGAAACGCGTTCTCACGCTCGCCTTTTTCCTGGCCTCCTCCGCCGAATGTCAACGCGTGGTTTTGGACCCTCCCCAACCCGCTGCGGGACAAACCGTCACCATCGACTATACTCCGACAGGCCCGCCGAAATCGGATGCAGACTGCCACATTCTCGTCGCCCGCGTAGATTTTACATTCGAAATCCTCGAAACATCGCTCAAGAAAGCAGGCGAACATTTCACCGGAAAATTCACGCTGAGCGTGCCGGGCGCAGCGTATTGTCTCATGAGAATAGTCTTCGCGGACGGCACAACCGACGACAACGACGGCAATGTATGGGATTTTCTGGTCTCCGGCTCAGACGGGAAGCCTCTTAAGGGATCGCGCTATCTCCGGGGCTGGTACCTCGCTAACGGCAAATGGAACGGTTTCCACCATTCTGTGGATTACGGCGCGGCGCGATCGTCCCTTGAGGAAGAAAAGTCCGCATACCCCGGTTCGTGGCTGTCCGACCCCATCCTCTGGGATATTCAGCTGAAGGAACACGCCGATCCGTCGGTAGTCGGGAAGGAGGTGGATGCGTACTGTCTCACGTATCAGGGGGAGGATGAAGCGTATGGGTCGATGATTCAGTGGAAACAGAAGCTGGGGGATACATCTGCGGTAGAATCTCTAAGGAAAAAGGTTTTCGAAAAATTCCCGCACGGAAGATCGGCCTTCGCCCTCCGCAGGGATGCGGTCTACATGCAGAAGGATGGGGCCGAAAGGGCCAGACTTATTGAAAATATTCTGAGGGATTTCCCCGATCTTGCGGCCGCCCAGAAGAGGAATATGAAGGAATCACTGTTTTATGCCTTCCTCCGGGCAAAAGACTATTCGAAGGCCGCAACTTTCCTCGCTGCGTTCGAAACCCCCTCTCCGGGAATGTACCGGGCGATCGCAGATGCCCTCATCTCGAGGAAAGAACAGATCGACAAGGCCATCCTGTGGGCAAAAATATCGGTCGACTCCGCCCGCCATCCTTCCAAACCTACGTTTCTTACGACGAAGGAGTGGAAGGAGGAATCAGAAGGGGACATGGAGATGTCGCTTTCTACTTACGGCTCCGGACTTCTCCTCGCTAACCGGAACGAGGAGGCGTCACAAATTCTCGGGGAGGTCTATACGCTGAACAAGGGGGATGACCCCGATGTGAATGATAGATACGTGGACGCCCTGGTCCGCGTCCGCCGGTACTCCGACGCGCTCGAGATCGGCAAAGAATGCGTCGTGTCGGATAAATACAGCCCCTCGCTTGTTGAGACGATGAAATCGGCCTTTTCAGAGGGTGGGACATTCGACTCCCTCCCCGCGGAGAAAAAGAAACAATTTGACTCGATGATCGCCGCGGCTCTCGAACTAAAGATTGCGGAATTGCGGAAAAAACTCCTTGCGGGCCGGCTGAAGAAAGCTTCGGTCGATTTCACGCTCAAAGATCTTTCGGGCAACCCGGTGCAGCTCGCATCGCTCAGGGGAAAAGTCGTCGTCATTGATTTCTGGGCGACATGGTGCGGCCCCTGCCGGTCAGCCTTTCCCTACCTTCAAAAAGTTTTCGACAGGTATAGCGGTAATAGGGACGTTAAATTTCTCGCCATCGACACCTGGGAGCGCGAGAAGGATTATGCCGCCACCGTTACAAATGCGCGGAAATTCCTTGACGATAATAAATATTCCTTCCCCGTCATCATCGATCGGACCGAGGACTCCAAGACCGCCTCCGACTACGACGTTCAGGGGATCCCGGCAACCTTCGTCGTGGATAAGGGAGGCCGGATCGCATACGAGGGAGTGGGGTTCGAGGGACCGGGCATGGAGGATGAATTGATACAAAAAATTGAGATCCTGCTCGCTGATCGAGGGGGCCCGATGGAGTGAAAAAGGCTCTCTCAATTCTCGTCTGGCCCCCTATCACCCCTTGGATAATTCTTCTTCGTTTGCTATACTTCACAATCACTAAGTCTCCCCGCAATCCGTGACATCTCGAATAATTATTCTGGCCGCCGCAGGGGCGATCTCTGCCTACGCGGGCGATAACCCGCGTACGGTGACCGCCGTACGGATCCAGACCCCCCCGAGGATCGACGGGAGTCTCGACGAAGCCGTCTGGAGACTCGCTGAACCTGCCACGGATTTCATTCAGCGGGATCCCGAGGAAGGAAAGCCCGCTTCCGAAGGGACCGAGGTGAGGGTTCTCTACGACGATGAAGCGCTCTACTTTGGTTGCCTCTTCCGCGACTCCGAGCCGTCGAAAATCGTCGCCCGGCTCACACGGCGCGATAATGAGATCGAGTCGGATGAGGCTTCCATCCGCATCGATTCCTACCACGACCACCAGACCGGCTATGAATTTACGTTCAATGCCGCCGGGGTCAAGATCGACAAATTACAATACGACGACGCAAATAATGAGGATGACTCCTGGGATCCGGTCTGGGATCTGCAGGTCCGGATCAATGAGGCAGGCTGGAGCGCAGAGGCCAAGATCCCCTTCAGAATACTGCGCTATCGCTCGGGGGGCGATTCGTCGAATCTCTGGGGGATAAATTTTATCCGGTATATCAGCAGGAAACAGGAGACCGAACGGTGGGCATTCACCCCAAAGAGCCAGAGCGGCTTCATTTCACGTTTCGGCCACCTTGCCGGGCTCCGGAACCTCCCCCCGCCCGGACAGGTCGAAGCGCTCCCCTTCGCCACGAGCAAGGAAAGCTACGTTCCGGAAAATTCCGTGCAGCCCCGGCGTGAGGATTTCCGCAGCAACGCGGGACTTGATCTGAAATACCGCGTCTCGAATAACTTTGTCGTCGATGCGACTTTTAATCCCGATTTCGGCCAGGTGGAAGCCGATCTGGCCGTTCTAAATCTGTCGACATTCGAGACTTTCTATCCGGAAAAGCGCCGCTTCTTCATCGAGGGGACCCAGATAGTGCACTTCACGACGTTCGGAGGACCGGCCGGCCCCGGGATGTTCTACTCACGCAGGATAGGACGAGCAATTTCTCCGTTCGAAGTTTCTGTTCCACAGGGGGGAACCATCGAAGAGCTTTCCCAGAATGTCACCATTCTGGGAGCGGCGAAGGTGAGCGGCAAGACGGACGAAGGCCTCTCGATCGGAGCCCTTCAGGCTCTCACCCGTGAGGAGAACTCAACGGTGAGAGATTCATCGGGCGCCGTCTCCCAGCAGACTCTTGAGCCTTTTGCGAGCTACAGCGTCGTACGGCTCAAGCAGGATGTTCTGGAAAACTCCAACGTGGGGCTGATAGTCACCTCCACCGTCAAAGACCACCGTCCCCCTGCCTTCACCAACGGATATGACTGGAGCCTCAAGTTCGGGAAGAACACCTACCAGCTCGATGGGTTTTTGGCCCTGTCGCAGACGACAAATCAGGCAGACGAGCGGGTGACTGGGTCGGCGGGCAAGGTAAACTTTTCCCGCATAGCGGCCGAGCACTGGCTCTGGGGGCTGGGCACCGATTTCACATCCCCGAAGTATAATATCAACGATGTCGGATTTTTCTTCAGCCCCGATGACATCGGAGGCATCTTCAACCTGACATATAAAGAGGATGTGCCGGCCCGGGTCGTACGAAACTACCGTGCAAACCTCTTTCTGCACATGCGGGACAATTTTGAGGGGATAAACCTTATCCGGGCGTGCCATCTGAGCGGGGGTTTGCTTTTTGCAAACTACTGGAGCATGAATCTCGACGCCGACGCGGACGCCGGACTCTATGATCAGCGGGAAACCCGAGGGAACGGCCTGTACAAAAGGCCCGCGGCTTTCGGGGCAGGGGTCAGCGTCTCGTCTGATCCGCGCACGTCCGTGACACTTGATTTCGGGGAAACTCTCCTCTGGGATTCGAAGTCAAAGCACGGCAACGTGACTAATGTGACGCTCACGATGCGGCCCCTCTCATGGGTCGAATGGAGTCTTGAGTCAACATACAGACGTATCCGGGACCAGCAGGCGTGGGCGGATAACGTTACGGTCGGAGGAGAGACAAAGAGCATCTTTGCGGACAGGAGCACCGACGAGATCAGCATCTCCGCCCGGGGAACGATCACTTTTACCCGGGAGCTTACTCTCCAGCTCTACGGGCAGGTTTTTCTCCCAAAAGGCCACTATGATAATCTCCGCCAGCTCTCAGGGACGGATGAGTTTGTGCCGCCTGTTAACTATACCCGCGATCCGGATTTCAACAAGCATATCCTGAATTCGAATGTCGTCCTGAGGTGGGAATATCTGCCGGGGAGTACCCTGTTTCTCGTCTGGTCCCAATCCCGGCAGGGGGAAAATACGGGGAATTACTTCACCACTCTTCACGGCGACCTGAACGATACGTTCGGAGTGCCTCCCTCGAACGTGCTTCTCCTCAAAGTGAGCTACCTGCTGAACAGCTGACTACCACGGTCTTCGCCGGCCGCCCTCACGACCACCGCGCTGCGTCTCACCACGGTGCGCCGGCTCCTGCTGCGGGCGCTCGCGCATTTGCTGGCGCTCCGCCCGTGGAGCCTCCGAGCGGGCCGAAGGAGGGGGCTGTTCCCTTCGCGGCTGCTCGATCATGGGCTGCCTCCGACCGTACATCGGACGCGGGTCGGGCTGGCGCTCGTGCTGAACTTCCGGCCGGGGCTGATCTCTCCGCGGTTGCTCGATCATCGGCTCTCTCCGGCCATACGCCGGGCGCCGCCCGCTCTGCACCTGGGGAGGCGGGGACTGCTGCTCGATGGCACGCTCGCTCGGGCGACGCCCCTCGAAAGCTCTCCGCTCGCCGCCGCGCTCTCCGCCCGGTGAGGAGGATCCTTGATCCTGGGGATGCGGGGGATCCACCTGCCGCCCCCGGGCAGCATCCCGCCCGAACGGCTGCGTTCCACCTGGCTCGGAAACTCGCCGGCGTTCATCAGCCCGGAATTCCCGCGGACGATCCGCCTGCGCTTCTCTGTCAAATCTCGGCCTGAAGGACTCAACCCTCTCATGTCCCGACGCCCGGACAAGCCGCTCGGTATCCGCCCGGTCCCGCGGGACGACGTCAACCCGGTTGATCCGAACATTCGCACGCCGCTCAACGAAGCGGACATCCACTCCCCGGTTCACGACGCGATGGTCCTCCACCTGGACGTTGACGGCGCTCCTGCTGTTCCCAAAAATCCTTCGGGCCCGCTCGACCGGCTGCACATAATCCACAACTCTCGCCGTCGTAACATAACGGCAGGGAACAAAATTCCAGTAATGAACGGGGGCGACCCACCCGCTTGTGTATGATATCCCGAAACTGACGTTGAAGCTGGCATATGGGGTGAGAGGAGCCCACCCGATGTAATCATCGTCATACCTCCATTCCACCCACGCCGGCCCCCAGACGTCGTCGGGGGCCCAAATCCATCCGTAGTAATCGTCGTAAATCCACCGGCCGTAGTGGAATGTCGCCCACCCGAACGGCTCGTTCGATACCCAGTACCAGCCATAGTCCGACCAGACCCACTGGCCGTAGAGATACGGCCTCCACCCCTGAGTGACATGAAACGGCCTCCAGACATAACCGACGTCCATCTGTATCCATTCGCCGTAGGGAGAGAGGGAGTTATAGAATACACCCAGGCTTACGCTTGGCTTTGAATAGGCAAAACTGGCGAGACCGGCCAGCAGCACTGCGCACTGTATCATTCTGACGAGCGTTTTCATCATTTTCTCCTTACCCATGCCACCGGAGGACAGGCAATCGCCGTGCCATGCGGGAAAACGGCCATTCCGTGGAATCCCGGTGAGAGAGGGGCGATTTACGTCTAAAAATGGACCCATGTCTGTTTTCGATTAAAGACGGGGTTGACTTTTGGAACCCTTTGAACTACCTTAGAGTAATCCCAACCCTCCGTCGCGCTTTTCAAAACTGAAGAGGTAGATTCTTGTCACTGCGGGTAAGCCTGCTCGTTGCGGCTCTTTCCCTTTTGCGCGTGTCCCCGGCCCGCGTGGACGGGGCGCAAAAGACTCAGGAGAATCTGAATGAGATTCTGCGGGCGGCATCGTTCCGGATGCCGCAGGAGATGTCCCGCGGTTTCGTCGTTCCCTCCGATAACGATCTGCACGACTGGACGAGGATTCTCTCCCTTTTCCGCGCGCATTCCTACGACAGCTGCAAAACTTTGCTCGCCAGGTACGGCTACTCGCTCTCGCAAATCCAGGAAGGCAGGTACATCTACGATATCATGCAGGAAGATCCGCCTGTCCGAAGGGGATGGGGGACTTTCGTCTATAACAGGAACCATTCGAAACGCCTCATCATTCATGTGAATCACCCGGTCGACGATTCCTACGTTCTGCAGTTCTGCACATATCTCTTCCGGCGCTCGGGCGCCGAATGGCTCCTCGTCGCCGGCACAAGCAAAAACGCCCTGCCCCCCTCCTCCGATGCGGGACGGTCGACACGGAGCGTGATCCAAAGGTGGCACGAGATGGTCTCGGATCTTTCTCACGTCTCCATCTCGGTACATGGGTTTAACGAAAGATCCTACGGGGAGCCTATCCGGTCCACCGACCTCGTCGTCAGCAACGGGAGGACAAGCGACGAACAGTGGGGAATTTCTGAAATCAGCCTCGCCTTCCGCGATTCGGTGCGCTCTGCCGGTTTCACCTGTTCCCTCGCCATGTACGACTCCGGGTACTCCCGTCTGGCCGGGGGCTGGAATTCACAAGGTGTCTTTTCCAACGACAGCGCGGGCTTCGGCCACTGGCTCTACATTGAAATGTCGTCCAAAATCCGTGCCTGGACCTCCCGGCATCCCGCGCTCCTGTCCGCTTTCGATCATGCCCTCGACCTGACCGGACGAAAGGTGTCCGAACAGACCAACCGGGCGTTCGGCCTCGTCTCGCCCCGCGTCGTGAAGATCGACTCGCGTCACCGGATGTTCTTCCCGCCACCCAATACGCCGACGTACCGGATCATTTCGTTCGATCCCCAAAAGTCGCTGGATGACACGATCGATGTGCGCCTGGGCAACTGGATGGATTTTGCAGGCTCTCAAAAAACGATCGCCGGCATAACCCGGATCGATACCGGGAGCCGTCACTTCTCCCGGAAGTCGACTCTCGCCAGGATCATCGAGGGGGAAAACCCGGCGGTGAGCTCCCTCTCTCGTCTTTCGCGCCCCGAAAGGAACGATTCATCCGGAGACCAGGATGACGAGCGGCGCGCAGCCGAGCCCCTGCAAGTCCACCGCATACCCCTTCAGCAGGTTCTCGCATCGACGTTTTCGCATGTCACCCCGGCGTCTTTCCGCTGGGAGGGTGTGATTTCACCCCGCTTCAATCCGCGCATTCCTACCTTTCAGATGAGTTCGCCCGAAGACATCATGGAGGTCGAAAGAATACCTCAGTTTTTGATTCCGCTCTTGAAGAGTTCCTACCATCCGGGGGATAATAAGTTCGTCGGGATTCAGATGACCGAAGTTCTCGTCAATGAAATCGCCCGGCTGGTGACCGAACACGAGGCGAAGGATATCGGATTGCTGGCCGAAGAGACAAACCAAGGGGAGTATTACCTCCGGATTTTCGAGGCCGTTCACACCGCCCTGAGAGACGAAGCCCTGCGCTGATTTTCGGCTTTTTCCGGATTTTGCTATATTCGATTCAACAATTTTGCTGACACATGACGACCAAACCCCCTCCAACGGTTAAAGATTTTCCCGCAGATTCGCTCGAGAAGGTTGCCTACGAGAGCGTGAGCTCCATCCCGACCCTCGAGCCCAACGACCGGAACCGCCTCGGATACCATGTCTGGCGCTGGCTCACGAGCAAACAGGGAACTCTTGCCCAGGCAATATCCGAATCAGGGGCGAGAATCCGGGTCTCCCCCGAAGAAGCGCGGAAAACCATCAGCGAGGCGCTCGCCAAACAGGGCATCACGGCGACCTGAGCCGGTATCGCTTGGCGAAAATCAGACTCGTCGTTCTCGGGACCGGTTTCGCTTCCTTCAGCCTCCTCAAACGGATTGATACCTCCTGCCACCACGTCACCGTCGTCAGCCCGCGGAATCATTTTCTCTTCACCCCGCTCCTTCCCAGTACCACCGTCGGCACCATCGAGTTCCGGAGTATCATTGAGCCGGTCCGCACGGCCAGATATGATATCGAATTCCTCCAGGCGAGCTGCAGCCGGATCGACACCGAGAAGCATTCTGTCATCTGCGGGGTGTCATTCTCCCTGCCGTATGACCTTCTCCTGATCGGGGTGGGTTCCTCCGGCAACACCTACGGCATTCCCGGGGTTCTGGAGAACTGCCTGCCGTTGAAAGAGCTCTCCGATGCCCGGGCCATTCGGCAGAGAATCATCGACTGCTTCGAGGAGGCATGCCATCCGGGCGTCGGCCAAGATCTGCGGAGGAAACTGCTCCACTTTGTCGTTGTCGGCGGAGGCCCCACCGGAGTCGAGTTCGCCGCCGAGATGCATGACTTCCTCGTCGAGGATCTCGACCGGGCCTTCCACCCTTTGATGAATGATTGCCGAATAACGGTTCTGGAGGCGACGGGGAATATTCTCTCCACTTTCGACGCGGCGCTTGGTTCCTATACGATGAAGCACTTTGGGAGGCAGCGGATCGAGGTCCGCACCGGCTCAAAAGTCGTTAAAGTTGAAAAGGATGCAGTTTTCCTCGATGACGGCACAGTCATCCCCTGCCGGCTGATCGTCTGGTCCACAGGCATAGGGCCCGTGCCCCTCGTCGATTCTCTTCCGTTCAAGAAGATTCACGGGTCCCGGATTGCCCTCGACAACTTCCTCCGCGTCAGGGACTTCGGCGATATCTACGCGGCCGGGGATTGCGCTACCCCGGAAGACATCAACCTCCCGGCCACCGCCCAGGTGGCTCAGCAGGAAGGTGCCTACCTTGCCCGATGCTTCGGGCGCCTGGCCCGGGGTAAGGCAGTGTCTCCGTTCCGATATAAAAATCTTGGGATGCTCGCCTATGTCGGCAGCAACCGGGCTCTCGCCGACCTTGCAAGCGTCAAGGGACATGGATTTGCCACCTGGCTTTTCTGGCGCTCAGCTTATATCACAAAGCTTGTGAGCCTTAAGAATAGAATTCTGGTATTATTCGACTGGACAAAGACTTTTCTCTTCGGCCGGGATATCAGCCGGTTCTGACTACCCACCCCCCGCACATTCCTCCAAACATTGGTCTGGGTGAAATACCGGATAGGAGTTCCTGTCAGGGTTTCTTCGCGACTTGACATCACCTCCAAATTCCCCTATATTGACCTATGACAAAATTGTCGTATATTAACCATCCCGGGACAAAACTGACAGGAGAGACTATGAAAGACGGAACGATCGGTGAAAGGATCCGTGCCGCACGGGAGAACAAGGAACTCGACCAGGCGGGTCTCTCGGCGAAGGTCGAAGTTGCCGTCCGCACGCTTCAGAGGTGGGAAAAGGGTCTGCAGGTCCCCGATAGCAACTATCTGGTCCGCCTTGCCAAATCAACAGGGGTCCGGGCGGAATGGCTCCTGACGGGCGAGGGGGATGTTCTTCCCTCCCCGCAAGGGAAGATTATTCCCCTCAAAATCCCTTCGTTCCACAAGGTTTCTCTGGTCGAAATTCCCTTGCTCTCCTCAGTCCCCGCCGGACGGGCGGCCGCGATTTTTCACCCCGAACAGATCGAACGCTACGTTACCGTCGACGATGTGAAGGATAATGACGCCTTTGCGCTCGTCGTCAGGGGAAAAAGCATGTCTCCGAAAATCGAGGACGGCGACATTGTCGTTGTGAGCCCGCAACAGGAAGTTGTAAATGGGGATATTTGCGTCATACGGGTCAACGACGAGGATGTTCTCAAAAAGATCAAGATCGACGAACAGTATGTGCATCTCATTCCTCTGAATACGAATTTTGAGCCGGTGACGGTGAGAAAACGCGATGTGACATTCATTTGGAAGGTGGTAAAAGTGATCAAAAACCTTTGACATTCCGAACCCAGATCACACGTAAAAAAAAGCCCCTTCTCCGGCAAAAAACCGCCCCTTTTTTGAACCCTTCCTCCGTGATTCCCGTTCGCGCAGGTGACCATTGTCACCTGAGACTCTGCCAGACCTCTTATCTTTGGGGAAATTACGATTCCAAATCATCAAGGTTTGACATGGTCGAGTATCGTCAGAGTCCCAATGGATTGAAGCTTTCAGCTGTCTACCGAAAACCAATGAGCGTCGGACTGGTTGCGAAAATATGCCGTGTAAGCAAGAAGACGGTTCTCAACTGGATTTACCGTGACGCAATCAAGGCTTTTACCACCTTCGGAGGGCACTACCGGATATGGCCGGGAGATCTCAAGGATTTTATGACCCGGGCCGGAATCGATGTCCCCTACCAGTTTGTGGATGAAAGACGGACGGTGTTCCTTATCGTCGACGACGACAAGGCTTTCAGCCTCTCTCTTAAGGAGGCTATTTGCACGCAGTACCCGGAGGGAGACGTCATCATCACCGACGACGGGTATGAGGCCCTCCTCCTGATCGGAGAGCGCAAACCCAAGGTCGTGTTCCTCGACCTGAGGATGCCGAAGATCGACGGCTTGCAGGTTTTGGAGCTCCTCAAATCCCGGAAGAAGGAAAACATGATGAAGGTGATCGTTCTCTCCGGCTATCTCGACGCCGAGGTCCGCGAAAAGCTGACGCATACGGTTGCCGACGAGGTATGGGAAAAGGGAAAGGATCTGTGGGAACTTCTGCACTCCCTTAAGTCGTCCGTCCTCTCTCCCGACCGGTCGAAGTTATCACATCCCTACTCACACGCCAGCTAACTTGCCCTTTCTCTATGAAAATATTCCGAGTTTTCTATGTCGATTCAACCGAAGCCCCGAAACATTTCTTCGGGAAAAATTTCAGAACTCCTGAGTTTATAAGATTCACCGTCACCCGGGCCAATCCGGCGGAGGCGAAGGCTTCCTTTAAAGACTGCCTCGGTCAGGTGGACCTCGTCGTGTTCGGAAGCTCGCTCCGTACGGGCTCGGTGGTCCGACTGGCGAAGGACTTTCGCTCCCTTAACCTCGCGATCCCGATTTTCGTGATATCGAACGGCGGCCGCACTCCCCTCCCGGACGTCTATAAAAGGGCCGGGGTTGATGATCTGATCGATGCGGACGAGATCGGAACTCCTCTCTTTACCTGGTCCTTCGTGAGCAGCATCGACCACGTTGTCCTGAAGAAGAAGGCGAAGGGGTTTGATGTCCTCCATAACCGTCTTCATTCGGCGAAAAGCTCTCTGGGTTCGCTCGTGCACGAGATCAATAACCCCCTGAGCGTCATCCGGCTCACGCTGTACCACCTGGAGAGCGGCAGGCTCTCACCGCAGCGACGCGAGGTTTTTATGAAACTTCTCCTCGACAACCTCGAGCGGATCGAACTGCTGATGAAAGATTTTTCCGTGATTTATCGCCGCCTGGACGGCCAGCGCTCTGTCCGGGCCAAGATTCTCTCGCTGAATCCAAGGGCCGCCGCGAGCCGCTGATCTGAGGCGAACCTCCCCCCCCGGGGGCTGGATCGGCGGAGGTTTTTTTTCTACATTGTTCCATGGGTTTTACCTGCGGAATCGTTGGACTTCCCAATGTCGGGAAGTCCACTCTGTTTAATGCCATCACCGGAGCCGGCGCCCTCGCCGAAAACTATCCCTTCTGCACCATCGAACCGAATCTCGGAGTCGTCCCCGTTCCCGATGAGCGCCTCCGATGGCTCGCCCGGCTCTACTCCCCCGAGAAAATAACCCCCACCACTATCGAATTCGTCGATATCGCCGGGCTCGTCAAAGGAGCAAGCAAAGGCGAAGGGCTCGGGAATCAGTTTTTGTCCAGAATCCGTGATGTCAACGCCATCTGCCATGTCGTCCGCTGCTTCGATGACGAGAATGTCGTCCATGTCGACGGGAGCGTCAATCCCACGCGGGATATCGAAATCGTCGAGACGGAGCTTATCTTGAAAGATCTCGAGACGGTCGAAAGAAAACTGGCTGAAGCGGACAAGCGAGCCAAGGCCGGGGATAAAAAGCTCATCCCCGAAGCCGAGTTTTACAGGAGAATCCGGGAGCAACTCCTCTCGGGAAGACTCGCAGTCTATCTGGAACCCCGTTCGGAGTCTGAAGCCCTCCTCCTCCGGGATCTTCACCTCCTCACCAGTAAACCGGTGATGTATATTGCCAACGTTGATGAAAAACAGCTCGCAGGGAATTCTGCCGTGGATGAGGTGAGGGTTATCGCCCGGAAGGAGGAGGCGAGGGTGGTCGTCGCCTGTACAAAGATTGAAGCGGAGATCGCCGCGATGCCCATGGCCGATAGGCCGGAATTCTTCCGCGACCTGGGCGTCAGAGAATCAGGCCTGGATCAGGTCGTCAGGGAAGGGTACGATCTTCTCAAACTCATAACGTTCTTCACCGTGGGTCCAAAAGAGGTCCGTGCATGGACGACTCCCCACGGGTCGCTCGCGCCCCAGGCCGCCGGCACGGTTCACTCCGATTTCGAAAAAGGGTTTATCCGTGCCGAGGTGATGAGATTTGACGATCTCGCTCAGCTCGGGAGCGAGGAGGCTTTAAAGCAAAAGGGGCTTATGCGACTGGAAGGAAGGGAGTATCAGGTCCGCGATGGGGATATCATCTATTTCAGGTTCAACGTTTGAGGGTCAGAAAATCTCGAGCTGCCGGGATGCGCCAAATTCTTCTACCGATAGCGAGATTTTTTCCTTCTGAAGTCCGTATTTCTGCCTGCTGAGGTCAAACAACCGCTTGATCGCCCCGGCGAGCTCTCCCTCCCCGGTCATTCTTTTTGAGAACCGGGAATCGGAAGGATCGCCCCCATGAACCTCCTTTATCCGGTTCATTATTTTTGCCGCCTTTTCCGGGAATTCCCTTTGCAACCATTCGGTAAAAAGCCCCAGCACCGGACCGGGCAGCCGGACCAGCGTGTACGCGGCCTGCGTCGCTCCGTGAGCGGCCGCCTCCTTCAGGATCGCCGGGATCTCTTCATCGGTAAGCCCCGGGATGACGGGCGCAACCATGACCGAGGTGGGAATCCCCCCCGATGAGAGCATTTTTATCGCCTCAAGCCTCCTCGAAGGCACAGATGTACGGGGTTCCATCCTCCGGGCAAGCTCCTCGTCCAGGGTTGTGACGGATATCGAGACGGAGGCCAGATTGAGCCGGCTCAGCTTCTCGAGTATATCGAGATCCCTCGTCACAAGGTGGTTTTTTGTGATGATGCCGACCGGATTTCGGTATTTCAGAAAAACGTCGAGGCAGGAGCGCGTGATCCGGAGTTTTCTTTCCACAGGCTGGTAGCAGTCAGTGTTTCCCGAGAGGCTGATCCATTCAGGCTTCCAGCTTTTCTTTCTGAATTCCGCCGCAAGCAGCCCCGGGGCGTCCTCCTTGACAAGAATTTTTGATTCAAAATCGATCCCCGAAGAGAATCCAAGATACTCGTGACTGGGCCGTGCGTAACAGTAGATGCAGCCATGCTCGCACCCGCGATACGGGTTGAGGCTGTAGGTGAAGGGGACGTCGGGGCTGTCGTTCTTGGCAAGAATTGTCCTCGAACTATCCCTGAAGAAGGCGGTACGGACGGCACGCCCGTCCTCATCCTCCACATCGAGCTCAAGAGGCTCAAGATGGAGGGACTCGAATCGATTGGGCGGATTTATCGCAGCTCCGCGGCCTTTGGGCGGGGGTTTCATGTCTATCTGAAACGTCAGAATCCGCCGCCCGGCTTAAGTAACGGGCGGAAGTTTGTGAGGTTTGCCGGGACAGCTTTCAGATATTCAGCTTCTTCTTCGCTTCTTCCGAAATCATCGCCGGCGTCCACTGCGGATCCCATACTATCCGGACATCGCATTCGTGCACTCCCTCGAGATCGAGAACCTTCTCGCGAACTTGGTTTGCTATCGCCCCTCCCATTCCGCACCCGGGAGTCGTAAGGGTCATCTTGACCCCGACCCAGTCGTCAATGATTTTTACATCATAGACGAGTCCCAGATCGACGATGCTTACCGGGATCTCCGGGTCGTACACGGTTTTCAGAACCTCGTAGACCTGCGCCTCGGTTACCGGTTTCTGGTCGTCACTCATTCTATAAAATAAGATTTTTGCCGGCCGATTGCAATTTCAGAAATGCCATCTCCCGCCCGATTTCCGGTAATTGCCCGATTTAACCGCCTCTTTCCCGCGCGCGATGACAAAGTCCGTCGCGCCATGGAACACGGCGTTGATGCCGTTGATATCGGCGGCGGCCTGCGCCGTATAAATGACGACCGCCTTCGTCGTGTCATACGGGCTCCGAACCGCCGTGATCAGGCGGAG